>Ga0129327_10000014_pt1 | contig 83526 bp, 89 predicted proteins | sample CPBDNA_6_FD_111799 | JGI IMG/M metagenome (GOLD analysis project Ga0129327, IMG submission 111799) | Freshwater to marine salinity gradient microbial communities from Chesapeake Bay, USA - CPBay_Spr_31_0.8_DNA | ecosystem: Environmental > Aquatic > Marine > Coastal | place: USA: Chesapeake Bay... | reverse complement strand
CCGAAACCGTGCGCAACTACAACGAGGCTAACAACACCGACACCGTGATGGCGCATCGTGTTGGCGACCAGGACGTGGTGGTTCGCGTTCGTCCATCCCAGTCACACCTGGAAAAGAAACAGAAAATTCTTGAAGAAAATGAAATTATTTTGCTCGATCACGAACAGTTCAAAATTAAGAGTAAAATTCAAAGGGAGCGCGAGCAGGGAGAAATGGACCGCGTCGATCGCCAGTCAAGTTACCTCGCAAGGCTACTTTCTGAGTGTGGTGAAACGAATGTTCCTCTTAAGCAGCACCTGGAATCTATGCGCGTAAATGTGATTATGAGCTACGATGCCATGCTACCACCCACTCAAAGACTGACCATCGAAAGCAGTCAGCCCGAGCCGATTACATCAAAGTGGAAAAGTCTCTCGGATCTGATTTTCCTTGAAAACGTCAAAGTTAAAAGGGGTCATGCGGGCCTAGTTGGCCGGAAAGCCGCAAAAGCTGTGCGCGAGGCCTTTCCAGACGAAAAGGATCGCAACTCGGTGATGCAATACAAACAGGACGGAGTGCGTTTCGCCGACAACGGGAAAGCAGTGTACGTCTGGTTTTACAAGGGCGATGCGCACGCGATTGTGCGTGGCGTGATTCAGGAGCACGGCGCAAGCGAGGATGCTTCCAGCACTAGTCAGGGCCAGGGGCGCACCATCGGACTTATAAGTAGTTTTTTTAGCTGACTTGAGCTACTCGGGTTCCTTTGAATCCATCTGGGAATTGGTCAATTTCTGTTTGCACGCCGTCCTTCTTTTGAGTACAGGTCCAATAAGCAAATTGATCTTTATTTTGATCAAATCCAGTACCTACTGTTATCAATTTGTTATATTTGTTATCTTTAGACTTAGCAGCACTAAGTGTCGTCGGGTCAAGGTCTGGGGCATTTATGTCTGTTAGCTTATGGTGTGTATAACGACAATAATGTTTTTTCTCGCCACAGTCGCCCATTTTGTAATACCCAGTGTATTGACTCCCTTGATCTCCCATATCGTAATCTTTTACGGTAAGATCAACGTCTTGTAGTTTACATTTAGACTTGTTTTTTTTAATTGAAATAATTCCGACAACTACAGCAACTACGACTACAATTGTGCCAATAGCAATAGCAATTTTAGTCTTTTTTTTCATATTTATTATGTAAAACATTTTTTTTAAAATACATAAGTAAATGGTATACGACTTTTATAATCGAACAAAATTTACACTTATTATAATTTCTTTCATGAGCTGTGTATATTTGCTAGTTGCATCCTTCTTGAAACCTCCGATTGTATGTAAAAATCGCAAATACGAGTCAAGCAATGCTGTGTATATGTCCATTTTAAGGCGTTTTGGTAGTATTTCTAAATCTGGAAGTGTGTACAAACCGACATACCATTATTGGGTAATTTATTGGAGTTTTGTTACTGTAACAATTGGGGCAGTAATAATAAGTTTATTGCCAGGTGTAAAAATTTCAAGACAAATAGATAAATATTCGATGAATCAAAGGTATTCTAATCTAAAAGATTTATTTGCAAATAACTTAAATACGAGCGATTTTATGAGCGATTTTATATAGTTGTAAATTAATATACAAATTTCCAACTTTTGTCTTTTGGCGAAGACCACACGAGCCAATTTTTATCTTTCATTGTTTTTGGATTTACGTTAAAAGACGTACGTGACAAAAATAAAATGTTACCTTCTATTTCGCATGTAACAGCTCCGTTTTTTATTTTTATTTTTACAGCCTTTTCTTTATCTTTTGTCCATATAGCATATTTCATGGTGCCACTTATGTCGTTACTAAAAGAATCTCCTAAATCAGTGTATGACAGGTAATACCAATAATCTATAATTGTTTCATCACTCTTATTTTTGACTTCCTTTCCGGCATAAGCTATAAATTTACCGTCGTAATTGACAAGACAGTTTTTAACGGGGCTGGCAACAGCATATGTTTCGTTCAAATTGTCTCCTGGTTTGACTTCTGTGTAACCAACGTAGTAATCACTAGAAATCTCCTTTAGGTACCCTCTTCCTGAATTTTTGAATTTTTTGTATAACATAATAAGGTATATAACAAAAATAATAAATAAAACCCCAATAAAAACAAATTTTATTAGTAATTTGTGTTTTTTTAAAAATAGTTTCATTTTTACTAGTATTAAACATTTTATCCTTTTTTCAACCTAATTTTAGGGCACATATGCACTAAAATAATATTTTGTTATTGTAAGGTAAATGACTAACATTGTAAGCTGTTCAACAAAATCAAAGAAGTCTGGTTTAAAGAAGCGGGGCTCGTCAAAATGTTACACACGCGGCAAGGTATTTAAGAGTATGTTCAGACACGCCAAGCACGGGTCACACTACCACACAACTACCCCAAAGAAACCGCATAGTTGTCATGTTGGCAAGGGCAAGCACCGTAAGTCTGGTCTTAAAAGAGGTGTTCGGGGAAGATGCGTAAGCAAAGGCAAGAATTTTAGGGCCATGTTTAAGGAAGCCAAGTACATGTAAATAGTCTATTTGTATTTTGTCGTAGCTAGTACGCTCGGTGTAATGGCAATTAAAAACATACCTATGTTTTCCTCAATGCCAAATGCAAAATGTTCATTAGTTGATTCGGGGTGGTTCGTTGCGATTGGATAAGCTTTGGTTGCTATGATTACCAACGTAACAGCACAAGCGCACACAAACATAAACATAAGTTTTTTTTTCGACTGTTTATTTGTAATGTTTTTAAATTGATACACTGTAAGAGCTTGGCAAATTAAAGCACTAAGGAAAACTGTAGCGGCTATAAAATTGTGCGCTACTACATTGGAGTATGGCGTGACATATAACAAGCTACACATAGAAATAGAAATAAGCACTACAGTAACTGCTCTAATCCATGTTAATATATTCATACGTGTTTGTTTCTTAAATAGTATGACTACCACGTGTAAGACAGAGGCCAGTAGTAGTAAAAAAATATATACATATTTGTTTACAAACGTTAACGATTGAGAGACTGTCATTTCCTCTTTTGATATTTTCTCTTTTTGCATTGCCTGTACGTATGCTATAATGTGCACACTTAGATATAACATAGTACTTCCAAGTCCGATATATATTTGCAAGTTCATTTCTTTACATCTAAAAACATTTAAATATATAAATTAGTACTTTTTATTTTGTTGTCCAAAAATAATATAAATTAAAAAAAATGTTTTAATATAATTAAAATGCAGGTAAGTATTACAATTATGGTTTCTGCTATAGTAATTACAATAATTCTATCTTGTTTATTTATGTACTTAATGGACAAAAATAACATTACTTCAAATAAAGAAAAAGTCAAAAAGAATGAGGCAATGATAAAACAATATAAATCACAACTAGCTAGCAGTCAGAGTATAAGTGATGATTTACAAACTAAATTACAGGATGAAATAGAGGAAAACAATCAATTAAAAACTGATTCTGGGGTAGAGGCTTTAAAAAAAAAACTTCAAGATGCTTATGATGCTAAAGAGAACGATTTGATATTAGCAAAGCAAGTCGAAGTCGACAATTTAAAACAATATTACAAAGATCAGTTTGACAGTAGTGTAGAAAATATGGCCAACCAACAAATACAAACGGAAAAGGATATATGCCAGACCCAAATTGATGCTATAAATACTGCAAATTCTCAAGCCATGAAAGACCAAAATGATAAATTTAATGCCTTAAAAGAACAATCTGTTAGATCTGATAGAGAAAAGAATCAATCAATAGAACAAAAAACAGAAGAAATAGCAAAACAAAAACAGTTGCTAAAAGATGAACAAGATAAGTATGAAAGTGATGGTTGGGTAACATTAAATTATAATATAAATGCATCTGGTTTTGCACCTAGAAAAAGATATAATCATTTCTTGTCACAAACGCTAACTGCAAAACAAGCTTTAAAACATTGTCATGACCTAAATAAAAAAAATCGATATGATACAAGTCGCGTTAAAAAGGAGAACATATTTAGTGTAAAATATAAGGAACAAGATGGAAACAAGGTTATTGATAGTTACGCTTGTCACATTCCAATAAATAAAGATAATTTAAACACAACAAAACCAGAAGGAAACAGTTTTAGCATAAAAATGCCAGAAATGGATGTATTTGGAAAAGTGGGAGAAAAAGAGAGTTTTAAAGAAATAAGTAAGAGTTTGCATGAAGAATTCAAAAAAAGTCTTGACAGAGATGAGTCTTGTAAAAAAACAAAATGTCCTCCTGGGTGGTATTCTACTTTTGATATGGGACTTGGCAAGCTTGAAGATGATACGTGTAAAAACACCTACATGCACCGGGGACAAGAACAAACAGACATTTTACCTGATGGCACCGCCAAAGACTATTCCTCTTTTGATAGATTAAAAATATATGGACTTCAGCGAAAAGCTCTTAAAAATATGGGTGCCCAAAATTACAGATACAATTTAGGGTTTCACAATGATGAAAATTTAGTACTATCCGTTGACATGGAGGATCAAAATAAAAGGAAAAGAACTTACGATACAAAGGGGGTACTGTTTCCTTCTTGTGACGCATACATGGGGGGCTATCCAAAATCATTTGCAACTGATGAGGAAATAGATAGAGCAAATAAAGATGAAACTTACTACAATTCATCTGGGTAATTCGAAAGGGAACTAAAACGTATTGATTATAAAAAATAATTATTTAAGCAAAGGCATGAATAAAGGTCGAAAAAATAAAATTAAAGAATATCAAAAGTCATTTAACAATCTTATACGACCTTACGCATTTTCGCTGTACGTTCGCCATTTAATGAAAAAGATATCCACTCACTTAGGCACAAAAGAAAACAAGCGTGTTTTTCGTGTTCAGGCTGGAGCTCTATTGTCGCTGCGTGAGATTGTGCAACACGAAATAATATCAAAGGCCATGGCTGCGTACGTAATCACCCTGACGCGAGGCGTCACAAAGCGAGCACAGACGATAAAGAAAGGCAAGCCTAAAAAAACACTGACTGCACCAGATGTCGCAAGCATGTATAAGATGGTGTGCGATCGTCGTTTGTGTGCCGGGGTGCAGCCATCTTGTCCAGATAGCTTGTGTCCCAGTGCTCCCAAAATAAATGAGCTCAGGGGTGGTAAAGGCAAGATTCGCATGTTTACCGAAGGGTCGTTTAAAAATATGTTGTTGCGTGCAGGAGTTGAACGAATCGGGCGAAACGTGTACCTCAAAATTCACACAATGTCTCATTATTTTTTGTGTAATGTCTTAAAGTCTTCTATAATTGTGACAGAAAGCAGAAATGCTAAAACCTTGTCTCGCGGCGACGTGCTGTATGCTGCTAAGGGTCTTAACCTCAAACTATACCCATCGGGCAGCACACGCGTGCCTCGCCTCGCTCAAAAAAAGGCAACTAAGTCTCGCACCCCTAAACGGACACCAATGAATCAGAATCCATGCAAATACAAAAACAAAATATATCGCTGTAAGAAATGTGTTGGTAAATTGGACAGTTATCGTAGCTTAGTAACTCGAGATTCGCGAATTAGCGCGTGGTCTTCAAAAGCGGACGAGAAAAAATACAATGCTATTTCCAAACGTTTTAAGGAGGCCCGGCGTGCATGGATGAAAAGCGTTGGCGATAGTCGGACGGGGAGTCCCTCAAAAAAGGCCTCGCACAACAAAAAGCGCATAGCCGCCAAGAAAAGGATGGACGATTTACAAAAGCAAATGAAAAAAGCAGCACAAAAAAACAAAATGAAGTATAATTCGGATGCGTTTATAAAGACAGGCAATGGGGTGTGCCTAAAAGGTCGTTGTTATAGCTATGCAAGTATGTCAAAAAAGAGTGGAAGCCGCCTTGCTACAAGAGGCATGATACCACACCTTGCATCTCTGACTTCTGGGAGCAGAAAATATACGCTGGGTGAGCTTAAACGGGCTATGCGGCAAAACGATTTGTGTGACGCACAGGTATCGCTGCGCGCATCAAAAAGGCGTAAATAAGCAACAACTGGTCTACGCCACAATAAACTTTGCTCTTAGCGACCTCATCAGAACAGCGTCTATTGTTGTTTTATTCTTTGTAAACCGGGATTCTGTACATACTGGGTTTTTTAAGAGAAGTATAAAAATAAGAACTATAGCTATTGCAATTACTAGCAGGAGAAGGATTTTAAAGTTTTTTATAGTTGCGTATTTCAGAAGTTTGGCTGTGCGGCTTGCTCCTTGTTCTCCTGTATCCAGTTCTCCTGTATCCAGTTCTTCTGGGTCCTGTTCTCCTGTATTCTCTCCCTGTTCTTCTAGGTTCTGTTCTCCTGTTTTCTCTTCTCCTGTTTTCTCTTCTTGTTCTCCTGTTTTCTCTTCTCCTGTTTTCTCTTCTTGTTCTCCTGTTTTCTCTTCTTGTTCTCCTGTTTTCTCTTCTTGTTCTCCTGTTTTCTCTTCTACATTTACACTATTAGGCTTTGAAATAATTTGCACATTTTCTATTGCATTTAAAGCATTCACTAATGTATTATCGTTTACATTATCACCAAAATTACCTATATTATTAGTAAAATCTTTAATAGTATTCTTAGTTTTTACATCTTTAATAGTATCTGAAAATCTTCCAAAAAAAGCTGAATACTTCTCATACCCACGATTATTATTTATTCTAATAATAATTTGATCAATAAACAAATTTAATAACTTGGTACCTTGACTTTTTTTATTTTTTATTATTTTTTTTGTATTTAAATCATTTCTAAAATTAAGTGCATTTTCAGATATATACTCGATTATTGATTTTTCTATATCCTTATTTTTAGTTAAATACATTCTTCTTAACGCGTAAAAAATTTTACTATTTTGAAGGATATTTTTATAAGTATTTAAAAAAGAAATTTTTTCGCTTGGCTTTAAACCCGTAAAAGAATTAAGTTTATACTTTTGGCTCATTGTATCTGTTATTTACTTTACATAAATAAAATAATTTTATTTTAAATGTTTAATTGCGATAAATATAATTCGAACCTATATGATATATACAATGCAGTCTTACAAAAAACCCGAGCTTAAGCGCGAGGTCGCTGCAATTGAAAAATCAAACAAATTAAATACTCCTACAAACACTAATAAAAACGATTTACACACAAAATTTCCTAAGCTAACAAAGGTTTTAAATATGCACATCACTAAGGTGAATGCTATTATCGACAAGGAGTTCAAAGCACTTGGACCAGGACTATTGCAAATACATTTTAATGACCAAAAAAAAGATAACGTAAAGATAAATTACGTACCCAAAGATTACTACAACAAGCATGCACCAGAATCAGAGGTTACAAATTTTTTAAATTCTATCGAAGAACAAAGTTTTGAGAAATTTATTTATTTGTGCGCCAACGAAAATGAACAGCAAATATTTTTACGCGTCCCTAGAACCATTGTAAAAAATAAACCAGAATTTAAAGATCAAAAAGTAAATAGCACAATCGGTGTTACTGCTCCTGAGATCCAGAAGTAAACAAGATTAACACAAGCAACAATCATACAAAAAAACATAAAAATTACCATGTGCTTTATGTGGTCGCGCAAGTCCACAGAACCAAATCTACTTATCTCTGTAACGTTCTTCTTGCTTACCCACCAGTCATTATCTCCAAGGCAGAAATCTGGCTCATTGTCGAATCTTGTTTTTGCAGCTACCACTGAATTTAGTTTTATACTTACTCTTTCTTCTTCTGTTTCTGGAAAATGAATTATCAATTTCTTTCTAGCTTTTGTAATTGCTTCATCTATTTTATTAGCTGTGCTATTTAATTTTATTGTTTTGTCAATTTCGTCACCGACAACAGCATCGTAGAAATCTTGTAAAGTTACTACTTCACTCCAATTTTTTAAATTGTTAACTTGTGTTATTTGTTTTTTAAATAAAGCTACAACTTGTTTAACTTTAGCGTTATTTGTAGGCATATTGCTAGACACGTTGTAGTACATAAGGCTTTGTGCATTTATAATCATGTCAAGTATATCAAAAGTAAAACACACAAATAAAACAATAAATGTACACGATGCCCACCTATTTGTTATGTTTACCATTTATTAGTAAGTACAATTAATTTTATTTAATTCGTTTTCTAAGCGCTTTATTGCGGCATTGCATGACACTTTGTTAAATTTTTTATCGTGATCAATTTGGTATTCTAAATCACAATTTTGTGCGTTTTCTAACAGCTTGCGATAGTGCACAGACGAAAATAGCAATTTAGAAACTATGGGTATCCCGGGTAGCCCGTCAACTGGGCATGGTCTCACCGAGTCGAACGCCTCCATTTGTATGTCCATTGCCAAGTCTTCTATTTCGTCTTTGCTTAGCTTAAATTTGTCCTTTGCTTGTAAAACGCATGTAAATTCGCCTGTGACCTCGTCAATCTCATACGATTTTTTTTTTGTTCTTTTTAGCCACTGCATGGCTTTTTGCACATTAGACATTTATTGTATAAGACAAAATTATATTTTATAAATAAACATACCTAAAACAGAGTATTAGAGAACCCACCTCCTACCCCTAAAAATTGTACATTGCTAGCACTTTGGTTCTTAGTTTGCTTCCAGGTATTGTTTTCTTTGCTTGCAATTTTCAAAACTTCGTTTGATTTTTTATTCTGGTAATCAGTAATTTCTTTATCTGACAGTGGTCTTTTTTCTTTGAATTTTGATTTTAGGGAGCTGTACTTAGCTGTTCTTTTTAAAATGTTTTCATTGTTTTCTTTTTTTTTATTGCTATTTGACATTTTTAGTATAATATATATTACAACACCAATAAGACTAGCCAAACATAATATTATAAACAAAATCTTTTTAGCGTTCATTTACTATTTAATAACATTTTTTATAGCACATGGACACATGTAAGATCCGGGTAGCTCTTGTGTATCCGTGAACACACCCTCGAGCTCTTTGTTAGCGTGTTTTTTTTTTACCAAGCCAAACAAAAGCGCAGCAAATTCGCGTATCTGGCACAACATGCTTGCAAACGAATCTCGTTCTCTACTTACGATTTTTACATTTAATGCGTGCCCTCTAACATACTGCACGTAACACATTTGTTCAATTCCACATACCTCCATTGTCACCTGCATTTGTATTTTGTGGTGCTCTGGTATGTAGTTTCGAACTTTTTGTGGGCATTTTATTTCGACTACGTGCCCGCACGCGGTAACCGCGTCGACCTGGGCAATTAAATAGCTGTATTTTTCGTGCCTAATAAATGAATCTTTTAAAACAATCGTTCTATTCGTAGCTTTTGCATACATTTTTAAGGCTTCGTCTTCTAATTCAATACCTCTTTTTTGGTTGGTGTTTTTTGGAGAGGCATTACCGGTTTCAAGCTTTACCCATAGCAGCTTGTGGCAAGACGTGTAGGGGTGCACATTTAATAGTTTTGAAACATTACCGGCCGTAATTGCGCAGTGTCTTCGCTCACGTTTGTCTGGTTTAAAAGCGCGTTTGCAAAGGTCAAGTGACATTTCGCAGGTTTTATGATAACTCATCGTTATATTTACGATAATTAAATTATAAAGTTGTTTTTTTTAGGCATATATAAACATTTATATTTCCCTTTCGACGAATCGTTGCTCGGCGAAGGGCTTCATCTTAAATAGAAACGCAAGCAAGAAGTACATGCCAACTATGCCAATGGTAAGTAGCAAACCCATAACGTATGGATTCATGTTATTTTAGTATAGCTAACATTTTATTTTTCTTTGTCGTTTGGACGGACCAGTTCAATTAATAAAATACAATCGCAAGACAAAAGTGTTGTACTACTCATACTTATTTTTCTTGTTGTATATTAAATGACACAGCTCATGGAAAAAAGCTTTTTTACGTTTAAAAGCAGAAAGGCTAGCTTTGATTTAAATTTTGGCAGCAAGACTAAAAAGATTAGGACTCTCAAAATCGTTCAAGTAAAAATGGTCAATCCATTTATACGCGTACAGCCCGGAAACTGTATAGTACCTATGATATTTTCATCATCTTTGACAACAGACTACACAGATAGTGCGAACAGCGACGATATTCTAAGCAATGCAAAGGTTACCAAAATTGCGTTGCGGCTACCACTGCGTGACTATACCATCGACGATCTTGTGGCGACTATAAACGATGGTATCGACGACGCACTGGACAATAACAACGTCAATCTAAGTCAAGACAACACAACAAATTTAACATTTGAAAATGATATTCGAAATGCAAGCGACTATAATGGAATAACAAACAGAGCAGCCTTGACCAGTTTAAAAAAAATGATTTATTTAGAGTTTGACCAAGAAAGCGCAAAATTGCGTATAATAAACAAATTGTACCGAACGTCTCTGATAATACCCGGACTTGACTTACTTTATTCGCATTTTTTGAACAACTCCACTGCAAAAAACATGTATGGGAGTATTTGGCCAACACTTGGATTCCCACACAATGGCATGAATATAAATGGAACGACCATGTACACAGCAAAAGTCCGGACAACATCCAATGCTTTGGGAAATGATTATTATCAAATTGTACCATCGGTTCTTAATACGTATTTAAGTGGCATGTACAGCTACAATACCAGCTCGCCCACCGATTTTTTTGAGGGGAACTCCGGAAACTCTGAAGGAAATCCATTAGTGACTGGAAACAACACTGTTCCAGACACACGCAATCTAGACAGTGAGTTTACAACAGACAAACCGGCACCTGTTTTAAATTTGTCTGTAAACACTACTACCAATGTAAGTGGTGTAGCCGAAATTGAAACATTTGCCACCCCCTCTACTTTTGCTCTTGTGGCATTAGACACACAATCGGATACATTTACAAATTTATATAATGAACCCGGAGAGTTGCGTGCTTCTAGCTTTGTCACCGGCGCGCAGTACACTACCGCATTTAGCCTGTCGACGACTGTCCATGCGGTTGTCTTACTCGCCACATTTGCTCCACACAACCCACAAGAGTTTTACTCGCCCAACTTCCACATGCGCAATGAGCGTGTTCAATATGGCGCTTGTGAAACTGTGTGTGATTCTCCAATGGACGCGGTATTTCTAAGAATAAAGGGAATGGACTGCAATTTTGACGTAGCTCAGTCTGAAAAGAAGTACGTGACCTCAACTGTGTTGCGTGAACGCAGTGGTGTTACAGAATCGATAATTGAAACAAAATGTGTGACAGTGGATGTTGACATACCCGGCATTATTGCCAAAATACCACTATCGGCTCCCGGGAGCATGTGCACCGATTTTGTAAGTTCTGTGTACACACATTCTGGATACTTGTCAGCTTCTAAAAAGAAATTTCAGATGGAAGTTTTGGACAGTAATGGAAACTTGGTCGACCCAAGAGGCACAGTCATGACATTTGTGCTTGAAGCAGAACACACCATGGACAACTAATTATTTTATGCGTTTGTTGTTTAAACAAGCGTAATCTTTATGTGTGTCATCAGACACATGAACAACCTGTATTTATTTTTTCAAAAACACACTATCGATTTTATGCACACTGCATACACTACATTGCCATATGCTGACATATTTGGGTTTCGCGTGGGTGGGTTGGGTGGCGAGCCTATAAGCAACGTGTGCTCCCGTATAACCGGAATACCCCAAGAGTTTTGGCAGCGAAATATGTCCACGTGCATGGAGTTAGTTAACAGAGATGTCGAAGCTTGGGTGTGTGTTGTTTTTCTGATCATTGTTTTTTTTTGCGTGAAATTCTTCCTGAAAAAAATTTACGAGGGTCGGCGATATAACACCGTATTGCCTCTTGAACGTCATCAAACTTTGCTATGCGCTTACGAAGATGCTCTGAGGTCTTTCCGGTCAGACGACCAATCGCCATCATTGTTGAAAGCGACAAACATTCATTAGAAGAAAGATCAGTAACTTCTACGTGTAGCGTATTGATAGATGTTACCGGTATTTGAATGTTAAGTCTTTTAAACGCATCAGAAAATAAAAAATACAAAACCTCTTTGTTCCGTATGTCCTCTTTGCCAACAAACACGTGTAAAATTTTACCAGATTTCATGGTTAAGATGTGTGTTTTATTTTCTACCTGAAATTGTGCAAATATACACTTAGGTGTGGTGATGAGTGCTTGTAATCCATCAGTTGTGTCTCTAATTGTTTTCATGTATTCGTTTGTAAATCTATAAAAGGGATCAAATTCAAGGTCATTTTTTGTAATCTTAAAATCAAAATTATTGATTTTTTTAAAAGCAATAACTTTTGTATCTGATAGAAATGAACGTACTATATCCATTATAAGTCTATTTGTAAACAAAACAAAAATAAAATATGTGTTGTAACAAAAGAGTCTATGCCGCGTCATGCTATATGTTGTGTATCTAATAAGTATGGAAGTTGGAGTACAAACAAGCGCGGCGACGTGTATATTATGAGGAAAAACTGGCGCGAAAGCATAAAATTAAAACCAGAAGTTTTATTAAAAATGACTAAGATGAACCCTAAATGTGTACCTGATATCATACACAAAACTTCTATTGAAAGAAAGACTGTTAGTTACAGCTGGATACCAACATTAAATACAAAATTGCCACTGTCAAATTCTAGTACTGGCGAAAACACCCCCAAAAGCGTACACGATGTAGACAGTTCTTCACCAACAACTAGTGTTAACAGCAGACAGCAAGAACTCGGCACGGAAATTTGTATTCATACGTGAAAGCAATCGTCTTAGGCTTCCGACTCCAAATGTAGCGTATTGGATGATTACGTTACCTGACGGTAGCGCGCATTGGTATTTGCTTTGCATTGACAGCAGTGTAAAGTATAGCGTATGGTACAGCCTTTCGTTGTATGTCTGAACTTTTACAATGCATTCGGAAGCCGTTAGAAGGGGGTGAGCTTCGCACATTGTAATGTTTGTAGGTAGGTGGTCAAACATTTTGAATACATCGGTATCTGTGTTTGGTGAGTATCCCAATGCCTCCATTGTCAGGCAAATGGAATTTCTGTTTGTCCATATTTTGTTACCAATGCATTGAAACCCAAGTGTTTGTAGGTGTTTATAGTCTTCTTGTCTCATGCTTTCCTTAATGCTGTATTCTAAATTCTCTACACGTATGTGTGAAGTCATATCCCCTTTAGCAGAAAAATGATTGAAGATTGTAAGTAGTAGGTGTCTTAGTCTGTTCATTCCATTAATGTTGTATGGTCGGGAATTACTTACTACAAATACGCTGGTTTTTCCGGGTTTGTGTCCAAGGTGAACATGATTTTTGTTCATGCGTATACGTAAACCGTCGTCGATTGTCACCACACGGGTGTATATTCTTTGCAGCGAATTTTGGTCGCTTGCGTAGTCGTATAAAAGAGAGGCCACGTCCATGATTGAACGATTTGCGTAGTGTCTAAGTCTTTGTACCTTTGGCATTGTTCGTTTTTTTGAAAAGCATACATAGTGGTGGTGTAGTAATTATTTATTATTTTGTACCGACATCGGGTCAAAGTACTGATATTGGTTCGTAGTACCGACCTCGGTACCACTTGTGAAACGAGCAAACATTTTTGTGCTGTGCCAAAATTTCAAGTATCTTACACTCGCATGCTGTGTACCGAGGTCGGTACAGTGTAGGCATGGACATGGCTCTTGCCGGGGGGTTGGATGGGTTTCACCTGGACGAAAATGGCAACGATTCTAACCATGCGTGGCTACCGCCAGCTTTGGTGCGGTCCACCCCGGGCGACAAAGCGCTCTCGATGTGTGTTAAGCAGTTACTAAGCAACCTCGAATGTACCGACCCAAGACAGGTCGAAGACGCAGTGTCGCTTATTAAACAAAATGGAGATGGTGTGTGCATAAGAGGGGCAATAAATGCTTTGGTAAAAACGAAAATATTTTGCGAAACTTTGTTTTTCTATGGCATGGAAAGTCGAAGCGGCACAACAGCCCACATAAAACGAGTACACAACACCTTTAAAAAGCACAATGTAATATGGATGCATCGAAAAACGTACTATTGCAAGCTACGATTTTTAACGCGTTGGCACAGCTGCGTTGTGAAGTATGCCTGTCTCAAGGCAGTAGGGGGTAAACGACGAGAGGGCATTAACGTGACAAAAACATTTAACACGGCATACTGGAAAGAGTTAAACACTATGTGCAAAGACAAGATGCAACAGTCTTCTCCATACAAAAGGATACAAATAGAGATACCAAGTCTTCTAACAACATTGAGTGAAATCAAAGTTGCAATAAAGAGCAAAAATATAAGCGCCAGTTTATTATCCAGTGCCTACCCTGGGGACTTTACAGACATGGTGTTGGGCATACACCACATAGCACACACAACGGTTTTGGTGTCGTCACTTCGCGCACGCGTCCACGAATTAGAAAAAAAACTTAAGTGTGTTGTGTAGATATTCAAATAAACACCCCAGTTTCAAGATCTTTTATAGGTTTTACGACTAATTCGTCTATGTCACTAGCTTTCCATTTCTTTAAATATCTGTCTGTTGTACTTTCTTTGTATGTATTTTTAGGTAAAAAGGTCATTTTCACTTTATTAATATTGTAAGTGGCCAAATAAATAGGTACTTTGAAATTAACTTTTATTTTTGGAATACCCGGCTTTATAAATTTGTTAAATATATTTTTAACCTTTACATTTATATTATCTTTAAGGAAGCTTCTACTTTGTAAGATGTCGTCACTTGGGTTGTGTATGTTGTCAAACAAATCGTGTAGCAGTTTTGCGACTGTGCTAAAAATAGCACTTACTATCGCTTTTTTTATAGGTGGTAATATTAAATTATCTAAAATTTTTGAAACAACAACAGAAATTTTTTTGTTGAGTAAACCCCATTTAACAAAATTAAATATTTTTGCGTTAAATGCATCTGTGTGTGTACAATAGTCATTGTGTGTTTTATTCATATATTTTTGCTCTTTTTCGCGCGTTTCTTTAGTGTCCCAAAAGTAGTTTTTTAAAGTTATACCAAATTCTAAAGGACCCTTTACTGTTTCGTCGCCCTTTTTATTTTCTTTTTTTAGATATCTTCTTTTTACAGATTCGTCTGCTTTGAATGGACATGACATATCTTCGTTTAACATTAAACAATCGCCACCACCTACAATTTTTCCTATTAGCGAAGAATAAACGTCATCTCCCTTACACTCACCTACCACAGGAGCCAATTTTTCTGTGATCAAGCCTACTTTATCAACATTAATATTTCCCTCTACACCTACAACTTTCAAGCTGTTTATGTTTATTGTACATTTTTCTAAACTTGACACCCAGGTTATTTCTAAGTCAATTTTTAAGTTTCCAGTAACAGGTAGGTCAAACAACATACAATTTTGATTTTTAAAATTAGAAGTTGACTTTGCCAATAGTAGTAACTTTGCTCGTACTGACTTACAGTTAACATAGCATGTCATCACCATTCCTTTCGAATCAGAAAACAAAGTGCTCGAGGTAGTATCATCTAAATAAGTTGCTCCAAAACTAATATCTGATTTTTTTAAAGACCTTTTGTGATCGATAGATATTTGTATATCTTCCAAGTATACGTCAGGTACACTAAACTCTATATTCTTAACGGGTATGTGATCTGGTAGTACACCCCCAATGTTATAGTTTTCTAAACCGTATTTTTCCAAACTAACACCACTTTCAATTATTGAAATTCTCGGTACATTTTTAGTAGTTTCTCCGTCTTTAGTTTTAAAGGTTAAATTATTGTCTTCTTTTTGTAAACCAAATTTTTGTATTAAGTCATTTTTAATGGTTTTTAAAATAGGTATAGGAAAATTTACTTTTTCCAAGGCATATGAGGAAATAAGCTTATAAAAGGTTTTATTAGAAAACAATTTATTTAAAACTGTGTCAATGCCACCGTTTGAAGCGACGTAATTATTTATAGACCTTACAATACAAAATGGTTCGCCGCTTGTCACCGCTTTATAAGCACCCGATAAAGACCGAATTCCGACGTAATCACGTATAGTACCTTTGGCATACATGTATAAGGATATAATTAAAGTAATTACAATTCCTAGTATGCTAGCTACGAGGATGCAAATACCTAATGCTTTGTATGCGCCATTATTTATTGCGATACCTGTGCTTGTTTGACTATCTTGGCGCAATTCTTCCTTGTCTAAGTTTTTTAGAGCAACTCTTAGTATGCTGTTGTAAACCTGTAAATTTAATTTGTTTGTACCCTTAAACTTGTGTAAAGTACACAAGTTTTCTTTATTATTGACAAATGTAAAAACTAAAATTGACAAAATCATCACTAAAGAGCATACAAAAAAAGCAAATTTAAAACAATTTGATTTTGTTGAAAAGTCTAGCATATTTGCTTCAAACTTTATTACTAACAATAAAAAAGTATTTTCTTATGTACCAAGGTCGGTACATACATAGTAAATACTTATGTACCGACCTTGGTACCCAGCACAAAACAGGTACAAGATTATAACAACACACATCTTTCATAATCTCAAATGCTTTCCCGTGTGTTAATCCCGAGTAGACTAGACGTACCAGGGCAGTTTGTTGATCAGTATGGAGACGTCTTGGAATTGTCAGCAGATTTCATAAGTTCAAAGCATTATTATGCATTTGAATACACGGCACGGCATGGAATACAATGGATACACGAAATGAAAATTGATAATATTTTGACCTGGGTAGACATGACAAGCCTGAAGTTCAAAAGTATATCATTTTTTGATTTTGTCACAGATGATCACGTTACTTACCTTGTGTACGAAAAGTTTAACAGTGATGTGCACTACATTAAAGAGCTATCTTACGATGAAAAGGTTAATCTCCTGGAGCACCAGCACGTACCAGACGAAATAGACGTAGTGTCACACGCAGTGTACCACAAATGTCTACGGTGGTGCGACTTTGTTCCTTCTTCCACTCTAGATTCAAATCGAGCTGACATATATTTTGGCATAAGTCATGGAAGACAAAAAAATAATGATGTCGTTGCAAGCGAGCTTAAAGATTTGGACGAGTCTTTTGTAAACGAATCCATACAGCTGCTTTCGCGACCTTGTCCAATACCCCAGGTGGTTAAAAAGGGATCTAAACCAATATTACCAAACTGGAAAAAGTACGACAGTAAAAAACACACAACAAATTGTTGTAATTACGTTAGGAGAAAATGCCTTAACAGTGTCTTAGGTGATGTGAAAAGTAGCATGCCAAAAGAGCTGCTTGAAATAGCGGTTTCGAATCTTGGCACCGAAGAACTTCTTAGAATACAATCAATGCTTTTTAAAGCATAAATTTTGTTAAGATGTGCATAAATAAAATCAATTGTACATGATATACTTGCATATAAAGATGTCATCCAAGAGGCAAATTATGACTTTTAATGTATCTTCTGTTGAAACTACTTTTAAGCCAACAGATAGATTTTTTAGGGATGTATACCGTTTTAAAATATCCAGAGCTATGATTTTAAACCCGTTTATCAGAGTTCATCCTATTAATAACAAACTTTTTGTAATGAGCATGGACGCTGACGGCTCGGAAAAGGACAACGACAATTTAGACAAGGAGCCTGTTTACGTCTGGGACTTTGGTAAAGAAATTACCATCGATGTAATGGACTATGGTCGCGAGAATCTAGCAAATCATGTAAGTATGCTTCTTTCAAACCTCGGCACACAAGGCATTGAAGTTGTTTATAACTCGGTGACCGAGCGAATGGAGCTGGTCAATGACACAAACAAGCATTATTTGTTCAGTGTGACGACTGGCTCCATTTTGCTTACGCTTGGTTGGGAATATGATGTAATTGTAAAGTCTAAGTCAAGGGTAGTAGCACCCCTTGCTTGCGCTAATTTGTATGCTAACCCATTTGTTTTCAAAACACTTGAAGCAGACAATCAGATTAAAATGTGGGTACCATACATGGAGTATATGAGAAATGAACTTGGGCCAGACGTTCACATTAAAATGAACAATTTTAGTAGCCTTCGAACATACACTTCCTATCCAGGTGAACACAATGGCAAACCAATTGAGGGGTCAACCAGTTGTCGCTCTATTGCGTCTGTAACACTTGGAGCACCGGGCCTTCCATCTAAGCGACTTCTTACCTCTGAGATGGGATCACGCACACCCTTTGATGAAACAATCACGTTTCAGTTGGTATATCCACGCAACAATGATAAGATGTGTAATCAAAGAGAATCAGTTCGTGCTTCCATCGACCTCATGGTCTGGATCAAATAGATAGATAAGTATGGTTTTGTTGTTTAATTTTTGAAACTTTAAATCTTTGTTTGACTTATACAAAATGGGTGATGTTCTTAGCACCAATTCAAAATGGGCATTTATTGTAATAGCAGCAATTGCTGCCTTTTATGTATACAAAACATATTTTGCTAAAAGTACTACACAAGTACAACAAAAAGTAACACCTAGCCCCCCACCCCCACCTACAAGTTTACCGAACAGTGAGAACATAGAAAACAACGAAACAAATGAAAGACTAGACAGAATGGAGCGAGTTGTCATGAACATGAGCGAACTTGTACGCAAAGTCCCAAGGGTTGCTAAACGCCAGAACCCAGAAAACGATTACTATGAAGGAAACGACTATAACAACTTCCAGCCAGAAATGCAGCCTATCGCACAACCTGGCACGAACCCCCACGCGCAAATGCAGCCGATGCCGCCAACGATGCCACAACGTGCAGCGCCATACGCACAAAGACAGGCACCACAACACAGTAACAAGCGAAAAAACGAAAATGTAGTGGATTTAAAGGACAGGGCATACAGATCAAAAAAAGCAAAACACAATGATCCTAAAAGACCATCTGTGACAGATGATATAGACGGATTTTTTGAGTCCAATAATATTAGCATAGCATAGTTGTATTATGTGTAAATATATTTTGTTGTTATATGTAAAGTATGTCTACTCATAGATTTATTGAAGCAGAAACAATATCAACAAAAAAAGTTCAAATATATAATACTAGTAGAACGGGTTATTTAAAGCTTGAATATGCAACAGATGGTAACACAAATAGCACAATTAAGTGGCCCACGCTCCCCACAGCGGGTTCGTCTGGATATCTTTTTACCGACGAGCATGGAGATATGAAATGGGAAAGTCTTTCAGGTAATATACCCGACAGCACAAGTGGGACAACCACTGAGATTTTGAAATCGGATGGGAATGCCGGGTGGGCCAAGCTAGCAGCGCCCGATGACACTAGCATGCCTCTATCGACTGTTCGATATTTAAAGTTGGAAAAGGATGGCTCTGGTGCTACCACGCTTGCGTGGTCTAGTGTGGATGCACTTCCGTCAGCTGGTAACAATACACTCGAGCTACTCGTTTCTGATGGGTCCGGGGGGTGGACAAGCAAAGCTGCGCCAAGTGGCACCAACGATCAATTTTTAAAATACACTAGCAACGGGACAACATCGAGCATAGACTGGACAGCAGTCACACTGACCGTGAATGAGACACTCCTCCCAGTTTCGGATGAATACAGTATCATACATGGTGATGGTACCGGACTTGCCAATACAGCTGGAACGTGGACAAAGCTAAACCCCCCGTCCGGTGGGAGTGTAAAAGCTGTGCTGCAATACGACGACGCACAAGCAACAAAACTGCTATGGAACCAAACAGAACACCACACAGTGGACACTATCGTAAAGAGTGCAGCAGCGAATGAATTGCTAGTCAGTGACGGTACTACAACCAATTGGGCTAAGTTGGAAGCTCCCACTTCGGGGTCTGACAAATTTCTAAAATATACTGACAATGCAAGTTTGGGGTGGGGCGAAGTAAACATGTCCACCACGTTTGTCGTGACATATGATTCGGGATATGTGTTCCAGGGTGGACAAACATCGGGAGACTCAACTAATGACAAAAATCCCGAACTGTATTTGACTCGCGGCAAAACCTACGTTTTTAACGCGTCGGCTGTGATCGGTTCACACAAGCTTTACATTCAGACCAATTCACTTCCATATACTGGGGGGAGCGCAGCTTTGTACACTGACAACAGTCTTACCGGAAACGGAACTGAGACAATTACATTTACACCACAGCACGACACGCCTAGCATTCTTTATTACCAATGTGAGAATAACGACACCATGGATGGCACCATTTACATTGTTGGTGGTACGGACAGTGGACACGTGCCCGCTAGCACGGCTAGCAACGAGGTTCTTGTGAGTAATTTCCAAACCGACGAAAAACATGGCTGGACGGTGCTTGCTGCACCGACATCCGGATCAGATAGATATTTAAAATATACTGATGGTGGTAGCCTAAGTTGGGGTGAGTTGAACATATCAAACACTATTACAGTCGGCTATGGGGATGACAGTGGGACCACCAAATATTGGTTAAGTGGTAATCAAACACTAGGAGCCAGTGGTGACTACAACCCTACACTGTACTTGACACGTGGACAAACATACGTGTTTGATGTGACTTCATCCGTTGCAGCAGGTCACCCCATGTACATAAATACGGTGTCGGGAACTGGTACGTCCAACCAGTATTCAGATGCTTCGTTAACTGGCAATGGCACTAACACGGTAACATTTACACCACAATGGGACGCGCCAGACACACTATACTACAATTGTCAAAATCACGCGGCTATGGCAGGCACCATTTACATCACGGGAACATTTCCCACTGCTAGTGAAACAAAACAGCTTTTGGTAAGTGGTTCAACTGGTTCAGCTGCTAGCAATTGGTCACCACTTGCGGCCCCCACTGGCGTGTCAGTATTGCGATACAACGGTGCAAACATTGATTGGGACAGTGAGTTTGTGGCACCCAGTACATTGGCGCATGAATTGTTGGTAAGCGATTACAGAATGGTAGACGGTGACGTAAAGGATGGGTGGAAAGTTTTGGCTCCACCCAGTTCAGACAAGTACCTTAAATATACACACGGAGATGGTAGCAACTCAACGCTTGACTGGGCCGATGTCGATGCCATGCCAGCTGCAAGCGCAGCTCAGGAGCTTTTGTATAGTACCAATTCAGGCACAAGCAACTGGGCATCTTTATCTGTCCCAAGTGGAAAGGGTTTGCTCATGCACGACACAACCGTGCAGTGGAGCATCCCCGCTAACGCGTCTGTTTTGCGATACGACGGTACAAACATAAGCTGGGACGAAGATTTTGTTGCGCCCAGTACAGCTGTGCAGCAAATGCTAGTGAGTGATTTTGTTAATGGATCAAAAGATGGGTGGAAAGTGTTGGAAGCACCTAGCACAGCTAAGATTCTTCGATATGATGGGAGTGAGGTTAAATGGGAATTTGACATTGCGCCTAGCACGGGCGCACACACAATGCTTGTTTCGGACGGTAGCACTGGGTGGGGGGTTCTTGCGGCGCCAGCAACTACCACAGCTGGCGAACAGAAGTTTCTTTCTTACTTGCACGATGACAGCAATCTTGCTTGGACAAGTCTAACCGTCACGTCTGATCTTGTTAGCCTGACGGACGTAGACACTACAACAAGCGCCCTGGTTGTGAACGACCTAGTGCAGTGCACGAACACTACAGGCACAGCCTCGTTTCAAAACAAGGGAGGCTCAACAGCTCACCCACTAAAACTAGACCTTCATTTAGACTCTGGGAGCATACTGCCTGCTACGTCGGGGAAAACAGTCAACCTCGGGGCTTGGGACACGCCAATGAACCTCTTAACGACCAAAGACCTGCTTGTAAAGGGGGATGAGATCAGGTTGCATCCTTCAGCTGAAGACTCTGGGGTTGTTTTTACGCATCATTACGTGGGAGCGACAGGTGGAATTAGCAATCGTCTTATGAAATACTTTTTTAATTCATACGAACAAACAAGTGCTCAAGGAGGTGTACTAACTGCGAGCACTGTGACACTTGACACTAGTACCACGCCCAACACGACCAAAGTGTACCTAGAGCTTAAAACACCAAATGGGCTACCCGTGGTCGAGTCAAACGTCAATTCCACGCTCACACTGACCGACCCAGGTTACTATTGTCTTAACTCGAGTTGTGGGGCGGTAAATATTTCAAACAACATGACAGTAGGCACTCGCGCTCTTATAATAACTCAAGACTCGGTGTATAACAACAGTGTGCCAATATCCACGCAAGATTCTAACAAGCGAGTCAATGGCGTCGTTGGTGGCTCGCTCACAATTACAGGCGATGACACACACTCTTTGTTTTTGGTTGTGAAATCACAAATTAACGACACGGACGACAATTACATAGTGAAAAAAATTGGATCTGGTGGCTTTGCACTGGAAGGGTCAGCTACACAGCATCAAATTACACGCTTCCATGATGCCGGTACGACCCTTAAGGCATCTAACGTGTCAATCGACGACGACGACAATCTGACCAATATGGCTAGCATTGCGCTTACAACAGACGCCAATGACAGCACCAAAACATTCACAGTTGTCCCACAATCTCAAACAGCTGCAAATACAATTACTTTACCGGCTACCTCTGGTTCAGACAATCATGTGCTTTATCGCGCTAGTGGCACCTCAACTACTGCTGCTACATTGGATTGGACAGACACCATAGACAAAGCTAGAGGTATTGTAAGCAGTGGTGCAAACTTTACTGCTTCGTTGGGCGACGCCAGTGGGCTCTTGAGTGGCATGAGACAAATAAAACTGGACGCAGCCACAACAGGCTCGCTGACATTTAAAACACCCTCTAGCATGACAGACAATTATGGCACCAACTACATATTCACTATGCCTCCGGACAGCGGCGCACAGCACGAGGTTCTCACCACGGATGGCACCGGTACGCTCACGTGGACAAGGCCCAAGGCGGGCGAGTTGCTTAGCGCAAATGGCACTAACGTAATGACAATTTCAGATTTGGGTGTAGTCTCGTCCACTGGGACGGGTGTCACAAACTTGACGCTCATGAATGGCGAAAGCAACACGTGTGGAATTGATTTGCCAACAACCGGGGTCACAAACTGGACAATGACCCTTCCGGTGAATGTTGGTGCGGCCAATCAAATACTTAAGGGGGATGTAGATGGTAACCTATCATGGACAGACAGCGCACTCTCCATTACTAGTCCAGACTTGGGCACAACTGTTAGTCTTGACAACAGTGGCGTGCTTGATGGTGCGCTCCAGGTCAATGTTGGCACCGGAAACACACAGATACAGATAAAATCAAATACGGGCATGGCAAGTGCATACGCACTGACATTTCCACAATCACTTGGAACTGCTGGACAAGTGTTGACCACGGACGGCGCATCGGGGGATCTTGCATGGACGTCGGCTGCCGGGATATCGGCATCCGAATTTGCATACGGGCGCATGTATTGTCATGGGGATGACACCGTCGCAACATTTACAACTAATTATACGTTATTTGACGATTTCACTGGTAGCGACACAATGTACAACATGACAGCAGATACGTCCACTGGTAAATTCACAATAGGTTTGCCCGGTGTTTATGAATTGTCGTGGTATCTTACAGACAACGGTGGGGGCAACGATAGGGGCGCACAAATTTACAAAAACGGACAAGCACATGGACGCGCAATTTGGGGTCAAGCAGATGGCATTGGTAACTTTTTGTATGTCGTGTTTCCCGTCATGGAATTTGTTACAGGCGATGAAATACAAATATATGTTAAATCCTCTATTAGTGATGCTATCGATCTACAAAATCGTGACGGAGACGCTGTTGCTTTTACATGTAAATTGGTTGGGGGGTCCATTGGTGTTGCTAATATTCCAAATAGCTTTTCGACTGGTGAAATGCTTATAAGCAATAGCATAAATGGATGGCAGCGTCTAGCAGCACCTGCTACTAGCGGAGACCAAACATTAAACTATGTTGGTGGTACGCCCGTGTGGGAAAACAAAGGAACCTTTAGCAGTGTCTTTGCATATGGTCGCATGTGCATGACATCTACGAGTACTGCAATGGAGGGCACGTTGGGTACAACCTTTAAAACGTTTGAATTTGATGATGGCTCTCTCGTCCCAGTGAACATGACAATGGACATAACCAACAACAAATTTGTGATTACCCAGGCTGGTTATTACGAGTGTTCAATGCATTGGCACATAGGAACTGGTTCCAGCTACGATTATTTCACAGCCGTTGCTGTAAATGGTTCTATAGTCACAAAACAATATTTACACCAAAATTTCAACGCAGGTGGTGCTTTTGGTATTGGTAACATTTTTGAGACAATATATTTAAATGCGGACGACGAAGTGACACTACAAGTAAAAGCATCTTCTAGTGATGGAAGTATAGCAGGGCAAGATCGCGATTATGATACAGCGGCTTACTTCGACTGCAAAATGGTAAATAGCGTAAATAGTACTCAAATTGTTGTGACACAGAGTCTTACGGCTGCATTGCAGCAAACTATACCTCTGAGTGGTACAGTAAGTTCGCCAACTGGCTACGACTATTCTGTTGCAAACTTTTGGACAAATACCAACGCAGTCGAAATGGTAATACTGTTGAAATCTAGCAACCATGATCATCAAGTTACTGTTCATAAAAATATGAGAGCACTATATCATGATGCTAGCTTTGAATTTATGAAGTTAGATGATAACAACTTTGTAGTAGGTTTTGATAGTACAGCAGATAATCTTTATTTTTCATGGACAATCGGGCGCCCACTTACATCGGCTCAAATCTACTACAAATTTTCTAGTGTGGCATCAACAGGCCAGGCTGTTCCGAGTAACGTGAATCAGTTTCCTAAGCGATGGGAATTTGGAAAAACTTTGGTTTGTTGGGCTGTTGGTAGCATGGGCACGCCCACTAACAAGGGATTTTTATTACAGGGAACTGCAAGTTATGTTTCAAGTACAACAAACACAACCGTTGATATTATCGCTAATGGGTCGGGGAGTCAATACGGAGCGCTCTCTTGGAATGCTGGATCAACTATTGATGATTTTGAAATGCGAATTAAAATAAGATCCTACCCCGGATCTTCACATGGCGACGGGTTTACCCTGTTTTGGAATGCCGACCAAGGCGACGTTGATTACGACAATGCGAATAGCGAATTAAAGGCCGCCAGTGGTACCGCCATTAGTGGTCACGGATTTACAATACACTTTTACAGTAATGGCCAACCGTACCGTTGGAACAATGGTGCCACGTTGCTACTTGGCGTTGGTGACAGCTCTAATAACGGTCACGTAAGCTCTATCACAAGAAACCAATATTACCAGAACTGGACAGTCCGTAAAATCGGAACACAGCTACAAGTCAGCGTGGACGGAAACGCGCTAGATAACTCGCCTATATTGTATGAGTACAACGATGTAGGCACACTGCCAACTGGCAGTCATTTCGGTGTTGCGGCGCGAACCGGTGGTGCGACACAATGGGTGCAGGTAGCTGCTCTGGAGATCCGTCAGCTGGGCGAATCTTCTACGAGCGTCGTTGACGAAGTAGACCAGTTTGCATGGAGTTAAAGGCGAAAGATAGTAGCAAAGGCACCGTTTGCGCTTATTGATATAGAGTCAGACACAGCACTAGTCGAAGAAATTCCTGCAAACCAAATTCCAACTGTGTCGCTTGCGCTTAAGGACAAAATGCACGACCCACTGAGAGATCCTAAATTGTCGGTATCACTGTCGCCATCATACGACGCTAAAAGATTGGCCAAAGCAGGTGTTCCGTTTACAGCTGCGTACACAGCCCAGCTTGTAGTACCGTGGTCTCCCGAAAATGTAAATTGTAGCACGTACACACCTGTCCTAGAAACAGTAAAAAGCCCACCCGATGTGTTGCATGTTATATTATTTGCGTGGTCTTGTGTGTCAAATGGTAATGGGCGTAGTGAATTTATGTTTACCGAGCTGTCCCCACCTGATAGACGCATACGTGCGTAGTCCTTTTGGCCATCGCCCATGTCTGTCCATGATAGTACACCCGACCCATTGTTGCTAAGAATTTGGCTATTGCTTCCCTGTGTAGCAGGCATTGTAACCGAATATGCAGTCACCGTAGCCGGGGCTTTAATTGTAATTTTAGCGGGTGTGCCCTGGTCGTCTTTGAGCTGAAACTCGTCTGCTGCGATAGTCGAGTAGTTTGTATGCGCACTGTATAGACCTGTACCACTGACAGTTAGAGCGCTCGTACTAAGTCCCTGTGAGCATTCAAGGTGTCTGCTAAATTCTATGTTTCCGTCGGTGTCAATGGACTGCGTACCAGTTGTACCGCCTGAATTCTTAAATTCTATTTCTGTGTTTTTTACAGTAATTCTACTCATTTTATTTAAAGAGACAAAAAATAATGTCAGAGCGCTGCTTTGCACAAAAAAGTATACAGCAAAATTGAATTGTGGTGTTTACTATAAATAATATATTTGATATAATAAATGGCAAGTTTACTAACAACACAATCTCGTCTTACACTTTTCCCCATACAGGACAATGAGGTTTGGGAACACGCAAAGAAACACCTTGCTGCATTTTGGACAGCAGAAGAACTTGATTTTGTAGACGACCACAAGGATTTTCAAAGTCTAAAGAGCAGTGAACAGAGGCTACTTTTAAACATTTTAGCTTTTTTTGCAAGTAGCGACACACTGGTAAGTGCTAACATAAGCGTAAATTTCGTGAATGAAATAAGTGGTTTGGAAGCACAATATTTTTACGCAATGCAAAATTTGATAGAACAAGTTCATAGCGAGACATATTCATTGCAAATAACAACGTTGGTGAAAGACAAAATAAAACAAAGCAAATTGTTTAATGCTGTGCATACCGACCCGTCCATAAAAGCAAAAGCTACGTGGGCTCTAGAGTACATGGGCAGCGGCGTGCCACTAAATATTCGATTGTTTGCGTTTGGATTGATGGAGGGCCTATTATTTCAAAGTTCTTTTGCGGTTATATTTTTCTTTCGCACACGCAACAAAATGCCTGGGTTGTGTAAATCCAATGAATTTATTGCTAGAGATGAAGGGCTGCACTGTCAGTTTAGCTTTATGATGTTTAAACGCTACAACATGAAAGAGGTGCCAAAACATTTTAAGGAGCTAGGTGTATTTTCTCCCAAAACTGTTTTGACAGAAGCAGCTGCTACTGAAATCCTAAAAAAGGCTGTGACCATAGAAAAACGGTTTGTTGACGAAGCTCTCGATGTTTGTGTGCTTGGAATGAACAAAATGCTTATGGGTCAGTTTGTCGAGTGTGTAGCAGACAACATGATGGTTTTAGCAGGGTTTTCGCCGGTGTACAACACAAAAAATCCCTTTCCATTTATGGAAACAAGCGGGCTAAACAACAAAACAAACTTCTTCGAGCAGCGAGTTTCCGAGTATCAACTAAGTGGGGTTGGTGTTAAGCAGGAGGAAAGTGTGTTTTCAACTGATGTTGATTTTTAAGAGGTCGTTTAGATCCGGTAAATATTTACGTAGTATGCATTTGCTTGAAAAACAATGTTATCACTGATTGCAGTGGTGTTAGAGACGCCCCCTGTCCAAACACCGACTGTGTCATTTGCGCTTAAACTTAAAACACACGTTCCGTACAAGTTTAGAAAATTGTCTGTTCCACTGTCTGCATCATAATTAAGAATGATATTACTTAAAGACGGAGTTCCATTGACCGCGACATAGCCAGCCTTGTTGGATGACGAGCTTGCGTCATCCCCCGAAAAGGACATTTCAACAATGTATATTCCATCGCGTGACACGGTAAACAACCCAGTTGAGGTGTTGCATGTAATGTTGCTTGCATGATCTTGCGTGTCGAAAGTAAATGGCCTACACGTGTTATAGTTTACGGTTCCTCGCGCACTAGACTGACGCATGCGCGCATAGTCTTTTTGACCGTCACTCAGTGCAGTCCAAGAAAGCGCACCCGAACCATTATTACTAAGGGTTTCGCCATTTGCGCCCTGTGCAGCTGGCATTGTCACGGTGTACGCACTACTTACTGTAGCTGGTGCCTGTACAGTTATTTTAGCAGGTGTGCCCTGGTCGTCATTGAGCTGCATTTCAGTGAGTGCGACATCGTCAAAGTCAGTGGTAGCAGAATAGCTTCCACCAGCTACGACCAAAGAAGCCGACGTGATGCCTTGTGTGCACTTGACAACTCGCGACACAGCAATGTTCCCATCGTTGTTTATAGACTGTGTACCGGTTGTACCCGAGCCATTTTTAAATTCAATTTCTGTTGCTTTGATTAGTATTTGAGAACTCATTCTTTCTTATGCAAATTCATTATTTTTTTCTTCGTATGGAACAACACCGGTATGTATAAAAATGTTGTAATCATCGCTTAATCCACTAACATTTATTTTTAAATCTTTTATCTTAGCAATAATTAACGGGGACACCTTTGTTATTAACGCATCATTGATCTTTTTTCGCACGCTATCAGAATCCAGCTGCTCTATTATATTTTTTTTAATTTGATTTTTAATAAAAGTTTCAAACTGATCGTAAATAATGGTAGGCATTTCTCCTCTTATTTCTTTTATTTCTGCTTCATAAGTCAAATTGTTGAAAAGTTTATCTTTATCTTCATAAACCTTTGTTTTAAATATGAGCTTATTACCATCTGACACTAGACTGGGAGGGTGTAGATAAAAATTTGAATCTAACTGCACTTTAAAATTTGCAATTACATCTAAATTCCACTTTCGATCATCGTCATACCCCAAACCGGAAATTATTGTATGAAGCCGTGTTACAAAAGTTAAATCTAGATCACATTCTATTTTTGTGTTCGCTACATAAACATCGTTCATATGCCAACTTATGGGACCAGGTGTTTGTGTGACTAAATTATGTAAGTTACCCGCGCCAAGAATTTTATCAACCTTTACAGTTGCGTCTAAATCAATTGAAGCTAAAATCATATTTACACTATCTTTTAAGTTAAAATTCAATTCATCGTTAAGTGTAATAGTATCAAGTTCTTTTTTTAAAATTGATTTAAGAAAGTTTTCAAAAACATTGTTAAAAAGGTTATCTATAATTCCACTTGTGTTAAAATTATCATAGTATGGCATCATTTACTGAAAGCAAATATTTTTTTTTGTAGCATGGGTAACTTTTTATACACAGGCAAACTGGGTAGAGGCTTGTGCTTTGACCACACTGCGTTGACAGTGGCGTTCTTATTAAAACAAGACATGTAATTATTTTTTATAATCATAGGTTTTAGTACTCTAGTGTGCCCCTCGCATTCTTCTTTCTTTACAAAAACCCAATTCATCTATATAAATATGCATACAAAATGTTTTATTGATCTGTCATTGCAATTATAGCGTCAAACAACTTTTGCGTCATTTCGCTAGATTGTAACTTAGAATAATTTTTGCTAGGACAATGTGTCGTTTTATACATACCAAATACTAATGCTATACAACAACATAGAACAAAAAATATACACAAAATTTTAAAATTTAATAAAAAATTAATATTGATTTTTTTTAAGTTATATTTGAATTTTGTACCCATACTAGTCGACTTAAATAAAATATCATTGAAATCAATATCTTCGCAAAAATTATTATTTTTATTACACATATTTATAGCTTGTTGTATATTTTCAAAACTAATATCTATATATACATCACGTACAAGCTCCCATGCCCTTGGTAGTCTGGGATATTCTTTATTATTACCTTTATATATGTTTAAACTATTTACAAAATGTGAAAAATCATTTTTATGTATAATTTGGCGCCAAAATGCGTATACAACATTTAATGAACAGTTGTAATGTGCTAGAGTAAGCGTAAAAGATGCCATCAAAACAATAAACTCCAAATATTTTACTTTTTCATCTGGAAATTTTCTACCTTGTCTGAGTGTTTCAATAGTAGCCCCAAACCCCAAGGTATTTGTGAGGTTAACCCACATTTTAGTTGGTAATCTTATATATTGATTTTCTTTATCAAAAGTACTTGAATCGTTTAAATTTATCTGATTGTTAAAATTTAATTTTCCACGTATAGAGTGTATTAATAATCCATTCTTATGTAAAACTCTTGCAGTTCCAAGATCTCCAATATAGAATTTAAGTTTATTACTGTTATTATCATACAAATAGAATACATTTTTGGCTTTCAGGTCTCCATGTACAAAACTAAAATTTTCGTCGGATGACATTTTTTGACATAATTTAAAAAGACTTTCTAAAACAAATTGTATATTAGTATTTTGAATATCTTTAGTTTTTGTTTTTATTTCTTTTTCTACGTAATTATCTAAATCACCGGTGTATGCTTTGGTATAAATATACAAATCTTTTTCATTATCATCTAGATATGCAAATGGTTTTATAGCACCGGCTTTCATAAAATAAGAAACTTCACGAAATATAAATAACATAACAATTTCATTTATAGCATCTGCATAAAAAATATTATTATCGTCAATTTGTTTTACACTTGTGTCTACACCTTTAAAATATTTCATACCATGTTCTCCATCTCCACATATAGAATATGATCCTTTTTTACCTTCGGCCACTAATTTTTTATCCTTACACAAATTTAAAAACAAATTTTTGTCTTTTGTAAGTATATTATCTTTTATTAAGTTATCCAAACTCATGAAGTGTCCCTTATATAAAAAATATAAATTTTTATTAATTCAATTTTTTAACAAACAAGAAAAAAATATTGCATACAAATATTAGCTAGCGGCGAAGGTAGTTTACGACGTATGCGCTCCCGTATTTTAAATCGTCTATATACGCATTTTTTGCATTTTTTGTAAGTTTTAAACGATATATGACAACAAGCATCTATAGGTATTGACATAATATCATTAATTATAATTATTGGTATTCTAAAATTATATGTTTTAGCCACATAAAAAGCTTTCTTGCGAAGTGTTTGCATAAAACTCAAATATGGTGTAATAGGCGAGAACATAAATAATGTATATGCATTGTAAAGATGCAAATAAATTTTGTTATAAGCATAGAGTGTTATGTCTTTATTTGATGTTTCGCATAAGACATCAATTATCCATTGTCGTAGGATTTCAAAAGATAACATTTGTGACTGCTTGTATATTGGTGCGTGTAGTGCGCATAAATATGAAGCACAAGCTCGTTTTTTTCCACACATAAATGTTGTGTTATTCATATGAAAACAGCCATTTTCCCACACCGTAAGTACGTTATTGTCGACTGAATCCATTTACGATTTTATTTTTTTTTTTTAAAGAGCTAAGAGACAAATGTGTATAAGCTGTATTGTATTTGCGCGTCAAAAATATGCTTGTTGTAGTAAATGAGCGAAATTGTAAAAATCTCTAGTGATGATCTCAAAATGTTGCCCTCGCGCTTAAGTTGGTTTTTTTTTCTTGGGTGGGTTGTTGTGGCATTAAGCATCGCATTTGTATACAACTATGGTAATATTAACGGATTTCAAGCTACCTAATTATATTTATCCATACTTTTTAAGGGCCTGAGGTAGTAGTTCAAGATTGTTACGAAAATGCAGCAAGCGGTCTGTTCTTGCAATTTGCTCGCCAGCACTATTTCCAATTGCGCCATACTCTCTTAATTTTTCACGAAGTTTGGGGTTTGTAATTATACGCGAGTCGTCTTTACGCGCAAAAATGGTCCGTCCGTGCCGTTTATTTATTCTATTGCGTACAGCAGGTTGGACAAAGCGCATACCATGTTTATTTTCCGTGTTCCATTGTGACGCACGGAGGGCACTCATGCGTCTTACTGCGTCGATTGGCTTTCGCGAAATCGATGAATTTAAAGGTTGTTCAAAATAGTACAGTGGGTTAATTGGTAGTTCTGTATTAGTCTGAGAATCGTTGTATGTGTTAAAGTTGTTGGCATGTTTGTATTGTTGGTAGTATGAATGCCTAAACATTTACATAAAGCATACAAAAAAATTAAAACAAATTGTTTAGGTAAAATTATATATTATCTATGCCAAAATTTAAATGGAGTCTTATGCTAAATATGAATCAAAAGAGTGGAAGATGGAAAATTTTAGCACCTTACACAAACAAATGATTGAGGAAGAAAAAGAAATAGAAAACAAGCAAAAAGAATTAAAACAAAAAAAAATTAAAAAAGCAGTTTTAAAACCCAAAAAGGATGTTCATACGCGTGCGTGGGCATTTAAAGACGATATTTTGTGGACGGATTAAGATTTATTATACGTGTATTTATTACACCTTATTTTTAAAATTATATTTATTTTGTTTTAATAAATTGTAATGAAGAAAATGTTGAGATTAGCATTAGAAAAAAATGGCATACTATTAGATATTGTCAAGATAGTTTATTTATACGCAAAACCACGGAGTACCAGATGGAAATACGATAAACTCTGGAATAAATGGGTTCGATATTATGCTGTATAGATATAAATTGTTTTACAGCTTAATTTGTATTATACAATTTTTTCTATGTAAAAACAAAGATATGTATTGCGATTTGCAAACAGACGACAACTATGTAACAATACAAAAAAGATTCGGATTTATGCCCTCAAGGCCTAGACAATTTTCACACACGGATCGAACAAAGCCAAACTACAGCAAATTTGAAAAACCACTGCCATATATAAGAAATTACAACAAAATGAATGTAAAAAAACGTTGTATGGAGGCTACCCCTTCTTTGCAAAAATATCCAACACCCGTGCTGGCACGCACATCAATTAGTCGCAATCCTATGTTTTATGACCGGAGATACTGGCTTAAGTACCCCGACAGCATTACCAATAACAAAACATATCCATACGGGCGCGACAATCGTGCTCCTGTTGGATCTATGGTTAATACTAAAAAATATGCAACGCAAAAATTAGGTAAATTTTAGTATAGATTTAGGCTTTTCTGTATTTTTGCAGCGCTTTTATGTGGTTCGTGGCACACATCTGAGCAGTAGTATAGCATATAACGGTTTCTATTGAATGTAAGATCTATGGTCCACATAGGATATTTAAATTTTCTAAGACAGGTCACGCAAGTGTACATAGAAATTCCAAGACGTCTTGGTTTTAAATATTCAATAATTATCTGTGCAACGTCATTTGTGATGTGATGCACCAAGCGTTTTTTTGCTAGTTTTAATTTCATTTATAAAATTAAATTATTTTTTACTCGTCCAGTATGACATGTCAAATAAGTTTTCTGATATTTTAGACGTGTTGGGTGGTTTTGTTTGCGCCACCTCTACTTCCTGTGGTTCCTTTTTAGTTTCTAACAGTCTGTTAACCTTGCTAATTTCTGCTACATTTGTTTGTACAACTGCATTCGTCGGGGCATCAATGTGTTTACGCAAAGCTTTGTTTTTAATGTCGCTGTTGTTGGAGGTCCCACCAAACTTTGAATATATTTTTGTTAGAACATGCTGCACTGAATACACTATTTCCATTTACATGAGTGTAGAGACAAAGTAATGAGATGACAAAACAAATTTTGTTCTGGTTAATAAATAAGCTTTATGCGTGGATACAATAGAGTTCTAAAGCACGACCAGTACATAAGAAAAGCACTCAAAGAAGTCGACAGAAACTTTGACATAAATCCAAAAATATGGGGACCGTCTTATTGGAAACTTATTCACAATTCATCGGTTCGCTACAACCCAAATGCCAAAGAGACTAATGCGTGGAAATCCTTCTTAACTGTTTTTTTGCCTAAATATTTACCATGTGCAAAGTGTAGACAACATTACAAAAAAAACGTTACACCCAAGATTGTGTCAAAAGCACTTAGATCAACACAAAGTTTAGTACTGTTTTTAAAAAGACTGCACGACAAAGTAACAACTCACGTACGATTGGAGAAACGAGTTTCTCGTATGAAACACGGCCATAGGTACAAATTTCCTATTAAGCGCGTTGTGTACAACCACAATTCATTTGTGCACAACTACATAGCTGACGTATTGTAATTTATCACAAACTTTGTACAATACTGCGCACAAGATTTTTGTCATACTTGTGTGTTTTGGCGTACACAGAAAACAAATATGCCAAATCACTCGCAACATCTTGTATACATTTGTTCGATTTTAAGTTGTCTACTAGCAAGTTTAAAACACTATCTTTATTCTTCACGCGCTTCCATATATCTGTTTTTTGTGGTACTTTATAGTAATTACGCGCAATTGTTACAAACTGTACAATAAGAGCATCCTTTATTATGGACTTGTACTTACTACCTAAGTTGCCTGGGCACCTTACACAGTACTCGTCACCGAAATCGATCAGCTTTACCACTCCATTTTTTTTTACGGTATTACCAGGTCTAACGTCAAGACACAAAACATGATTTTTTATCATCTTGGATAAAAGCCTTTTGACAGCCGTTATTAGCTTATTCATTTGTGATGATGTTGTTTTGTCTGACAACATATCTGTTATTTGGTTCCATCGTGGCATTACAACTGTTATGCTTTTACTTGTTGTGTCATGTTTAACGTCTAATATCGGAACAGTAATGCCAAGCCTAGAAAAGTGTCGCATATTTGAAACTTCTTTAAGTGTACGTTGACTGTTTTTCATTACTTTGTACACACGGTTGGGTGTCACGTACACCTTTGAGTTTGTCCCGAAATAGTATCTTTTTTTTACGTATTTTTTTCTATTCATTTATTTATTATGTATAATAAATAAATGTCATCTCACGGGGGTGAGGCTAAAAAACCAGGCATATTTAAAAGAGCATGGGAGAAGTGGAATACTTTTCAGGATTATGGTGACATGATAAGTCCCTTTATGGGCATAGGTATGGGCGCCATTAAAGCAACCCAAACTTTATGCAAGGCGAGAAAATCAATTGAAGGACTAGAAGAAAGTATAACAAAAGCTAAAGAAAGTTTAGATGACCTAAAAGATAACGAAGAAGTTTTAAAAGAAAACCACAAAGAAATTATGAGCCGTAGACTTTCTGCTATTAGCGAGGCTCAAAGCACAGTACTTACGCTACAAGAAGATTTTAAAGAAAAAAAAAGAATTTTACTTTTAATATGTATATCAGTGTTATGTATTATTGCATCTTTGTTGTTTGCAAAACGGTTGGGTTTTTTAAAAGCCAAGACTATAATTAACCTATTTTTATTCTAAAATTATCTGTCTATTTCATTATTATTATTATTATAAGGGATTTGTGTCGTAGTGTTAGAAAACACAATTCTAAATGCTTTTTTGTTATCTAGCAAATACATGCGTTTTAAAAAGAATATAGTATATGTTATTTGCATAAATGCTACTACTATGGTTATAATTAAAGCTTCTTTTAAAACTTTTGTAAAATAAAATGACTTGCGTGCCAGAAGTCTCCACACTAATAATGCTATAAAAACCAAAATTACACAAATTAAGCTAAAAACTTTTAGCGATTTTATCACAACCTGTGTATTTTTTTCAAGTCTAATTTTTTCATTTTCAATTAAACTTTTGTCTGTTTTTATATGATTACGAATTTTATAGATTTCTTTATTTATCTTTTGTCCCATATTCAAATTTGTGTTGTTACTACTAGCCATGTTAGCCAAATTAAACACAGTCATCATTGGTGAAAAGTTACGTTTTACCAATTCTTGTGCTTGCGAAACTGTTATAAAGTTCATTACATATGCGCCTACGGTAAAAAATACTATGCTTAATGTAGCACCATAAAATGACAAACTTAGCAAAATTAATGTTAGAGATCTAAGTAACATTTACTTTAAAAGTATAAATTGTTTTTTTTGTTGTTTATTTTCTGCTTGTCAAAGATAAAATGGAAAAAAGAGTGTTAGGTTGCCTAACACTTGCTACCTTGACCTATTTTATATTTTTTGTATGCAATCGAAAATTGACTAGCAACAAACTTACAAAAAATGGGCAATACATTGGCATTGTTGTTGGAGCACTGCTTTTTATTGCGTCGGGATAATTTGTATTGTTATAATAAAGTTAAATGCATACCCGAAAAAAATGGTTAAAAAAAAATAGACGGTCGTACGATTACGTTAAATATTATGACCCTGATAACTTATTTCCACGTGATAGTTATTGGGAGCCAGATTTAAAGGGCGGTAAAGAATACTTGCGTCACATGCGAAAGTACGGATGGACTAATCACAGAAATAATAAAATAGATCAAATTTACCAAAAGTTTTCGCCAGACCTTAATCCATACGAAACTGAAATTAAATGTGTGCGTTTTCATCCATACGGAAATAATGAAAGAATACCAATATTTAGAACTAGAAATTCAGTTTATATTCCTAAACACAGTAAACAAAAAAAAGAACTACCACCTCGCCTAGCAAATTACAACATTCATAGTATTTTTATAAATGATTTTAATAATTGGGGTAGCCGTACAAATTCTGGATAAATTGTCTCTTTTCTAACTTTATATTTCTTTTTATTGTATATACTACAAAATGGAGCAAATGTTAATGGGTGCATTGTCTCAGATTCGTCTTCCTGAAGAAAAGGGGGGGGGGAGCAACCGTGTTCGCATTACAAAAAAATTTAATCGCATTGCTATTGAATTTATTTCTAAACTAGGTAGACGTTTAAACCTTACACCACAACAGCAACAGTATTTAAACAAAATTAACGCAATGGGTCTAGACAACTCTTCTATGCCTCTAACCATGTTTGCATCTTTTGCAACACACCACAAGCTAAATGAGTTGGTTAGCAAAAAAATGGATGTTAAACTGGCTTACCTCAATGACTTTGGCATCTTTCAGGACATGTCAAACAAAAGTAAACTATCTTGTATTTCATATATTGAAAAGCTACACAAATTAAATTCACAACACAAAGCTGAGTGTGATGAGGAAGGGCATCAGTCATCCCCAATGGAAAAGGCGATGGGGTTTATTCCGATGCTCATGCAAAACATGGACCGCGATCTAATTCAGAATGTAATGGTTTCGCTACCCGGCTACGTACAGAGCAGCTTCAAGCAGAACAATGTTAACTGTAAAGCCTTTTGTAATGTTTTAGAGGATATAGTCATGCGTGTTTTGTGTTCGGACCCCAAATTAGCACAGTACAAACCCATGGTTTTAGCCTTTTTACCCAAGGTTAAGGAAGTTCTTAAAAAGCAGTTGTTTACTGAAAGTAAGGACAGTGTGGGTCTAGATTAGATTAATTATTATTTGCATTTAAAGTCCAATCACTAAATATATTATTTATGCCTTGTACTACATTTGTATTAAACTTTGTTTTATTTGTCAATCTTAGTAGTTTATTTGTGTCTCGAGCGTATCCAATTATAGCAACTATACGTGTGTTGTCATTTGTTAAATTACTGTGTTTACCATTTTCAAATTCATTTCTCATCTGTGTTACCTCATCATTTGTAAATGTTATTTCGGGAACAATTCCTGAGGTATTGTATAATATCTCACATATTTTACCCTTATCTATTTTATATAAATCAGATATCTTATGTTCTTGTAATTTGTTTTTTATGTCGTCATCCTGTATAAGTTTATTGTAAATTATATCGCAAATCGGTTTTGTAATTGTATGATTATTTGCTTTTGTATCACATTTAAAAAACTCTTTTGGTATAACTAATGTTATTGCCTCATCTTTAAAATCAAGATTTGTTTGTGGTTGTGGTGATTGAGGTGGTGGTGATTGAGGTGGTGGTGATAGTGGTGATGGTGGTATTGGTGATGATGATAGTGGTGGTGATAGTGGTGGTACTATTTTTTGCCATTCTTGTCGTGATTTAGGTGGTGGTGGTGGTGGTTTTGTTTTTGTAGTTGTTCCTCTAACATAGAACATTGCCAATTGTGACATTACAAATGTTAAAATAGTAGCAAAACTAGGGTCCCAAATAGCGCCTGCTTTGTTGCAGTGGAAGTTTACAACACAAGAAATCACGCATTGAAGTATGTTTACTATCAAGACATAGTAAGTTATCTTGGACTTTCTTTCGACGTTTGTTACACCATCTCTGTACAGCTTTTTCATGTAAACGAAATTTACAAAAAAATACATGAGGCTTAAAAATGTAACTAAAAATGAACTAGCTGTAGCAATAGCTGGTAGTCCTTCAAAACCCTTTTCACAGTTTTTAGATTTAAAGATTACTGCCGCTGCTAGTAAAACCTGAAACGTTATTGGGCCGTACCTATACATTTGTGCTAGTGATGAATCATCATAAGCATTGCTATATTTTTCATTATTGCGTTTCTTAAGCGCTATCAAAAAAGCAAAAACCACAGGTATGCACACAGAGGAAACAATAGAATCAAAGTTCGGGTTGTTTTTAGGCCATACAAATGAGGCTAGCAGTGACAAAACAAAAATTATCACGGCGTACACAAGCATTGGAAATTGTGAACCCTCTACAAAAAATAATACACAGCATAAAACAAATGTAATTATTGGTACTATATGACCATAGCCAAAAGCAAAAAGAAAAGTTGCAATAACAGCAAAGACCAAAGCTGTTATCAATTTTTCACTTTGCATATCTTTTAATTCCAAATATTTACTAGAGACACCTTTGTACATAATGAAAATCAGTACTGCGTACAAACCTACATGCACTGCACCAACTTCTAAATCATTCATCTTTATATATTTAATTCATTTTTTTTATTGCGTCGATGATAGCTGTAGCCTTCCTAGGGCCTTTGAACTCCTTTTGTTTTGATGTTTTTGTGTCTATTATGAGTATTGTTGGAAAATACTGTACCCCGTACTTTTTGGCTTCGCTGTGACCCTTTTCAATCTTTACATCAATACCCTCCTTTTTTGCTATTTTAAGTGTTTTTTCGAATTCGGGGGTTGCGTCTACACAGTGGGGACACCCTGGAGCTGAAAATATAATGCACTTGTTGTTGTTAGATGACGATTGACTAGATATTTTGTTTTTTTGTTGTATACGGTAGTGGCGATTAGGTGTGTCGCCATCTGTGGTAGACGATTGTATTACGCGCTGTATGCTTTTACAGTCTTTTTTTGCCATACCAGTAACAACATACACAGCAACAATTCCCAGAACAAGTTTCAAAAGATTGTCCATTTATTATGCACATACAAAAAATTATGATAGAATATGTAAAAAAAATACTATGGTGATTTACACCTTACACGTCAAATTTCATTTTTTTGTCGTCCGGGGTTTGATCGCGCGGTGAGCGCCTATATTTTCTCTTTTTATTTTTCTGTTTCTCGGGTTCTTCGTATGTCACAAAGGAAGCTTGTGTTTCCTGGTCATCATCCTGGGTGTTGTTGGTGGTATGTGATTGCTCCTTAATAGGGCTTAGCGTGGTGGCCTGTGTAGTTTCATCATCGCTATCGGAGTCAATTTCACCATCGTCATCTTCCTCTGATGCCTCGTTGCTGCTAACGTTGAACACACTCTCCACTTCGTCCGTATTCTTTGTGCTCATCTGTGCGGTCTTAGTAGTTTCGTCGTCGTCGCTGCTGTCATTATCGGGACCGCTCATTTCTTCTTGCTGTGATTGGCCAAACGCGCCCTTGAGTTTGTTCAGTTGCGTAGGAGAGAAGTGCACACTCCTCTTGCCACTGGGGGGTCTTGCCGTGTTTTGCCGCGCGTTAGGCATGCCCATGCCCATGTTTTGGTGCATGCCCATGTTTGGCTGCATGCCGTGCATTTGCTGCATGCCGCCCGCTTGCTTGCTAATTCCAAGCATTTTGCGAGTCATGCTAAACATCATGGCGTTCGACCCTATGGCAAACAGATAAGTAAGCACCGGCGACACCTCGGAAAGCTCTTCGGAGTAGCTGTCGTAAATATCATACAACAGGTTATCAAACTGGTCTATTTGGAGATACAGGTGGTTTGAGTAGCCATCAAGATCAACATACCGGTTTGGGTATTTGGTGGTGATAGTCTCTGCTCCCTTTGCCAGGAAAATCGTGCCCCTCTTAAGCATCTCCATGCACACCTTGGACTTACCGGTGTGCGTGGCAAGCGTGTTCTTCTTGCGAAGAGAATCGAGCGTGTCATCAACTGAAAACTGGATGGGAAAAGACTTTTGTGTCACGCTCATTCGGTGCAGTCTTGCCAAAATTCTGGACTTTTCGGCACGTTCGGCGTCAGTCAGTGGACGGGGCCCAGGCATAGACGAAAACCCCATGCCTCGGGGCGACAGCTGCCTCTCGGGTGCGGGGGGCTGCATTGTTGCTTCTTGTTCGAATGTGGGCATTGGCAAGCTACTTTTTGCGAACGATGACTCTTTGACAAAATTTATATCCTCATCCTCCTTGATTTCGTTGTTGTGAAAAGCAGCGAGTGACTCGTTGTCATCCATCTTTATAATTAAGACGCATTGACAAAAATGTACCCAAAATAAACAATTAGTCGTCCTTGCACCCCACACAATTATGTTTACAAAAAAAGTACACGCATATGTTTCCTAGCACACCACTGGAAATATACAAAAAAAAAAAACAGATTTTGACTTGCGTGCTTTCATTTGATGCGTCGAGTGTAGTCCTGGAATACCTTTCAGATCCTGTAAGCGGAATTCGACATGAGTTTTTTCGTAACATGTTTGCTACAAACCTGCTTCTTCGCACATGTTACCCGGAGGTCACGTGCCCGTACACAAACTATTATGTTTTAAACAAGAAATTGTGCATATTGTCTGAAAAGAGTATAGATTTACCTAGTAATGTAATAAGCGTTACTAATGCCAGTTAAAATAAAACAGATTAAAACATCGCAGCTCACAGACACGGGGGTGTACATATTCGTGGGTCGTAGAAAGAGTGGAAAAACGGTTAACATATTGTCCCTCTTGAACACATTCAAGAACAATTTTGAATTCGGTATCATCTTTTGTGGAAGTGTTGCAACATCCAATCAATATGCAAGCCACGTCCCACGCAAGTTCATACACGACGAGCTCAACCCCAAACTTTTGGAGGGTCTCATTAAAAAACAGGAGCAGGACCTAAAGAAAAACAAGTGTAAGAAGGCATTTGTTTTGCTAGACGATGTGGGATTCGATGGTAAACTATGGAGGCACAAGGTCATGAAAAAACTATTTTTTAATGGACGCCACTACAAACTGTGCATCATGATTGCCATACAGTACTGCAAAAGCATCGGTCCGTCCCTTAGGTCAAACACAGATTACATCATCTCATCACGGGAAAAGTCAATAGCTTACAGGCGCAAGCTGTACGACGAGTTCAACATATGTTTTAAAACATTCGAGGAGTTTGACAAGGCATGCAATGTTTGCACGCTCAACTTTGACTCATTTGTGCTCGCAAATGCGATTGCGTCTACTTCGAACAAGATAGAGGACAATGTCTTCTATTTTAAGAGCACGTATCCCATACCAAGATTCAAAGTTAATGAGTTAGGCAAATGGTGGGGCAAACACAACACAGAGTCCAAACAGTCCAGCGTGTTTGCGCGAAAGTCATTGTTTAAGCTGGGTGGTCTGGACAAGAAGTTTAATTTTTAACAGCGCGCCGCGCCTACAAAATAACACACCTAACTCTCTTTTTTTTTGGAATCCTTTTGATTATTTTGTAGTATTTGACAATGCCCTTCTTTTTTATACCATTAAAAAACTCGTTGACTCGCTTCCTGGTCAAAACATAGCTAGATTTAGGACCCCTGTATTGGACCTCGCGCGTAAACTTAGTATTGTACATGCCCGTGCCAACCTCATACCACCTATCGGGAAGGTGCAGTTTGTCAAGCTTAGACACTGGCGCGCCAGTCGGCTTGTATAGAACAAAAAAGTATTCTGTAGCAGTCATCTTGTGTACTAGCCACATACATAAAATAAGCATGTAACTTAACAAGGCCCCAAGTGTTACAGGCTATCTGTGTTTCTATGGCCGTACCTCAAATACGTTCCAATGCCTACGTCTGACACTAGCAAAGCAAAGCATATTTTTTCATACCCTAAGTGCAAGTATATTGCAGCCAATATGTAAAGACATGCATGTAGTGGTCGAACATGTTTCCACCATATGTCCCCCTTAGCCTCTACCCCCCTGTCACGTCTAACAACCCCAAGTGAAAGCAGTGTCCATGCACATGCCACAGCTATTAAAAATATTATAACATACTTCCTACACTGTTCTAAAAGAGCAGCATAAGCTAAACCTAACCTAGCAATTATGCATAGCAGAAACCAATCCATTTACTTTTAATCATTACTTTTTTTATACAAACACTACATAAGACCCCTATCTTTAAAATACTCCTTTGCACTAGCAAGATGTTTACCTACTTCTATTCCAAACTCCACAAAAGAATCCTTGCACCTCTTAGCATATTCAGAAGCCCTCATTTCAATTTTATCCACATGATAAGCCAAATACGCTCCACGAAATGCCGTTTTAACTTGTTTTTTTGTAATACTTCCTGTTGTTGACAACCCAAGAAAATACCTGTACTTATAATCATCATTATATGTATCTATTTCTGGCATCCCCTTAGCCGAAGAAAAATCATAAAGAAACTGTTGTTCGCGCCTGTTAGCAGCCCTACCGATAATATTAGACATATGGCTAGATGATAAAGAGAGTATTCCGTTTTTGTAGTCTAAATCAATATTGAATTTAACCTCATTATACCACTTCATCAAATCTTTAAGTTCATTAACAGTAGAATTTAGATCAGTGATCATATGCGCATCTTTAGCTGCATCTGTTTCCAGTTCCTTTATGGTAGCTGTAAGGTCTGCCCTTTCTTTACGATGTGTTGCCCTTTCTTTACGCAGCGCGTCGTTGCTCTCTTGTAGCGCAGCAAGTTTCTGTTCGTATTCATTGTTAGCGCTTGCCTCAGGTTTCTTTGCGTCTACCTCTAGCTCCTGGACGCGCGCCTCCAACTCCTTTATCCGACCCTCCCTCTTTTTAAGCTCTTTATCCTTTGTTGTTTTTAATACTTCCTTTTTTAATTCATCAACTCCCTGCTTATCCAAAATATCATAGTATATCACCTTAGTGCTCTCTTCAATTGCAATATACTTGTCGATAACTTTATCATACGCTTTTTTTAGCTCATCAAAATCGTAAGACTTCACGTAAAGTTCCTCCATCTTTTTGCCAAACTGTTTTGCGTGTCTTTTAATACTGTCTGGGTGAATCTTACGCGATCGTTCCATAAACGCCTTACGAACAAATTTTTTTTTCAATATCTTGTTGTTCCTTACGCCAAGATAAGTTTTATAACATGGGACGCTGCAGCCTTCGCAACCAATCCTTGTCATATTAACCATAAGATCCACTGCATCCTTGTAGTCCAGGTAACTCTTTGCATCATCCTCCAACTTTTGAACGCAAGCATTTAGTTCCTTTATGCGGTCGTCCTTCTGTGTAACATTAGTCTCCAGCTCAGTGATGCGCGTGGACTGATCCAGCTTGTCCTTATTTCGGCGCCTTTTCTTCATAAGCGGCTCATTATCGCTATCAGACCCCGAGTCGTACTTGGCCTCGCGCTTGCTGCCCACAACAGGAGTAGCGGGCATGTCAAAGATTTCGATGGCGTGCTCCTTGTTAAACTTCTCCCTGAGCCTGGCGACCTCCCCGACAGCCTCCTCGCACTTCTGCTTTATAACCTTGAGCTCATCGAGAGATGCAAAGCTGCCCTTCTTGGTGTTCTCGTCGTAAATAGTGATCTTGTGCTTCGCAAGGACCCGGAACCACACCTTGTGGTCTCTGGAAGTGCACAACTGCTTTCCGTTGTGCACAATGCTCTTCCTTACACCCACAAGCAACTTGTTTGGCCAAGATCCCTTGCTCTTCCTACGGTCAACTTTGTGTAAGCCGTAGAACTTCGAACTCGCGTTGTCAATCAGGTAGTCCACGCACGAGGCAAGCTTCACAAGCTCCATAATGTCACCCAAGTTGTTGCTGGAAACAAAGACGCTCTCGTCCATTTGCTTGCAATACTGAGGGAATCCAATCTTATTGCTGTTGCGGTGAATATAGCAGCGCCCACAATAGTCCTTCTTGGCAGCCTTCTTGCACACCTTTCCCCTGGCAGTTACCGCCCCACATATCATGCGCTCGCAATAGGGCTCGTCGATGACGCTGCGTCGAATACAGGCAAGGTGACGAGGGGTAATTCCAGTGCCTCTCTGAATAAGGGCCTTGACCATGCGCTGCGATCCAGAGGCATACTCGTCAATCTTGTCCATCCAGGCAGCATGCAGCTTCGTGTCCAAATAAGCGCGCATCACAAGTGCATCACCAAGTTCGAAGCACACCCACTGAAGTTTTTTACCATTGTTGTTGGGTAGTTTAGACTTGCAAACTGCGCCGCACGCCTTGAGTTCGTCCCATTTTGCCTTGGCATCGCGTCGAAGTTTATTTGGAACATCCACCTTAAACACATACTTCCTGCTTTCGGTCGGGTCGCAGTCGTCCAGGATCCCCTCGGGTATGCCATTAAACTCAGAGTCCGGGTCGCAGCGCACGTACTCGCCATTGCACAGCTCATATATGCCCCCTACTTGCTTGCCCTTTTCATCTATGCCCTGTGTGAGGTCCCAGGTGTATGCATCAGGTCAAACCATGCACCAAGGTATGTGGTCCACCTGCTATGCCATTTTTACACAGCAGGTGGACCACCTGCTCTAGGGTACTTAGGGGGTCCCAGAGGCCCAGAAAACGCGTAGGGGGGTCAGGGAAGTATGCCGCAATCAATTGCAAGGGTATCCGGTGCGCGCGCGCACCTGGAAGTAGGGCAGAAGGTGCTTGGTGATGAGCATATCGAGGTGGGTGGACGCCATTGTTGTTTACTGGGATACTTATGAAATTATGGTGCGAGTAAAAGTGCGTAAACTAAGTCGTAAATTTTCCCGCCAAAATTTTAGAAAATTTTCCCGCCAAAAATTTTAGGGGGGGTGCTAGGGGTGTACGTAGCCAGTTATTTTCTGGGGATACTTTTGCCTGCGCAACCCCTTCATAATTTTAACTGCAAGACAGAGACCAGACGTAAGTGCCTGGCGCATGGGCGCAGCTAGCACAGAGCAAGCGGGCGCACAAGGGGTGTGCATAAGGGGGTCGGTACACGCGTGTACCGAGGTGTGAGGGCAGTGTGTGACACTTAGAAATTTGCCAGGGTATGTACCGAGGTTGGGGCAATGGTTTCTGAGCGTGTACTGACCCTCGGTACACTTTGCGCACATGTACTGAGGTCGGTACTGAGGCAAACAACCTTGATAAAAGTAGTTTGCTGCGCGCACAGTCACACATATTTTTTTTTTAAACAGCACAGCAAGACTGCCAACACCCCCAAGTATAACTATGTCATCCAATGGTAAAAACGAGGCTGCCTCTACTACTACCAACAACACCAAGAAGCAGTTAGTTAAGCACAAGACATTTCATTTATCTGGTGAAGGTGCAAAGTTTGCAGTTATGGAACAAAATAAGCGTTTAGATAAGATTGACGAGCTAGACCGGATACGAGACTCACCAGACCCTCAAATACAACAAATGTATACAGAATACCTTAAAAGAAAAATGATGATAAGATTAAAGGTGTGTAGTACGCTAAAACGATGTATACACACTTAGTTTGCCGCAAAATGATGCCTTAAACACACACACGCACACACACGCAAACAGGAAACTGTGCAAATTAAACAAGTAAGGAGCCGCTGCCAGACTAATCACTACGTTCCATACAGTTGCCAACCCAACGACGCACTGCCTGAGTCTGTGCTCCCAAGACTTTACGTGGCTAGTGCAACGGCATACGCCAAACAAGTTTGTGAACATGACAACTTTGGGCCCTATCCTAAAGTTGGGACTGGCAACACCTCATACGTTTTGTACAATAAGTTGTTCTTCTACAAGATCTCAAAAAGATGGAACAATGAGAGCAAGTGCTATTGTTTATACGTGACTGGTACAGGCGATAGCTATTCAATGCACGTGACTCCAAAAGAAGATGGACTACATGAAGACACTATAAACAAAATTGCTGCAACAATTGAAAAGATGTACGAGGATGGAGACCGCCCAACTTGTGCAACATGGCCAAAATTTAATGGGGTCTTGGGGAAACGCAAGCGCACTCCTAACAACAGGCCCAAAAAGATGCGCAAGCTTGACGTCGCAAAGGAGAGTGATGATGATGTGCCTGTTAAGCGCCGTGGTCGCAAAAACGTATATGTGTCGTCGCCGCCAACTGGTGCAAGTTCCTCCCATGTTCAAGTTATACATGGCGTGCGCAAGGAGGGCACTCCAGTTGCAACAAGCATTGAGGAGGGCAGCGTGATTGGCTCAGATGATGACAGTACATCCTGTGACTTCGCGAAAGACTCTGACCCCATTTACGATGGCGTTGATGCGAGCGAAGAAAACAAAGGCGAGCCTGTACAGTGTGTACAGCAAACCTCTGGTGTTGGGGATATATCTGACGATACCGAAGACACTGTTGCGTACAATGAGTTTCCAAGTGGCAAAGACGAGTTAAACTCCCCAACTGTTCCACCGTCTTCTTCTATGAATTCTTTGCAGCCACCTAAAGTTCAGCCTTCTATTGCAACCCCGGGTGGTGTTCGTAATTACGGTCTTGCAAGGCGTGCCCCATCTGGTGTGGCTTTTATGAATGACTATACTATTGCAAGAATTAAGGAGAATTGTGATGAGTTAAAGCAGCTTTTTAAAAAAACACCATCGAAAATGAAGCGTCGCATTACTGGACCAAAGAACAGCTGGCCTTCTTACATTGTCAGGATGCTTGGGTGGACCATAAAAAAAGCAGAATTAACATTTCAGAATTATTGTAGTTTTTTTCCAAAGGATCGCGCAGCAACTTTTTTTAATAAGACATTTATATTTGACAAGAACGGCAATAAGATCTTCTCTATGAAAAAAATTTAAGTGGGTTTAGAAATTGTAATTTATGTGTTTAGTTTATGTTAGCTGTGTTGTGTATTATGTACGTTTGACACTTTGTACTATGAATATAATTGTTTGTAAATATTTTAAAGCAAATGGGCTTTAAGGTCGTCAATGTCTTTTTGCTGCTTCTGTATGCAGCCCACTAGCAGCGCAGTAAGACGACTGTAATCAATTCCCATAAAGCCATCCTTAATCTGACCAACCACTCCTGGGAGGTGCTCACCAACTTGCTGTGCCAGAAGGCCAAACTCTTGCTCTGGTCGGTATTGGAAGCCATGCTGGTTGCACGCGCTCTCATTCCACTTGTAGAAGCATGGCGTGATCTTGCCAATCATGCCCACTGGGTCGTCAATTACGTTGATGTCCTGCTTGAGGCGCGCGTCCGACGTGGCAATGAACTGGTTGGCAGTTGCGTTGCCAGTGCAAGTCACGGTGTCAAAGGTGGGGGTTCCCGAGGTGGTCAGGTTCTGGGGGAGTGCGATCTGGTGTGCCACAGCTGCGCTACCGTTAAAGGTGGTGCCACTGTTGGACAGCGTAAGACCATTGGACCCGATGGACAGCGTGTGTGCGTTAAGGTTTGCCCCGAGACTGACACCACTGATGGTGCTTGCAGCCAGCTTGGAGATGGCAATCGCAGCGCTTGCGTTTACGTGGCTATTGGTAATGCCTCCTGCCTTAAGCTGCACTGAATCTGAGGACAGCTCGATGGTGCTGTCATCGACGTTTACACTAAGGCTGGCGCTAGACCCCAGGGAAATGGAGGCAGCCGTGGTGCTAAGACCATCGCCGGCCGTGACAGTCAGGGCACTGTTTGCAAGCATGCTGTTGGTGACACCGCTTGCCTTGACACGGAGGCTGTCCGAGCTTAGCTCAATAGAGCTGTCATCCACGTTGACGCTAAGAGTCGAGCTGCCACCAAGGGAAATGGAGCCAGCGGTGGTGCTAAGCCCATCACCTGCTGCGACCGTGAGGGCGCTGTTGGCAAGCTTGGCGTTGGTCACACCACTGTCTTTGACCCGGAGGCTATCCGAGTTAATTTCGACGGTGCTGTCATCAACATTCACGCTAAGAGTGGCGCTTGCGCCCAGGGATATGGATTCAGAGGTGCTGCTCAACCCACTACCAGCTGCGACAGTTAGTGCGCTGTTGTCCAGCTTGGCATTCGTGATACCGCTGTCCTTGACCCGGAGGCTGTCCGAGTTAATTTCAATTGTGCTGTCATCCACATTGACAGAGAGGGTTGATGATGCGCCAAGAGCAATGGACCCGGACGTGGTTGCAAGACCGTCACCAGCTGCGACAGTGAGCGAGCTGTTGGCGAGCTTTGCGTTGGTGACTCCACTGTCCTTAAGTCTGAGGCTGTCCGAATTAATCTCAATGGTGCTGTCATCGACTGCAACAGCCAGAGTGGCGCTGCCACCCAGTGCAACAGAGGCCGCAGTGGTGGTCAGACCGTTACCGGCTGTGATGGTCATGGAGCTGTTTGCGAGCTTTGCGTTTGCAATGGACCCTGCGAGCTTGTCATTGGTGACACCGAGGTCCTTGACACGCACAGACCCGGAAGCAATTTCAAGCGTGGAGTCGTCGACAGACACCGAAAGGGTGGTCGAGCCTCCAAGGGAGATGCTGCTAGTAGTGGATGCAATACCATCGCCTCCCACAACACCAATGGTGGCACTGGCCATCTTAGCATTGGCAATGGTTCCGTCCAGGATCTTGTCGTTGGTGACTGCGTTGTTGGCCAGCTTAGCTGCCGTGATTCCACTGTCCTTGAGCCTAAGGGAGTCGCTGTCAATTTCAATGGTGGAATCGTCAACATTGACAGAGAGGGTGGCAGTGTCACCCAGAGACACGGACGCACTGGTGGTGGCCAGGCCGCTTCCGGCTGTGAGGGTTACCGCGCTGTTGGTGAGCTTGGCGTTGGCGATGGCCCCGTTAATTACCGATATGACCCCGGCATCGGAGAGCTGAATGGGCGAACTAGCGCTCATCTGTCCTGCACCCGAAAACTGCGTGAAGACCATGTCATCATTTTCGGCTCCATCAAGTTGTCCGCTAGTGAGGGCAAACTTGGGCCCAACCTTGGCAGTCGCGCCGGACACAGTGGTGAGCGCGGCCTCGGTGATAACTATGACAGTGTCTGAGGTGATTGAGCTGATGAGGTACTTGTGTCCGTCAATTTCCAGACCCTGTGCAACTTTGCACGTGCTTGAAAAGGAGGTGCCGGACCCCGTGACAGTAGTTGATCCGTTGGTGAGAGACACGGTGCCGGACAGAGCAGAGTAGTGCGTCCCGGTCAAGCAAAAGCCGTGGTTTGCACTGGTTCCCTGTTCACAGAAAGTAAAGATTCCCCCCTCGACCTGACTGGAGTCAATCATGTCGCTAGCCCGCGTAAGCACAAATGGGTTGGAGCCATCGCCCAGGGCCGAAACGTAGTAAATACCGTTTTGGCTTTCGTCGGCACTTCCCACGCCGTTTGCCTGTCCCATGATAAGCACGCGGTCGTTAAGGGAGAGCGCAACTTGGATAGTGGACCCAATCGCGCCGTTGGCGGCCTTGGTTATGGTGGTTTCGGTGTAGTTGTAGTCTGCTCCCAGGTTGGTTTGAATGACAATGCGTACACTTTCGCGTACGTCGAGTCCCTCCTTCGATGACTCGTAGTACTGAAGGGTGATTGCGTCCGATGCATTGACGGGAGGGGCAAGACCAGTCAGTCGCACGCGGCCACTGGATGCACCCTCCATGGTTAGGATGGATGTGTCGGTTGCATAGGATGCGGTCATTTTGACTCGTGTGGAGCTATCATTTTGAAAGTCAAGAGCAGTCGAATTTAGAATTGCCCGGTTTGACATGTTTTATTAAAACAAAGAAAAAAAATTTTTTAAAACACTACGCGACTCTGCTCTACTACCTTTAGAAATGTCTCTAATTCTTTGCATTCTGGATTTTGTCTGAGCTCTTCTAAAAAGTAATTGCGTGGGTGCTTAATTTTTCCGTCTTCCGTGTCGTAAAACATGTACACAAATCCCTCTGGTGCCGTATATATTTCTTTTAGCAACATGGCGTACCTGTCACGTGCTCTTATCCGTTTGGTGACACCATTGACTTTGAATGCATTGGGGTTGAATCGAATCCACGTGATTGGTCTGATATCGTAATTATTGGGCACGTGCACGGATGCAACTGTAGTTGAGTGTATAATTTTGAATTGTCTGGCAACTTCGCATTTCCATGTGTAGCCCTTGCGATTGTGTTGGTGTTCGTCACAGCTTACAATGACCCTACGACCGGGAAATGAGTATATATCGAAATCCGGACAGTTGAAAACCTTTCCGTCTTTATCTGGGTTTGCCACACTTGCAGTGCGTCCTGTGTCATCACAAATATATTTTCTCGAGTTAAAATCAAATTCTAGGCCGTCCTTAATAAGCACTTCTTTTAGACGCTCTTCTTGCCAACGGCTTGGTTTCTGTGGCTCGTCTTTTGTGTGAACTATACGTATGTGGCTCTTTAATGTCCTCAAATATGAAAATTTGTTGTCGCATTCTTTGTATGTACACTTGTATGGTTTTTCGCCAGTATGTACGCGGTAGTGTTGCTTTAGGCTTTTTTTGTCAAAGAATCCCTTTTTACAAACAGTACAAAAATAGTTTTTAATCTTACTGTGCACATTGTCAATGTGTCTTTGTAAAGCACATCTTTTTACAAATCTGACTTTGCACTGTTTGCACTGGTATGGTCTTTGTCCAGTGTGCACTGACATATGTACTTTAAGCTCATTTTTGGTTGTGCATGTTTGTGTACATATGGAACATACGTAAAGCCTCAAGTCATGCATTTTTGACATATGCGTTCTTAGATGAAAGTCCGAATAAAAGGATTTCGAGCACCCCTGTACGAGACATTTAAAATTTGCGTTACCCTTGTGAAAATTTATGTGCTTATTGTAATCTTGTTTGTGTCTGAATTTTGCGTCGCAGTTTTCATACGTACAGGAATATGGCTTCACCCCCGAATGAAGATACATGTGAACTTTAAGGTGGGACTTCGTTCTAAATGCTCTTGAACACTGGCCACATACATATGGTTTCACACCACTGTGTATTTGTAAGTGCGACCCTAAACCCTGTTTAGTTTTAAATCGATACTCGCAAACTTTACATGCATATGCTCTGTTTTTGTCGTGTAAGTTTTGGTGCTTTTGTAGAGCCGTTTCGGTGACAAATCTTTTGGGGCAGCCTGTGCACTGTAAAAAAGACATTTGAAAATGTGAGGCAACTGTAACATAAACCTGTGCCTAAGTTGCCATGCGACGTGTATAAAAAAATAAATTATATAATGTTTTAAAATAAGTATTTATGTAGGTTTCAAAAAGGAGTACAACATAAGCAGATTAGCTGGTGCTGTGACCACAAGGAATTCCGAAGTTGTAAATACGCTATCGTGTCCATACTCATTTTGCGACTTGTAAATTAAAATGCCTGCTGCAACTATAGTACGCAAGTACACAAAGTACACACCATACGTAAGCCACGAGGACGGGAAAGCTGTGTATATTTTGTACACACATAGAGTTGACACTACAAATGCACACAACCCAAAAGCTAGAGATATGTTTCTATGGCGACTGTAAAGCTTTTCTTCTATTTCTTTGTTGCAACAGCTAGCTCGGTTGGGGTAGCCATGTTGCTTTTTGTAATTGTCTTTGCATGGGTTAAGGTGAAAACAATCGGACGGAAATAAAAGCATTAAAGTTATTCCAACGGAGCACAGCAAAGTACCTATAATAATTACAAACTGTTCATTTCGCGAGGAATTTGAAGCCCCAAGTGCTACAATAATTGTACCCATCCAAAGTAAAAGTAATGTTATGATAGGTTCACAATATAAGAGCACACGACTAAAGGAAAGCCCACATTCACCTTCAAGTGCATTCTGAACAGATTCTTTGGTAGTGTTGTCTAAGGTATCTATTGTTTTTTGAATCATATGCTTTTCGTTTTTAGTCCATTGTGTGTTGTCAATGCCGCATTTGTGCCCTGTACACGATGTCATAAGCATAGCTATGTACTTAATATCGGAAGGACCTTTAATGTTTTCGATGGCATTTTTTACGTAATATGCATTTATTCCACACTTCTTAAATTGTGAGGTTACGGTACTATAAAAAAAGAATAACATGTAAATTAACGAGCCATAAAAGTAAAATTTGTTCATATTTTATTATCTAAAAGATATAATTATTTTTGTGTTATTTTCTAGCAATAATACATGTTGTATATACATACATGAACAACCATTGCGATAAATGTTGTATTTGTCAGGAACACCTACACGAGGGTAAAGAACATGTACTTGAATGTGGTCACAAATTTCACGTGCACTGCATTTTAAAGTGGTTTAGAGAAACAGATGCAAAAACAGCGTGTCCTCTGTGTAGAGATGTAGGAGAGGGACTGAGGTTGTTTGACATATGGTCTAGATCAAGTTACTTGCGGCGGCGTTCTCTTTCGTCTAATGCTCCGAGGCGATTAAAAACACTGGGCAATTCAGTACGACGCGCCGAACTAGTACAGCGCAAGGCTAAGTTACAGTTAAAGGAGTTTAAGAAGTTGCACAAATTAAAAATAGATAACTATAAAAAGTTGTTGCGAACTTGCAAACAGAAAGAGAGGTTGCTTATGAGGGCCAAAAGCAAACTGGGTTTATTTAATGATAAAGACTTTTCAATACCTTTAATTGAAAGTACTGAGTCTTACTTTTATGATTAGCTTAATTTACGCATATCTTATATGTAAAAATAAGATGTGTGGTGTATATAAAATCATGGGTGTTTGTGTTGCACGCAATCAAGTACCCGTTTATTCGTTTCCAGTAAATCATGAGCAAAAGATTTGTATTGACACAGATTTTTATCAAATATGTTCTTTTATTGACAGTGACTGTAATAATTTAGGACCCGACTTGAACAACACGAACTTCGCTAGATAAGAATGTGTCAATTCCAAAAATGTACCGCGCCACATAGGACAAGCTTATATAAAATACCATTCGGATTGATGACACAAATACGTCTTTTACAGCGTAATCGCGCTCACAAAAGTCCATGTCGCTTTGTTCTGACAATTTTAGACCATCACACATCTTGAGCAATTTTACAATAAATGGATCAATTAGACTGTCTATAATAGTGTTACAAAATTTATATATACCATTTGATTCAAGTAGTGTTACAAGTTGTTTACCTACTCGCGTAGTTATATCACTTGACTCAAATTTTGCCAACTGAGCTGGACCTTTTATTTTGCTAAGTTGCATGTCTTTGGACATTTATTATTTATATACATTTATTTTTCGGTCTGTGTATCGTCTTTTAGAGAATTCATAGCGTCAGTGGTACTTTTAGGAGGGATGTATGTTGCATCTGCTAGATATAGTTGTTTCTTTGTTAAAGTTCCCTTTCTGACTTCTTCCTCATCATTAACTTTCCCATCCTTATATTTGTTTTCATGGTGACCTAGGTATTTGGCAGCTGGTTTGTCCTTCTCCAAAAATTGGTAGTACGTAGCTGTATCACTATGGTCATCTTGAACAACATCTGTATGGGCCTTGTCTTGTTGTCCCTTTTTTATAAGTATGCACTGGGGTGAATCTTTATTTGTATGGTAAACAACAACACCGCTAATTTTCTTTTTATTTTTTACGCCCCATTCAACTGCGCGCAGGTAATTTTTTCGCCTTGATTCTGGTACCACAATAAAGATATCCGTCTTTGCTACAGCTTCATCGTAGGTACCGGGGGTAACTGTAAGACGCGACGCTACCATCTGATTGATGTGCTTAGAAGGGGGACGATTTATATGCCTCTTTTCGTCTGGGACTAGCTTTGACATTGTGTGTTTATGGTGCAACAACCACACGATAATTGGTACAAACGAAACAATAATTAAAACAATTCCTACAATTTCCGATGTTTGCATCTTTAAATTATACAGAGATAATTTTGCTAACAACGGTAATTTCTTTGTCGCCTCTCATATATTTTTTGGGTGTTTGCAATTTGGTTCGCTTTACCTTAAAAGGATATACACATGGCTCATCAAGACCCTTCGTAGTTTCGACAAGGTTAAATTCATAAACTTTGTCGAAACTACTCTTAGGGATTACCCACCTATTGGCTGCTTTAAGTGCCGCTTGGAGGGGCGTGCCCGAATAACTACCACCACTTTTTGGCGCGCGTGAACCAGAATATTCATACAATGAAAAAGTGCGCTTGGATTTTTTTAATTCTATGTTTTTACTTTGAGTTGAGGGCTTTATCGATGTAAAATTTTTGGTATTTGTGTCAAAATCGTGTTTCAAAGTCAAAGTCATTATGATATAATGTTTTATTTTTCTTTTTGTATACTAAACAAAATATATTTTCTTTATCACTTAGATAAGTATGGATCACAATAGCAGCGCCGAAGATAAAGACCAAACTATAAACAGATTGAAGCAACAACTTAAAATTGCGAGAAAACACGCCTTGCGAGCTATTCGACTAGAGTCTACAAAAGACAAGTACATAGCAAGACAGTACGCACGTCTAGAATACATAAGTAAAAAATATGACATAAAGATAAGCGAGCTTGTGAAAGGTGTATATTAGTTAGATTTATGTCTTGATGCTGCCCCGACTGCGTGGATCGCTCCATACGCTAGGTTCGAACCCATTCGCACTGTGTCACCAGCACGCAGCTGTTTCTCGGTCATGGTTGAATAAATTTTACACTGTTCTTTTTTGTACGTGTATTTAAACATTGTAATAATAATTAATATAATTCCAAATATTATGCAAAATATAGGCACCACAAATTGTTCTTTCCAAGGTATCTGTTTGTAACTGTTGTCAGTAAACGTTGTATCTTTGTTGGTACCTGTGTTGGTGTTATAAGTTTTGTCATTTTCTTTTTTATATGATTTGTATGTTATTAAAATATATATAATTGGGCCTATTATCAATAAAACTCCTAATACAATGCCTATTTGTGAAAATAATTTGTTAAATTTACAACCAAGCCTACGTTGTACACCTCCCATAGCTCCGAGTCCTTCTGTAAAAACCATATTTATTAAAAGCACACATTTTTATATTCTTTGTAAAAATATGTGTGTATATATTAAAAAGGTGCAAATGGAATTGCTACAAATTGGAATAATAATTGTTTTTGTTGTTTGTGTTGCGTACTTTGTTTTGACGCCCAATAATAGCAAGAACAATTCAGAAAAAAAGAATAGCAATGATGCGAACGCTTTAAAATCATTAGAAGACAGAGGCGCGTCGCTAATACATAATTTAACATTAATAAACGCAAAAGATGTTAAAGTTAAAAAAATGCAAACTTTAAAAAGCGACATTGACTTATATCGTAAAGATTTACTTGTTTTTTTTAAAAAAACAGTAAAGAAAAATGAAAATGATAAATACGATGTGGAAACGCTAGACTCAGAAACGGCTAAAGAATTACTAACATTTGTTTTCTCAAACAAAGATTTAGAAAATTCTAAACGATTTGTTAATTCTAAATGGTATGCCCAAAACAAAAATAATTTTAGTAATCTGGCTACCACAGTCAATCTCCTTTATAGTGATAAGAATACACCTAAATTGTTTACACAATTGAAAATACGCGAATTGTCCACGGAAATAGAAAAGTTTTTTGAATCAATGGAAGACGACAAAGAATCCTTCCATGTCAATGAAAATTTAAAATTAAAATTAGATAAAAACAAAAACTCTAAGGATGTAGTCGATGTAAATACTGCCCTTGAAATTGAGGAAGCAAAAAAATTGAAATTAAAGGTACACGAATTATTAGAAATGTTAAAAATAACAATTACTGGTGATGCAACAAAGAAAACATGGTATAATGAAAATATTTGGACAAATTTTGTTAAAAACATTAATAATTTAAATTCATTAAGTTTAATTACAGGCGAAAATTTTAAAAATTCGGTAGAAAAAATAATGACGCTACAAAAGTTTTATGAAACAGCACGCAAAATGGCTCTTGTTAAAAAGTTAGAAGATTTAATGAGGCCAGGCATCAAGAAACGTATTGAAAAGATTAAGGAGGAAATGTTGAAGCACAAATATGAGTCAGTAAAAAAGGGAGTGATTGCGCAAGTTCCTGAGTTGTCTTTGGAAAAACAGATAGTGCTTGACAGGAAAAGACAAAATTTATATGATGAGTATTTTCGGGTTGCAAACAAGCGTTTTAGTAGAATGGATTTTATACAGCGAAAATTTACAATTCGAAGCCCCGGGCTTAAGCAAATCACCCAGGGTAAACAAGAGGAAATAAAGCCATACGATTTTGAAGATAAACGCATGCCAAAAAGTCTAAGAGCACTTATAGACGGTTCACAGTTGACTAAAATCCAGGACGAAAAGACTTACGCCCAGAGAGAACTAGACACAATTAATGCAATAAAAAACCCAACACAGCAAAATTTGCAAGACAAACAAATGAATGAAGAAAAAATAAAAAAAGCCGACCAACAAATTGACCAGTACAACAAGATGTTACCTCAGCTCAAACCACTTGTAATGAAAATTTTAGATAAAATAAAAACACAAAATCAAATGTACAAAGATTTTATGAAAAATGACAAAGAATATCAAAAATGGAATAACATGCTAGGAAATGATTTATATAATATAAAAGGAATATTTCGTTCTAAGATTGAAGAACTAGACCAAATGGATATGTTCTGTCTTCCTAATGTGCAACTTCACGCCAACACGCATTTGTCCTTAACTTCGTGGACAGATATGCGCGATTTTTTGCCCGAAACCCCAGAATCTTTTGAGGATCAAAAAAAAATAAGCAAAAAATTGCTTGAAGCAACTAACAAAAACTCAGATAAACAGCTTATGGTCAAACATGCTATTTACGATTATTCAAACGTTGACAATTACTACCAACCAAAACAAACTTTAGTTGAAATAAACGCCGAAGATTTAGATATGTCAACATCACTTAGCAACATAGATTTGGAAATACAAGACGAGGCCAATATTTATTTTCAGTATTATACAAAACTTTTTATCAAGTATGGATTCTTAAATAAATATGCTATTATTGACAACTTGCAATCAAAACTTTCAACTGAGTTTAAAAAATCAAGTGAGTGGAAATTTAGTCAGTATCAAAAAGCACTTAGCGGCCTTTTCATGCAAATTGCTTCTTTTCCGCTCAAAAGTGGAAAGCTTGATTTCCATTCTAGTAACAACGAAGAAGATTATCAAGGTGACGTACTTAAGATGAAGCTACGCATGCACACTGATGAAATAATTGAATGTCTTTTGAGTGGTAGTGGCCCTAAAGGAATGTTTGACTTTGATTGTGATATAATGTCCTTTTACAAAATGAAAGCTGGTATTGCCGACAGGTTTAAAGAATTTATTCAATGGTTTTTTATAAATGCTAAATTTTCAAAGGAGGATCATTTTTCGGATGACTATCTTGAATGGGTTGAAATTTCAAAAGCAAATAAAGATTTAAGAGATTACATATTTAAAAAAACGTTTGGTGACAAACTAGAGAAAACACCATATCCATTTAGCGTGTTTGCGCAGACTGCCTTTACCACCCACGTTTATGATAGAGATGAACAAGGAAATATTAAAAAAGACGAAAATTTAAATTTTATTTACAAAGATGTTCCCCTAGAAGTTGACCCATATTGGCGTCTTAAGTGGATGATGGAAGAGTTGGATAAGCAGGTAAAATTTCAAAGGGATGAATTCAGAAAGATCAAAGCAAGTGATGACCACGATGGAGTTTTGTTGACTATAGCTGGATTTGAGTACACTATCCTAGGCGAAACCTTGCCTAGTGATGACATTTCACTAAACGACGGGGGGACTATGTTAATTTCGTACATGGATTCGTATCCCCACGACACCTATATGTTTAGCATTGCTTCCTTTTTAAAAGACGCTTTGCTACCAGCACTAAAATCAATTTTAGTAAACATAGTTTTAAAACAAAAAAAAATTATACATTTGTTTGAGCAAGATGAAAACGTTGCGTTCAGTGATGACAACGCCAAACTACTTGTTCCTACAAAACAGCACTTTATAAAAAGAAGGGAAAGTGTTTTGCAAGTTGTATCTAGCGATAATGTATCTACTGTTAAATACGAGTTTAACAATGCAGGATTGTTGTTCGCATTACCAGCTGATAACGATAACCCAGATGGGTATAAGAAAGAAGATGTATCATTTAAAATAGAACAGCTTACCGGCAAAGACGCAGTTGTAGTCGACAAAAATAACAACTCAATGTTTAGATACAAGATTACATTTGATATAAATAAACCGGAACTAACATTTAAAAAACGCATGTTTACAATCGGTGATGGGGATTTAAAAATGGGAATGCCTATGTTTATATATTTTGAAACTGGAAAACGACACATAGCGTATACCACCAACAAGATAACAGAGGGCGAATTATATGTTGTTTCGCCAACTCTTATACCCCCCACACAAAAAATAACTCTTAAACTATACTTTTCGGCAACAAAAGCAACAAATGCAATGGGTGGGTCGTCTGGTGGGGGAGACCCTACGTCCAGACTCTGTGCTGCTGTGGGTAACCTGGCACACAAAACTTCAGGGTCCAATCCTAGGCTATATAGGTATGACGATTTAAAACGGGTGTGGTTGCCACCAAACATGAGCGATCGTATGATGAAGAGCATCGATTATATAAAAAATCCATTTTTTCTTGAAGGATTCGAAGATGATTGTCGCAATCCCGATGGTAATAAATACCAACAAAAAAAAGACACTGGCGAGGCTGCATTTGATGTTAAGAAATATGCAGCTAGCTGCGCAAAAGCCAACAAATCATTTGCGCATCCATATACATTCTTTCAGGACAATGACCCTAGCAAAGCATTTCTGTCGGATAAATGGCGAAAATTTGTTATGAAAGACATGCAATATGAAAAATCAGGTAAAATGTATCCGGTGTGCAACAAATCCTTGATTGATAGGCTGCCAGAGAGTTGTAAGTCTGAATTTATAAAAAAGGTAGGAGAAGATTGTGGCAAATGTCTAGCTGATAACGGTCAAAATAGTTGTGAGGATGCAAGTAAATGCTCAAGAAAGAAGGATTATGGTTTTTACGATGCGTGTCTCAATACTGGTGCTCTTGAGAAATTTGATGGGACTGAATTTTTTGACAATTTTAAATCAACTAAAACATGTAAAAAACCCGGAAAACCAGCTAAATTTGGCTGTACGTCGTGTTTGCGTACAGTAAAGAGCAAAGCTCAGGCTAAAGATAAGTGTGTCTCTCAAGGTTGTCCTGCATGCATGTTTGACGAACCAAGCACTGGACAAAGAGCGATCGCGCAAAGAAATAATATGTATGGCGAATTGTCATACGACCAAGAGGAATACGAGAAATTTGCCTCAACGTGTAGTGGGTTGTTTGGAGATGAATGCGATGTTGCGCAACGTTATTATTATAATAGGTAATATGTGTACCAAGGTCGGTACATAAGCCAAGAGTCTCAGTCAAAACTCTCAGTCAGTAAATATTTATGAAATTTAGCCATCTGCACACGCTACACGCTACACATTACACGCTACACGCTACACGTACCGACCTCGGTACACATATTGTAAAACTACTTATAATATAGGTTTGAAATAAAAACACACTTAAATTATCAAGTTATTAGCATGGACAACCTTATTATGCAAGCCGTCAAGAGTGCAATTGACGCACACGCCTTCGAGGCAGCACAAGCGTCAGTAAGTGTTGGTTCAAAACGAAAACGAAGTGGTGGCAAGAAATCAAATCCATACGACCCAAACAAAAGCACTGTGTATACCAGAATGCATTCAAAGGGGCTAATAAGCGCATACCGTAATCTTATGAAGCAGTACCACGTAAACATAAAGACAAAGCTAGAACCTATGCTCGGAAAGAGTGTGATGCATCCCGACTTTGACATAAGAGATTTTACAATTGCGCAGTTTGAGAAGCCGGGCGTCGTTGAGGCTTTTGCAACTGGTGCGCGTATGTTAGAGAAGCGAAGGGCCATGCACAACATCCCCGCACGTAACAAGGGCGATTTGCTCCGATATGATGGTTACATATCATTATGGAAAAAGTACCTAATTATTTGGAAGAATGCAATACCTGGTCGGGGGTGCCTGTCAAAGACCGACCTGGAAAGGCGCGTGCACGACGCTTTATTTGCGATTGGGGAGTCAGAAGTCATACAGACACCGGTGATGCCTCCTAGCAAATCGGAGATGCAACAGATATTTGCACACCTAGAAAAAAACGACTCAATTTTAAACCTCCAGCGAAAGCTTCTAATATACCTGTGCACATTCTTTGAAAGCCGGACTGGTGCTAATTCGCTTCAAAACATAGCGTTCAACTCGCTTCGCTTTATCCCCGAACAGGGCATTCTAATGTACAGGGAGCGCAACTCCAAGACATGCAAAAAGAAGATGAAACGCGTAAGAATAGTTGGTGGGGGCGACAAGAAGTTCTTATTTGCTTTTAATGTGTACTTTAAACTCCGGGAGATTAGCTTGCTAAGTATTAAGCCCAAGGACCAGGCCGAGGCACTACTGTTGCGAATTCGCTCGGGGTGTGAATATCAGGATGTGGGCGCAACTTTAAAACTCAATAAGGGCTGCTTTGAAAATAAACCCCTTACGTCCGAGTTTGTTCGCAAGTGGTTTCATGACCTGTGCGTTGAGGCAGGACTCCCGAACTGTGACCGGTTTCGAGGCAAAAGCGTTCGCCAGTTCCTGGCCGCCATTGAAAGTGAAAACGGCGTGTGCACCTGGAAGAACAAGGCCATGCTAGACACATACGACCAGATGCGCGTGAAGCTCAACACTGGTCTTTCAACTTCTCTCTGTTCTTAGTAACGTTTCTCCACGAGACCATCATTTGGTTGGTTCTTTTTTTTACTCTGACTTTGTAGCCCAGTCTATGGACTCGAGAGCAGATTTTGTCTATAGTCTTCTCGCGATTTAATAAAACAAATGGTCCGTACTCAAATATTACTTTGTGCTGTTGCATCGAGCATGCAAGATGAATTAATTTATTTAAGGCTATAAGTGCCTTGTTGACCACATCGGATGATGGCTTTTTGGTTAATTTAATAATTTTCTTGGCAATATTAGGCTTCATTAACACAGACATCAGGGCTTTACATTAAAGTACCACAATAAAATAGATGCAAAAATAAAGCAATGTCCGAAGTTGGTAGTGAGCAACTCGAGCACTATATAGACACAAGAGCTTTAGCTAGGCGTCAGGTTTGCGAAAAGGTCCTGAAAGAGGCTCGCAAAATCAAAGACGAGCCCACCAAAGCATTAATCGACATTCTTGATGTGTCTGACTTGACGCACGAGGAGAAGCTTATTTTTGTGCGAAGAATCCTACACATATTGCAAAAGCTGAACACACGCAAACGCCGTTTTACAAACGCCAAAAACGTTGCCAATGTTGTGGTTCAAATAGGCAGTGTTATCACACCGGCTCTGGTATCAATACAGGCCTCGTACGACGTGTATTGGTCCCTGTTTGGCGTCTCTCTTGCGACGGGTGTTCTGACCACGCTACTCAACTTGTTTTCAGCTGAGCGTCTCAGCTTAATGTTTTCTAGGTCTTATGAACACATGCTAAGCGAGTCGTTCAAGTTTTTTGCAACGGGCGACGACGAGGAGTTTTCAGACTTTGTGTGCAAGATTGAAAAACTACATTTGGATGATGTCAAAGCCGAGTTAAGATCTGATAAAAATACCAGTAGCAATGACACATTATCGCGTCACGATGCTATGATAAATAGACTCATGACAGATATGAAAGATGACGATTCAAGTTAATCTAAACACACTTTGGACAATTTAGTGTTAGTGTCTTTACGGGTGCCTGCGTAGTTTTGCGTTGCCTCATCGTTATCGGAGTACTCAATGCACTTGTGCCACAACGGTGGTGTGTCTCTGTATACAATGGGCACTCGCTTGCCTTCTGACGTCGCATACCGGACCTTGATTGGATTCTTTTTGTCGTTGTTGTACTTAAATATGGGAGAATGCTTACCTCCGATGACAAAGACTACTCCCTGATTGTCTTCTTCGTCTATTATGTATGCCTGACATACGGAGAACCGATTGATGCAGTGGTTATTACGGTATAACAGCCAATAAGCCTCCATAAGGAATTGGAGGTTGGGGTACATGTCATGAACCACCGGAAACATTTCTATTGGTGCAAACCCTTCGATGATGCTTTGCTTGTGGTTTGTGTACGCCTGGCATGTACCATCATTTGTATACCGCACAGACGCCCATTGAATTAAGGCATTAGGTCCAGTTACAAAAAAGTCTTTTGTTTTTTCAACATCAATTCTGGTCTGGTTGATGAGGTTCAGACACTCATCTTTGTTGAAGCCCAGAGCAGGGAGGAGTTCCATTGGGAGGTTGTCGATAGTCATGACAATATATTTTGTTTCCAGTAATGACTAAGAGTGTTGACTGGGACGCTTTGTTTATGTACCGAGGTCGGTACGTGTAGCGTGTAGCGTGTAATGTGTAGCGTGTAGCGTGTGCAGATGGCTAAATTTCATAAATATTTTCTGACTGAGAGTTTTGACTGGGGCTCTTGGCTTATGTACCGAGGTCGGTACCTTAGCAAAAAAATAAAAAATTAAAGGTAAGGTAAAGTTTAAATGTTAGACCTTGTCACATACAACCGTAAAGTTGATTTCTACTCCAAAATGTCAAAAAAAAAGAGGTTTGCAATTTTACTTGGACTGGTATTGATCATAATAATAATTGTAATGTATACGCGCAAGAAACAAAATGAGGATAACGAAAATAAGTAATCGTCCCCTAGAATGACAATTATGGTGTGGCCCTGACCCACCCACGCGTCGGCCAAGACGCAAACAAGCCTAAAGTAATTGACAATAAAGTTGCTTAGTCTACCTCGTCTGTAACAACCGAAGAATCCTCTGACAAACTACGTATTTCAATTCCACCTACAATTTGCCAACTAACGGAGTCCCCCGTCATTGCCCCCACCCCATAATTAGTACCAGAGGGTTGAGACCCAGAATCGGTGACCTCGTATCTTAATGGGGGGTAAGCCGACCCGGACGCTCCCACCGTAAAATATAGCTTTGTACCGATTCGTCGGAAACTATAAGTATGATAGGCCGAGTCGTACGTCACTGCGCTTACTATTTCAGTTTTGGAATACAGCTCGGTCGTCCCGTTAAATATTCTAAAATATGCACCATTTGAACTATAACGATGTATGTATGCAGCATATCCACCCCCAGAGAATTCGCTATTGTCCGTGTCTGGAACACCAGTGCCGCTAGTACAATTTCCGAATATCCAAAAACCATCCCCATCTGAATTAGATGGTACAACCCTTACTACGGCTCTTAATTCCCAATTGTCATAATTAGCAAGGGATTTGTATATGACCCCCTTTTGGCCTTGTGTGCTGTTTGTGAGCACTACATTGTGTGTCGTTGATGTTGTGTCATAATAAGTTCCTGACCCACTATTAATTGATGCAACAGTAAAGCCCTGATTTGTGGGCGTTGCACTTCCTGGATACCAATATGCTCTAGTTTTTCCAAATGCCCACCTTTTAGGGTTTTCGATTGACGCAGCAGTGACTGCCCCATTGGAACTAACCGAAATAGAGTTGCATGCGATACCTTGTGCACAAACTAGAGGACGATTAACAGATAAATTTTCATCTGTGTCAAATTGAAGTTTGCCTGAATTTCCCTCCGAGTTTTTAAATTCAAGTTCAGTTGATTTTAGATTGGACGTTGCCATTTACATATAAATAAACAAAAAAAATAAAAATAAAGTTGGGTAACTTTCATAAATACCCTGCTCAAAAAATTGAGCAGCCCAAAAATGTGTGCTATGTTAGGCAGACTATGTCTAAATCCTCTTGCGTTTCCCCGTGACAATCTGCTTACTAATATGCTCAATAGCACGCTCCAAATATAGCTTGTCAGCATCGCTCTTAGGGTGGACAAGAGTCGTTTTTCCATAAACAGATGCCTGGGCGGTCTTGTTGGAGGATGATGCCTTGGTCGCAACCTTCCTTAGTTGTCCGGCAACAGCACATACGCTGTTTACCTTGTCGTCCAAGGAGCAGATTCTGTTTCCCGTTGTCGAAATGTGATTTTCGATCTCATTCACTGCGCCATGAAGGGCGGTGTCTTCAGTTAAAAGCATGCGAAAAGTCTTGCGATTAGCAAGAGGATTCACGGGGAAAACTCCCCCCCTCGAAGTAAACTGGTCGTGCACAGCCCCAGCTACTCCGTTCATATACACGCGACTCGAGGCAATAAGGTTGTCAATCTTTACTTTTAAATTATCATTCTCCCTCGTCAGTGTACATACACGACGCGACAGCCCTTTGCATTTGTTCTCCTTGATTACAACACTTTTCTTGTTCTGGACAACTTTCCCCCTCAGTGAATGAACACGACGAGTGAGGGCCTGGCACTTTTTGTCCCGATAATTCACAATGAGCTGGTTCTGCTCAAGCTTACCTTGTGCAAGGTCTAGATCCATTTGAGTATTTTCTAGCTCCTCGCGGTATGCATCAGATGAAATGCGCTCGTCACACAAGGCAACTTCTTTCTGGACAAGCTGATTGTCTTGGTCAATGATCTCCTGATCCTTTGCCTTCAACTGATTGTCTTGGTCAATGATCTCCTGATCCTTTGCCTCTAACTGCATTATCAGTTTTTTTTTGGTTGTCTTGCTTTCAAACTCTAGCTTGCTCTTTTGGCTCATTAGCACCTCAATTTTGCCCTCTAGGTGCATCTTGACGAACTTGCGCATCATTTTCTCCACCCGGACGAAGTACTCGCGCACCTGGTTGCCTATGCTGCCCTTTACCATCATGCACGCATACTTAAAGGCATCCACAGACATCACCATGTGACCGCCCCTATCCTTCCTTGTCTTTGGGTTGTAGTAAAGGCCTTGAAGCTCATTGATATAGGTAGCAACGTGGTCATTGCAATCACCTATTCATTATGTGAATAGGATGTAGACTCAATTTTTCGGCTACATTGGATGTAGACTCAGTTTTTCGGCTACATTGGATGTAGACTCAATTTTTCGGCTACATTGGATGTAGACTCAATTTTTCGGCTGCACCAAAAATGGTACTACATATAATGATGCACCAAAAATGGTACTACATATGATGATGCACCAAAAATGGTACCAAAAATGGTACCGCATAAAAGATGAGGTCCCAAAAAATGTTCTGCTCAAAAAATCGAGCAATGTTACCCACCTATGTTTTGGAGATCTTGAATGACCTTGTCTCGCTTGTCTTTTGTCATGCACATGACATCTGTACAGGCGCCCATTTTTTTAAGTATCCGGTTCCAGTCCCTGGTAACAGTTTTGTCCAGGACGTGATCTCCCTTTTCCATGACGAAGCGCATGAGGGGCACAGAGACCACAACGGGGTGCTGCACACCCATCTCTTCCAGTTCGTGCCAGTACTTGATCTTGCCATCCTTTTCATCCCCGAACATCTTGGGAATGGAAAAACTGTAATTCATCACAGACATATTGTTCTTGTAGCGCTTGCTTGGAGTCAAAACTTGTAAATTTGACAAGATGCTATGGTGTGGCATATACGATCAAGTTGAATGAGTGTGCACCGAGGTCGGTACGTGTAGCGTGTAGCGTGTAATGTGTAGCGTGTAGCGTGTGCAGATGGGTAAATTTTTAAAAAATTCCCTGACTGAGAGTTTTGACTAAGACTCTTTGCTTATGTACCGAGGTCGGTACACATTGTAATAATTATGCACAAACACGACTCTTTTTGTGTGCCTCGTGTGTCACACGGACATCGTACTTGCTACACACACGCACGGCGTCAAACAAATCTTTTTCATGCCCCCCAAACAAATGCACTCTTTTCCTTTTCTTTGTCATTCCAGTACCCATGCTGTATGCCAACACTTGGCCAAGTGCGTGCTTCCAGTAAGATGCCCTTTTCACCTCAATAATTTCATCATCTGTAAGAACATCCACGCGCCCCATGCTCGTTGACACTTCAATCTCTCCACACAACTCTTTAGCTAGCTTGTCTCGCACAGCTGCCTCCTCGCTGTCCCTCTCCTCTTTGCGACACTCATAATCAGACGCACCTGAGCACATGTACGTGTCCAAGGCAGCCTTGACAGGCTGCTTGTCCTCTTTGGGAATTACTGCCTTGTTCTTGTAGTAGGCGTTCTGTGCCTGCACAAGATACTCGCGAAACAAATCGCCTGCTTTGGACTTCAAGACACACAAACACTTTTTGAATTCATTGAGAGTCATCAGGCAATGCCCGGATTTGTTTTTGTTAGTCTTTTTGCTGTAGTTCAATGCTTGAAGCTCTTCAACATAATCTCGCACGACGCCCGATGCATCCTTGCGATTGTTTTCAACGAGCGACTTTCTCAGTTCTTGCGTAAGCCAGAGCACAGAGGGGACGCCCGCCCTAGAACAAAGGCGTTTCCAATCTCGCGTAAGATTGTAATTTGCTACATGTGGCTTGCCCAATATAAGACGCATGGTGTCCACGGACACGACAACAGGGTGTGTGATGCTGTGGCCTTCCAGTTCGAACCAGGCATGAACTTTCTCCTTTGGGTACACCAGGTGGCTCATAGTGTCGGTATGTGTAGCTAAATTTTTAAAAAATTCCCTGACTGAGAGTTTTGACTGGGGCTCTTGGCTTATGTACCGAGGTCGGTACGTGTAGCGTGTAGCGTGTAATGTGTAGCGTGTAGCGTGTGCAGATGGGTAAATTTCACAAATATTTTCTGACTGAGAGTTTTGACTGGGGCTCTTGGCTTATGTACCGAGGTCGGTACTTCCTGGTGGGGTTTAATAGTGGTACGGCTCTATCAAAAACCAGATGAAGCGTAGGAGCTCAAGTCCGTTGCCACCACTAGCTCGCACTCGCGGCGAGCAGCGTCACGCCGAAAAGCGCGCAGACGCCCTGGGCGAGTTCTTTGGTGGTTTAGCCACAATGAGCGGCGATTCTAACCAAGACAAAAGTACCATATCGTTAATAGCAGACATGGTGGGTGGTTCTCTGATGAAGAATATGTGGAATTTCAGATACATGCAGCCAGGGGGTTTTAAGAAAGCTCCGTTGGGTGCAAGGAGCACGGAACTTGCGCTCTATCACATCAAAACACATGGTGTGTGTGATCCTGGAAAGCACCCCTGGACCACCGGTCTGATTCCTCTTGTGCCACACTGGCTGTACCACGACACGGATTTTATAAACCAGGTGTTTGACTATAATGGCCCTACGCCGAATAATCAGTTGGTAAATTGGGCCGAATATGTTTTGCGCAGGCACGGGTCATATCACTCCCAGAGATGTTACGAGCGCATGTTGGAGACTGGGTTTCCGTTTTACAAGGTTCCGGTACACCTAAGACTTGATGGCAAGCTGGTGGAAATAAGCGACCTTTGCTCTTGTTGCGACGAAACTAACCGGGAGATTCTGGAAATTGCAATGATAGGCAACTGGATGACAATATCACGCGCGCCGGAATATCTTAGAAACAACAGGGAGTTTATGGAGCACGCAATCGCACAGCATTACCTGACAATCCATTTTGCATCGGAGGAACTAAAGAACAACAGAGAGTTCATGAGATTTGCTCTAAGCAGGCAATGGGAAGTCATTCGTCACCTAAACAAGGAAATGCTTTACGACACAGAACTGTTAAAGATAGCAGTTAAAAGGTGCTGGAAAGCCATACAGTATGTTCCGGATGCCCTTAGAGCCAACAAAGAATTTATGAGATTTGTGGCAAGGCAAGGTTGTGAAGCAATGTATTACGCACCAACTGAGTTGTTGAGTGATCGGTCGTTTATGGAGTTTGCTCTTGCACAGGACTGGGACGCAGTGTGCTATGCCTCAATTGAGCTCAGGGACGACAAAGACTTTATGGAGTTTGCGCTTTCTTTCAATTGGAATGCCATAGTCTACGCATCAACAAAGCTAAGAAACAACCGCGAATTTGTAAAAATGGCTATGACTCTTAATGGCGAGGCGCTTTATTATGCATCAGACGAAATAAAAAGCGACAAGGAGTTTATGAAGATTGCGATTCTTAACGATTGTAATGCAAGTCGCCACATCTCCAAGGAGCTAAAAAAAGACAAAGATTTTATGAGTTTTGTTAATGAAGTTAAAGTACAAAATGTAGGTTCCAGTAACATTTAAAAACACACTTTGTAAAAATATGTTAAATTAAATAAAATGGAAAGTATTGCTGTAGTTGTTATTTGTGTTGTACTTAGTGTATTACTACTAGTTCTTCTGTTAAAAAAAACCTATTTTTCAAAACCGTGTGATTCCATACTAGAGCGTCCTAGCAATCCAAATGTTTCGCATGCTGCCAAAGTCCTAAAGGCCAAAAAACAAACTAAGTTACTTAAAGCAACAGGGAGCAAAAAGAAAAAAGTCCTTTTTGCCCCTGTAAACATTTGGACTGGTCCCGAAAATATAAAAAATTCAAATGACACACCGTTTTGCCCACCTAAGTATATTGGCCAGTTTAAAGACACCGAAACAATGTACGGAAAAAAACAGTGCTACAAAGGAAGCGTCGACAATAACGAGAATCCTGACGTACCAGACGACATAAACTCGCGGTGGGAGGTTGTTACTAAAGCTTTTGATATATTTAAAAATAGTGACAATTTTAAAACTATGACTGATGACATGCTTCCTGTGTTTGCTTTACCAGAATTCTTTTTTAGATCTATTGAGGGTGGGTATAAATTGAACAACCTGGGATACCCTAATAGCAAAGATAGTGAGAACTTCAATGCTATTAAGAGCTTGTTCGATAAAATGAAACAAATGGCGAGTGATAACCCTAATGTCTTATTTGTTTTTGGGACGGTCATATTATACGACAGCATTAACAAACACCACCACGTCATGAATGTTTGCCCTATTATGTACGGACACACCCATATTTTGGTTCAAAAACATTATGTAAGCGATGTCGATTTTATACAGGTTCTAGAAGAAGGTAATAGTTACATGCTACCCAACCCTACATTGGGCACAGAACAAATGAGCGGCACGAAAAACTTTGACAAAAAGGTATACGCTATGTATGATTTTGAACACGAACAAGCGTTTGCATCTAAATTTGGGTTTCAGTACTCGGACAATCTCTTTCATGTCGCAGGACTTCGCTTTGCTATTGACATATGTCTGGACCATCGCCAAAATGTTGCGCTTAGTCAGCTAAAAAAGAACAAATGCCTGGTAAATGATGGTTACAAGCCTTTTTATGCTGGCGATGGTACAGTGCACGACAAAACCAAAGACACTGACGTGCATCTAGTGATTTCAGCTGGAATGACTATCTGGCCAAAACATCTGACCCTTGGCAAAACCAAGGGCGTTGTGCTGTTGTGTGACGGGGAAGAGCGTGTCAGTGCTGCAGTAGACGGTGGTATAAATAACGCCATAAGCGCAGCCGAGCCAGTTAAGAAAGATGCGTCTAAACAGAAAACTCTTATTGAAACAAACAGAGTTAAAGATGTCTCAAGTACAGGTAACAATTTGATCACATCCCAAGACGAATATGATAACTTTAGGAAGGTTTTTGCTCATGATAGTATCTACTTAGATGATTTTCCTAAAGAGAGGACCAAAGACTACACAATTGTTAACTTTTATTTAAAAAACAAAGGCCCTAAACTGGCTATATATTCTGATTTAAGTCTCTAAATTATATGACAACGTATACACTAACTACATACGCGTGTAGTATAGAACTGATTTATTACTGCGAATTTTCTGCTCCTTTAAAAACAAATTACTGTATACTTTAAGAAAATCGTTGAAAATACTATAGGTTTTTTCGTAGTCCCAGTTGCATTCTTGATATAGGTATGTGTACCAACCACGATTGCCCATAAGTGGTTTGCTGGAAATCGCTGAGTTGTACACGGCTTTTTTTATCTGAAGAAACTTTTTTAGCTTTTTTGGAGACACCGGGTTTAAAGTATTAGTAGATAGTGCCCTGCTTGATACCTTGCGATCACCAGGAATATAGTTGACATTTACAGACGAACTTGGTCCAGATGTCGGGTGGGACACGTTGTTGTTACTGCTGCGCAAGTTTAGGTGCTGACGCTTGCGTTTCTTTTTTGGGCGTTCTTGAAGTTCTGCTTTAGCACCCGACATGTCTTCTTTTTGGGGGCGTACTCCTTGGTTGTATTGCCTTACAATAACGTTTTCTACCCTTTTCCATAGATCCTTAGTAAGTTCTTTACAGTTAGATGCGTTGCTAGAATAAAGCACCTTCACAAAATTATCAGGGCCATTAACCACATTAGAGCCATTTACCCAAACCTTTATCTCTTTTTTAGTCTTAGTAATTTTGTACCAGGCCCCTTTGTAGGAAACTAACTTGCGGTTGCCCCCCCTGCACTGCGTGTCTAGCTTCCAGTTTTCTGATTTCTCCATGTGCTCAACAACACCATGCACTGTAAATTTTACTTTATCCTTGCAAGGCTTATGATTTTCTCTGTTAGGAAAGCCATACTTATCGGTCTTCGTGCGGGATCTTTTTTTTTGCTGCTCGAGGCTTTCGGCTGTACTTTTGCGTCCACTCATTTCCTGTGTGTGCAAGTAGGTGTTATTATGCGCTATACAAGGTGTATGCGCGTCATTTTGAAGTAGTTTTAGACTTACGTTTATGTATCTAGTACGTTCATCTTGAGGAAGCAATTTAAGCATATCCATTCTTTTTTGGTGAATAAATTTTTCAGCTTCAAGTTTCATGCTTGCAGCACTTTCACGGTCCTTGCGGTCTTTTTCCGCTCGTGCAGCACGGTCCTTGCGGTCTTTTTCCGCTCGTGCAGCACGGTCCTTGCGGTCTTTTTCGTCTTGCACAACACGGTCCTTGCGGACGCTTTCCTCTCGCGCAACACGGTCCTGTATATCAAGTAACTTTTTTTCGCCCCTGATTGAGAGCCTTAAGGTTGCATTAGCTTGGGCAGCATTAGTCTCGATGATCGTGGTGTTGGTCGATGCCATTGCGAGCAGTATGAAATTATGAAAAGATTGCGCAAGCAAAAGTATTGCCAGAAAATTACTGGCTACGTAGACCCCTAGTACCTCCCCCTAAAATTTTTGGCGGGAAAATTTTAGCTACGTCAACCCTTAGTACCCCTCTCTAAAATTTTGGCGGGAAAACTAGTGACTTAGTTTACAAACTTTTACTCGCACCATAATTTCATAAGTATCCCAGTGAACAACAATGGCCGCCCTTACTACCTCTTCCACCCTGTGCGACGCATGGATATACAAGATCCTTGAGAGCTATTTCGACGTAGCCACGCACACAGGCGCACGCACACCACCCCTGTTATGCACTACGCAAAATTTTGGGGTTAGGGGCGCATTCTTGGGGTCTCAGGGGTGACGGGGAAATTAAGAACCAATTCGGTTCTCAATTTTCCCATCACTTTTTGGGGTGCACAAACACGCTTAATGCACACAGGCGCACGCACACCACCCCTGTTATGCACCACGCGAAATTTCGGGGTTCTTGGCGCATTTTTGGGGTCTGGGGAGAGACGGGGAGGCAACTACGAAAATTTCGGGGTTGCTTCCCCGTCTCTATTTGGGGCGCCCTATCACATACGATGCTTACACAAACACCGTTGGACACATAGGATGGGGTGTATACCCTCAATGACGATGACACAGGCGCACGCACACCACCCCTGTTATGCACCACGCAAAATTTCGGGGCTTGGGGGGCATTTTTGGGGTCTAGAGGGTTACGGGAAAATAAACACGCAAAGTGCGTGTCAATTTTCCCATCACTTTTTTAGTTGCACAAACACGCTTAATGCACACACAAACACTCTTGGGTACATAGGCTGGAGTTTATACCCTTAATGACGATGGCACCTATGAATTTAAGGGCAAGTTGCTGCCTCACGAGGTTCTGAATACGGACACACCCGTACAAAAATATGCCTTTCTTCTTCATAAGGATATAGTTGACCTTTCGGGGCGCAACAAACACCACATGGCTGCTAAGCGATTTAATGAGTTAGCCTTAGAATGCGCAAGCGGGCGTGAGGTTTCGTCATTTTGCAAGATTAAGGTTAAGGGGCAGCAAGGGCCCCGAGTGTGGGCGTGCTTCGAGTTGTGCTACGCCCTGGAGATGCACGCCCTCATTGACAAAGAGATGGGTGCAGAGTACATTAAGACTATTGGATCTTACAGCGTGGGTGCTATTGACCTCATTATGAAGCTTTTGGAGCGTCGCCAACGCATTTCGACGCATCACCTTGCATTTGTGCAGCGCATTGACCCGAAGGAGGAGCTCTCCGGTGTCTATTGCGGTGTTATTACTGCGAAGGGTAAGCCTTGTAGGCTGCCTGCGAAGTCTCGCTACGGCTGTCGCTGCTATATTCATCGTAACGCCGAGACTCTGGAATTTAATGAATATGGACAAGCGGTATGCGCAAGTGTTATGGTGGACTCAACAGGGTGTGAGGATGCCTACAAGCTGGCCAAGTTGCTACCTTTAGTGAATATGGTATTGGATGACCGCAAGCAGGATACTCCTAGGTGGGATAAGGTGCTTTTGTGCCACCCTAAGGGTAATCTTACTAAAAAGAATGCATACAAATATTGGTCTAAAGAGGAAGTTAATGAGATCATGGATTTGGGTGGCTTTACTGGTGTTTATAAGAAGATGATGGAAAGTCTGGTTAAGCACGGAATAATGTACACAGTCAAGATAGGCAATGGCACTCGTTTTGGATTTAATGTTACTGAGCACCTGCTTAAGATCAAGGAAAAGCTTTTAAAGTCTAGCAAGGTCGTGGACCAGTGTTGGGCTAAGTTTGAAGAGGCTAAGTTCCAGATTGAGCCGACTAATAATAGCATTGTGGGCAAAAGGCGAGTACGCAGTGATTCTAGTTCTGAAAGTGATGAAGAACCCGTAATGAAGAAAGTCTGTCGTAAAAAGGAACAATCAGCTTATGTGTTGGAACTAGAAGCAAAACTAGAAGCTAGCGAAGGGCGCAACAGGGATCTAGAGATAAAACTATCTGAAAGTAATAAGCGCGCAAAGTACTCAGAGGACAGGGCAAAATTAATTGATCAAAAGATGTCTGATAAAGTAGACAAATTAAAGAAACAGCTAGCAACGTGTGCACAGGTATATAACGAAGAGCTAAAGAGGCTTGAAAAAAGGTTTTCGAGTAAGACTTGGGAAGAATATGATAAAGAATCCGAACGTAAAGAAATCGAAACACATGGAAGAGTACAAACGGAGCTTATGTTCCAGCACATGAAGTGTGTGCACAGCCGTTATTTAAAAGATAATCCTAAAGATCCATATGCATTAAGATACAGTAAGGAAGTTTTCAGAATGGATGAATTCAAAACTTACAGTAAAGCGGAAATTAATAAGGCTTATAGGACAGCTGTAATTCGTGTACACCCAGACAAAGTTGAACGTTTTGCCCAAGAATATGCCAATGATGCAAAAAAGGAATATATTGAACATGCAAAGAAGGTATCAACTCAGTTGAAGGTTGCCAGGGATATTTTGTTATCACATCCTGAATGTGTTGTAATTAATTTTTAGAAATTTTAGCTTATAGCTTACATGTGTACTGAGGTCGGTACGTGTAGCGTGTAGCTTGTAATGTGTAGCGTGTAGCGTGTGCAGATGGGTAAATTTCATAAATATTTTCTAAGTGAGAGTTTTGACTTGGAGTCTTGGCCTATGTACCGACCTCGGTACTTCTTAAATTTTTTTTACCTTTGTTAATAAAAGTAATTGTGCATATGCACAAAAAGTCAAGTGTCATGGTTTACCATAGCCAGTCATGCGAGGGGTTTCAAAGTGAGCTTTTAGGGGTCCTACCCATAAGTCTTTGCGCAATTGTTCACGAGTTCACTGGTAAAACCAGAACGGCATGGGTGTATGACAGAGCAGTTGATTCGACTGTGCATGGTCGTTTCTTTCAGAAGATGGTAAAATTGCCTACAGTAAAGGGCGATTTAATTGTGATGGACCAGGTGTTTGCAAAAATAGACGTGGACCCTTACTGGATCACCCCCATTAATTGGGCCAAAAGATTGTCATGGAAGAAGCGTAAAACTCATAGCAGCGCATATAGTAGTATTTTTATACAAAATTAATTTGTTGTGCTTAAAATAAATATGGGCAACACTTGTTGTTTTAAGCGACCAGTGCAAAAGCGGACGTATGTGCGCTCTCTTGCTACTATCCAAGAAGAGGAAGCAGAATATGAGCGCATATACGACGAATACTTTAGAAAGCAGCGTAGTCAAAACAGAGTGTTTTAAAACAAGTAAAGTTTTAAAAACTGTTTTAATTTAGTAGTACGAGCAAGAAGTATACACACAGCTAACAAAGGGTGTACACAATTTCATCATGCCTCACATCCACTTGTCTGAGTTTTCCATTGAACACCCCGAGTCTGTTCCATCAAAACAGCGAAATGGGCTGTGCGATGATGACTGGATTGAGCATCTAAAATCACGGGTGGGCCCCGAGCAACGCTCGGTGGCCTGGTTTGCTGCGCGCATAAATCGAATCACATGCAGTGATATTGCTGCTGTCATTGGTCTTAACCCATACTCTGATAGCGAGCGCGTGTTGCGCAAAAAACTTAAGATTGAGTCATTTTCTGGCAACGTTGCAACTAAGCATGGACAGGATAATGAGGACAACGCAATTGCGTGTTACGAACGCGTGTATAAAAAAAAGGTGATTGATTTCGACTTTGGGTTGCAGTGTCATCCTGTGCACGACAGAATTGCCGGGTCCCCTGATGGCATAACTGACGACTGCATATTGATTGAAATCAAATGCCCTCTTCGTCGTAAAATCAAGCCGGGTATCATGCCATTGTATTATGTGCCCCAGGTGTTGTTTTTATTAGAAATATTTGATTTAAAGCTCGCGCACTACGTAGAGTATGTGCCGCCTAGCAGGACACGATGCGAGGAGATACAGGTGATCGAGATACGGAGGGCTCCTGCGTGGGTAGGCAAGCAGGTGCCTAAGCTGCTTCAGTTTGTCGAGCGGTTGCGCCAGCTTCGAAAGGTCGACTATGCGCCAGCCATAAGTCGGTGGGTACCTAAAAAATTAGAGTGCAAACCCAAGGAGTTAGAATACCGTGTTTATAGATTTGTATTTTAGTATGTTTTAAAAACATAAAATAAAACATTATGTTTGTTTTGTGTGCATTATGTGTTTGTTCGCGCATGTGTGTGAGCTCATAAATTCAAACTCTCGATGAGAGTCCTAAAGCAAAAAACTGAGATTTTGAGCGCTTTGCGTAGTAGTGATAAGTGTGTGTTAAAGTGTTATGCCACGTGGTGCCAACCGTGCATGGTAATTGCACCATTCGTAGGTGAGCTCTCTGACGAATACGCCGACATTCCGTTTTACAAGATCAATGTGGATGACATAGACGACAACAGTCTTTCAAGCATGCTTAAAGTTCGCGTGTTGCCCACGATTCTGTGCTTTGTGGGCGGCACAGAGGTTGATCGTATTGAGGGTGCAAACACTACTAGCATTCGCGAAATGGTGGAAAAGCTGCACAAACGTTGACAATACCACATAGGTTTGATGGATGTCAGGCATGTGTGATGGGCTCAGGAAGTTTTTTGTATTTTGTTTCTTTTATTATATACGCAGTTACTCTATACTAACTATGCAAATTTCAAGGCCGTTGCAAACATTACATTATACTTTTCAACGCAGCGCATAAACGTTATAAAATCGCATTTGTTATCGAATTTTTGCCATCCAATATCGCCTTTATCGCAAATTTCAATTTTTCCTTTCCACTTGTCGGTGGCAAGTGCCTCATTTAGATACTCAATATATGAAGATGTGTTGACTTCAAATCCTTCGAAATGTTTTTTTTCAATATGATTACACTCGCTAAAATTCATTGTTGTTGTCTTTCTCTAATATTAAATTTTGTGCCCGCTCCTCTATAAACTTAAAATTGTATTCTCTTTTTTACGTATTATACGCATAATTTAAATCATAAAAAAAAACATTTATAAATACATTTTCCGAAACTGATGCACAGCTTAAGTGGAAACGCGCGCACGCCATAGGTCCACACAATTCGAAGATGTCCGAGGAGACCAACAACAAGATAGTCCTCACCAAGCAGACGAAGCTGGGTACTGTGCGTACTTATCCCAAGATCCTCTTGTACAACGGTCGGCTACATGACTTTAACCCAGAAAACATCGGCTACGAGGAACCCAAGCCCACGCGCTCTGGTAACTTACAAGTAGAGCCCCACTATGTACTTACGATGAAGAACGGAGCAGAGCACAAGGTACCGGTAGTGTTGCAACTTCCAAACATGAAAACTAAATACGGGTACTCACACAGCGAAAAGTATAATTCGCACAACATAGACGTAGATTTTGACAAGAGCACTCGTGGTCTGCTTCAGTGCATGGAAGAGCTTGACAGCGCAAACAAGAAAGCCTGTTACAAACAGCGCCACATATGGTTCAAGAACTCCAATGACATAACGGAAGACGTGCTAGACTTTCTTTTTCAGGGTCTGGTCAAGTGCGATGGTGGCTCTAAGCGATCCCATAGCAGTATGGTGGACAACGCCAACGCGAATGACCTACTGGCGCGCAAGTTCCTACGGCTTAAGATTAACACGTACACCCGGGAAGGCACAGAGCGCATGTCCTTGCACTGCTACGGCCTAAATAGCACATCCGAGTCCCAAACTTTAATATCGGCTAGCGACATTACAGAGGGCGCAGGCATAAGCACGATCGTTCATTTTAATAAGATCTTTATGGGAGAAAAGGTGTATTCGTGCATGAATGTAAAACAAATACAGCTAGAGAATACGGGCAACTTACGTGGCTATGGTTTTGTAAAGAATTAGTTTTTGTTGCCCCACATGTCATCAAAATTTCCAAACTTGTTGGGTGTGTGTACATTTTGTTCTTTAGTCTGTAACAATGGTGTAATTTCAGATGGTTCGTCGTATTTGTTTAGGTCTGCTTTATTTTCTGTATTATTTACTTTTGTTGTTTGTGCATTTTTCCTGTCAAAATAAAACATAACCGAAAAGGCTGTCAACATGAGCACGCTGTATACCCAATACATGTTCATAATAAGTAAGTTTACCTAAAGGAATGATCTTTTTTTGTATTCCTATAACAAATGATGAAACGTGGTCAGATATTTATGTCCGAGTCTGATATGTATGGTTATGATGACAACAGTGCTCATGCTGCACAGATGGTGCAAGAGGTAGAGAGTCGTAACGCAATGCAAGAAAAACGCATGAATTTTTTACTACAGCAACAAAACAAAATTATGGGCTCTTTGGATGTTTTGCAAAAACAAAGCGAAAAAACCGATAAAGATAGCGACAAAGAAGTTTCGTATTTTTTGACCATAAAGTCAGATGGTGATAAGTACTACGCCCATCTTGACTTTAATATAATGCTAAAAATGTTTGCTTATTTTGCTTTTATATTTTTTGGTACAAAATTAATTTTTGACATGATTTACTTTCAATTGTTTAAGGAATCTAAATAAATATATGTATGCGATTCACTAAAAAAAAATATATATGCTATATTAAAAAAACAAAATGAACCCATATGTAGTAGGTTCCATTAGCGCCATTGGCATAGTTGGCATGTACTTTTTGCTTGCGTTTCTATTTAAGTTAAAACCCTTCGCCGAAAAGGAGGACTAGACGTAATTACTTAAATGGGCTGCGAGCGCCTTGTTTAAAATCCTGGAATATAGAACGACCCTTAAAAGTCCAACCTAGGTGATGAACTATTAGCCTCCAAAAATTATCCTGTTTAGCAATTAGTTTGGTACTCTTCAATAGTCTCACTGTACGATTAAGATCACTTCGCCCGTTTAATTCATTTAGGCGATAAAAAACAAAGGGGTACGACAGAAAATTCCTTCGCTTCTTGTCAACTTTGTTGCGTATAATTTCAAATGGGCGTTCTAGTTGTATGAATTGCATCACTAACTTTTCCTCGTACTCTACTGTTAATCGAATGGCTTTGTATGTAGGATTTAACTTTCTTGTTATGCTTACGCACTGTTCGTAGCATTTGTTTAGCTTATTTCTTTTCATTATTTTGCGCACAATTTTCTCGTCCACTCTGTTTAATATTATTCCAACTTTTTTTATTTCCTTCTTTATTTTATCTATGTCTTCTTCGCTGACTGTAATATTGACGCGGCCTGTTATTTGTCTTAAAAACTCACGCAAATGATTGACCCTCCGGTAGTGAAATAGCTTTGAAGTTGACAGGGATCTGTTGTAGCTTATATTTTTGGATGGGTCGGCTATGTTTACCGCTGTGTTGGCTGTTACAAGACCGCACAAGGGGCATACAAGGCTAGAATCAAGCTGTTGCTCTATTCCCACGCCACAGCATTTGGACAACAAAGAGTTTATTTTGAAACAATCCTCTTGTTTTTGCATAGAGGATTGCTTTTTAAGAAGCTCCGGGTTGAAGAGGCGAAGGTATGACATGCAAATGTTGTTTTTGTTAACCAAATGCATGCCTTTGTTTTTTGGGTTGTTCTTTACTTCGATGCACGCAGTGTGCCATCTGTTAATTAGAGGTATGGCTTCTAAAAGATATTCTGTGTGTAAATCATGCTCTGTGATCTGTTGTAACTTCGTTTTTTCTTTGCTAGACAACGATTTAGTTTTAAGTTTGTTTGTTATTTCCTTTATTCTCTTTTTGTGCCAGTGTTGTGAATTTATTGCGTGCAGCTTTACAAGATCATGTGAAGTAGACATTAAACCCAATCTCTTAAATTATGACAAATAATTATTTTGTGACTTTAAACAAATTCTTACAAAGTTTTAAATTCTGTTTTTCTCTATGATTTATATCTCAGTTTTGTCAGTTGTATAATTTGTTAACTTGTCAACTAGTTCTGGAATTTTGTTTATGTTGGAATATATAAATATTAGCAACACAACAGCTACAACTATGCCAAGTACATTTAAGACTAGAGAAACACTTTTTTTTTTGTCCATTACTTTACATATTTCATACATATTTTTTACATAGATGCTACGCGTACATTATCGTCGCTACTCTTTTCATTGCTGTCCTCATGCTGTTGCTTTCTACTTTTTCGTGTGCTATGCTTCTTTTTTACCTTTTTAGCGGAAACCGCTTCAGTCTTAGCCCCCTTTAGAGGCTTTAAAAGAACACGCGTCTTTTCTTTACCCATGTCCTTTTTTTCAGACCACAGATGCTGCATGAGCTTGTCTGTGATGAGTGCATCGTTTACGTCGTCTTGTTTGGCAAAAAAACGACTCATGCTTTCCGAAAGAAAGTCCTTGGACAGCGATGCCGTTGACTTCTTCTTTTCGTACACAACGTCATACTTCTTGAGCTCGATTAGTAGAGTGTCGTTGTTTTCCATGTAATTCTTAACTTCGCCCTTCATCTCCTTTTCTGACTTGCGCAGCTCGCGCAACTCAGCTGACATTTTTTTTATCTTCTCGGTCGTCGATACCCAGGTCTTGACCACATTCTTAATGCTTACTTTGCTACCGTCCATTTCTAACAACTAATAGTAAAAAAATGGCATTATTCTAAACAAATGTAATGTAAATTTGTTTGTATTTATATAAAATGGCAATAAAGGAAACAAGTCAAAGTGGTGATTCGGAAAGCTATGGCGGTAAGACTCTGCTAGGTTTATGGATTTTGTTTGCAATAATATTTTGGGTGGGACTGTACAAGCTTTCTGACAAAGTTGGTAAACAAGGTCGAAGTGTTGTAATAACCATGTTTTTTATCATATCGTTTGCTTTCTTATTCCAGTTTATATCTATATAAGTATATCATATTTTTCTACAATATCTTTAAAAAATTTCATATTCTCAAAACGATTTAAGCTTGCTTTTGTTTTATCAATCCATTTCTTATTTAGCACTTTTGTTTCCTTTTCATATTCGTCTAAGTCTCTAAATATAGGCATAATGTATTTTTCTGTTTTTGATGAGTCTAGGTGTTTAAAAATACCTTTATTAAAATAATTTTGCAATCTTTTAGATATAATCCTAGTTTGGCGTTTTAGTTCATTTGGACTTATTTCTATCTTTTTTGTTTTTCTAACTGACTTTTTTGGTGTGGGTGTTTTTAGCCTTGTTTTTATATGACGATTAAGTTCCTTGACCTTATTACGCGCAGCTATGCTTTCACGCGTGGTTTTTTTCATAGCATTTCTAAACTTATTGGTTTCTTTTTTTTGTGCCAGAAGCAGTATTTTGTTTTTTCGTAGTTTAGCTTCTAATTGTTTTTTTTGATTTTCGATTTTCTTTATCCCCTTACCACATTTTCTGTGCTTATTTGTGCAAAGCGCTCGTAGTAACTGACCTTTGTTTAATTTGTATGGTTTAGATATTTTTCTCTCTTTTGCAAGAATAATTAAATCTTTTTTTGTTGCACCGCCAGTTTTATACGAGTGGTAATTACAAGCTTTTTTTAACTTTGTCATTTATTATAAAACAACATAAAACAGTTAATGCACCCAAATATTAGCATAGGCCGATTTTTTTGCACGCGTCTCCTGGCGACAGTCCGGCACACACATACTGTGTGATCTTGTTTGCACTTTTTACCACTTCGTCGCAAACACGAATGATGGTTGCGTTATATGTTGCTGCGCATGCTGCCAAGGCAATCATGCTTGCTGTGTGCTCGGAAACGTTTGCAATTTTTATATGGCTAGCTATTATGCCAGCTACCCCATTGCAAACGTGGCATATAAGCGAAGTGTTCATCTTTCATGCTTAGACAACATAATTATGCTAGGGTATTAGACACAGGTAAGTAGGCTTGCGTTATTTTTTTATGTATACATTTAAGTAAATGATTTTCTTATTTTGTTCTTCAATTTGTGCAATAGTTGCATTGTTTTTGTTAATGTTTGATAAGTACACGTGTGTGTCTCCATATAAAAATATAAAAATTGAAAGTGCTCTTTACAGTAACTTGTCGCGTAGGTTTATAAATGAAGATAAAGCAAAATCATATGTTGTGCTAAGATGGATTAGTATAGTTTTTTTGCTTTTAGCTGGGTTGTTAATTGTTGTTCACTTTGTTTTACCTTTAACATCAGTAAAAATACGCAAATACCTATCGGTCACAAAAAATGATACGGACGAAAAAAACATTTTTAAGGGAGATGTGTTAGGTTTTTTAAAAGAATTTCAAAATTTTTACAAAACAACTAAGAACGCATTATCTTACAGCGATATACGTAACTATTTTACAAAATGGGCTAGTCTTTTTAATAACAATAACATGTATAGAGTATGTCATAATGGTTCGCAAAATGACCCTAGTGAATGTATCTTTACACCACTTTTAGAATATATAGAAAATAGAAATGAACTTTATGGAATTGAAACAGAGCGTTATTATAATATAGACCTGAGTGTGAAGTACCAAGAAAGTTATACAAACAATTATACTACACTAAGTATTGATGAAGGTAAAATACATTTAAAACCAGAAAACCCTGAATACGTACAAAAAATTATTTTAAGCCTAACAGATAAGAAAAAGAATGTACAGGAAATTTTAAATTATGATCTTTACAACCAATATAGTGAAACAGTAAATAAAAATACGTTTACCTATAATAATAAAGATTACAATGCAAAAGATGGTAAAATGGAACTTGTAAGAAAAGCAAAATATGGAAAGAAATACTTATTTATTCATGTTAAGCCATCAAATATGAGTCAAGCATTAACAATGGTCAAGCCTGTCGAGGTACTTGAAATTGGGGGTTCTAAATACAATTTAAGTGGCATAATATTTAAAAGTGGTGATAAAAGTGGGGGACATTACACTGCGCTAATAAAACAAAAAGATGGTTATTCTATGATGAATGATTCTAGTACATCAAACTTTGATTCGCTAGAAGAAGCTGTAAATAGTATTAATACTTATGTGCGATTTTTTGCATATATAAAAGACGGTAGTATTCAATATAGTGACCACGCAGTAGGTTTAAATAATGTGGGTAATACCTGTTGGTGGGCAGCAGGAATGCAAATACTCTTTAACATGCCAGAATTTTTAACAGATGCAAAATCAAGCAATGCTTTGGTCACAACATAATAATTAAGTATGATATTGAACTATAGTAAAGTATATATTAATTGTTTGCGTCGTCTGCTCTGGGCATGCTTTCATATTCAGAGTCACTGTCGGAATCACTCTCACAACTAATTTCTGAATCACTTTCGGTACTTTCAGATTCACTACTTGTGTCGGTTTCTGTATCCGATTCGATTTCAGTTTTTGTGTCAATATGCCTTTTGCCTTCTAAATTTCTGTTTCTTTGTGGTAATATTTGTCTTTCTTGGTTTAAATTAAAAAAATAATTCATTCTATCAAGAACATATTGTAAGGGTGTGCGTACGCGATTGTACACAGTTTCAACAAAAGATATATGTCTGCCCATTTTTTCGACATTGTCAACTACGTTGTTGTCTAGTATGCCTATAATAATATCTTGATTTTTTATGCACAAATCAAGTTTGGACTCGATTATAGTAAGTGTATTTTTGCAGTCTATTAATCCAAATACCCCGCTCATGTTGTATTATAGGTATATCTTATAAGTAAAAATATTTGTTGTTTTTATGACAAATTTCGTCTTGTGCGTATTTATGTTTATGTGCCCAAATTAATTTCGTTTTGTTTCTTATATACGGGTGTGCAATGCCAAAGCGTCGTCTTGAGGCAAATACCGTAAGTACTAAAGTTTTGTGTGTGCGTTCAGACGATGAACAAAATCGCGTAAGCATAAAGCCACATGCAAACATGTCCATGAATTATACGTTGCGTATGCCGGAGGCACCCCCCGACGAAAACGAATCTGGCTATTTGCGAATGGATAGCACGGGTCAACTTTATGTAGATGTCGGTTTGCAAGCACCATCTCTTACAATTGATTCTGATGTTCGCTTAAAAACTGATATATCACCACTTGGAAAACAATTGTATAAAATTTTACGTATGAAAGCTATAACATATGTGCATAAAGAGGATCGACACAAAGAAAAGCAGATGGGGTTTGTTGCACAGGAGTTAAAAAAAATACAGCCTGAGTCGGTAACTGTGAATAGTCAGCGTGGAATATACCAGGTTCGATATGCTCAGATGGTTGCAAGTTTGGTTGTATCAATTCAAGAGTTGGAGCGTCGTGTTGCACATTTGGAAAATAGCAAAAACAAATAAATATTTACCCCACATACACACCTTCACGATAAAATAAAAAAATGCGTATATTATCTAAGCAGTTATTGTTCACTTTGTGATAAAAGTTTCTAATGTACAATAAAGGTATTACACGAATAGAGAAAACAAAACACACATATATAATCACCACTCTTTTT
>Ga0129327_10000013_pt1 | contig 83797 bp, 96 predicted proteins | sample CPBDNA_6_FD_111799 | JGI IMG/M metagenome (GOLD analysis project Ga0129327, IMG submission 111799) | Freshwater to marine salinity gradient microbial communities from Chesapeake Bay, USA - CPBay_Spr_31_0.8_DNA | ecosystem: Environmental > Aquatic > Marine > Coastal | place: USA: Chesapeake Bay... | reverse complement strand
TGAGGGGATCGAACCCTCGACCGCACGATTAACAGTCGTGTGCTCTTCCAACTGAGCTAATTCGGAAGGTGAAAAATTAAGGAATCGAACCCTAATAAAACAAACCATTGTTTTTCTGGTGTCGTGTGTGGGACTTGAACCCACGAGTGCGAACACAGAAGATCTTAAGTCTTCCCCCTTAGACCACTCGGGCAACACGACTGATTACAAATCTTAGAATCGAACTAAGAATTACGCCGCCAGGCTTTGTATTGATGTTCAAAGAGGGACTTGAACCCTCGACCTACGGCTCATAAGACCGTCGCTCTAACCAACTGAGCTATAAGAACAGAAGTCTCTGGCGGGACTCGAACCCGCAACCTCGCGATTAGAAGTCGCGCGCGCTATCCATTGCGCCACAGAGACAAAACACCCGATGAGGGGCTCGAACCCTCGACCACAAGATTAAAAGTCTTGCGCTCTACCAACTGAGCTAACCAGGTAAAAAACGACACATACAGGGTTCGAACCTGTGCGGGCAGAGCCCAATGGCTTAGCAGGCCACCTCCTTAACCACTCGGACAATGTGTCATATATTTTATAAAAGTTTTTAAGTCCTTAAGTAATGTTTTTGAGGACTTCTGATTACTTTTAAAAATATATTTTTAAAAATCAATTTATTTTTCTTTTAACGTATAAAATGGAAAATACCCGAGAAATTACTAAAGAACAAAAAGAAATTGTAGAATCTGGCTGGTATTGCAATTTAAACGCATGGGGGTCAAGTTTTGTACCTGATAAATATGTATGGTTATCAGCCCCTATAGTACCTAGTATATATGGCAAAGGATGGGAAGGTCCAGGCGGTTGTGATACTTGCAAAAAGAGTTGTAACCATTGATCTACCGAACACATGACCAGGCCCAAAAGCCTTAAAAGTTCTGAAAATCCCTATACTCCATGCATGGCCGCCAGCGACTGCAATGTCGGTCCGTGTAAGTCTTTATGATTCTACACGCGGCGATGATTTATTTAACAAGTTATATGAATAACTTGTTAATGAACAGTTATTATAAATAATAATTATTTATAATAAATTTACAAGAAAAACCCTAATAATTTAAATATATAAAAATTTTTAAAATGTATATAAATAAATGTATATAGGCAAAGAAGGTTTTGAAACATCAACAGTTTTAACAATTGCGGTTGGTTGGTTATTGTTGCATATTATGTATCGTAGAGGTGCGGCACAGCAAGGGTCACGGAAAAAAAAACATGAGCGCATGCTTACAGAAGAGGATAAGTGGAATGAGAAGATGAACACCGCGGAGCGGATAGGCGGCACCTACCTCGATACGATGAACCAAGAGTGGGACCTTGCGCACGGACGGTGAGGGCCGGGCCGGATTCTAAAGGCTCGGGTTGGGAGGAAGCATCGCGGTAATGAACGATTTTAATTGATAACGCGACTAATCAAGGAGTTTAACTTGGAGCGCGTCAGACAACAGCAATTAATTCAGCATTTAAACTTTTCACGTTTTTTATAAGCATCAAGCACATTATTATAACTGATTTTATATATTTCTTTTAAAGGCCCTGTACCTGGGAATTTATCCCATTTAGCTAAATTTTTAACACAAGGCAGAGTATAAATTTTATACTTTTTTGAATTTTTATACAAAAAGTCATACGTATTTTTTTCTATACCTTGATTTTTGTTAGACATTTTATAAAAATTTTCTAAAAGCAATTTAGGTTTAAATCCAATTATTTCTGTTGGAACCCAATAACTACTAGTTTTACACCCGTTAATTTTATCTCTTGTTATATTGTTTTGTCGAACAACGTCATATACATCCAAATTTTCAGGCAATACTTGATCTAAAATAACTTTATATTTACCCGTAACTTTGAATATTATATCGAACATTAGCAGTTCCTTTTTATAATGGTTAAAAAATTTATCAACAGATAAAGCCTCAAAATATGACTTGGTGCCATTTATACCATTAGCAGCATAATCATCTTGTGAAAAAGTATAAGTGTATGCATTTTTTTCTATATAATCATTAAATTTTGTACCGCCTGAATTTGTCACAAATATTGTATATGGTGTTTAATTTATCCACCAATTTATGACATCTTGATACATAACTATTCTATCTTGGTGTTCAATGTTATTATAAGACGTGATTAATATTCCTATTTTCATCTGTGATTTACGTTTAGTGTTTAAAACAACATTCATAAAATTTTATTAATCAAAAGTTATTATAAATAATAATTATTTATAATAAATGGATAAGAAAAATCCTCAACCAAAATCTGCCGAGGTTTTTAATAATATTTTAATGTGGGGATACGTTAATCCAACTGAATTTCCTAATCAAAAAGTACCAAAAGGCGACCAACCATGCAACGCACTTGGCGTAGGTCCAGGTATTTACGGAAAAACATGCGGCCGCGGCAAGTGCGGTCCAGGTCCTATGATGCCAATGATACGCTTACAAGGTATTTAAATTATTCAAAATTTAGAGGTGGTGGAGCTGTTTCTACAAAAGGTTTATCATTGTATGATACATTAATAGTTAAACAATTTCTAAGCCAAGTTGCTAGGCCTATAGTAATTGCTACAAACAATCCCCAGTATTGCATTTGGTTTGGTTTGCTAAATAAACTTGGAGATCCATAACTAGGAACTTCGTCTGTAATTAAAATTAATGCATACCATCCCAATATCCATCCAGATAAACTGAACAATATTGCCATTAATCGCCGTTGGTTAAAATTATTTATCATTTATTAAATGATTATTAATAAATGAATAAAAATTTAAATGTCAAAGAAAATTTAAAAAATATAGTTAATCCAATTGTTACAAAATGTAAATCTTATGAACATAAACTACGTGAATTTAGCGATAGCGAAAGCAGTAATATGTCAGAATCTGATGATGAAAGTATGAATCATTCAAATAGTTTATCATGGTCAGAAGATGTCGAGGTTTTGAGCGAAACATCTGATGAAACTGATTCTGTTACCAGTTGCGATATAGGAATACTTGCGGTCGGTAGCAAACTTAACGTAGTTGATTTGCAAAAATTACCATTTTTACATGAAATTAAAGAATACAGATTAGATTTTTTTGAAGACGCTTTTGTCGTCTAAAATATACCTTAAACTACAATCATCTCTAATATATTTGCTTTTACAATAATTATTGCTCATAAATTGTTTGCATTTATTACAAAACGGAGGAGCGATTTCACATATTACTATTTCCGAAATAGTATAATATATATCGGTTTTCACTATTTTTTTAATACTATTCATATTTTTATTGGTAATAAAAATATTAAATTTAACACTTACAAGTCGTAAAACGCTGGCGTTGAGGTCTATTGGGTCTTATATTTGGATCATAGTCACATGTACAAATTCTTGGTATTCTGTCAGAACTACTTGGTTTTATTATCCACCATTCGGTAATCACAAAAGTTCTAAGATTGTATTTTTTATTTAGTAATCTAAGATGTTCGTTTGCGTATTTTTTAATATTGTTAAGTTCAAAGAAGAATTTAGGTATATCAGTGTATATAAGATCTGTATTATGTGTATTTTTAGGATTTTTGTATTTATCGAATGTATTTTGATAAATACATTCTATAGTAGATGCTACCATTGTAAGTAGGTCATTAATGTTTTTGGAAAAATCAGATCTTTTAATTCTGCTTTTAATTATAACTTTCCATTTTTCTTCTGATAATTCATTCATTAAATATTTTACCCTATTTTCAATAGCACGTTTAGATGTTTCTTCTTCAATCATTAATGGATATTCTGGTATTATAACATCCCTAATATGAATAGGTAATCGTAAAGAATTTACTATAATATACATTGGTAACATCAAGGTACATGCGTCGTTGTTAATTGGTGCAACAGTTTTGTATTTTTGAACTACATTTTTAATTATAGTATATCCTACTTGTTGATCACAAGGATCTGTACCGGGTTCTCTTGGAATAGCCTGGTCATTTGAATGCGATCTTAAATAGTCATAATAATGAGGGTTGTGTATTCTAGAGGTTATTATTTTTAAAGTTTTCCAAGAAAACGCATTATTACACGATGTACAATACATTTGATCACATCCGTCAATTTTATGAATTGTTACACTGCATTTTGGACAAGGTTTGCTATCAAGTTTGATTAATTTTATTGTTTCCAATGTATTTTCGTCGCATACATGATTATATTCTGACAATCCTAATTCTTCCATTTGCATTTCTGTGTATTCTTTAGGTTCCCTACATTGACAGCATACTTTAAGGGAACATGTTCCGCATTTGTAATTTTGACTTAAAAATCCTTTACAACCCTCGTAAGGACAAGGTAAAGTAAATCGTTTTTTTACATACGTGGTATCAATATCTGTAATATCATCATATTGGGTTGCCAATGTTACATCAATTGTTCGTTTTTCAAATAAAATTGTATTTATTAGTTTTTGCAAATTTTCAACCTCTACTTGCTTTTGTTTTGTTTGTTTGATCAGGCTTCTTTTTTCCAGTTCTCTTTTAACATATATTTGTGTTGACGGTAATAAACTCCTTTCTCTTGACATAGAATCACCAGCTCGCTTTTCCAAAAATTTAGTATTATAAAAAGTTCTCCCAATATTATCAAGTAAAAAATCATTAGAAATTTCTTTCTTACAGTTCATACATTTACTATAAATTTCGTTATCAACTAGCAAATATGTTTCAAAACAAGTTTTACAGCATTCAAAGTTACAATACGGACAAATAATCTGTTTTCTTTTGAATTTGCTAAATCTTTCACAACAAATTGAACACATCTACTTATTTTATAATTTAATATTTATAAATATCGATTTATAAATGGGCTATCCCGAATTAAAATTCCATAAGCTCGATAAGAATCTAGAACAACATATGAATTATGTTTTTGAATTAGGTATTAAAATTTTAAAACTTCTTAGAACCAATTTTAACTTTGACACAAAATTTTACAAAGACAGTGATTATTTGAATAGTGTTAAAAGTTTGTATAAACATAGAGGCGGTAACTGCGTTTCAATGGCAAAGCTTGCAGTTTTGCTATTTAGTATTTGTAATATTAACGCAAATCTAATACCTTCTACAATTCCGCAGCGTATTATTAGACTGGGTCAAGAACCTTTATGCCATGTTGCTTGTTGTGTTAATATAGACGATAAGGCATACATAATACTAGACCCTGCATTTTATTTTTTAGAACCAATTGTAGCTGTCAAAGACAATATTATTAAACCAATAAGAGTGCACGGAAGATCTTATTATGTTAGGTCGCTGCTACATAATACTAAAAATTACATATACAAATTTAACTCATCTCAAAAAATACCTCAGAATACTGATTATCTTATATGTAATGCTGATAATGGGGACAAATGGAGATATTTTATAATAGGAATTAGCAATCCTGATGAGACAATTACAGCAAATCATAGAGATGTGTTTATAGATAATAGAATTTTTGTTCCGCGAAAATATAATTAGAAGCCAGGTAACTTGCCTTATCTTAGGGCACGGGTTGATTTTCACTTTTCTTGCTACCACCATCATTGTTGATTGTTATATTTGCACCACTTCCCGACTTGGCGGCAAATATAATAAATAAAAATAAAATAGCTAACACTACTAATCCAAACACAATAGCCCCAATGCCAGTGTTGAAGTAAATTTTCCAACCAGTTGTTGCCTTCGCTTTTGTAAATGTTGTAAATTTATCTTCATTCATTCCGCCAATTTTAGTACAACTTTGTGGTTCGTAAGTAGGAGTATTTACATACATGACGGTTCCCATTTGATCGTCTTTAGGCGGATTATCACCAGAAATAGGATTCTCATTATCTGCTCCTGTAGGATCTTCATATACTACACCTTCAGGACTGGCAGTTGGAGTTGGTACTTTATCTCTATCTACAAAGAAATCCATTGCATAAACTTTATCATTTGATTCAAAAGTAACCACAGCATCTTTGTAAGTAGATCTTGTACCAACATATGCATTATCACCAATACCAAGATCAGGTACTAAATTAGGCCAGTTAAAAGGATTTGCTAAATTTTCAGCAAAATCACCCATTGTACTTAATGTGGTAGAATCACAATCAGTTAATGGATAATTCAACATACCATTTATTGCATCCACTTTAGTACTGTTATAATAACCAATGCAAAGCGCTGCTAAAAAGAAACAACATCCCGCGCTTATTGCAAGACTAAAGAGGAATACTATAAGTCCAGTCCAATCTACGCCAGCTCCGCCCGCTTTGTCAAAATTATACTGAACGTCGGTAGCATTCGTTGTACTTTTCTTTCTTACAGAAGAAGAAGTAGATTGTTTTTTCTTTGAAGGCGGTGGTTTTGGCGCACTATTAGTTGTTCCTCCTACTTTATCACCACCACGAGCAGCTTCGCTTATTGCCGTACCAACGCTTTTTATACTTGAACCAAAAGCTGATGATAAACTAGCGATAATTAACACAATGGTAGGCGCTGCGAATATAATAACTATTAAGATTATTAATGCTGTTGAAGTCACGCCTGTAGATTTTTGACTAATATCAGCATCTGCTTTTTGAGCAATATAATTTGACATATCAAGCGAGTTACTGCCACTTGACGAAATTGAACATGTCGAACTAGCATTTGAAACAGCATTTTGTGTTATATTTGCTTGATCTGTAAGACAACCTGCATCAATAAGATTAACTGCCTCTGCGTTAGCATTAGCTATACAGCAATTTTGTTGCTGCATCCAACTACAAGTATCATTAGTTACATCAATACTTGAACAAAAATTAGTATTTGCACTATTTCCACTGAATAAACCATTTGCTTCCTGTAAAACTTGAAGCACGGCCTGTTGATCGGTACTTGTTTTTAAACTTGCAACATTTTGCATCATAGACTGAACGCTACAACCTGCTTCGGCATTTGCTTCCGCGTTTTGATTTATATTACTTACTGTCGTTCGAATTTCGTCCGCATTGAAACCACCTGCTACGAGGGCCTCCACACATTCGTCACTTTGCCCCGTAATTATATTTTGAGCAGAACCGGTCGCATATGCATCACATTGATTAAAAATTTGCTGTACTTGCACAGAATTATTTTGTTCCTTTACACTTTGAATTACAGTGCTTTCTGAATCGGAGGAAGATCCAAAAGCTTTTCCTATGCTGTCAATGCATTTTGAACTTGCACTAATAGGATCTAAAAAATCGCCGCCTGGGACCATATCTTCCCATAATTGTTTTGATTTTTTATTAATTTTTTCACAGGCATCTTTGGCTGATGTAACATCGGATTCATCATGGCAAGGATCGGAGTTTATTCCAGAATAACAATCGTTAATATCACCATTGGGTAGTGGTGGTGAGAGAGGAGCTATATTAGACATTATTTTATTTATAGTATTTATTAAATATTATAAACTATAAATAATACATGTCTAGTAATTCATATGATTCTCTTGCAGGATATTGTAAGTCTATAGCAGGGAGCGGACAAGAAGAGGCAGACTCTTGTACATGTTATTATACAATGGAATATGCACAAGATTTATTAACAAGTTTTAACGAGAAAACGGCCGCAAATCAGGCCAAATACAATGATGCTTTAAGTAGATGGAACACTGCCCATCAAAATCAAGAAAAGGCTTTGACAGATTTTTGGAGTAACTGTAGAATAAAAGAAGGGTGTACTGATCCGAATAAATGCTGTAAAAAAAGTAGCACCGGTGATTGGTATGGTAAATGTAATAAAGAAAAATACGACGTTTGCAATATAGCGAATGGAGCAACAAGACATACCTGCGGAATGCCTGATAGTAATGTCAAAAAGTACGTCGCGAAAAATCTAGATGCATGGGAAAAATATTATAAAAAACCAGAAGCACCCGTAGAACAACAAGAACCCACGCTTAACATAGCCTGTTGTAGTGATAGTATATCTGGAAATGCGAACGATTATTCAAATATTTTGCAAACATGCAGCGCAGCTATTTGCACCGACGATGGATGCACTGATAGCGGTGGTGGTGGTGGTGGAGGTGGTGTAAATACTATTTATTGTACTAAAGACACAACATGTAATGGGTTTGCAAATAGATGTAGTAATGATAATATTTGTGTGAAAGACCAAAATCTATTTTTGTGGGGAATTTTATTGCCGGTGGGAATTTTAATATCTTTTATTTTGATGATTTATTACATCATTAAATGGCGGGGTGCGTATAGACACAATGCCAAACTTAAATCAAAAATGTCCCCCGCACCTCCAGGGTCAAAGGGGGAGGCGAAGCCCGCGTCGTCGGCTTCGCCTCCCCCTTTGACCCCCGCACCTCCAGTGCCAAAGGGGTAAAGCGCCGATGACGACGCGGGCTTCGCCTCCCCCGTCAAATAAAAATTAAATGATGAATTAATACACGATTTCTATTTTAAAAATTAATTATAATCAAAACACAAAATATAAATATATTTTGATTATAAAATTAACATTACAACCGCCGGTTTAACGGACAAATACTCATCAATAATTTCAGTAGTTATTGGAATTTAATGTTAAACTGGTGATGTATGGGTACCGAGAAAACGTAAAATATTTATTTAATTGATAATAATTTACACTATATTAATTAAATAAATGGCATGTTTAACAGACCAACTAATAAATAAATTTAAAATTCCAAAAGATATATTAATATATATTTATTCTATGAATCCACAGATACATACAAATATAACAAAAATAAATACTAATATATCTAGATTATTTAAAAGATGGATTGATTACGAATTAATTATTGAAGCGTACAAAAGTTTAACAGAAACACCTATTATCAATAACCCCAAACCTCTATATGTATTTATGATTTCTAAGTCGAGACATAATTAAGAGGTTTAATTTTATTCCTATCTTTTGATAACAATCTGACAAGTGAAAAGTGTCCAGATTTAGTTTTAATTACTGCATGAGATTCGTTTGCGATGTGTTCTGCACACGAATCAAACATTTTTCCTGCTTTTATTTTGAGCAAGGTTCCATAAAAAACGCTTATCCCTAATAATATACACATCCTGTAATTGGTTCTCCTAACATGGAGGCTACCGCTGCTGTTAGGCTTATACATGTTAAAATTGCTTGACTAGAAATAGCACCATCTAGTTTTTCTCTTATAACTATCTGGTATATATTTGTATTTATATTAATTAAATAAATCACAGAATGCAAACATATTTTTAAAATATATCTGCCGCCTTAATCTTTTTAATATTAATAATTCAGAAGGATTTTCGATTAGTGTGAACCCACTATGTATTGTCTCATCTATATTATAGATGATGTTAATATTGTCGTGATCTTTAAATAAACCACGCAATCTACCAAAATTAATATTGAATTTTTCGCGTTTTTCTGACCATACCTTCTATTGCTAATCGTTATTTTTACGAGTTTAAAAATGTTTAGGGAAATAACGGCTAGAAAGAAATGCTAAAAATGCATTTTATGTTACAGTTTTTGAACACTGTGAGTGGTCCGAAAAAATAACTTTTGTAAAATTAAGTAGTATAAGAATAGTTATTGTTAAAACACAATTATTATAATTAGACTAAAGCAACACAATAGTGTACTTTAAAAGAATTTGTAAAGTTGGGTTTGTTTAGTAAAAAAGTATATAATAGTTATGTAACTTAAAGACTTAAATACTTAGAATAACTCGGATTAGCTCAGTTGGAAGAGCAGCAGACTGTAATTGTTATTTCCAGTATTAATCTGTTGGTCGTGGGTTCGATTCCCACATCCGAGATTTTGTTAATTTTGATAATCAAAATTAACAATTGATTTAGGCAAAATATAATATTTTATATAATAAAATGAGTTGTTATGAAACCGCTGCAGCAACATATACTGACCCACCATTAGCAATTAAATACCCAATACCATGTGATTGGGGGTATTCACCTTTTGGGTTGTTACCTTACACTTCCGGTGTTGTTCCTAGAAGACAAAATTTATACACAGTACCTTTCAACCCTGCTATGGTAAATTATAGTAGATCTACTTTTGCTTACGGAGGTGTTAATGGTGTTTTACTAAATAATTCTCAAAACTCTAATTGTGGTAAATTCACCGTTAAAGATGCTTATTTATCGTGTACCAATTAAGAGTCATTATTCTCTTTTTTGAACCATTTGGTAATAATATGTTTTTCCCCTGTTATTACAGGCCTTCCAGCATGCATAGTAAATTTATCAACTTTGTTATCAGCTGTCATATTTCCCCAACATACGGCTCGTCCAATTTTTGGTTTAATTTTGACACCTAATTTTACAAATTCTGTCTCACCTCCTTCTATTACATCATTTAAATAAATCATAAAAGTCCAAGTTCTTTGACCCTTTTCATACCAAAATTTATCTAATTCTTCATTAAACCAGTCGTGGTGTGGTTTGAATTCATTGCCTGGGTTATAATGTTGCATTTGCGATGTTTCACCAAATTTTTTATGCGAGTTCATAGTTTCAAGTATTTTATTTTCAAGGTCTATTTGTATCGGATCTTTGTGGTCAAAAAATGACGTCTCGCTTGTTCTGAAATCTTTAATTTCTCTTGTTAATGGCGACTTTTTATATTTACCTTGATTTGATTTTATTAATTCATTGCATTCTTCAGGTGATAAATAATTATCGATTACATAAATCGGTGTTTTTATATTACCTAGCACTTGAGTAGACATTTTCGCAAGACGTTTGTCAATAAATTTCCTATGTTTAGGGTGTTGATGATCATGTGTTCCATCACTTAGTAAATGATTCGTCATATATTTATCTAGACTTAATGTGTTTTCAGCAAAAAATATTGATGTAAATATTGCAATCATACCGATTATAACTAAAACACAAAGATTCTCTGGTACATATTGTCTATAATTTTTGGTACAATACATTCCAACAACTAAAATCAACGTCAATATTAGAACTATCAAAACCGTTAACCAAACTATATGTGTCATTTTATCTATAATAAAGATATTTAAGTCAATATATTTATTATAAATAATGGAAACTATAGTACCAATACTTGGACAATTTGGTACATCTATTGATAAATTAAATTTTAATCAAACACAACAGTTAGTAAAAATAGGAGAAAAAATGAAGAGTACAAATTCTATAGATATAGAAGAAACTCGTGAAATTATGGATATTCTTGGAATATCTACAATTAAAAAAGAACAGAAAGTCAAACCCAAACGAAAATGTAAACCAAATGAATTATGTCCGTGCAATAGCGGAAAAAAATTCAAAAAGTGCTGCGGTATTATTAAATAACTAGATTATTTAATTCTTCAATGTCATTATATCTAAGCTCCTTTGTGCTATTATTTCGTCTTACTTTTATTACAAAAGATGATTTACTGTTTAAAACATAACCAGGTGAAACAAATTCCCAACCATCTTCTATAAATCCAGTACTTCTTTTTACTTTAATTTTTTCTCCAAAATTCTTTTTAAGTTGTTCTAGGCTGATAACATAATTATTTACGTGTTCTAATAACAAATCTTTACATTCTCTAGAATTACAGCAATAATAACCTATATTTTCAACAATTTCTATTTTTTCCGTCAATTTGCTCGTGCAAAAATCGCAGGTGCCTCTTTGATTAAAAATTGAAATAATATGCGGATAACTCATTTTATAGTAAATTTGTTTTCTTTATATATATTCACAAATTTTAATGTGAATTTTATCATCATTTACATACAGTCTAAAAGGCTTGCCGCAACCGTAAATAATCTCATTTTTAAGGTAATTTTCACAGTCTTCTTTACTTGTGTGTGGTGGTATTTGCGTCATAGACGATTTAAAATAGGCATGTCTAAAAACACCGCAATTGATTTCATTTTTTAAAACATGTATCATCCCTGAACAGTGTGGGCATTCAATATATATATCCATTTATTTATTATAATTTACTTATAATAAATGGCTGCTTTAATAGAGAATAGTGAAATATTTTAATATTTACTAATAACAGTTTGTAGTATAGTAGATGTTTATTGGTGGCAGTCCAGTAAACAATCTCAATACCATCCGTATGTTGATGAATACACTCAAAATAATATGAAAGGTCATGAATATTACCCTAGGGATCCTAGTTCAGACTGAGGGGCAAATGGATACGTGACTGGAGATGACCAGGATTATTGGGTTGCGATAAACCATACAATAAGGAATCATAATTACGACAACTTACCATATCCGTTCGTTATCCAAGCGATACATTAAGAGATAAAATACACGAGCTACACCAGATACTCGAAACGCATATGATTAGGCTACAGATATTGTTAATACCAGCCGATAAAATGTTAAACCAAGTACTGTTTATCCAATTCCAGGTGGTGCTGAGTCACAATTGGACAGGCGGAGGGTAGGAAAATGCAAGCACATAGTGAGAAAACCACCCAGAGACGCCGCGAAGGAAGACGACTAGAATAACTAGTGAACTAAATAAGAATAAGATCTGACTTAAAACTAATAATTTATTTATCATATATGATAAATAAATAGTATGATAAGTGTTGACACTAATATAGATGAAGAAGGTTATAATGTTAATGCTTTAATTTTTTTATTAACAGGGATTATCTTGTGGGTATTGACATTTATAATTGCAATATATTTAATGGCTCAATATTGGGGGCAGTTAGGAAATATATGGAAAATATCATCAGCATTATTCATGGTTTTGTTGTCTCCAATAATAAGTACTATTCTTGTTTTGTTAGGAGTTATTAATAATTTACAAGAAATTAAGTAATAAAATATTCAGAAATATATTGTCTCAAGTCTGGGTTATTATTTTCAAAAGCATAATTTTCCAAATATTTATGATTAATGTATAAACTAATTATAGTATCTGATATATAAAAAGCACCATTGTTATTCCAAAAATAATTAGGTCCGAGTTTTAGTTCCCCAGGATAAATATTATAAGGCGATGAAATATTACCATCTTTTTCCAAATATATTCTAATAATGTAAGGAATTTTATAATCTAAATAATCATATTGAAATTTACAAACACCTGGTGATTTATTAAAGTCCCTCATTAATAACGCCCTGTTCTCTAATGAAAAATTATTCAATTTTAGACACGTTTCTGTATTTGAAGTATCCAAGTATATTATACTCAATTTTACACTAAAATTTTCTACTACATTAACGGTAAATCTCATTTTATATTTTTGGTATAATCGAGTTGTAATATCAATTTTAAAATCGTATAATTTTAAAATCTGTATTAATAAATATGAACAATAATAGTGTTAAGTGGTTACTATCTTTTGCTATTTTTATATTATTTTTAGCTCTAAATCCAGCAATGTGGATTTATATTATTCCAATAATAGATACACCAGTAAAGACTGGTGTAATAGCTACAATTATCTTATCAATAATTATGTTTTTCATCACAAGATTAGCTATTCAGTCAGTTTTACCTTATATCGAACAATTTAAAGGATTGCATAACGTAGGTCAAACTTACAAATGTGCTGAACAAGCGGGTATAAACGAAGACGATAACTGTAAATCTTGTTATATAGCCGCCGTTGATTGTTTAGGTAATCAAAGCTGTAATGACGAAACAATTGATAAATGCGTATATGATCAATCTTGCAGTGTCGAAAACAGAAGAAATACAGTACTAAAATGTGGCAATTTATCAACAAATTGAATAATTTAATAAATTATATAAAGGATGGACGCTACTATAATTTTACAGATTTTTGCATTACTTTGTAGTGCAGTTGCAATAGCATATTATTTAATGGCGATAAAAACTCATCACACAGCAGATAACTCAACTAAAAAAGGCTTATCAAATACATATAAAAAATATGGCAAAATGTTTGCCATATTTGCAATAGTTGCCTTGATAATTAGTTATGCATTAATATTTAAACAAATAGAAAAGCGTGTTCATGTTACACAAGATTTGAAAGATATAATACATTCGGCGGCGGTTTTATTACCAATGTCTATGATTGAGTTAATAACCGATGAATTGTTATTATAAAGTAGATTTTTTGAAAATAAATTTGCTCAAAATCAACAATATAAAAAGTATTGAAGTAGTAGCTGTGAATCCAGTTAATACATAATCTTTGAGTAACAATGAATATAAAGCCCAAGTAATATTACCTATTAAACTGAGAATCAAAGTATATTCTGATATAGGGGTTTTGCTTTTTTGTTTATATACTCGTATTACAGATGGTAAAAATGCAAGTGTTGTACAAGCTCCTGCAAATAAACCTAATACATATAGACCGGGATTTACTTTGTTATTTTCTTGCGGTACTGTTTTGTATTTTTCATACTGATTATCCATTTATATTATTGTATAATAATATAATTAAAAAGTAGATTTTGCCTCAGCAGATAGATTTTTCCATTCTAAAGTTAGTTTTTTTTTAAGATCACCCTTGCTTAAAGATTTGTTTTCAGGCTTTTCAGATTCAACCTTTTCAAATTTCTTGTACCCAGTTAATTTATTAGCTTCAGACGTGGCATTTTTTTCTTCAAAATAGCGCTCTTTATCTTTTTTGGCAAGAAGTTCGTATTCTTCAACTTTAGCTTCTTTAACTGCAATACGCCATAATTCACCTAGTTTCTTAGTAATTTCAGTTACCTTAGAGTTTTCAGGCATAGATTTCACTAAATCTGCTCTCTTAGCTTGACAGAAGTACAAATATGCAGACTTTGATCTTTTAGGACCTTTTGTAATATTCATTGTTTTCAAGTATGCCTCTTTCTCAGTCTTGTACCGTATTGTATCTTCTTCTGCGACCTTTTCATATTTTTTAAGTTGTTTTTTCGAAGAGGCCTTTGTATCTTTGTTTAGTATTTGCCAACGAGCACCTAGTTCTTTTGTTATGTCGGTAGCTTTTGTTCCTTCACCTAATTCAATCCTGACTTTATTTCTGTTTTCGTCACAGAAGAATAAATAAGGTGATTTTGCTCTCTTAGGGAAATTTTCATCTTTGTCTTGGTTTTTTGTTTTTGATAAAACATTTTTTAGTTCTCGTTGGACGGTATCGCTCTTCCATTTGTTTTTTAAAGTAGCATCTTTTTTCAATAAATCGATTACCAGAGAATTTATGTTCTTCTGAGTGTGTAGCATTTTTCTTGTTATTTTTTTTTGTTTAAATAATAATAAGAATTATTCAATAAAATTCTCTTTTATTTGCCGGGCTGTTGACAATAAATAAAATAATGCATTAGTTAATATATAATATTCTATATGAGTTTCAATAAATTTATCTAAATGTATAGGAATATTGTTTGCTTGGTCAAGTATAATTTCAGATATTAATGGTATTGTAGCAGTAATAGAACTATTTATAAGTGTTTCTTTGCGTTTAAGAAACACATATTTACTAACTCTAAATAATCTATATGGATACGAATCTGATCTTACCATTTTATATTTTAATAAATATATCAAATAAACAAATCAATTATAATTATTTATAGGTTGTGTAATAATATCAGAATATTTACTAATAGTAGAAGGTTCTACAATAAAAAATTGTTTTCTAAACTCTGTTTCGCATTGATAACCTCCGTAACAAGTATTTGGAGTATCTAAATACCTATATACTATATTTTTACGTTTCCTCGGACATTCGTATTTCTCACATATTTGAATAATTCGTTTTCCTTGCTCATATGTACTTATATAAATTTCCCCAGGAATCATTTTCTTATAAAATGAAGAAATACAATAGATTTCAATTTAAAAAAGATCTAGTTATATATAAATGCCTAGAAGTAGAGATAAACAAGATCGTGTTAAAAGTCGAAGAAAAATGCCAGGAAGGGCCCGCACAAGGTGTAAAAAAGATAAATATGCCTCGAGCAAGCACGAAAAAACTCACACTAGCCCAAAAAATACATTATCTAGAATACCAGAGTTATCTGAAATATTAGGGAATAAAAACGAGTTGCTAAGTAATATTGATAAAATGAGGATGTTAGAACAAGACGAATTAAAAGACAGAATTGAGGAAATTGATCGCAAAATTAAACGAAATAAAGATAGTTCAAAATCAATGGACTTAAACAGAGAGCGAATATCATTACTTACTGCTTATATGGCAAAAAATTTGTAATTATTTTTTTAAAAATAATTACTTAACGGCGTCTAGATTTTTTAGGTCTGCCACCGCATTTAGATCTACGAGGACGTTTAGATTTTTTAGGACTGCGGGGTGGTGTTGATTTCATCATTTTTGACAAGGTAGGTTTCTTTTTTGGAGGTTTTTTAGGAACTTTCTTTTTTGACCTTTTACTTTTTTTGCATTTAAAAGGTTTGGATTGTTCAGATTTTTTGAACTTCTTTTTAATTCTCTCGTCAGGCTGACCATCTATCATTCGTTCGATATATGCTATCGTTTCTAGCAAAGCATCTTGCTTTTCGTTAAGGTTAACTTTGGCTTTTTCAATTGCGACTCGTTCTTTGTCTAATCTTAATGACTGGGAGGCGAGCCCGCCCGCTGCCCGCCGCTGCGGTGGTGGCATGGGCGGTGCACTCGGTCGTGGTACTGATGGTGGTGGCATTTTTATTATATATTTATATAAATTATTTTTGATATAAATATTAAATCAAAATACATTTAAATATTTTGTATGTAATTTTATACAATTATCATTGTTCGAACATTCTTCTAGTTCTACTACTTTAGTAAAGTCAATTGCTTTTAAAAATTGAGCTACTCTGCTAGTATGAAAAGAACCAGCATATACAACAATATTTACAGGTTTGGAAGAATACACATTAGAAACATTTCTAAAATTCCTAAACATTCGAGCTATAGTGTAAATATCCATAAAAAGGCCGAAATAAGCGGTTAAAGCATAATAAATTTCCTCAATATTTTTACATAATAAATCTTCATCTTTCAAATTTTCAAGTATATTTGGCCATAATAACCATTTCCATTCAATTTTTTCATCTTTAATTGTATTATTTATCCAGCAATTTACAAGCTTTAATAATTCTATTTTCCACTTGTCGCAGTACATTGAATTAACTTGTTTTGGAATTTTTGTAATATTTATTACAGATTTAACATATTCTATAGTTTGTTCTTTAGAACCTAATATAGTTTCAAATTTAGTGCGTAAATCGCTGTCTGTTTCTAGTGTGTTTAAAAATTCATCTAATTTGCTTATATTATGCATACCTATACTCTTGTAATATTCAATATTAACAATATTTGATAATATTTCAAGTTCCGAATTCCAGGTTTGATTTCGTCGAAGGTCTGTATAATGCACTCTTATATATTTTTTATCTTCAGATATACCCCAATTGCAACAATCCATATATTTTCTTTGTATATTTGCCATATAATTAGTTAAAGGGATTAATTTGGGCTTTTTAAATCTTTCTGAATGCGGAATTTCTATAAATACGTCTTTTAAGTCACTATTGTTTTCAAGCTCGTTTGTTATAAAAGCTTCTGCATTTATAATATTTTTACTAGATGTTTTGTAATCATAAGTATGTGAGTCTCCTGCTAATAATATTTTGATTTCTTCTCCAGAATCTGTACAACCTTTATAAATACCTAATTCTACAAGACCATTAATACAAATCTTAGACATTATTTATTTAATAATTTAAAAAAAAATAACCTAAATTTAAAATGGCAATGAATATGAAAACTACTATAGATTTTGAGTTGTACAAAGATCCAGAAAACTGGGAAAATGTTCTTGATACTATGAAAACTAAAAAGACAATAAAAGAAATATTAGAATTGTTTCAAGCAACCTTTCCAGGTATTGTCATCGGATTTATGGCCGGTTATTCCCCGGATTATCCTCATTTAACAGAAGATTGGGAAAAAGTTGTGAATAAAATTGGAGTCAAAAGAACTGAAGTTATGATTTTAGACAATGTTAGTTTCGATGAAAACCACAATCTTGTTAAAAACTTTTGTGAATGCTTTACTCGCGCTGGATTTTCTGTAAGAAGAAAAATGGAATTTGTTCCCTGTCAAAAAACAGGTCTTGCAATACCTTCAGAACTTAATCATTATATATACAAAAAAGACAATAGAATTATTCCTGACACTTACTTGCTGGAAGTTTCAGATCCTAACTAAATCAGGCATTCCATCTATTTTTGCTAAAATATAGTAACTTATTTCACTTTGGTAATCAACACCAGGATGCATTTTAAGAATTTGGTTATGAATTGGTTTAAATAATTTTAATTTACGAGTAAACAATAATTGAGTTGTATTTATTTCTAATATATGTTTAAAAATTTCTTCTGGAAAATACATATGTATAATTATTATTTCATAATAATTATTCAATTATAAAATTGTAATAGTTGTACCGTCAAATTTCGTCAATACCCAACCATTAAAGGTATTATTAAATTTTTCAGAATATTCTAAACATTTATCACGTAAATAACTTATTGCATAAATTTCCCCTAATTTAATACCTTGATTCCCGTCAACACAATAATGAACTCCTGCAAAGTCGCGCCCGCGTGCAACGTTGTGGGCTAACTTGTTCAATTCATCAACTATTGTTGTGTTTGCATCTATATTTACCAACTGTGTGCCGTTATTATTTGCAATTACATGCTGTACAGGCCAGTCTAACAATTGCCCGCTGTCAGAATGGGTTTTAAGCATTGCTTTCAAAACTGTTACGCAAGCACCTGCTACTGCTGCGTGACCAGCAACAGTAGATGGATGTGTAGGAGATCCTTCAGGATATATAGTATTTAGAAAATAATTTTCTTCGCCGGTCTTGGAATAATTTGCATTTTTAATTTTGTCTAAAATATTTGGACATTTTTTAAGATGTTCTTCAAGTTCCAAAAACCCAGCTACTGAATTTGACAAACTTTTATCTTTCATTAAACTATTAATTCTACTTGCAAAAGCTTCTGGACGAATCCTCATTGCAACTGCCCATTTTTGAAACCACGCACACTTAAGAGCCCCATGAGCAACGGCTGCAACAGTAGCAAATATATCTGGAGGTCCGCCCGAAGTCCATGCAGTAGAATTATCCCCGTATATTGTGTATTGTGGTTGAATATTATTTTGTAAAGATATAAGAGCTGCTCCGTAGTAAAAGTTGTACAAAGGATCCTTATGTACAATACTTCCCAAAACTTGACCATTATAAACATAAAATTGCTCAGAATTATTATAATTTGAAGGCGGCCCTGTTATTCCATTTTGCATTTCTAAATATCCAGTATTTGTAATAATATTTGTTGCATCAAACTCAAGAACATATTTTTGTTCTATTTTCATTGAACCAATAGAATATGGCAGTAATAAATATTGACTTGTGTAAGGACCTTCAATATTGTGTCCTCTAAAAATATTACCAGGGTGTATGTTTTTATTATCAAAATTATTTAATTCAGTCATAATTACGCTATCAACGGAAATTTCGTAATCGATAAATGGTATAGTTCGTTGAAGCGACATAGCATAGACTTCAACCATCTCGAAAACACCAAGCTCGTCTGTAACTTTTGGAATACTATCCATTAATATTACAGATGGGTCTACACCAACTAAATTAAAAGACTCTTGAGCTTTAGGGCCTTCTAATTTTCTTTGTGTTGTCGACGACAAATTAAATTCCTTAATTGAAGAATTCAATAATAAATCAACATCATCTTTTTTTGGAAAAGTATGTGTTCCGTGTTCTAGAGTTTTAGAAAACATGTAAGGATAGTATAATACATTTGTCTTAGGATCTGTATAAATTCTTAAGTCGTAGTATAAGCCATGAGCATTTTGTTTTTTGTTATCAAAATCATGTTCCAAATAGTTGATAGAAGTATTTCTTACCGCAAGCGCTGCGGTTTTTTCATAATTTTTATAAACTGTATTTTTGTTCATTTATTATAATTCAATATTAATTAATAGCAAACTTCATTAAATTTTTTATTTGATTGTGATATAAAATTAAATCAAAATTATTTTTAAATTCAGGTAAAACTGATCTGCATTCAATATTTTTACGATTGTTAATACCAGGTATGCAAGGATTTGTATTTTCTTACATGTAATATCGCATTTTATTAAAAAAATATCCAAACAATCAGACTGAGTAAGGGTAATGGCCGATTTATTCAATAATCAGACTGAGTAAGGGTAATGTCCATTTTATTCAATAATTTATTATTTTATAGCATTATTGTAAAAAAGAATATGGTTAATAAAGAGAGTGTTAAAATAACCTATATTACTATGGCTGCGTGTCTTGTGGTAATTGTAATTTTATATCCAATTTCAGTAATGAGTACCATGCAAGAGGTAAGTTGGTGTGGTGAGAGTTGTATTAATGGAACTTATATTACATCTTTGATACTGGCTATAGCAATATTATTTTTAATAGTATTGAAATGTATATTTAATAGTTCATAATTTGTTAATATCTTTCACAAAGCTTTCCAATTTTCCGCGTTTAATTGACATTTTAGGAGTCATGTATTTACCAAATTTAACGGGGTCAATATAATGAGATTTACATATTTTGTCTATCGGATCCAACAATTTATTTAATCTATCTAATTTTATCTGGTTAATTTCAACATCTGATATAATATGGTTATTATCAAGATCTTTCCCAAATATCATGTAATTTCCTTTTATGTATTTTTTTAACTTTTCTTCAACCTTATTTACATTTACAAATTTTCCGTTTGATAATTTGTAATTATCGCTGATTCTGCCATTAATTACTAGAAAATTATTTTCTTCAACATACCCAGAATCGCCTGTTTTATAAACATTATTATTAAAAGGTTCCTGATTCCAATACCCGCTTATTACAGAAGGGCCTCGAACGCATATTTCATTGTTGATAATTTCCACACTAATGTTATCAAGAATTTTTCCGACAGTTTTAATATTTCTTTTATCGACTTCTAATCCGTTAAGAGATATTATTGGTGATGTCTCTGTACAGCCATAACCTTCACAAATAATAATATTATTTCTAACATAGAAATTTAAGGTATCCTGCGATAGTTTAGCACCGCCAGTAAAGACAACATCAATATTATTACCTAAAATATATTTGACAATATAAGGTTGTAAATATTTCAAATAAGATCCTTCTACTTTAAGTTTGATAGTATCCAAAATTTTTGGCACAACATATAGAGTTTCTGGTTTTACTTCTCTACATTCATCTATAAAATTATTCTTGTCTGTATTTATAAAAGTTGTTGTATTATTAAACAGGTTATAATAAAGCTCACAATTCAATCCATAAATATGAGCCCATGGTAACACCGACAAACTTCTTTTGGAACTGAACACCTCAAAATTCCTTTCAATTGCTTCAAGATTTGACATAATATTAGCATGGCTAATTTTTGCACCTTTTGGTGTTCCAGTTGTACCTGAAGTATAAATTAAAGCCGCAAGATCATTATTAGAATATGGCACTGTAATATTTTCAGATTCATCACCTTTAAGAGACGTGCTTATAATTTTAGGACAGTGACCTGTAAACTCAAAATTATTATCAGTGATTAATAATTTAGGCTCACAATCATTTACTATCGAATTGATATAACTATTTGGTTGATTATCGTATAATGGTACCCAAGTAGCTCCTACCATATAAGTTGCTAAGTTCCACGCAAGCCATTCAGAAGAATTTTTACCACAATATGCAACTCTGTCTTTAGATTCTACACTCGCGTCTTTTAGTCTATAGATGCATTCATTTGTTAATTTGAGAAAATCTCTATGAGACTTACCAAGCCATATTTTATTAGTTTTTTCACTCATAACTGCATGTGTTCTTGATAAATTTAAAAATTTACGAGCTATCATTTTATAATTATTATTAACTATTTAAACAAAATATTGATTTTAAATTGTTCTTTAATAAATGTCATCGTATATAACGTTACGAGAAAGTTGTTCTACAGGTAAATATCCAAATGTTTTTTACGCATACCCAGATCAACTTAACTTTGATAAATACTACACTGAAAATTTTATAATTTCTGATGGTTACGATAATAGAATCTGTGAAAGTACTAGATGTTTACTACGAAATCCAAAAACTGGAAGTACGTCAATGAATGAAGGAGTTTCATCTAAAAAATATTGAAGTTATCGATACTCATTATACAACTTTAAATAAACCTAATGAAATTGTTGTAGTAAGAGATACTATCGAACGATTTAAAAGTGCAGTAAATTACATGAGATACGGACCACCACTATAACAGTGAATATTTGCTAAAATTTAATAGTTTTATAAATATGATGAAAGTTACTGATCTTGACAAATTGTATAATCAAGTTTTGAAAAATGATCTAGTATTTACACCTCGTATCCTTATTGGGTTGGTAACAAAAGTACAATCTTATGTTACGAAAATGGGTTAGAAAATGAATTCAAAGATGAAATTAATATAGACGTAGAGTTTCCTAAATTAAATACTAAAGATAATTTAGATACATTAGGCGGAAGGTCTCCTACTAATAAAGATCGTCAGAAATATTGGGCGGGTTCTCACGAAATTTTAAAAATAATAACAAATTATTTTTACAAAGATGATTTATAATAAAAATTGTAAGTAGTTATAGTTCGTTTCCAATCTTTTCAACTTCTGTTACTATGAATTCAGGCAATAGTAAATCTAAATATGAAGGCTTTTTGAGAGTACCAATATTTGCAATATACTCAATATAAACACGTTTGTTTGTAGTTTTAATAATTTTTGTATTCATATTGATAATACAATCTTTGCTAATTAGGTAAATTATACTATATTTATCTAAACATGCTTGATATTTATTATGTTGAGATTCCAAAAAATCTTTTAAACCTAATTTACACTCATAAATTATGTTTTCTTTAATATTCACAAAATCAAATATACAGTTTTTATATTTAAACTGACTACCTATATCTTCGCCCATTTTATGTTTCAATACATTTTCCCACCACTTTTCTTGATCAAGTGATTTTTGTTTTGCAATTATAAAGCTTTTTGCACCTTTATATTCAATTCCTCCTTCTTTCTTTATTTCTTCAATAATCGTTGTAATATTTGGAAGTTCGTATGAGCTAATAAAATCTTTAAATTCACTCCTTGGAATAGCTTTGTACTTTTCAAATGTTTGCAGCCAATTTTGGGGTGTTTTTATATCATAAGGATTATCTTCTTCGTTTTCAAGCCTTGTATATATAGATTCTCTAATAACGTCGATAATTTCAAGATAATATATATAACATATTTTTTCAGATTCTGTTAAAGGAAGTTTTAGTTCATCAATAGGAGTTAAGTTAAAATACTTATAATTTTCTATAAAAGTAGTACCTTGTATAATTTTAGTTTGTAGAAAATAATCTTTCGGATCATATGAATTCACCTTATTATATAAATATTCGTAGTTTGTTCTGAACCATTCTTGTTCTGCCAGCCACGTACAATAACCTCTGTCTTTTAGCAAATAGTCCAATGTTTTATTCTTGTATTTACCAAATGTTATAGTATCCTGAGTTAGCATTTTATTTGATAAAAAGGTACCTTTAGAATAAAATTTTATAACTTTAATATAAATGAGTTATAAAACTTTAAGTAATACTTGGCTAGATAATACAGTTGAACCTTACAATCCTTTCACAGGCACTTACGGCCAATGGATTTCACGATTACCGTATAATGCAATATTAGAATCTGGTGGTGTGCGTGCATCAGCACCAGACCAAGTTTCTTGGGGTGGAAACGGCTCTGTAATAGGAGGTCATGTAAGATCTAATCCTTTTACATCTGGTTATCCATATATGTATTATTGAAAATTCAAATGTTTCCACAGCGTTTCAATATTTTCATAGTTATCACTACTAGAACTATCAAATCTCAAGTTTAGTATTTTAAAAAGTGCGGCTAGAATTTTAACATCTTCCAATGCTCGATGCTGTGTTGTAAATTCGATTTCGGCTGACCTTGCAAGATTTCCAAGTTTATAACTATTTTTATGAGGCCATACTAGTTTTGCAAGATGTATGCTATCTATAAACTTCCAATTTGGGTTAAAATGATTTCGTAAATATTTTTTCAAATACATCATATCAAATTCCTGGTTATGTGCAACAAAGTAAACTGTGTTAGATTCATATCCTACAAAATCTAAAAATCCTTGATAAGAGTCTTTAAAAGATGGTTTATTTTGTACCATAGTATTTGTGATCCCTGTTAGTTTTGTTATAAACAAGCTAATTTCAGATGTGATCGGTTTGAATAGTTCGTTATAAACATTACCGTGTTGGTCCATAGCCGCTAATTCAATTGCTTCATCATGATACACATTCAATCCTGTAGTCTCAAAATCGTAAAAAATTACTTTTGGTTTATTATCCATTATGATTATTTATTTGTTTTCAAATAAATAATCAATTATTTAATTCCACGAATTTTGATTTGGAGCCTTTTCAAATTTTAAGTAGTGCGGATGTATTTCTTTTCGAAAACCCCCATGATGTAGTGTGTTCAATGCATTTTGTGCAGCTTTTTGCTGAGCATCACTTTTCTTGCAACTAACACCTTCACCAATACAAACCCAATCTGAGCGTGGTGAGTTTTTTGTACGCAGATCGAGATTAACAATTGTTGTACTGACCATAGGTGATTTGTTAGATGAACCGGCCGGAATTTTATAAACTCTAGAAACACATGTTGTATCTTCTTTAGTACGCGGTTCTTCAATGAATTTCCAAGAACCAATAACACTATGATGCGTATCAAAAAGTTCTTTCAGTCGGGTCTTGGCATCATAAAGTTTATTGTACGTTAAATACATCGGTATTTTATTGAAAATAGCTTCAAGCAAGCTATAAACCACATTATAACCAACACCTGGCATAAATTGTTCATCCATTATGGATTCTGTACATCCAATAAATGCCTCAAAACAATCTTCTAGCAGATCTTTTTTCTTACGAGACCGTTCTTCCAATGTTGCTGAAATAAGATTCCAAAATTCCAAATCTTCACCGATTTTCTGAAAAGAAGCTCTGGCACCATAGTTGATCCTCAATCTTGCAACAATTTTAACACCCTCGGTGTTTTTTAAGCAAGGAAACCTCTTATAGGCATAACAAACAATAAACTTGTTAGCGGTAATGTCACCTAGCTGTTCATACACTTCATAATTGTTAATAGGATCTACCGATGCGGATGTAAATACGTCTTTGTATTTATCTAGATTATCTTCTGAAGTCAGGATCTTGATATACTTAGATTTTATATTGCTTTTTTTAAGAACATTAGTTACAATGTTCTTAAATGATTCACTCCTATCACCGTAAAAAATTTCTTCAGTTGCGTTGTCCATTTGATAATTTGTCAAATCTAATTTTTTAAATAATCAATTTTAAAATTTCAGTGGTCGATTTTTGAATTAAGATCGACCACGTCATCGCATAAAATTAGAACTAAGCTAAGAAAGCAAGTGATTACTTATTTGGTCATGTAGTTTTTTTACCTTTACTCTTTGATTTCTTTTTTGCATACCGTCTTTTAGACTTACACTTTGATCGTGATTTCTTCATTCTAGAGCTTTTTGGTATGATTCGTTTAGATTTGCTCTTTTTCGGGCTTCTTTTCACCTTTGCTTTTGAAGGTGATTTCTTAACCAACTTAGTTTCTTCAATCCATTTTGTGCAAAATCTATCAACACATTTACCTCTGGTTACTAATTTTTTACCGGCTTGTTTTCTCGGCGATTTTGATTTTTTCGCCATTTAATTATAGAAAATGTTTAAATAAATGAAAAGAAAAATTTTGTCATTTATTTAAACATTTTCTTATAATTCTGTAGTATTTTTAAACTCTAACATCCAAGTTAGTAATTTCAACTGTTAATATTTATTGTTTCATGAGCATCTAATAACTATTGTACAATAGTTATTAGATATGTTTTTGGGTAAACCTAATTTTACATGTAACTATTAATTCAGTAAATTCAACAAGATTGATCGTAAGTTTATAATATTTTTGCATGTATAATTATTTCTAGGTTGTAAAAATAATTATATTAATAGGTCTTGAGACAGTCTAATAATTATAGTAACTAACTAATTATTTTATAATAATTAGGTCACTTTTATTGATTGTTAAACTTAAGACCAAAGGGTCGGTCTTAAGTTCAGTAGCGGAGTTTCGAGATACTTTTGCCACGAGTGCACATACAAGCATTCCTTTCCGAGTCATGTTTAAACGACTCCTTTAAAAAGTACCAAAAAGTCTTTAGTAGCTATATAACAGATCGTGACGAGGTTTTTTGGTTACTGTAAAACTCGGTTTTACATTTAAAAGATAATGAAAATATTGACGTGTATATGGCTACTATTAACAGTGTTAATATTTTATCTAGTTTTCTAATTGAGTCCTTGTATAAAATATGAATGGCTAGAAACCAAGAAGACTTTTGGGGCAGTTTTCATATGCACCGGACTTGGATTGTTAAATTGAAATTGACTCCAAATATTTTTCGCAATCTAGTGCCGCAGAACACCCTTGCCCACTTGCTGTGATTGCTTGTTTATATCTTTTATTCGACGATGTAACATCCCCACACGCAAAAATACCAGGTAACGACGTGTTTGTTGTATTTACTAATGTTTCTATATAACCTTCAGAGTCTAATTTAATTGTGCTATTTTTCAAAAAATCAGTTTGTGGTTTATGACCAATTGCAATAAACCCTCCTTGACATTTTAGATTTAATACAGATCCATTTTCAGCTGATTTTAATGAAACACTTTCTAATTTACCATTTTCAGAATTCCATTTATCAATAGTATATCCAATTTTCCAGTGTATTTTAGGATTTTCTAAAGCTCGTTGGTGCATGATTTTACTTGCACGAATTTTACTAGTTCGTATAATAATATGAACTTTTGTACAAAATTTAGTTAAAAACAAGGCATCTTCCATAGCAGAATCACCCCCGCCAACTACACAAACAGTCTTATCTTTAAAAAACGCACCATCACAAACAGCACAAGAACTAATACCGTTATTCTTAAGTTCTTCTTCACCAGAAGCATTTAGCCACAGGGGTGAGGAGCCTGTGGCAATGATAATTGCTTTAGCTTCAATTGTAATAATATCACCAAACTCTAAATAACTTACTTTATATGGATAACTTGTCTCGTCAATATTAATAATATTTTGGTGTATAAATTGTGTTCCAAATTTTTTAGCCTGAAATTCTAACTGCTTGATCAGTTCTGGGCCTTGGACTCCGTGTGGGTATCCTGGAAAATTTTCAACATCTGTAGTATTCATTAACTGACCACCTTGTAAATCACCTGTAAATAATACAGGTTCTAACATACCTCTTGCGCAATATAATGCTGCTGTTAATCCAGCCGGGCCACTGCCTATAATTATAACGTTTGATATTGTCATATTTAATAATTTGAACCATTGTTTTAAATTTAATTATTAAATATTTATTTTTCTATTGTACAAATATAGGTGCATGCCCAATCACAGATCCGTCGCGTCGCGGTCCATGGTCGCTAATGAAAGAATATTATTTTTTGCTTTGCCAAGTTTGTTGCAACGAGATCCGGGTACTCGTGCAGCCGGCCCGTCGTCGAGACTCTTGATAATAGTTTTTTCAGGCCACCCGCATTTACCGCTAGTTTTCCAAACCCATTCCATGCCGGGCTCGGCGGAGGCGATACCCTCGTCGCCCACCCCCCGGGGTGCAATACCCACTAATTCTAGAACAATATCATTAACCCCGTTCTTTGTGTAGTTATTAACATGCCACTTCCCACACATGAATTTTTGCTTCCAATTTACAACAGGTCGGCCACAACTATCACGTTTAATCCATACCGCTTGTTTATCAAACTCATCACCCCCTTCTTGGTCCTGTTGGTCGTTTAGTGCAAGTTTTCTCAACACTTTATAATTATTCATATCTATATCATAATCCTCTATATTTTTACCTTCATTCCCCAATCTTTCAATTATTTTTGCAATTCTTACTGCAGGAGTGTCAACACATCTGCCATTATTGTTGCGCATTTTACCCGGTCCGCATTTTTTAACAAGTCTTCCGCATATTAATTCGTAACCCGTGGGCGGAGGACTTTTTCTCATACCTGTCTGGCATTTTTTAGGACTACGACGCCGACCAGGTGATCTTCTGATAGATTTGGTTTGGCATCGTTTTTTATACCGCCTTTTGGGTATACTTTTTTTACAGCGAGACTTTTTAGGACCTCTTTTTCTGGGAGAGGATCTTGCCTCGATCTTTTTGCACCTGCTATTTTTCATAGATTTAGCCATTTATATATTGTAAAATAAAAATAATTTTATTTATAATTATTAATTTTATCTATTAAATCAACGTGTGTTGATAACATTCTTTTACAACAATAACGATCAAGGCCTAATTTTCTGTAAATTTCATCATGATCAATCTTATTTTTTACCATTGTTTTGTATGTTTCCCATTTGTTTCCTACAACTTTACCACACGTGTAACATCTAACTGGAATTATCATATTTGCATATTAATGCAAAATGCAAATATGATAATTAATTTTAAAATTAACAACTCATTGTATGTATTGGGAATTTTCTCTGCTGCCATGCTCTTGCATTATTTTTACGCATTAATCGTTGCATCATTTCAGTTCTGAACTTGATTGTACTATCTACAAACGATTGATTTGCAAGTTTTCTGATGTCAGCTGTGTTGTGATTTCCGAATTCATCACCAGGTTTAATTGGACCATAAGAATCTGCATAAGGTTCAGTATCAATATTGCTTCTTGAAATATAATTTGGCATTCTAACAGCATCAATATCTCCATAGTAGTATTTAGGTTGTCCAAGCATTTCGTCTGTATAAGATCTATAAGACGTACCTGCTCCTGTAAAACGCGGATCATATATATTATATTCATTGGGTATTATTGAAGGCGGTGTAATTTGTGTAAAAGTAGAAGGTTCTATAATTCTAGGATCGTGTTCTATAAAATTATAATCGCCATCTATTGGATTTACATCAACAGTAGTTGGTAATAATTGTTGATCAAATGAAATACCAATATTGCTATTGATTGGTTCAATAATTTCGCTTCTAGTATATACATTTGGTTGTATTGTTTGTGTAAATAAATTTTTATTATAAGTAGCAAGTTGTTCATCTCTTTGACAATTACCAACCGGTAAATTAGTCGGTAAATTTGATGTATTAAGTTGCTCTGGATTATAACCGCAATTTGTATTCACCCAACCTGGTTGGTTAGGGGTAATTATAATTTCATCAGTTTCTTCCACAGGTATTTCTGACTCCGGGATTTCTACAGTTTTAAGCGATTTATCTTCATGTTTTTGTTTATTTTCTTCATTTACAGCTATTTTATGTACTGATAAATCAAAATTCTCAGCTTTAACTTGTACATCAGGATCAGCAAGACAGTTTGGTGGTTTTGTATCTTCATTGGTTAAATGAGATTTAATAGCATCTTCTAAAGGCGAATATTTTTTATTAACAGGTCTGGTAACTGGTACTCTTGTGATGTTTTTATTATTAACTGGAATACTGTAAGAATCAAAATTTGATGGGCAGCACGTAGAAACAACATAACCATTTAAATATAACTCCCGCTGTTTTTGACTGTTGATGCTCGAGTTTTCTACTAGATTATTGGTTTTCCAATAATCTATATCAAGCGCTTTAGCAGGTATTACTGGTTGAATCAAAGTTTTTGGATTTGGGCCTCCTGCCAATCTTTGGGCTCTTGAAACAAAATTCGGATTATTAAATGCACATGAATCTTGGTTAATTTGATTGTTATAAATTTGAGAGCCGGCATTTATACCTATACCAACATCGCCTTTAATTCCAATTATTTTGTCATAAATATTGGGAATTTTTTCATTCATGTTTGTATTTATTTATAATTAAATTGATTTTAAAATTAAATAAAATAATATAACCAAAATGCCAAAACATGGTAAATTTACTTTTACATTGACAAATATTGACACTGTTAATATTCATAAACTTTATAGTTTAAAGATCGATAAATTAGAAAAGGCAACTAACACGGCTGAAACAGACACAAATAAAACCACAAGGCTCGCTGATCTAAATAAAGATAATAAAGCTTTTGTTTCATTTTTAGACGAAACAAAAAATTCTCATGTGTGCAATTTATCAATGGTAGATATAAACAATATTAATTTGAAAACAACTTCAAATATTTATAATTGCTACTGGTGTAAGCATTCTTTTGACAGCTATGCTATAGGGTGTCCTATTAGATATGTACCAAAACAATGCGTAAAAACATATTATTCAAATATTAGCAAAGATGACTATAAAATTAAAGAAGATATTACATTCAAAAAGTATAAGCAACTCGAAAATGAAGATAATTATAGTTTGAAAAACTCTTATTATGAGACTGACGGTGTATTTTGCTCCTTTAATTGCTGTAAAGCTTATATTAAGGAAAATAGGCATCAAAAAATATATAATACATCAATGACTCTGTTAAATAAAATGTACTTTGATATAACTGACCAATATTGTAAAAATATAATTGAAGCTCCAAGTTGGAGAAACTTAAAAGAATACGGAGGTCATTTAGATATTGAAGATTTTAGAAACGGTTTCAACAAAATCTCTTATACTTATCAAGGAACTGTGAAAGACATTGATATTAAACCAGTTATAAATTTATATGAAGAGAAAATATTATTCTAATTTTCGTAAGCATATAGATCTTCTTCACGTGTAGCCGCGCATGAATAACTGCAAAATTGTAATATTCTTTTGTCATCATCATCAAGAATATCGCTTTCGCAATTGCTATCGTCTCTAATAGTACGACCCCACCATTTTCGGCATTTACAATCTTCTTTACCATCGCAAGTAGTTATGAGCTTTGGTGTTTTCTTATAATTTACATCTTCGTCATCTACTTCATTGAATTTTACTTTTTTGATAATAGGCTTAGGCGACACTATTTTATTTTTAATTTTAATCACTTTTGTCTGATTGAAAGGTTTTAAAATTAAACTTACATCACAGGTTTTTAAAGATTTAAACATTTTTTCCCAACTATCAATTTGTTCTAACATAGCATTTAAAATAAGATCAGTTCTTCTTTTGATTGGGTCATTTTCGTTCGTGGAGAATGGTGGGTTACGTTCGACATAAGCACTCATGGCACCGCTCTGTACTGACGTACGTATGCTTCGAGTTAGATTTTCTCCAGTAGGTTGTTTAAATATTGCGTTAAATTCCTCCTTAGTCTTTATTTCAACTACTTTTGAATCATCGTTTTTTGGTTTTTTAATATAACCCAAATTAATAGGATTTTTATTATTCTGCTTTGTATAATATACTACTCCTACACCCTCTTGAAATTCCAGTTTTATATTTGGGTCGAGAAGAAACTGGCTTTCTTTTGCATTATACCACCCCACCGCTCCAACAACACGTCTTTTAGTATTGGCCATCTCCTTGCCTGTTGAGTTAATATTTACAACTATACTAAATTTGTTTGTATCAATTTTTTCAGTACTAGTCATTTATTTGTTAATAATTTAATATTATAAATATTAAATTAAGCTATCATATTTGCTTTTATGGAAGGATGACACATGTAATCTGATAAAATAAAATCTTCGTAACTTAGGTTATCATAGTCTTGCGAGTTATTTATTGTTAATTTTGGAAATTTAAAAGGTATGCGGTCGCCATATAACTGCGTTCTCACAGGATCCTTATGGCATTGATAAATATGTACATCTCCCATAGTCATATACAAAAATCTTGGTGTTTTATTAGTAATATTTGCTATTAAAGTTAGTAATAGTGAAGATGACGCAATATTATAAGGAACTCCGAGAAATAAATCTTGGCTTCTGTTATAGCAAAACATATCCAAATAGTCATCCTCTACATTAAATTGAATTGTTATAGAATGACAGGGATATAATACACCCTCTTCAGCTTGCTCTGGATTATACGAAGTCATCAATATACGCCGTGAATTGGGATCGTTGTTAATCAGATCAATCACGTTAGCAAGTTGATCAATTCCATTTTGGGTTTTAACTGGTCGTTTGTCTGAATCTAATAAATATGCACCATTAAAGTTTCTCCATTGATAGCCATACATTGGACCCATTACCCCTTCTGCATAATCTAAGTTTCTGTTTTTTAGAAATTCTTTAGTAGTATTACCCTCCCAAATTTTTACCTTTTTATCGCTTAGTAATTTTGTATTTGTTTCTCCTTTTAAGAAAAACAAAAATTCTTCCACAATTCCTCTAAAAAACATTTTTTTAGTTGTAAGTAACGGAAATCCGTCTCTTAAATCAAAAGTAAAATTTGCATTGAATTTACTAAGTGTTTTGCCATTTCTGCCAATTTTAACATTATTGTTTTTCAATATTTCTTCCAATAAATTTAAGTATTGCTTCTCTCCGTGGTATTTTCTTACTAATTTATAATAACTGAAATTTTCTTGGTCTTCAGAATATTCAATATAAAAATCTTGAACCAATCTGTAAAAATCATCAAATACTATTGTACAAACATAATTACCTTTAACAACGCTTAGATAAATAATATCAATATAACCAGGTTTCTTCAAAGCTTCAGTGTATATTTCTTTTCCGCCTGCCACTATTAAATCGGGATCGTCTTCCGGTAATTCATTTATAATTTTTACATTATTAGAAAATTGAGCTTTCTTAAGATTTTGATTCTTGCTAAGAACCAAAATCTTTCTGTTTTCTAAGTGAGGCAATGATTCTCCGGTTTTTCTACCGACAATTAAAGTTTTATTTAAAGTTAGTTTTTTAAAATGAGCAAGTTCCTCTTTAATATTCCACGGTAATTTGTTAGCATAGCCAATACCATTATTTTTGTCAATAGCAAGTATAAGTTTTACCATTTTATTAAATATTGTAAATTTATAAATTATAATATTTAATAAACAATATGGCCTACGATGACGAAATATTTGGGTATGACGGTATGATGGACGGCGAAAGATCCGAAAATGAAGATTTTGGTATGGATTATGGATCTGAAAGCGATGACGAAGTACAGCAAGCAACTTATAGAGAAATGGATAATTTATCTAATCAGGGATTCGGCCGCGATTTTGGTGTTGATAATGCAACAGGAAAAAGACTAATTAATAGATCTCCCGATCAGATTTTCTTGACTAAACTAATTGACACTGCTACCGAATTAGATAAAATATCGATTATTAAACCTAAAAAATCTAATAAGGATTTTTTTTACGATTTTATAAAAGAATTAAACCCTTTTTTTAAAAAGTTTACAGGCTTAACTTTTGATCTTGAGCTTGTTGCCATGGAAAAGCTGGTTACTTTGTATATTAAAAACCCAGCTATTAAAAAACAGCATCTAAATTACGCATGTTTTTTAATAGCAGTAGCAATTAAACAAACAAACACGCTAAAAAAATTTGAAATATTGTGCGGCGAAAAAAATTTAGGCTTAAATCACACTTTATTAGTAATAGACAATATACATGTTAAATCGATAGATATATTTAGGTATATTAGATTTATAGAAAATAAGTAAAATACAGATAAAAAAGTAAAAATCTTAAAATTGTAAGGTGGTCACTACAACACTGAAAACTGCAATATTTATTATTCTTAATTTCTTCTAAGGGTTCGTATTTATCATCGATTCGATTATTCATATTTAATGTAAAAATCATATAAATTTTACATTAATACAGTGTTTTACACATTTGAACATTTAAAACGTCGGCTTTCTAATATTTAGGGAATTAACAGAATTTGTTAATTTAAATCAATTTGTTTTCAGTTATTAAATTACCATTTATTAGGTTTAAAATGAACATACAAATTAGAATATTCTTTCAGCGGGCATTGGGTTGTTCGACCGTGTAATACAGTAGCAGACTCGTATAATAAGAGATTATTTTGGGCATCCATAAATATTGGTTTTAATGTTTTGTCTTCAAAACCTTGCACGTCTAAAGGCCAATTTATTAAATTACCGTCATCATCGTATTCTTCTGGTCTATCTACGTATATAATTGCTGAAATTATATGGGTATCGCCTTTGTCAAGATGCACAGACAATTCATTCCCAGTACAATAAGTTCTAATACCGTAAGTTGATGTGTGTTTTAAAGGCAGAGTTTCTAAATCGTATTCGTTTTTCCAATTATTATACTGTTTTCCAGTATCATTATAATCATTTATTTCGTGAAGTTTATCCCATTTAGTGGCATTTTCATCAATTAACCATTTGGTTAATATATCTTTAACTTCCGCATTTATTTTACTAACAAGTTTATTGTCCCTAGATATATTTGTTAAAAATAAATTAGGATCTCCTTTGTCGGTAGTTGGCAATGTTATTACCCAATTTTGCTTCTCAGGCGATCTATTATCTTTATGTTTTTTAAAGAAATTCAAGATTTCTTTGTAAGTAGAATCTGAAAGTTTAGTCAATTTATATCCATGTTTAGAAAATTTTGGATAAAATTTTCTTTGATTTATTTCTGAGGGGGTCAATATATTGTTTTTATAACCGCTATGATAAGTTTTTGAAGTATCTAATTCAGGGTTATATGTTGTAGCTTTTTTCTGTGTAGAGTTTTTACTAGTGTAATTATCTATATTATCTGGATAGCATCTCTCTTGTGTGTTATTTGCATAGTACATATAAACAGAAATAGTAACTATAAAAAAACTTAACGCAAAAAATGTACATATTAAAAGCGTTTCTAAATTAGCCATTTATATTTATTAATATAATATAAATAAATGAATACAACTAACGCAAATGTAATTTATAATTATCCAAAAACATCAGCACGCCAATGCGATTTTGAAGATAAACTAAATGAATTAGGAATACCTACAAATATGTCAGTTGTAAATTGTGATTTCGAGAATACAAATTTTGAACGTGTTAAATTTAGACAGAATTTAGAACCGGCTTTAAAAAGCGGTTTTGTCAATTTAAATCCTCAAAGCAGAACAGAGAAATATGCAAAGGATTTTTATCCGGTCTTATCACCTCCCGAACAAGGATGCAGTAATACGCAATACGCCGCTTTAGATCCTAGGTTATATAGTTCGGGTCAAAATATATTATGTCCCTTAAATTTACCACCAATTACTAGTAAAATTTATTTAGATCAATTAATGATAGATAAAAGTTTGGATAATTACGGTCAAAAATACAATAGTTACAGTGATATTAATGCTGGGCAGATAATGTACTATATTAACAGGGGGGATGAAGACCAACTTACAACTCCTGTGTTTGCAGTGAGTGCTATGTCAGATGGTTATGTTTACAAAGATCCAATGGATTCATACAAACCTGAATATATTAGAAGACCAATAAAATGCGATAATCCTATTGGAGCACCAGAGAGAAGCGATTACGAAGGATCGTTATCTTTTATGGAAGATACTTTGAATTTTAGAGAAGATATTATATCAAAACAAATGGCGAAGTCTAATCAGTCATCGTGGGCTATGAGATGGCCAGTTTCAAAATAAATAATTGATTATTTTATTAGATGAATCTAATAAAATAAATGGCTCATATAATTATTTTATTAGATGAATCAGGTAGTATGCGTTTACTAGGTGATAATCCGTTAGTAGCTGTCAATAATATTTTAAATACAACATTTGAAAACAATAAGTGTTATTTTAGTCTTTACAAATTCAATAACGTAATTACACCGGTGTTTCAGTACACATCACGCCCTGAAAATTTTGATTATAAACCTTATGGAACGACAGCATTATTCGATGCTTTAGGTGACGCAATCAATACTTACAGTATGACAGATATTACTACTATTTGTATTGTTATTACAGATGGTAGTGATAATTCATCGATAAATTACAATCTTGAAAAAATAAGGGAACAAATTGGAATACTTGAAAACAATTCATGGTCTTTTATATTTATGACAGGAGAACGTAATATGGATATTGAATATGTTTCAAATATGTTTGGACTGCCTATAAACAGATTCCTGAGTTTTGACACAAATACACCAGAAGAATTGTTAAATGTTACACAAAAAATTACAGATGAAATATCTACATCAAATACATTAGATTTGTTTAAAAATTTTAATTTAAATTAATATAAATGACCGCAAGCGTTCAAATATTTGGAACTAAAGTTTTATGGAATGACAAAATATTATCTTGTAACTCACATGATGATCTGTCTTGTTATAAATGTACCAATAGTATGAATACCGCATGGGAAAATAAATGTAGTTATATCTGGGCAATTCCAAGTTCTAAATTTAATTATGGATATACTGCTGTCGCATCTGATGATAAAGATGGATTTTCTATTACGTATATATCAAATAAAGGTGAATATTTAGACAGAATTAGACTAATTGAACACGGAGCAAATAGTGAATATCCAATGCATGGCGGTATTGTAGGCGGATGTTTAGCAAAACATGCTGTTGATACTATGTACTTTGCTATATTTGGAGGATATCCATCTGGGACCGGATCCGGGCTCGTAAAGATTAAAAATGCTTTGACAGATAATCAGGTGATTAGTTGGTTTCCGCTAATATTTTATGATAGTAATAATACACTTCAGGGACCTAATATACATAATTGCTATCAATTTTATTTACATGGTAAATGGCTAACATTTGCCGCAGTAATTGGTGCATTTTTTACAAAAGGTTCTCGTGGTTTCGGTTTAATGAATTTTAACACATTAACTAATAGTTGGCAAGCAAATCCTTATCAGACTTGTTTAGATCTTTCTGTTAGATCAGCAAAACAATTGGTTTGGAATGGCAACTATGAAAACAAAAGTATAGTACTTACACAAAATTACTCATATAACAGTAGCGATGTTAAACATATTGAAAAAACTACGACAACAGTTTGTATATTAAACTGGAAATATCCAGAATTAGTAACACAAGGCAGTCAGAATAATGAACCATGGTGGGAAGTTGAAACCTCATTAATTTTTGAGACTCCTATTGGATCAGAAGGCGGTGCTGATGTAATATTGGGTGGAAATCCAAATACATTTTGGATAAGTTTAAGATCAGGCATTGAATCTACATCTTCGTTAATATTTTTAAGATATAAGAACAGAAAACTAAGCGTTGAAAGAACTATAAACCTGAAGACGGAACAACCGCGGTATATGACATTTATCAAAGATGATTTATATATATGTAATGAAGCTGACGAAAGTTTGCAAATAATTAAAGATATAAAATATAATCCCAAAAGACAAAATCTTCATATTATAACAATACCTTCTTCCAGCTTACAAAATATTGGGAATATTATGTATATTCAAAATGTTATGTAAAATTTAAATTGATAATTATTAATATTAATTTAAATTTATAATAAATGGTTGCAAAGAAAAGTTCAAAAAATAAAAAAAAGCCGTCACATATTAGAAATGAATCTGAAACCAAACAAGTCGTGTATAAAGGTGACATGCAACAATATGGCAAAATTACTAAATTACTAGGAGATCGCCGTGTAATGATGGTTTCACCTGATACAACTGAAGTACAAGGTCATATTCAAGGTAAATTTAGAAAACGTGTTTGGTTCTCGGTTGGAGATGTTGTATTGTTTTCTCGGCGTGATTTTCAAGAATCAAAAGTGGATATTATCCACAAGTATATTGAAACCGATGTCAAAAGACTAATTAAGGAACTAGAACTTCCGCCGAATTTTACAGACGAATCTTTTGGACAAGGTAATGGGTATACTAACGAATCGGAGTTGGGTATTGATATTACCGATATATGCGATGAAGAAGATGTAACAATTGATCTAGACGATATTTAACTTTAACCTGATGGGTAGATTTTTTGTTTTACACACTCTAAAATTTCTGTTTTATTGTCTTTGTAAAATTGTTCCAAACCTTTTGTTAATTTTTCGTCCAGATCATATTTTTCAGCAATACACTCTCTTAGTTGTTGGCGTGTAATAATATTTAATTGTTCTACGTCTGATTGAATAATATAGTCTTGAAACATTTTAAGATAATTTACAGGGATGATTTCTACTTTATCTTCTTTAAAATCTATTGTATCTAAAGCAGGAAAAATAGTAGTTTCTTCAGCAGCTAAAACTAGATTATTAATAGATATTTTTTTAAACAAGTTTTTAAGCTCCACTGTAGTTTTTTCTTTTTTTTCTATTATATCGTACAATAGAATATCACCTAATTTAACTTGATTTGTAGCAACGTCTGTATTATCAGAAATATCACTAGGAGTTGTCAATATCATATAATACACCTTCACAGTCTTATCTTCACATTGCTCATCAGAATGCGATTTAAATCGAGCTGCTCTACCTACAATTTGTTCGAGACTTGATTTGTTCCAAGGCGGGTCAATAACAATAACAGTATTTGTGCATTTTAAGTCAATACCTTCTGATCCCGCTCCAGACATTATAAGTATTTGGGCACTAGTGTCATCAATGGTATTGTATTTTTCCACAATTTCCTCGCGGTCGTCAATATTTAAAGAACCTGTGTATATTACGTATTTACCTGAATAACCTCCGCAATCTAATACTTTTGCAATTGTGTCAATACCTTGTTTTAACCAATTTGTATATATAATTGTTTTCTTATTATCACCCTGTTGCTTAATTATATTTACTGCTGCACTTATCTTTTCGCTTATATAAACATTCAGTAAAAAATTAAATTCTGTTAATGTTCCTGGATCTTTGTATAAAGTATTAACAAGTCTTCTACAACCATTGTAAAATGCGTCAGGGTGTTCATACAATATTTTAAAACTTTGCTCCGTGGTTATACCGTTGGATGCTTTAGGGTTCAAAATATTATAAATATCTGCCAAGTCTATTTCTTTACCATCTAATAACTTTTCGTAAGGTTGTAAATAATTATCTGTCATTTTTATAAGGTGGTTTTCTTCTATTATTGTTGGAAAATTTTCATCATCATAATTAGTTGGAAAATAGTCTATTCTATTTTTAAGGTATTCTTCTAATTTTTCAATATTTTCCTCAAATTTTATACTATCAACTTGCCAAGATTTTCCGAAATCTTGGTGGCTTGATAAAACATCTCCGGAATATAACATGTTGATAATTGGTACAAAATCATTAAAATTATTAACAAAAGGCGTAGCAGTAAGCATTAACACTTTTTTTGAATTATAAGCAGCTTCCCTTATACATGTTGATGTTATTGATTTTTGATTTCTCAAATTATGAACTTCGTCTATAATCAATAAGGTATTACTACCGTCATATTGTCCTGATTTTTGTAGGTTTATTAGTCCGTTATACGAAAGTACTTGATAGTTTTCATCTGTTATACCTAATTTTGTTAGATTATGTTGAAAATTTCTAATTAACCCAGGTGGTGCTGTAAATATAACATAAGGAGATGAAACATTATCAAACGTGTTATTTTTGATGAAAATTTCTGCTGCAAATATAGCTAGTAAAGTTTTACCTGTTCCAGTACCATGAACAACCAATAATCTATCATTTTCAAGTAAATAAGCCGCAGGTCTTTTTTGATGTTCTTTTAAAGTTGAAACATCTAGTTTATCATTTATTGACTGTATTACATCAATATCAAGATTTTCAATAGCCCATGGTTTAACAGAAGACATATCAGGGGGTTTTATATCGGCATGTTCGAGAACATAATCATATTTCTTTCTCACTTTTTCTAAACTTTCGTAATATTCATGTTCAAGATGTTCTGTTTTAATTATATTTTCAATATTATTTAATAAAACTAAAAATTGCTTTGGATTTTTTCCAAATACAAAATTACCAGAGTTTAACTTTAATAATAAACTTAATGTATTATCTAATTTACTCTTAACTGTTAAACCATCATTTTCGTCATAAATACTTAATGTTTTACATTGTTCCAGTATTGCAGATTTATATTCTCTCATATCAATATTTTTACATTTGCTAGTCTTAATGTTTTTACATTCACCATCACCGCATGGGTTTTTAAGACTGGTCATTTATAATTATCAAATATTTTTTATATAAACTGGCATTCTATGATTATTTTTAAGTGAATGCCAATTATCGTCAAACATAATGTGATGACCGCAATTGCTATAAAAGTATAGATTTTCTTTATTTTTGAAATTAGCACACACTGCTGGCGGTATTGTAGTTACAACATCTGACTGATTTACAATATTAAATACATTACAATTTTGATTTATAAAATTAGCAAACTTAGAATCTCCTACTTTAGGAGATCCGAAACAATACACATATGTTTCATAATTATTTTCGAGCATTTCAGGTGCTAATAAAGTAGCAATAGCGGCCCCCAAACTATGTCCTGTAATAATAATTTTACCAATTTCTAATTTGTTCAATTCTTTCTTAATTTGATCCTTAACATTTTGAAATATTTTGTAAAACCCTCTATGAACTTTTAAATCCATCCCCATGTAATTAACTTGCGAATAATCTATATCTGATATAAATTCAGAAAATGTATATGTTCCTCTAAAAGTTATCCAAATATTATTGTTGTCAATTTCCTTAAAAATACCGCAAAAAATTGGATTTTTGTGTTTATCTCTTACTGAAATAATTTGTTTTAATAAATTTGGATAAATATTTTCATATTTGTGCTGATACTCAAGTCTGATAATTAATTGAGCACAAAATTTACAAATATTTCTTGAATAAGTATTGTATTTTTGTAATGGTATATGGGTGTAATTTTCAATTGACTCGTCAACGCAATTATTTTTGTCGCATGTAATATAATTATCACTAGCAAAACCTACAGCTTTTACATATTTTATTAAATATACAACAACATAAACAAAATATGTGATAATTGCTGTTGATATTACAATTGTTATAATAGCAGAACCGTCTCCAATAATCATGTATATTTATATTTATTAATATAAATATTAAGTTTGTTTAAAGCACTCCATCTTTTTTTGCTTTTTCTACTTGGTCATCTATTGACTCAATATTATTGTTGTTATTTTGAAGATTTTGCATCATAGGGCCGATCATATTTATAATATTCGACATATCAGGTGGATGATCACCGTCTTGCGATTGTGCTCCAGCTGCTATTGAACTCATCATGTTTTTGATAACGTCTTGACCTTCTTGATCGTTATCAGTATCTGAAAAGGTGGTAACCATGCTTTGGACAGAACCTAGTAATTTATTTAAATCAAGATCGCCGTTTTCTAAACCACTGCCCATAGTTCCAACAAGTTCTGTAAAAACACCTGATTGCATTATGTCAGTAACAGCTTTCATAGGATCTGCATTTGGATCTACATTAGCTTCAACTTTATTGATAATATTTGTTAGAAACTCATTTTCTCTACCCCCTTTATTTAGAGCTTTCTTAGCAGTTCCTGCAGGATCTAGTACAAAAGATATATTTACCAAGTGTTGCCATATTAGTCTTTTTTCTCCTGCATCAGCAACTGCAAAAATCTTTGGTATATCAATAAACACTTTTAGTGAATAAATAATTTGTTTTTTAACAAAATTTTCTGCATCCCTTTTTTCAATATTTTCTCTATTTTTAATACAAAATTCTTTGAAAGCATTAATATGTTTTAAAATAGGTTTTTTGTGCATTAGGGTTGTCTTTTTAATTAAATGACAATAAAGTTGAAGCGATTTGAACTTATCACCATAAGCATCGCCCAAACATGTTACAAAATCGGCTATAGCTTTAAACGCTTTTAAATTATCAGCAGAAACAGAGTCCATTTATAATTTGTTATACTAAGTTTTAAATTATATTAAAATTGCTTAAAAAATTGCTAACAAAATTATATAATGCCTCAATGTAAATTTTGTTCAAAATATTTTTCAAATCAAGAAAAATATGAAAATCATATGAAATTTAGACAGAAAAAATGTAAAGAATATGAAAATACCGCATTTGTTTGTGTTTGCGAGTTTAAGACAAAAGGGTTATCTATTATTAAAAGACATCAAAAACACTGCAATGTTATAAGACAGCAGATACCTGTATCAGAAATAATATTAAAAAAGGTTAAACATAAGTTAAATAAGTCTATTAAAAATGCAGTAAAAATAAATTACAAGATCATAGAACCAATACCTATTATCAAGCCAAAAGCTGATAAAAAACAAATTTCAAATTTGTTTAAATCACGTTATGACCTGTTATGTTCCAAAAATTTTGATGAATATGGTGCAAATATTGAACTAATATACGAATCACTAATCACTTTTATTTCAAATATAGATTCCACATTAATTTTAATTGACATTAAACAATTACTTGAGACAATTAATGACACGGAAAATATCGATATTGATCTATTAAATACTAAATTTGGTTTAATCAAAAACGCAAGATCTAAGTTATTTATTTGTTTATCAGGAAATGAAATACAAAATTTGGTAAATGAAAATTACTCTAAATTATTATCATTTTTATTCAACTATAATAAGCGTTTGAATAAAATAAATAAAGAAAAACTAGTAAATATTATTAGTATGTCCCTTACTGGTATTGAAGGCAGATTAATAAATAATTTACATATTAAAGATCAAGGGGTTTTGTTTAATTTAGGAGAAATAACAGATGCAACTAAAAATATATATTTCAATGAAATAAAACACACAATCACAACAAAACCGTACTCATTTTATTCTAGTGATTTTTTAACAAGAATTAAAAATCCTTTAATTTCTGTTGTGCAATTTTCAAAATATATTGAAACTTTTCTACTATGTAATTATTGTATTATATATTACGAACATGAAAATGTAATTTACACCACAGATGATCCGTACAGTGTTTATTTATTAAACAAAGTTGAAAACGGTAATAGATATTGGTACATGGATACTAGAGCCGAAAATCTTGCATTAGAAATTATTGATTCTTTAAAAATGTACTGTGTTGATATTTTTTCAAGATTGTGGAAATTTAAGGACAATAACACGTTCGCAGATGATGCAATCTATTTGGAAATAGCAAAAACTATATTTTTATTATGTGATCCTATAAAATTGGCTAATAAATTGCGATTAATATTGAAGAAAAAGAAGTCTTACACTAAGAGTGATAATGATTTTTTTAATATGAAGTGTGATGATCTAGCTCAAAAACAAAAATTTGAAAATAATACAATTGAACAAGAATCTTTGAAAGTTGCAGTGTCAGAAATGTTTACTTTTGAAGATTTGCAAAAATATAATATAGACGACTTTATAAATACTATTAACAAAATATAAATTGAATTTAATATGTGAATCTCGAAAAAAAAATGAACAGTTGAAATGGATGAAAATAGTGAAAAACGCAAGTATAAAAAGCTAAGGACTACTTCTCCTGTTGCAGTAAAACATAAGGAATCAGAGAGCGAAGATGAAATTGAGGAAGACCAAGATTTTATTGAAGAAAGTGAGTCTGAAGAAAGTGAGTCTGAAGAGGAACTAGTATTAGATAATCTTGAATCAGTCATACTCGATAAAAAAGTTAAGAAAGAGTATTTGAAAGTGAAAGATCAAATTTACAAGAGTGAGCCAAATGCTCACCTACTATTGAACGAAAATTTACTGACAGAAGACAAGGCAGAATTGTGTCTTCAATATGAATTATACAAAACAACCGAACCAAATACGGATGAGTGGTTAGAATCTCGTAAAAAATATAATACAATGCTCAAAGATTGCAGGTCAAATTATAAACAATACAATAACTTTACACAAAGCGAGCATAAATTTATGGAGAGCCAATTGAGTCAAATTCAAAACCAGAATACAAAGTCCGATATGAAATATAAAATATTAAACCTAAATACAAGCATCGAAAACAAAAAAGTTATATACGAAAAGTTTGAAGAATTTCAAATGTTAGATCATACTTCTGATGAATACTCAAAGTTAAAAACATGGTTAAAATGGGCTATTTCATTGCCTTATGATACTTACGAAAAATCAAAAGTTGATAAAACAAATATTTCAGAATTTATTAAAAAAGTAAAAGATAACCTTGATGAAAAATTGTTTGGAATGGAAAAAGTCAAAGAGCAGATTTTACTGTTTTTGACTGCGAAAATCATAAATCCTTCGATGAAGAAGGTAAATTTAGGATTGGTTGGACCCCCTGGTATTGGTAAAACAAGTATTGCTAAAACAATTGCAGATGTAATGGAATGGGGTTTTGAACAAATATCTTGTGGAGGAATAGATAAAGCTGAGTTTTTGAAGGGTCATGATTATACATATATTGGTTCTCAACCCGGAGAAATTGTAAAATGTTTGAAACGAATGAATCATAACAATGGTATAATATTTTTAGACGAACTTGAAAAAGGTGCAAATAATCCTGATATTAAAAGTGCTCTACTGCACATAACAGATAATAGTCAAAACAACGAATTTAAGGACAATTATATGGGAGAATTGATATTAGACATATCCAATATATGGTATATTGCTTCTATGAATGATCCTCCTAAAGATCAAGCTTTAGCAGACAGATGGTGGCTTATTAATTTAGAGGGGTATTCTACTTCTGATAAAGTAAAAATCGCTGAGAACTATATTATGCCTAAATTATTGAAAAATATTGGACTAAAAGAAGATTCTGTAACTTTTGATTATGAATATATAATTAAAAAATATTGTACAGAATCTGAAAAAGGTGTTCGTAATTTAGAAAGAATTTTGGCAGATCTTGTTAATAAGGTATATTTCAACTCAATTCATAAAAATAGCTCAATTGAAACTAGTTTCAATATACAAAATGATGAAAACAACTCAAAAATCAGTAACAAAAATATTGATATATTATTGAAAAATATTAACACAAACATAAATGTAAGTCTATCTATGATGTATTTGTAATATTTATAAGTAAGGTATATGATAGTGTATTTTTTTTATATTTTAAAAAAAATATTTTAAAATATTGGCTTTAAATAAGAATAATAAAATGTCCGGCTTTAGTTATACCCTACAAGCCGACCGCGTAGTTCTAAACTACGAAGCAACTGACAGCGAAGATGCTGTGCGCCTCAGTCAGCTTACCGACGCTGTCAGTACCATCAACTTAGCAATTGAGACTGAGAAAACTACTCGAGAAACTGCTGACGATGATTTGCAAACACAAATCGAAGCGGCGATCGATAATCTTATTGACGGCGCTCCTGGTACTCTAGATACCTTAAATGAAATCGCCGGCGCCCTAGGCGGCGAAGGCAACAGTAATGTTGCTGCAAATATTTTAGAAGCTGTTACCACAGAACGCACAGCTCGCGTTGCAGCTGATGTTGAATTACAAGCGGCTATTGACGCTGAAGTGGCCGCTCGAGAAGCAGCTGATGACGTGGCCGCTACCACCGCTGGCAACGAGCACATCAACCGTGTGGCGGCGGAGAGCGGTCTTCAATCAAATATTGATGCTGAGGAAACTGCTCGTATAGCTGCAGATACTGCCGAATCCGTTGAACGCGCGGCCCAAGACACCCTGTTAACAAATGCGTTAGCTGATGAAACATCGACAAGAACTGGTGATGTTACCACTTTACAGCAAAATATTGATATAGAAGAAGCTGATCGCATTACCGCGGACAATGCTCTCATTGCTGCTGACCTAGCAATTGAGGCTGATGTTACGGCATTAACCACCACTGTTGCCGGTCACTCAACTGACATTGGTGCTTTACAAATCGGTAAATTGGATAATACCGGCGGCGCCGCTGAGGGCGAATATGTTTGGGCAGGTGCGATGAAAATGAATAACTATGTTTACATAGGTGAGAAGTGGCGCTTTAATGGTCACTCCGATGGCACCCGACTTGAACTTGAATACAATGAAGGCGGCGGCGTGGGCCCAAATAACTGGGTAACTGCGATGCCATTCTTCTCTACATGCCCATCCATGCCCGCTGCATCTGGCAGCCATGTTTTCCTCACATCGCAATTTAACTTAGGTTTTGATCTAACCAAAACATACAGTGTTGCCAGTGGTGAAGTATATGAACTTACCGATGCTGCTCTTATTGATGCAACAAAAGCTGGCCTACTCGCAGCTTACACTAGTTTGGCTCCTGCTGATGTTGCTGATCTTACAAATGTTTTCTTACCATATGTTGATTTTGATTACTATGTACTTGAACATTTCTCACCAGGTACTAACTGCGTTGTATACAAAGGGCAACCGCTTATCCTTGACCACAATGTTGATTGGATGCTAAGTTACTGCACCGTTGCTGGACAAATTGAGTCTAAATACTCGACTATTCTTTACGGTTCAAGAACTGTTGGCAATGTTTTCCAGGTCGGTCCTACATCGATGCCAAACAGTACATCATTACTTCTCGAATTCCCTGTCAATGGTTCATCCGCAGACTTACCTGGTACAAATATTGTTACAGGCGACCGTGTTGGTGTTGTCGTTACAGGTATTACAGGATCTGGTTTATCGGCAAGCATGCCATAAAAAATTTATTTTTAACATTTATTTTTATACTAATAAATAAATGGGAGATTTTAACGTATATTGTATTCAACCAATCAATTGTCGAAATGTCACCAGTTTGTCTGCAGGTGAAGGCATAACTATAGACCCAGCAATTGGAATAGGAAGGGTTAATATTGCAATAGATAGCAAAAACTGGCCGGATGAAGACACTATAAATGATTGGTTAAGTAATATTGGTTTAGAAGATTTGAAGGGAGAACCCGGACCCGCAGGTCCGTCTGGAATACAAGGTCCTGAAGGTCCTGAAGGTCCATCTGGAGCACAAGGTCCTGAAGGTCCTGAAGGTCCTGAAGGTCCATCTGGAGCACAAGGTCCTGAAGGTCCTGAAGGTCCTCAAGGTCCAACATTTTTTCCCGCAGAAGAAGAAATAATACAATGGATACAAGATAATTTAACTATAGAAGGTACTCCGGGTCCACAAGGTCCTCAAGGTCCGCCTGGTTTAGATGGCGCGGATTCAGCAAGCGCTATATATTTAGAAACATGTAAATATGTCTATGATGGAACACCGCTGGTTTTCAATAATACAATAAAAGAGACAGATAATTTCATAACAAAAACAGACAATAACTATTTTAATTTAGGAGGTAAATGTTATGTTTCAATTTTATATAATATATTAATCAGTTCATTAACAAAATACCCATATGAATTGGTAATATTACAAATAAATGTCAATCAGAAAACAGTGAAAAGAAAAGAATACGGTAGGGATATGAATTCTAATATTGCCGACGAAATATTGGTAGAATTAGAAAATCATGATGCTATTTCATTTTTTATTGAATCAGAAGCAATAAACAAAATAGCAATATTACCAGGGTCTTTTGTAAAAATTACAAAAATTATTGCAACTGATAATTAAATTTTTAAATAAAAACTTTATATTTAAAAATAATGAACTCTAAACCACAATCCAATAAACTTATATGGTCGGCTATTAAAAATATTAAACAAAATAAACCTTTATTTTTTGTACATATACCAAAATGCGGGGGTACATATATAAATAATATTATCAAAAAAACAAATATAAATTCTTCCAAAAAATCAGGCTTTAATACACATAAACCTGCTACAGAAGAAGTAAATCGTAATCATATTGTGTTTGCTGTGATTAGAGAACCAGTTTCTAGGTATCAGAGTTTGATTAATTACAGAATCCGTACTGACAGAATTGGTAATTTTAGTAAGGATATAAAAGACTGTGATAATATAAATGCGTATATTGAAAAACAAGCAGACGCCACCCTTACTAGTTTTTCACCATATAATACACTACTTCATTATTCAAAAAATGTTGATATTTTTATAACAATAGAGGAAGTTAAAGATTTTTTGGAATTTTTTGGCTATAGTATATCAAAAATACAACATAAAGCTGTGAATACTTCAACCAGAAAATACGGTAGATTTAATAATAAAACTATTAATAGAATAGCTAAATTATTTGAAAAAGATATTGAATTTTACCAAGAAAAAACATCATAGTTTCTGTGTTTTAAAAACCATTTTTTGTAAAATTCTATAATGTTGTTTATTTTAAGATTCTTGGGTAAATTTTTAATATTGCTGTTTGCAAACCAATTTCCTATGTAATTTGTGAAATAATTATTTTTATTTGAATTAAAATTTAATATTGTAGATTTGTTATCAACTTTTATGAAACCAAATTCCATAATGTATGTTCTAATTTTAACAATTGCAACCTCTTTTTGTTTGTAATTGTAATAATCTAAGGTTCCAAATTTGTTCTCCAAACCAAATCCTGTTTTGTTACACCACGTTTCGTTGAAACTTGAATTTTGAAAATTATTCTGGTAATTTACTAATAATGTTTCTTTGGAGACGTTTATTTGCTTTTCAATCGCAAGTATTGTACATAAATAATTAGTAATTTTCATATTATATTATATTACATTATAATATTTGATATTATCAATTTACATTATAGAGAATTCAAAATTGTCTAATATCATATAAACTGGTGCTATAATATAATCTATATTATATACAATCTCGTCATCCTGCATATTTCTAAATTTATTACATATATTTGATGCAATATGATTTGAGTTTATTAAATGTATATTCAATGTAATATCTTTGTCAGGTGGTAATTCAACCTCGGTTATTTTAGTATTAAACACACAAGGCAATTTACCTTTTTCACAATCTGCAATGCTAAATTCAGATTTATCAGTTAAGTCCATTAATTCTACTGGATAGATACCAAAAAAACCATAATTTGTATAACATAAAATTGAATACGCACTAAGATCAAAATTACCGGGTCTAAACATCATCAAAGGTATCTCAAAATTTAAAATAACTGTTTTATTCGAACTATGATGCAAATTAATAGGTATTTCTTTACTTGCATTATATGTACTTTTACACTGTAGCTTATCATTTAAAGGGATTGATATGTTAAAAATGTCAAAAGTAGATCTTTTTTCATCCAAAATTAATTGAGTAGTATCATCATCAGAACCCATAATAATATACTCACTATTAGAATCTAACAATATTTTACCAGGAGTCGTATGTTTATCTATGCCTAATTTAGTAAATTTGTTATTATTATTTTTTACAGAAACACATTCATTATTAAATACAGCAGTAGTGTGCTTAGTATTATTTTTCATTCCATAATCGTAGTAACCATAGCTCATTTATTTTATATATAATAAAATTTTTTCGATAAAGTTTTTATTGATCATATTAAGTCGTGATGATTCATGTCCCAATAATTTCCTAATATAATTTATAAAAAATATTCTATTATTTTTGTATAACACATTTAGTAGTTTAAAATTGTTATTGTCTAATTCTTCCTTAAAATTGCATAATTTAGAAATTATTTCTGGTTGTGTATCACTCCAATTCCATATAGTTCCGGAAGGTGATTGCTTAATAGCCCAATCAAAATCAGTTAGTCTGGTAGTGTTAAATATATATTTAATATCTACATTATTTTTTAAACACCAGCTAACAATAATTCTAGGGTCAATATAACGATTGATTGAAGTATCTAAATTCCAGGGTGAAGTTACAGATGTTTGTTTGTGATTGAGAAATTTTGCAACATCTGTATTTGCAGATTTAAATATCTCTTTAATCATCTTTTTTCTTGCGGTTGGCTTGGCACTTTCTAATTTATTTTGTACATTCGCTGTATAATATTCTAAATTTTCATACATAAATTTTGACGCAACCTGTGTGCGCACGGTTTTAGCGGAAATTGTGTTATTTTTTGTGTATGTTTTTAACCAACTATTTATATCGTCTGAATTAACACCTTTGAATAATTTATGCTCATTTAACTTTTTTGCATGTTCTTTCAAAATTTTTAGTAATTTCCATATATTGCTATCAATATGTGCAAGTCGATAACAAAAAACATTATCTTTACCTTTAAAAGCAAACCATACGTAATCACCTTGTTTAGTAGTATCGGTAATATTAAAATCTGTTGTTATTGTATAGACTTTTTCATTTAAAAATCCAATGTTTCTTGGATCTTCACCATCTTCAGCAAAGTACAGGGTTTTATCTTGATCATCCAATTTAAGCATTTTAACGTTATCACAATTTAAACCACATAGACCAACTACTGATTCATCATCTTCATTTTTTAAAGATGAAGTCGAATCAATTCTAAATCCTTGCGTAAAAAGTAAATATATACAAATAATTTTTTGAATTTGTTTTACTTCTCTTGATTGTTTATTTTTTAAAATATTAGTAGCACCCGTAATTTGTTCTTTAACAATAGTTTTAGAAAGTTCGTTGAGTATTCTTGCGTCATCGTACCTATTTACAGTACTATTTATTTTAATCTTACTCGTATCTCTGAGCTGACCATAAGATTGTGTGCCCCAACTATTAGATTTGCTTCTCCTAATAACATTATCTTCCCATTTCCACAACCATTCCTTATTATGATCTTTTATTGAATCTTTCCAATTATGGTTACCCGGGGGCCGCACTGCGTTACTAGAGTTTATAGTAACGTCTTCTGGTAAAATTTCTTTTTTAATTAAACCTAATGATATCATATGTTTATCTACGGTTTTTGGAATGAATAAAGAGGGCCGCGGAATATAAAAATTTTTAATCTCAGTTTTAACACCATCTACAAAACAATAACCATAATTTTTTTTAACGTTTGCCATTTCTGTATTTCTCTGCGTCGTTGTTTCCTTTGTCGTTGTTTCCTTTGTCGTATTGTTTATTTCTAATACATTTACCCAATTAATCTTATCAATATTAGGTCTGTAACCTTCGTAAGCATCGCTTAGATACTGAATAAATCCTTTTATTGGTTTTGTTGCACTTATTCTACCATAAAAGAAATTTGACACAAGCATATAATTATGTTTGTTTTTATATATTTCTTCCATATTTAAAAAATTACCAATCACCTTAGGATTCCATAGTTCAGCCCCGTCTACTATCTCTATATTGGGAATTAATTGATTTACAAACAATAATGCATAATCAATTAATTCGTTTTCTAAAGTCAATTCTATAGGGTCATCATCACCCTCTGAAATTAATAAAATAATACTAGATATTGGTCTTTCTTCTGGTAATAAAGTGTCATCAGCGTATGGGGATAAATATTTAAAATATGGACCTTGATGAACAAGAGTATTCCATTTAATAACGCCTTTATTACTATTGCCGTGTTGTTCCATGAAGCGTTTATTTAAATATATTTTAAATATATTTAAATTGTATTATTTAACCTCGTTCTCTCCATTTACAACCACAGCTCATACAAGTTGCATATACCGATGTACCTTCGTCTGAGCTTCTGTCTTGTTTTGCATATGAATATACACGTCTGCTTCCACATATTTTTCCAGTTTCTGGTACAAAAGCTTTACATTGAAAAATACCTTCTTCTACTTCAAACGGATTTTTGATAAAATTATTTTGTTCTTCAATAAGGTATGAAATTTGCTTGAAATTTTCATTACCCCATCCAAACTCATTAGCTTCAATCATTTTAATAATAACACTGAATTTAGTCTTTTTTTGTAACAGAAGTGCTATTTCATACACAAAAGTTTTATATTTATCTACAGAATACGGTTTGGTTTTTGCTATATGTTTATGTATAAGCTTTTCAAGCTTATTTATGTTTGTTTCGTTTTTAAGATACAGTTCAAAAACATCTTTAGTTTTGTTTCTTATTTCTTGTATTTGCACCTTCATTTATTTATCTAATGTTTCTAACTTATTAATATCAATTTTATTTTAACGAATATTCTTCCCTCTCAAAAGGTTCCAAGTATTTCATCTCCAAAAAATTAAATATATCTTTTTCAGATACGAATGTTGGCAATTCTCTAGATTGAACTTTCAAATCTGAACGAATTGCCATCCAAATTACACCCAATTTGTTTTGACCTATATCTTCTCCTGTTGTTTTATCTTTTTTCCAACCCCATATTTCGGTAGGTGTTGCCCTAGCAACATAATGGTGTAAAATCTTAGTACCTGAATTTTTTAAAGCTTGTGACACAGCGAGAGCTTTTAGTTTTTCCAAACATATTGCAACTTGAACCCTTTCTGACTTAGAATTCCAAATATTAATTTGGTCAGGTTCCAGCGGGTATCCATATTTACCTTTTCCACCAGTTCTTTTTGCTTCAACTGGATCAGATATTGTAAGAAATTTGTCAGCATGTTTATTAAGCTTCTTTTTAACCTTTTCATTTTTTTCGGCATCTGCCACTGTTCTGAATTTTTCACCATGAAATGCTTGCTCACCGCCTTTGTAAGTTCTATCATTAATAGTAATTGGATGCTGATAAAAATTACTCAATTCTGAAAGCTCTTTTTTACGCGAGAAAAAAGTTATAGAACCTTTCTCTGGCATTGTATTAGTAAAGCCGTGTTCATTAAGTGACCATCCTTTAGAGAGAGCCACACTACGCTGATGTGTGTTGAATTCTTTTGAACCAGTAAAATATAATATTGCAAACGGATATTGATTTGACGGTGAATACATAATATCTATCCTTCGGGCACGGTCGTTAGGAGTTATTTTAGAGATCAAGTATGTTTTAAAAGGACCCTGTGTGAGGAAACCCTGGCTAATATTTCTAGTGTGCAATTGTTCAACCAAATACGCATAAGCTTGTTCATTGTTAGTAATAATATCAATATCACCAGAATTTGACTTGCCGCGTCTGTAAGAACCAACAATTTCATACTTGATCGTTTCATCATCCTCATATTTTTCTTGCATAATTAGATCAAGGACTTCTTTGTATCTATCAATTTCATCCCTTGGAATTCGTTCTTGTAAATCGTAATAATGTTTCAAACTAAGAACCGTATCAGGATTGAGCTTTATTTTTTGTTTTTTAAGTATTTTTAGGTCTGTTGGAAGAAGCCGTGCATATTCAATCAATTCATCTATACTGTTAATAAACGGTTCTTTATTGCGCATAGCAATTTTTTTTGCTGCAACAGGACCTATACCATGGACTGTTTCCAATTTTTGTATAAGGTCAAATTTTCCAATTTGATCAATAGCTTCTTGAGATAGCTGTGGTAATGGAAACTGACCAGTTTCAGAATATGTTTTGAGTTTTTTATAAATATCACTTGTTTCAGGGTTGCTAAAATATGTTTGATAATCTTCAATTTTACTTGGTATGTTAGTGTTATCGGTTTCTAGTTCGTTTAAAAATTTTCTGTAGTGAACAAGAGAAAAACTTGAACTATTACTATCTAGTTTTTTATATTGTATGATTTTTTTGATCAGAAGAATAACATTCTCTTTTGACAAATTGATACTGGAGTTCATAAATTTATCGTAAATAAAATATTCATTTTTCAATTCATTTTTTTGCAGAGTCAAAACAGTATGTATTACTATTTTAGAAAAATCTACATCTAATTTTAAGTACATACGTGCAATAGTCACAAACGCAATTTTAACATCTTCTGATATATTATTATCTTCTAAAAATACAAGGGTGTTTTGAATACTCTTATGAGAACATAAGAACTCGATTCTTTGAATAATGTATGCATCACTCATATTTCTTACTTATAACCTAAATAATAAATATTATATAATATTTATGACTGAATTGATAATTGACACTCGTGAAAATTTGGTAATTTCTAAACTCGGAGATTATAATTTCAAAACGGAACAACTAGACCTAGGTGATATAATTTTCAAAGAAGAAGGCGAAATTATACTAATTATAGAAAGAAAAACTATCAAAGATTTGAAAGCAAGTATTGTTGATGGCAGGATGAAAGAACAGAAGGCTCGGCTATTAGGTTCTAATACAAACATTATGTACTTGATTGAAGGAGATTTATACAATGAAAATATAGGAAAATTTCCTGTTAAAACTTTAATTGGTAGTATTATAAACACGGAACTACGAGATAATATTAGAGTATATAGAACATTGTCTATTAACGAGACAATAGAATTTATCAAAAAACTACACGACAAATTAAATAAAGATGGTAAAACATTTTTTAAGGAAGTTAAGCTCGATTACGCATGTAGTCTTAAGAAAAAGAAGAAAGAAAACATGACCCCTGACGTATGGTTTAGAACTACATTAGAAGTAATTCCTCATGTGTCGGATAAAGTGTCAAATGTTATTGTAGAAAAATATAAAACTTACGCAAATTTAATAGAAACTTATACTAAAATTCCTGAAGAATTGAGAGAAAAATTACTAATGGATATAGAATACAATATTGCAAACAATAAAAAAAGGAAAATAGGTCTAAAAATATCTCAACGAATTTATAATTTTTTATATAATATATTATAAATGTCATCGTATATAATTGTTCTAACTATTCTTTTTATTGTTTTTATTGCGTTCGGATATGCGTTTTTGATGAATTATAATAAATCTGTAGATTGCTATGCTGCTCAAAACGATCCAAAAATAGTGGAATTAAGAGAACATTTTACTAGATTTTGGAATAAACCTAGAGTATGGCCTAAAGAACTTAGTTATTTGAGTAAAAGAAATATAATGAAGGAAACAACTTTACAAAAAGGTGAAAAAAGTTACACAATTAACAAAAAGGATGTATATATGTGTTTAGTAGATGAAAATGGAAATTATTATCCTTTTAACATGCTTGTTTATGTTCTGGCTCATGAATATGCACATGTTATTTCCACATCTATAGGACATACTGAGGAATTCCATCTTAAATTCGATATATTATTAGATGTAATGATTAGGGAAGGTTTTTATGATCCATCGGAAGAAATTATTTTGGATTATTGCTTATATTAATAAAATTTTCTGTTTAAAGACTGATTTCATTATTGTAAATGAACACTAACACAAATGAATCAGCTCTTACGGCCCCTGAAGATAGAGATTTAGTAAACAAATGGAGACCAGATCAACATGCACCTACTCTTACACCTGTACAAACTCAAGCCGCTATGGAAGAAAAAAATGTAAATACATTTTTGTCTAAATATCCAGTAGTAGATAGAACTTATGCGGATCCTGCAGAACCAATGCAAAAAATTGGTCTTATTTCATTTACACCTGCAAAGGGAGCAACTCCTAATGAAAAAGGTATATACGGGTTCGCGAAAATGAGGGGTAATTATGCTACTGAAATGGAAGCTACTCAAAAAGCCGAGTTCATTATCAAAAATCTAGATTCGTATAATACCGTTTATCATGCATATGTAGGAAGACCGTTTCCTCTGACAGAAAGTTCAGATTATTCTGCTGAAACAGATCAAATAGATGTTAAAAAGGATATGAGAGAGTCTGTTTCTCATAATGTTAAACAAAAGAAAAAGGAAGAATATGAAGAAATAAATGAAATTAAAAAGAGGGAAGAAGCGTTGATAGAAAAGCAAAAGCCATCGCAACATGGAGAAGAAGTAGAAGTCGATCCTTATGAAGAATATATTACATTGAAAGTCAAAAAGGCACAACTCAGCTGGACTTATCTTGAACATATTTCAAAAATGAATGAAATAAAAGAAATTATCAAAACTACCAGAGAAACTCTTGATAAATACGACGAAGAGCAGCCGGGTTTTAAAGATAGCTATTATGATAAATACATGGAAGCTAGAAATCATTCTGGTCTTGATTCGTCAAAAGAAACTAACCAAAATAATTTTATGAAATTCATGGTAGAAGAAGCAGTATTACCAGGAATAGATGAAGATCTAATAGTTACTGTTTAATTTATTATTTTTGAAAAAAATAATAAACTCAAGTTTATAAGACAATTTGTGTTTTGCGTAAAAAATTCAACTCATCTATATGTTTTTGCAGTGCCGCCTCGTCTGGTTTCAATTCGCTTTCGGTACATCTGCAAAAAATATCAGAACTTTCACTAGGATTTCCTAATTTTCTTTTAATATTTTCAACAATCTTTAAGTATAAATCATGATAATCGGACTTTAATGTTAATACAAATCTTTTTATCATTCCGTCTTTACCTCCTTCCAAATACTTAAATTTACCGCCTTCTTTAACAAAAACGCAGGGATATGTATCTGATATAGTTTCGTTGTCATCAAATAATATTACGTCCGATAATTCACTACTATCCCTAATATACGACAATAATTCTTTATCGGGATTATCATAAATAATAATGACCTGTTCCTCCGGTAGATTTAAATAATTTTCATATGTTAATAGATTTTTAACTATACAACAACAAGGGCATTCAATTTTTGAAACTATAAAATATTGAACTGTATTACCGTCTAAATATTTTCGCAATAATTCTTTAATGTTTTCTGCTGAGCCCAAAGTATCTATAAATAACGGTATATTTCCAGTAGGTGTAATAGGACTAGACGTTGTTTTTAGTTTTTTTTTGATTTTTTGTAACGTCTTTTTGACTTACTTTTACCCGACTTTTTACCACCAGACTTTTTAGGTCTTTTAGATTTAGATTTACGGGATTTTTTCTTTTTAGGGACCGACTTTTTGGGCTTTCTGCATCTTTTAGTTTTTCTATCAAAAACTTGAGACACTTTGCACTTTTTAGGAGATTTTTTCTTCGACATGGAACGTGTTTTCGCACCCGCATTTTTCATGGGAGATTTCTTACCGTAACGTCCCATGCTTTTTTTGGTAGGTTGTCGTCTAACAGATTTCATTATTCTCTTAGCCATATTTTATATTATATAAGTTTTTTAAAATTATTTAAATTTGTAACGTAATTTACACGTTATCAAATTTTTTAAAATATTATTTTGTATTTTTTTTAAGCCAACCTTTATACTTGGTCACAAAGATATTCAACTCACATATCCACATATGTTTTTCTGTTGTTGATTTCAGAATTTCAAGTTCTTCTTTAAGGTTTAGTATATTGGTTTCCAATTCTTGTATTTTTTCTTCTGTAAAATTTTTCACTGATAGTTTCATTAAATTATCACAATCACTGTAATTTTCATTTTCTAGTTCTTCAATTATTTCAAATTCTTTTCGTTTCATTATAATAATTTCTTCATTAACCACAGCGGAAATAAACCTTTGCTTATTAATAAGACTTTCAATGTTTGAGTTTAGTATATTCAATTCATATTCTTTTCTTTTACGGTAAAATTCCAGCCTTACATTTGAAAAGTTTTCAATGATTTTATGAGGGTCATCATATTTAACTATTTTTGAATTTTCATTAAACAATACCATATTAGATACATACAAATAACTGTGCATATTCAAGTTTTTGGCATTTACTTTCATACCATCATTACATTCAGTAACGGTAAAATCAACTCCTGTTGTAGTAGAATGATTTTTAAAGGATTTTATTGTCTTTGAACATGCCAAATCTTCCAGAACCTCCTTAAATTTATTTGTCCATGTACTCACTGGTAACTCTGAAATTTTATAAACAGAAGATTGTCCTACCTGTGTTATGACTCCACGAGTAACATATTTATTTTCTGTTTTCTCAATAGTGCCTTTGAAATTTCTATACCAAGGGTGAATAATTTTCATAGGTTTTTCATTTATCCAATTTTTAATACAATCTACAACATCAAGCGGATTATAACATGGTATAGTGCAAGACCATCCTGTACCAATACCTGCTACACACCCATTAATAAGAATCATTGGAATAATAGGTACATAAAATTCAGGTTGTACTTTATCACCGTCGTCAATAACATACTTTAGAATAGGTTCATCTTTCTTTGGAAAGATGAACTCCGTCAAAGCTTCCATTTTTGTATATATATACCTTGCACTTGCAGCATCTTTACCCCCTTCCAATCTTGTACCAAATCCACCATCTGGATATAACAATGGTATATTGTTAATACCTGTATAATTAGCAGCCATACCTATCATAGTATCTTGTAAATTTTGTTCTCCGTGGTGGTAATTAGAATGTTCTGCTGTATAGCCGCTTAACTGAGCTACCTTACAAGATTTGCCAGCGAATTTTAGACCTTTCTTAAAAACTGAATACAAAATTTTACGCTGCGATTCTTTCAATCCATCTATACAATTTGGAATCGATCTGCAACAATCTGAATGCGAAAATTTTATAGTTTCATTATTTAGAAAATCTGTGATTAACATGGTGTTTATTTGCTCATCCATATTGTCCAATGAATTTACAGAAACATTTGGATCAAAATGACTTAACCATGATTTACGCTCGTCAGCACAATCTTTGTGAAAGATTTTATGCATAGTTGATTGAAGAGTGGAATCAGATTGGTATTCTACCATTTTAGCCCCAAATGTATCAGGAACATCTGCCTCTTTTGTAGTTCCCAGACCCTTATAATATTTAACTTCGGGAATTTTATCTTGTGTTTTTATGTATTCGTTGAATTGGATCTCGTCATAAAAAAGTTTATTTTTAGTTTTTGTAACATAAACACGTGCGATTGGTGTTTTCATACTGACCAAATATGGATTTTTTCTTTCAAGCAACGTCGGAAACAAATTTTGCAGTAAATTCATAAGTAGTGATTCAATATGAATCCCATCTACATCTGCATCTGTGATGATTATTACTTTGCCGTAATATAGAGTTTTGAAGTTGTTATCGTCATTGTAATCAACCCCAAATTTCAACCCAGTTGTTTGTATAAAAGATGATATAACCTTGTTTGAAGCTATTGACGTACTTGTAGCATTTCTAACATTCAAAATTTTACCTGTTACGGGTAATACACCAAACCAATCACGTCCAGCTTTACCATAAACGCCTGTACCAATCCCAGCAACAACATAAGTTTTAGCGGACAAACCTTCACATACAAATAATGAACATTCGCTTGAATATTTACCTCCGGCATTGTTTGCGGCATCTAGTCCATCAATTTTAACAACCTTTTTCTTGCGTTCAGTTTTTTTCAAGAGTAACATTTCTTTTGCCTTAATAATATCTTCCACATTATGCATTACTTCCCATTTCATAATATTTGTTATGACAGACTGTTTGACACTTGCTTTAACTGTAGGCGACTCAAGTTTATTTTTATCTTGTCCGTCAAATTCAGGTCGAATTACTCGTGCGTTTACAAAAATTCTAAAAAAAGGTTTAATATCGCTTATATTTAATTTTGCTCCTTTATCTTTCTTGAATTTTGAGTTAGTCTTATTTAGAACAGGTCTTAGAAGAGCATCTACCCAAGCGTCAATATGAGCTCCACCCAACTTAGTATATATACCATTAACAAAACCTATAAATTCAAACCCGTCAGAAGATGTTAGACCAACTTCACAAGTATCAGTTGTGATGAAAACCTTGTCTTCTGTAGGTTTTTCATAAAATTCTGTATAAGATGCAATATTTTTACAAGGTATTGTTACATCGTTGAAGGATACATTAATTTTTGTCACCATGGCACAGTCAATGGTCAGTTTTCTGTATAAATCAATAATATCTTGAGAATAACCATCTACACCAAACTGTTTAAAATCAGGTATCCACTTTATAAATGTATAACCATTTTTGCAAGCCTTTTTTACAACTGATTCTTTATCTGTGTCTTTCATATTATTTCTCCATGTTTGCTTGAATATTTTTTGGTTTGTGGGGTCACATCCTTCTACAGTAAATTCGGATGAAAAGATATTTGTCAATTTACCACCAAGACCATTTCTACCAGCAAGTGTTCGGTCTTCTTCATCATCATAATTTGACCCAGTAAGTAATTGTCCAAAAATTAAGCTATGATTGTAGCATTTTTCATCAGGATGCATTTCAATAGGTATGACTTCACCATCATTCCACACGCTGGTTTCTCCAGTTTCCATATTTACATTTACTTTAATCTTGGAACACGAAACTCCTTCCTTAATACTTCGTTCTGCATTATCTATGGCATTTGACAATATTTCAATAAATATCCTTATCAACGCGGGACATGTTACTATTTCTTTTTTAACGATTTTAAACACATCTGTGTAGGTAGCAACATATTCTTCGAAAGGTCTAAACCGTGTAGAACCAACATACATATCTGGACGATCCAAACAATGTGATATAGGATCCTTTTTCTGAAATTTCTGTTTGCTTTTGCTCATATTATATTTAATCAAATATAATATCAAATTTTAAATACAATTTTCAATTTAATTCATGACAACACTTATCTCAGGAGAATTGTGTATGAAAACTATTTTTACAGTTTTATCCTTATCGTTTTCTGAAGCCTTCTCTTCATCTTGTAAGTCTATAAATTCGCCAAAGTCGGTGTCAGTAGAATCATTATCTTCATCTGAATCATTATCTTCATCTGAATCATATTTGGTTTCAGACAATGATAGTGTCGGCTTAAACGCAGTTATTAAGTGTTCTGTACTTAATACACTATCCTTATTTTGTTGGTGTTTGTAGTCACCTTGTTTGGTAATATAAGTATTTTTATTAACAGGAAAAAGACATTTTATTGTTTGTTGTTTGGTTACACTCGTTTTTGAATTATTTAAATTTTTAACATCAACCATACCTTTAGTATTCCACGAGTTACCACATTTTATAGCATTGTCAATATTTGTTGTGTTGTAGCATAGTGAAATAGAATTTGAGCTATTCCTATGAAAATAAGTATTTGAGTTATATTTTTGAAATTCTTTGTGTATTTTATGTTTATTGTTATATAAAATTTTATCTTTAATACTTTCGTTTGTAAAGCTTGGAATACCTTTGAAAAATCTCTGTATAGCATAAATTGAATTATATATGTTTTTAATGTTTTTTCTTATATATGTTTCTGTTTTGAATTTGTTCCAATCTAAAATATAGTTGTCTTTGTTTGGAATCTTATTAGAATTAATAAAAGTATTGTATATTTTAATATTATTTTCTATTTTTGTATATGTAAAACTTTTCTCATCTCTCTCTAAATCAACGTATTCCACTGCTTGTGAATTTAAAGGTATATTACGACTATAAGATAGATTATATTCAAGTATTTTAATAGCTTCTGCTAATTTTATGCCATATAACATTGATATTTCAAAACTTTCTGTTAAAGGTTTGTTGGTAATTTTTTCTAACCATTCCATTATTTGTAACGATTTTATATTACTATTTGTATTATATTTATCAGATAAAACCTTCGTAATAATTTGATCATCATGTTTATTATAATTTTCAATATTATCAAAATAACCTTCAATAATATGGTTGTCCTTATAATTTGTAATTTTTTCCCGATTTTTAGAGGCAATGTTTAAATAATATACTAATCTTTTACGAATGTTGTCGGTTTCTAATTTAAGTTTATTATCAATAAAATAACCAGGATTTTTCTCAAAACTTAGGAATTCAGTAGGGTTATCGTAATAACAATTTACGTCGATAATTGTGTTTAGTTTTAGAAAATTATCCATGGTTTTTTCACCGGATGTTGTTTCTGTTATAAATTTTGAATATAACCAAATAAACAATGATTTGAGAGATAATGCGGTCTTTTTGTATAATTTGTAATTATCTAATTCGGATTTTTCATGGCTTAGAGATGGAGCAGCTCTGCTTTCAATACTAAATTTTACTAAACCAAATTCGCCTTCAATAAGATCATCAGACCCATTAATATAGGAAGAATTTACCTCATCTTTTTGTATAATAATACTTTGTATTTCGTTATGTATTTGCATATACAGAAAATAAAAATCATCGGAACATATGGCGGCAGTCAGATTTAATTTTGTGTCTGAAACACATATAAGAGGTAAAGGTTCAATTGGCGAAACATTTACAATAAACATGAATTGATCATGCAATCGAGATCTTAACTTTCCTAAAAGTTGTCTTGTTTTACCATATTCATCTATATATTGTTTTTCAAATTGTATAATATCATTCCATCGATATATTTCTGATATATTTCTTCTAAGTCCTTTTTCGAGTTTATTTTTTAATGTATAACAATTAAAACAGTAATAAGTCATGTGTTTAATATTTTGGATAAAATCTTGATCCGTCACAAATTTTTTAATAAATTTAGGACCATTTTTCATAATTATTAACTCGCAGGAATAAAAGGGTGTTGGGGCACCGCCGCGATGTTCATAAATTAACACTGTTTTACGTTTTAATGACGTGCTTTGTGAAACACTTTCATATTCATTTTTATAAAGCAAATGGCGATAATACGGTACTACATTGGTTATTTGCTGGTTCTTATCAATAGTATCCCTACGTAATACTATAATTCTAACATTGAACAGTGCTTCAAACATTTGTAAAAAATAAAATGGATCCATATATTCTGTTGCTTTTTCAGAAAAATATTTTGCGTAAATTTCATCTACTGTCATATCAGGTAATGATTGTTTGGCAATTGGAATGTATAATTCTAATGATTTTCGTATATCTTCTTCTTTACTATTATTTTCTGTTGCGGTCAACAAACATTTGAAAAATGAATCTCTTACAGTAAATCGGCTAAGCGTACTACTATTACCATAATTTACAACACCAAGCCTGTTAAATTTTGATTTAGGTTGTTCACTATTTTGCGAAGCATCTTCAAATAATTTTAAAATCAATGGAGGTAGATCCCCAATAGATTCGTATTTAACCATTGAATTGCCTGTATTAGTCGTAATAGATATTTTTCGACGTCCTCTAGTCGATGCATTACCTGTTTTTGGATCTACTATATTCGTAGTAGTAGATCTTTTTGAAGCAGTAGTGCCCGTTTTTGAAGGCAAATAACAACATGGTAAATTTAATTGTGTAACTTCATTTGTTTCCTTATCTATACCTGGGGTAGGTGTTATGGTATTTTTAGGCATTAAATCAATACGTGTAGAGTTTGTTAATTTTTCCGTACGGGCAGATGCGTTTTCTAAATCTCCCGACTTTTCCATATCTTCTTTATTTCTACAATAAAACCACATCGGATGAATTAAACGTGATTTATTCGAAGGTATGTCTGACCGCAAAGGCATTTCTATAGTATTTTTAGGATATTTCATTAAAGATTCAGGTATTATGTCATTATTTTCATTAATTATTTGAAGTGCTTCTTTTTCAGAAATTACTATTGGTTTTTTAGCACACGATGATAAATAGTCAGTACCTTTGAGAATTTCAATAGTTCTAAAATCATCTTTATGTTGAGAGTTTGCAATTATTTCAGGTTTAAATAAGTAAGGATATAAGGTCGCAAAAAATTGTTTTTCATCAGAACCTTTTTCTAGCTTGCACGGGACATCATTTGCAGCCAGAGTTAGCTGAGAATCATCGGTTATAATATTAATATCTATTCCTATCTCTTTGTAAGATTCTATAATTGAATCTTTATTAAAATCGTAAACAATTGTAATTAACTTATTAAAATAATACAAAAACTCTGATAAACTAGAATCATTTTTACATTTTGCAATATTAACCTGTAAAGTTTTATTACAATCTTTAAAGGCGTGTTTTACTTTCTTGCTTGTAACAGTATTACAAATTTGTTTTACATTTGCAACTATTGTTTGGTTAAGGCGAGTTTTGAAAAATATACGACTGCTAAACATTTTTTCTGTAAATATTTTTTCATTTGTATTAAATTTAGAAACAGTTTCTATTTCGTCATCAGTGAGGACTTTTTTGTTTAATATAATGTCAAGTAATATATACTTATTTATATATATATTTTCGTAGTTGATTGATGCGGTTATGTTTGATACTTCTCCGGAATTGTGAATTAATTCGGCCCGCAAATTAAATAATTCACATATAATTTGTAAGATTTTATCTTTTGTTTCTTTATTAATAGTTGCAATTTTGATATTGTTATTATCATCAATATAAACTCTAATTTCTGGGTCAGAATAATCAGAATCAATATTAGGGTAAATATGTATTGAATTATAAGTGTTATAGTTAATATTTACAGTATGTTCTAAATCTTTATGAATTTTTGCTAAGTCCTTATATATGGCCAATTTAAAGCGGTCATTTAATATTAGATTATTGAACATCACATCTAAGTTAAAATATTCTGTTTCTTGTTTAGAAGTATCTATTGTTATTACAACTATCTGTGATAATATTTCTTGTGTAAATTTAATATCAGATTGATCACCTGGTTCCGAAATTTGTGATATTTCTATATCCCGTTTATAATCTACCAACCATTTATCCCTATTACTTTTAAGTGTATTAAATCTGTCTAGTATGGTATTTGCATCATTACTATCGTAGTACGTACTAATCGGGTCCAACAAACACAATACGTACATTGTTGTATTAGCGTCCCACTCATTATTTTCATAATTATAGAATTTACATAAATATGAAGGTATAAACACAGGAGTGTCTTTATCATCCCATTCTATAAATTTAGTAATATCTGAACCTGGTAACATATCAGGAATTTTCTCCATTTTTTTTACATAATCAAACACATCAATAACTATCCGAGTGTTTTCCTGGAGTTTCGCAAGCTCGGTTTTAATATTTGATTCTGTATCATATTCATATTTAACAAATTTTGCAGTTAAAAGATTATTTGTATTATTTAAACTAGTACCGCTTATGTATAAAAAATCAGGAGATGTTTTCAATTCATATGAAAGTTTATTTTTCAATTCTTCTAATGTGTTAACATCCGTGGTTTCAATTTCGCTCGTCATTACTTTAGTATTTAGTAATTGATTTTTAAAATACAAAATATTATTTTATTTAATGAATTTGAAATTTACAAAAATAGATAATTCAATTACTAAAACAATTGTTGTTGATGAGTCTATTAATTTATACTATTTAAAATACGCGTTCGACGGTATGTTAAGCAACGAGTTTAGAATACCGTGTAACGAACTTGTTATTATGAAAATCAATCCATGTACTTGCGAATTTAAGTCTATTGATGATTTTATAAATATATATTCTCGTAATACTCCTATTGACAGCATTTGGGATTTTGATAATATGACCTTTATCGTGTCTTCTTATGCAATTCTTAATCATTATGATTTATATTATTTTTATAGAAATTCAATGGAATTTATTACTAATACAAGCGAATGTCCGTGTTGTTATGAAAATAATAAAAAATCTGTAATTCCTTATGATTGCAAACATATGATTTGCTGGGATTGCTATAATATATGGTCTGATAAAGGCGGAAATAATTGTCCTATGTGCAGGGCTCAAATTTCATATTTAAAATAAACTACAATTTTTAAATGAATATGCTTATATAGATATTTAAAATATAAGCATATTCATTTAAAAATGAATACTCAAGACCCGGATAAACAAACAAGTGTCTTTAAATCAAAAACTAATGAAGCTTACTTGGTGAAAGTTCTTGCGGAATTATTAACAAATAATTTAAAAATTGGTTGTTTTTTGTTAGATGCATCAGGTATTAGATTGACTCAATTTGACCATCACAGACACACTCTTGTCGATATGAGACTTGATTCTGAAAATTTTTCAATATATAGATACAAAAAAAGTGAGAAAACTCAGCTTGGTTTGAATTTAAATCATTTTCATAGAATGTTAAAATCAATAAAGAAGAAGGATTCGCTTCAACTTTTTATTTTAGAAGGTGCAGAGACAGAACTTGGTATTAAAACAATACCAAAGGAAAATAACAGAGTTACAACATCTGGTATTAAAATACAAAATATGCAAAATTTAGAAGTAGTTTTACCAACAGGTTATACAAAAAATCCGATTATTGTTTCATCGTCTGAATTTCAAAAAATGTGCAAAGATCTGTGCAATATTGGAAGTCCTAATATTAGTGTGTGTGTAAAAAATTTTAATATTGAATTTACAGCAGATGCTGATGGTATCTTGAAAAGAAAAGTTGTTTTAGGAGAGACAATAAATTCAGAAGATGTAAATGAAAATGAGTTTGAAAATGATGAAAAATATGAAGCCGTTTTTTCATCTGAACAATTCTCAAGAATAACCAAGCTCGCGGGGCTAAGCGGAAGTTTACAGATTTATTCTGCAAATTCAGAGCTACCACTTTTATTTAGATCAAATATTGGAAGTTTAGGTAAAATATCTGTTTATGTAAAGTCAAATGAAATGATTGAAAACGAATCAAAATACAATGACGAAGTATAATAATCAAAATCTTAATATAAATAATAATAAATTTATAAATAAATGACTAAATATTGTTATACAAGTCTGATCACTTTTTTCATATTGTTTTCGACAGTTATAGGATTTGTTTTATATCAAATTAAACCTTCTTGGGTAACAAAACCTAATATAAATGGCGATAAATATGATTGGTATAACTTAATATTCTTAAGTTTATTGGGTGGTCTAACACTATCTTTAATAATACTTGATATATTTTTATATACACCGACTAACAAAAATATATCAAGTACTATTAAAAAAATTGCCACCAAATCCACAAAATCAAAAACTAGTGACAAATCATTTACTACAGAAGCAAGTAGTATATTTTAATTAATTTATAATTTATATATAAATTATAAATGAACAAATTTAGAGGTATTTTTGTAAATATAGAACCTGATACAATAATTAAATCTTTTATATTAAATTCTTTACTATGGTCAAGTGTTACAACATTTTGTATAGCTATTAACGAACTTACCCGAAAGATGAGCCCAGACTACAATGAAGAGTATGATTTAAACAAAAACAGTTGGCAAGGTCTAAGCGTAACATTTATTAGTACTTTTTTCGCAACAATGCTTGTTTATGGTATCTTACACGTTATATTTGGGTTTGGAAATAGCATGGTAACAGATTATAGTTGATAAATACTTTGACGGTCTAATATTTGAACTATTTTATTTATATTTTCTTTATGTTTTTTGTTTAAAATTTCATTATCAATTTTAAGCACGTTTTCATTTACATACATTTTAGACGCTCCATGATACAAAGTTTTACTCCAGCTACTTAATTGAATATTTTTAACAGAGTCCATATCTATAATTTCTGACAATTTAGAATTAAATTTTACTCGTATATCAACAGGAAATTCGCAATTAACTATGTAAGCATTACTATTATAGTTTGAATTTAAATTTGTCAAAATAGTATGTTTAAACAAAAGTGTTTTCATTATTTTATTTTTGTAGTTTAAATTATTGTTAAATTCTAACTTATAATTACTCAATAAATTATATATTGAGTTTATGTTTAAAAAAGTGTATTCTGTGTATACCGGATAATTATATTCAATTATATTAATTGGTATTTCTTTGTCAATATCAATTTCGTTTAAGTTATAATTTTTAATATATTCCAAATTTGACATAAAATTATACCATAGTTCATCTAAATATTTTTTTTTGGTAACATACTTAGTACAATTATATTGCTTAATTACATTAAGCAATTTGTTGTTTGTTAATACATAATTTGTCAATAAAACCTGTGCGCAATAATACTTTGTCAAAATATTATTATTTTTAATTGTGCTTATGTTTATAATTTTCTTTAAAAAATTTAATAGCATGTTATATTCGTCGTCCATTGATGAGTTTTTGCTAAAATTGTTTACAATTTCATTGTAAATAAGTAATTCATTTTTCTTATAGTTAATCTGTATATCTGCATTATATATATCCTTATGAATCTTAAGATTATTGCAAAAGTTTTGTAGTACTTTAATTTTGAAATTCTTTGTGTCGTTATATTTAATATTTGAATTGGTATTGTCAAATATTAGTTTTGAATCTAACATATAGTTTATATAATCAATAGGTGATTTGTACTGTAAATCTAGTTTATTTGAATATGCAAGTGTTGAATATTTTTTGTACGATTTGAAGAAATCATCTATTTCAGAAATTGAATTAAATTTGTCTCGTTTAAAATCAGTATTGCATATAAAATTGCAAAATTTTATTAAATTTTCTTTGTCTAGTGTTTTTAACTTGTTAATATTGTTATCTAATATAATATTCAAAGTCGAACTTAATAACATAAAAATATCATTGAAGCGGTTAATTTTACTTTTATATGTATTTATACCAATGCCGTATTTAATATCATCATAAACAGCGTTTGATTTACCAAAATCAATTATGTAAGGTATTAATTTTGTTTTAATTTGATAAGTTTTTCTACCTATAACATAACCAAATTTTTTAAAATTTGGTTCTTTTTTAATCATAATATTCCAAGGCATCAAATCATTATGTATAAAAGCACACCTTCTCTGGGCAATTTCTAAACTCAAAAAAATTTGAAACATTATTGATATATAATTATTAAAGTTAAAATTATTTTCATTTTTAGCAGCGTACAAATAGTCTGAAAAAGTTTGACCATTTATGTATTTATTTACACTAATATATGTTAATGTATTTTGTTTAAGATCTTTATAATTTATACCAAGTTTTGTATTAGCTTTATTCATAAGATGTTGATTATTTAATATGTTTGGGAATTTCTTTTCTAACGTATAACATCCAAATGTATATGTAAAATTAGGGCAATATTCAAGTAAATTATTAATACATTTTGTACCTATAAATGAGTCGTGAATGTGTTCTTTATGTTTAATTCCAAAATCCAGGTTTGTCTCCTTTAAAACAAGACTAACATTGTTAAAGTTATATTTATAAATAATACCAAGTTTGTTAATACAAATTACTTTCTCATAATTAGAGTTGTCAAATTTAAACAAGTTTTTTCCGTCTTCCGCTGCAAATTTATCAAAAACCCAATTTAATGCTGTCAAAGTCTGTATTGAATTAGTGTATTTTAATAAGTTTGGTTTTACAGAAAAGTCAAAATTAGCGGATTTTGGGTATTTATATGTTAATTGTTGTTTTTCTACAAAACCTAGCTGTATATCTGTAATTAATTTGCATGGGACGCGGCTAATATTTGAAGTAGTATAAATATATTTTAAGACATTTTGAATATAACTTACTAAATATTTTTTATTTTCCAAATGTTCTGTATAAAATTGTTTAGCATTAGATGCTATCTTTCTACAAATATCATCATTTTCTCTACATTTGTTGATGACATTTATTAAATTGTCAAGATCATGATTCACTTTTATATAATGACAGTCAATTGAGTCAATGTTAATAGAAGGGTCAAAATTTTCCATATCAAATCCTTTTATCATATTTGTGTACCATAAACTCCATTTTGATTCAACAAATAATATTACACTACCGCTAGATAATTCTAAACTCAATCTTTGGGCGGCCGTGTGGCCTTCTATATGTAAAATATATTTATATTTACATTGTTGAAAAAAAGTAACAAAATCAGCAATATCATCTTTTACTATTGCATTGCACTTGATTTTGTTGTCAATGACAACAAAATAATCTGGATTTTGTTTATACAAATTTAGTAAATTTTCAATGGTGAAGGAATCAAGATTTTCATATTCTTTAAGTTTAATGGTTATATTATTGTTTTTTAAGTACAAATCCACCTCTTCTTTGGTTACTGATTCACCGCGGTTTTTATACTTTTCATCTATAATATTTATGAAATTCTTAATAATTTTACCTTCTTTTGGTACTTGAAGTTTTGAAAATCCTTCAAGTTTCCTTGGCCTACGATTCCATTGTTTTGAAGTAGTTTTTGATATAATTCCAGCATTTAAATAATCGGGATATTTTTTAGAAAGTATTCGAGCCTTCAAACGTGGATTATATAATACATTATTTTCTGTACTTGAAGAAATACCACATCCAGTCAAAGTCCCTCTGAAAATAGCTTGTTCAATCTTAGAATCCCAATCAATAATTTTACCGTCTTCAACATTGTTTGAAAATTTAAGATCATTTGATAGTTTTACCCTATTCCAATCTTCGTAAGTTGGGAACAGTAAATCAGAGTAATCATCGGTTTTGCTCATTGATATTATTGGGCAGTATTTCTCATATTTATGAGAAACAAGAGGTCTAATTTTGGAATCCCAAATATGATTGTAAGGTTCAGTTAAATCTTTTTTAAGAAGAGGAAAATCCCGCTTGTTTAAAAAAAATTCAACGTCTTGTACGTTGGATTCATCACATACACATTGTAACATATCATACAACGCTTCTATATTAGTGTCTCTATCACTAATATAACCACCGGTTTTATCAAAACGCAATAAACAATTATTTGCATACCATTCGCTAATATTTGTACTGTCTTTGTCCTTTGAAAAATTATAATTTGTAAAACTATAATATTCTTCAATTAACCATTTTTGAACGGATTCTGGTGAATTTGTGTTTGAAAATTTAATACGGTCAGACCATTCATTTCTGTAATAAATATTAGAAAAAGGTAAAAATAAATCTAGTTTGTTGTTTCTAATTTTAACATAGATTCCTTTTTTAAACTTCTCGAAAATATATCTAAAAGTGTTTACAACCGTATCTCCTCCTATGTTAGAATATATAGCATCGCTTGAATTTTCAGACTTTTGATGATTAAAAGACAAATTAAGTTCAGATAAAAACTGTTCTTCGTCCCTTGCTATATAAAACTTATTACCAGTATTAACATCTGAGTATCTAGAATTATTTGTTTTCGGATACTTGCCACTTTTAGATTTTTTTCGGTTGTTAGCGTAGACCATTTATATTTTATAAATTATTTTATAAATTATAAATCAAGTTATTTATTTCAAATTTCTAATTTTAACAGCTTCGTATTTAATTACATTTCCTTTGCCACTTTTATTTAAAGCTTGAATAACTTCATTTGGGTTGGGAATTCCGAGAGTTTTAAGAGCCTGTATTTGATCTTCTTGTTTTTGCTTTTTGGTTTTTCTTTTAAGCTTGTTTCTATTGTCTAAAGTTACAATAATATTATTGTACTTAAATCCTGGTTGATTTTTCTCGCGGATATATTTTTGCAATTCATTTTCAATAGTTTTTTGTCTGTCTTTTAATTTTTTAATACCTTGTCTAAATCTACTTATTTCGTATTTAATATTTTCAATTTCATCAATATATCTTGCTATATCACTTGCCATTTATAGATAATAAATATTCTATTTAAATAGAATCTGAAGTAGATGAATCACTACTTGGATACTCATTTTCTACAATTTCCCACAATCTCTCGTAATCATTATATAATTCAAGTTTATTAAACGTCACTTTTTTAAACACCGAACAATAATAGTTATAATGCAACGTATTGTAATTATATTTCCATATTTCAGGAGGTAAATATCTACGATCGTATGTTAAACAAGAGTACATAGGAAATCCACATTTATAAATTTCGGATTCTTTGATAATTTTTGACTCTGGATTTTCAAGATATAATAATATTTTATTGATTAAAAATTTTGGCAAATTGTTAATATTTATCATATTACTTAATATATAAATAAATATTTATATATTACAATTAAATAAAATGTCATTTTACCAAATCAAAAGTTGGAATCCTGTATTAAGTCCAGATGGTATAAGTCAAGTTCCTATGATTTACATTGAGCCTGATTTAGCATTTTTAGACGCTGCACGATTAAACAATCAAAGACTCTCATGCAGTTTTTATGGAACAAACACACCAATATACTTCACATACGATGGAGGTGATATAATGGGTACAGTAAATAGCTCGTGTGTTGTCCCAAGTTGCAGACCTAATTTCTGTAATAAAACTAATTATTATACAATAACTCTTGAAATGCCTTGGAGAGGGTATCCTATTAACAATGGATATGTCCAATTTTTTGGTAGTGTATCAAACTAAAATGTTAAACTTATGTACATTTATTATGTGGTCTATACCTATACGATTCACCTTGTTTATAACATGGTCGTATTCTGATACTATTTCTGAAATAAAAATAATATCGGTTACATATTGTAAGTTTATACCAGGTATGTCTTCCTTTGAATTTAAAATTAACACATCTAACTCGCCTGATTTAAATTTCTTCAAAATAGAAAATTTTGAAGTTTGATTTCCTTTAAATATTTCATATTTAATACCAAATTCTGATAAATACCTATATATATATTTTGATTCCAATTTTAGATCGCTATTAATCCACAAAAGAAATCTTTTAGTTCTATCTTTAATTAAATCACGAATCAATTCATATTTACTAGGTAATGTACTATCATTATCTGTTTTTTCGTCATTTATAATATGCGTCAAATCCGACAGTGAAATTACACTTTTACACAACGGGCAATTTTTAGACAGTTGCAGCCAATGACTTATACATACCGCACAGAATAAATGCGAACATTTTTCATTATATGTTGGTATTTTCATATTTGATAAACAAATACTGCAATTGTCAGTGATTATATATTTTTTGTCATTATCTATTTTATTAATAATTTTTCCAGGTAATTTAAGTTCTTGCGATTCAAATCCTAATTGTTCAGATTTGCAATCATGTAAAATAACTTTAATATCGGCAAGTTTAAACCCTTTTTTAAGCAATTCATGTTCGCTCTTAAAAGTTATATCATTTAGACCAATGTCTAAATTCCACCAATTATCACCTAATATTATTCTCATCATACTTTTTTTACAAGTATTATGATATATTGAGAGAGAATTTGGTCGTGCACATATAAACCAATAAAAACCCGCTTCTAAAAATTTCATATTACTAATCTTGCAATACCCAGGTTCGTCAAATATGAACCTTTTCCAAATACAATCTGGATAAGTACTTATCAATAAATTATAAAAATTCACACTTACAAGAATAATGTCTGATTCAAACATATTATCAGAAGTTATATCTTGTTTTGAATTAATAATTATATAATGCAAATCGCAAGTTTTCAACTGTTCTTCCCAGTTTGGTATTAAATACGGAGATAATACAACTATTGTTGTGTTTAATCTAGTTAATTTTGATAAAGTTTGTATTTTAATTAAACCACCCGATTTAGTTGTGGTTTTTGTTTTATTATATATTTTATTAACCGGCCAATCCATTTTGTCATTTTTAATCAAATTTAAAACAGTATAAGTTTTACCTGTTCCATTTGGGTCTGCATAAATTCCCATTTTAGTTTCCAAAATATATTCATCTTTAACGATCAGATTTGTTTTTTCTAATTTTTCCATTCTTTTAATTATATTTTTTTGGTGAGGTAATAGTTGTTTCATTTATTATATAAAATCAAACTTTTAAAAACGTTTTAAAGAACCTCCAAATCTTTCGTTATAATTCACAGCATCTTTTTGAATATTATTTTTATGATTGTTAAGTTTAATATTCTTTTCTGAGCCAATTTTCCGCTGACTAGGGGTGTAATTATTTGGTGTAAATGAACCAGCATTTACAGTTTCATGCAATTTAGCATCTCTTGATAATATAGTTGCACCTGTAATACCACTTTTATTAATAACTCCGTTTTTAGCGTGAGCTTTCCTTTTCAATTCTAGCAATTTATCAGGATGCAAGGTAGATTGTAATTTATTTTGAATTTTACCTGCCTCAAAGTTATAGCTTGGTAAATTTTTCTTAAGTTCAATATTATCATGTAAATAATTTTGCCCGCCGGATTTAATAACACTACCTTCTTTTTCTATAAGCAAAGGTGACTTCAATTTTATACCGCCTAAGTCGGCAATGTCATCAATACACGTGGTATTGCAATTTGAATTCATATTTGTTGTAGCTTCCACCAAATTTCTTGCTTGTAAATATGACGCTGTTTCTTTTACTATACCCGACTCATCAGATCTAATGTTATAACCAATATTTGACTGAGCAAACGCGTTTAAATTGTTTTGTAAAAATCTTTTAGAGTCTAATACTGTATTGGCGTTAGTTTCACCCGTAGTTACCTGATTTGTAATAACATTTATGTTATTTGTATCTTGTAAAAATCTATCTGTATTCAAAAATATGTTAGAGTTAGTTTCTCCATTGGTAACAATAAGTGTCTGTACTTCTTTGTTTAAAGGGTCTTGTATAAATCTTTCTGTACTGAGTTTTGTATCTGTGTTTTGATGCATATTGAAATTATCGTTTGTTCTCATTTCCCCAGCTAATAATTCTTTATTAACATAATTTCCAGTATATTTATTATTATTATTAACAAATTTTTTACGATTATTAGCATTTGTACTAGCAGACGCAGAAAGTATATTATCTAAAATATTACTTTTTTGTTCGGATATTTCTTGAATATTAGAATCAGGTAATGCGATTTTTGTACCAACATTTATATTATTAAAATTCTGTATATTATTATTCACACATTGCATATTTGGTTCAGTTACTTGTATATTACTATTACAAGTAGGCCTCGATTCTATGTGTATTATTTCTTTTTTAACTTCCCGTAATTTACATTTATCTTTGTATTCCCTAACCTTTTTAGTATAATCTATAAAACTGGGTTTGGCTGCAACATTTGTCCAAACTCTTGATTGCCTTGATAAAGGCAATAATTGTTGGGGTGGTACAATTGGAGGTCTAAATGCTCCATCTTTCATAATGGTAAAAGGGTTATATGCTTGACCTCGTCCCGCGCCGCCACCACCCAAACCAGCTAAATTTCCTGACAATCCTCCAGAATTACTTCCGTTATTACCAAAACTAACACTTACACTTGGATTAGTCCCTCGTGCATAAACATTGATCGCCTCGCATATTCTATCTCCTGCGTCATCAATTTGTGTTGTTATGTCGCTTGTACTACCAACTTTATCTATGCGTCTAGTATGAATAGAAGCCGGTGGATCTTTTAATATATTATTGTTTGTACCCCATGATTCAACAGAAGGTAGAGTTACTTTTCCAAAATTTGTTATCCCAGAATAGCTTAGTCCTCCTGCAGCCATATTTATTGTATTTATTATTATTCTTTTTATTTTCTATAAATACAATAAAATATTGCCACCAAAATAACAACACATAACAATATTATAAAGACATTTAATAAAATACGGTTGCAATCTTTTTTTGGTTTTTGACATGTGTTTTCATAGCTTTCTATTGTTTCAGATTTTGGGCTTTGAATAATATCTAACATGCTTGGAACTGTTAGAAGATTATCAATAAATCTACCTTTTAAAGCACACCCTGCCAAACAATCTGAATAACTGTCATATTTTATACCCTGATTATATACATTTTTCTCACTATATGGAAGACATCTAAAGTTATTACATGAAAATGACATATCACGACCTTCAAAAACATATATAGGGCTAAATATTGATTCTTGCCAATTAATACTGTTGGGGCGGTAATTTTTATCAAAAGTAAAATAACTTGAATCAAGCTCTGTGTTTTCCCATATATACAAAATTTTAGTACCTACGGCAGGCATAAGATAAGCCATAAAATATGTTTGCGTACTATCAAACGTTGTATTATATAAATCATAAACTTTATGGATTTTCCCCGCCGCATTTGGATTTTTTGAACTTCTAATTATACCAAGCACATGCATTCCGTAAGGTATTGGCCTTACTATTGAATTCACAGCAAAAAAACTAAAATCTAGTTTAAATGAATCTTCGTCTACAGGTTTAATACATTCGTGGTCTGTCGTACCAAGACCAACAAAATTATAGGATTTGTCTATAGAATACACGCATATTTTAATTATGCTAGTAGTCATATTATAATTTATTTGTGTAAATAAATTATAATATTATAAAATTCCATTAGATATACATGCTTTTCTAATATACTCGTAAATATTTTTTAATTTCACTGTGTATGGTACATCAATTAATATTATACCGTTATCTATACAAATACGCCGTTTCATATCATCTCTATATTTTTGATTCATAAATGCTTCATAGTTTTTGTGAAAGTAAGGTATATATTTATAGTGTTGTATTCCATTATATTCAACCGCTAATCGCATATCTTCGTCATAACAATCTAACTCAAGATTAAAATTACCCCCTGTTACAGGGTTTTGTAAAAAATTTGGTCTTTGTGAATAAAATGGTTTGTTAAACAATAATTGTAAAGATTTTCTACATTCAGTTTCCCCTTTGCTTGTAGATTTTGGTTGTTTAAAATAAGTTTGTGGGGTATTATTGTTAAAAAATGTATCATATGAATATGATCCTTTATTTCCTGTAAATTTGTTATACACAGCACCGCAAAATATAAAAAGTAGAACAATTATAGCAATAAATCGATAATAACTAAACATTATTTAATTAATATAATTAAATTAATTTTAAGCATTAATTATCTATATTAAGAAAATGGGTAACCGTATTGCTGGGTTAATATTAAGAAACGAAACTAATGATCGTAATGTACACAAATTAACAGGTAATTATACTTGTAAGGTAGTAGATGTTTATGATGGTGATACAATTACAATAAGTATTTTGAATAATTGTACAATTCAAAAATACAAACTTAGAATGTATGGTTATGATTCACCTGAAATGAAACCTAAAAAAACTTTAGTAAATAGAAGTATAGAAATTGCAAATGCTAGAAAGGCTAAAGACTTTCTAAAAGAACTGGTATATAATAAAATTTGTACAGTTGATATTATGGGTTTTGATAAGTATGGTAGATTACTAGGAACGTTGTTTAGCAATAACATAAACATTAATGAATACATGGTCCAAAACGGACATGGTTATGAATATTTTGGAGGTACAAAGAAACTTAATTAATCAGATTACGTCTTTTAAGATTGCGTTTGTAATGAGATATAACCATCCTTTCTATTTTTTTTTCAACTTCAATGTTTGAAAATTGCTTCATAAATTCATTTGCGTTTTTAACTATTTCTTTACATTTAGATTGATTTGCTTCACACCACATAAGTTTGTCAAACAAATCAGTAAAATCAAAGTTTAAAGGTACATAATGAATCCACGGTATTAAGTCGCATTCAAGGAGCCAGCTGGTGTATTCAGGTTTATTCATTAAAACCAACGAATTTGAATTTAGTTTCCAGTTTAAACCACTGTCTTTGTCATTACCGTGTACTGATAATATATATTTATACTTTAAAAAATCTTCAACTTTTACTTTTTTAGTTATCCATCTATTTTTAATATATTTTCGTTGTTTGTCAGATATCATAGCTGAAGCTGTTAAACCAAGATCTATTAAGTTATTTTTTCCGAAATTATTAAGCAATAACTTATATCTGGATCCAGGCCTTTGAGGCTGACCTGTAAATGCACCACGCCAAAATACTGTATTTTGTTTTAACTCCCAACGTACATCTTTGGGTTTATTGTAATATAAGTCCCAGTGCCGTGCGTAATAATCCGAGCCAATACATGCTATTATATAACCAGTTTTAGAACCATATCCTCTGTTTTTAAAAATAAAATAAGGTTTATCAGGGTGTATATTGCTATTATCGGGACCTTTTGTAGTGAAAATATTATTAACACCAATTAACTCTAACAATGTTTTTTGATAGGGTGTAATATTGTCGGTGTGTTTAACTAATAAATTCAAATCAATAGTAGAAGAATCAAAATTGGATATGTATTTTACGAATCTATTAGAAATATTTTTGTATTTAACTTGATATGTTTCATCTGACAATAATAAATGGTTTTTATTCTTATGTAACTCCATTTATTATTAGTTAATATTTTTTTTACACATAGGGCAACTATTTTGTCTAACGAACCAAGTATCCAAACACGATTTGTGGTAATTATGATTGCATTCTAATTTATACACTACGTCGTCTGATTTAAATTCTTCTAAGCATATTGGGCATTCGTTTTGGGAATGTAAATTGTTATCTATTTCAGAATATTTTTTAGGTTCAATATTAATAGTAGATTGTTCATTAGTTGTAAAATTTTCATTATTAATTATATAAGAAATTTCTGATAATAAGTTTAATAACGGGTCTGTTATATCATTGTCGTTTCCGATCATCATATCATCTCTTAAATCTACCACAAAATTGTCTAAATAATGTGATCCGTCGATTATAATCTCCAGCGGAATATGTTGCTGGTTCATTTATATTTCTAAATATAAATTATTACTATAAGTTATTAATAAGAAGGTTTGTGATTCCATTCTAAAATTTCAAATAACGTTTTACATACTTCATCATGAAAGAATTTTCTATCAACAGTTTTTAATATTACAAATTCAGACTTATCACATTTATGTTTATGTCTTTGTAACAATTGATACAACACATATTGGGTATTTATAAAATTCTTTCTATTAATACCCTTATATATAACATCATATAAGCCGGTAAGAGCGTCGAAGTCGTCCATTAATTGATCTTCAAGATGTGATATATCATCAGGTTTGAGTTTAGTAAAATTATAGTGTATTAAATGAACATTCTCGTAATGATTTGCATATCCAAGTTCTTTCAAAAACAATAATATTTGATTTTTTGTTATATTTTTGTAAATATTTTTTGATTTATGATCTAACAAATGATGCATACCAAATTCACATTTTAGATCATCGTATATTTTCTGAGGTATTGTACTATTTTGTTTTCCTTGATATTGTTTAATACAATCTCTAAAATGTATCCGTCTATCATACATGTATTTTGTAGATATATTTACTCTATCAATATCATTGTAAGAAGATGTATGGGATAATATATTTTGTTGAGAAAAGCATTCCCTGCATATGTAAATAGTATTTTCATATATATCAAAATTACTTTTGTTTGAACAATTATTACAACTTATACTAGTTTTACTAGTTTTTGTTTCAATATTCTTATTTTTGATATTAATATATTTTTCACTAATTTCTAGATATTCCTTGATTATTTCTTCTTTTTCAATATTATTTGTTTTAGGCCTTCCGATAAAAGTCACAACAATTGGTTCATTTAATTTTTTTTTGTATCTTTCAAGCAACGGAAGTGTATTTGCTATGTAAAAATTATATTCATTCTTAGCTTCTAATTTTTCAATCTGTTCTTCGCACGTTTTTTTAGCTTTTTTAATATTATTTTTTACTTTAATTGAAAGATTTTCGTTTTCTAAAGAAATTGTCAAATCTTTAAGATTTTCTTTAATTATAGGTAATTTTTCATATTCATTATTGAAAAAATTTTTGATTTCGGCGTCAATTGCTAAGATATCAACGCTGGACATATGTGCTTTTATTAAAAAAATCTTTAAACCTAAAACACTAAATTTTTTTATTAATTTAAAAAATATTGTTTTATAAGAAAAACAAATGGCCCCTTCTCTGTGTACATCCAATGTAACATCGGCCTTTATCGATCTAGCAACTTTCGACGAGCTTGAAAAATATATGTATGGCGGCCCTGACGCTACCGCTTACTTTGTCCGTGAAACACGAAAATCCACATGGTTCTCACAAGTACCTGTAGTATTAACTAGAGCATCTGGCTCACCTGCTTTTGCCCAAGAATGGGCCGTTAGTATTTCACGTGCTGGTGATTATTTACTTAACACTTGGCTTCGCCTACAAACCCCGGCAGTTACTTTGTTACAGGGAAATCAAGCAGGAGCGGATGGACGCCTTCGTTGGACAAGAAATTTCATGCACAATATTATTGCCGAATGCTGCATTACATTCAATGATCTAGTTGCTGCTAGATTTGATAACTATCACCTTGACTTCTGGGCGGCTTTCACCGTTCCAGCCGGTAAGAGAAATGGGTACAATAATATGATTGGTACATTCAACGGTATGACTGGTCCAAGAGCACCCGGCGACACTATTCCAGCATTCACTCTTAATCTTCCACTTCCTTTCTTCTACACTCGCGACTCTGGTGTAGCTCTTCCAACCGCCGCCCTTCCGTACAATGAGATGCGTATTAACTTCACTTTCCGTGACTGGACTCAACTTCTTATCCTAAATGACATCAACACCGCCGTTAATACCAGCCCGTACAGAAACATTGTTGTTGGTACCGATATTGCGACTACTCCAGTTCTTGGCAACACACAGGTATGGGCTACCTATGCCATTGTGTCAAATGACGAACGTAAACGTATGGCCTGTGCCCCTCGCGACATTTTAATTGAACAAGTCCAAACCGCACCACGCCAAACATTTGCCCCGGCTACCAACCCACAACCTACTTACGACATTCGCTTCTCGCACGCCGTCAAGGTTCTATTCTTCGCGGTTCGCAATCGCACCAGCGCCGCCGAGTGGTCGAATTACATCACCGCTTCGCCATTTGTACAAACCACCACCGTCAATTTCACTCCGGACGCGTCGGCCGACCCGATTGCATCGACATCGCTTGTCTACGAAAATACCGCGCGTCTTTCGGAAATGGGTTCGGATTACTTCTCGCTCATCAACCCGTACTACACTGCTCCATTCATCCCGCTTGAAACTGGTTTCCACCAATACAGTTACTCACTTGACTACATTTGCCTTGACCCGATGGGTTCCACCAATTACGGTAAGCTAACCAATGTTTCCATCAGCCCGGAAGCGTCCGCGGCTGCTATTGTTGCGGCGAACGGTACTGGTGTTGGTCAAGCAAGCGGTGCTGACTACAAGCAAACTTACGAATTCGTAGTCACTGCGGTTAATAACAATATTATCCGTATTAGCGGTGGTGCACTTGGGTTCCCGGTTTTATAGGCAAATCCAGTTCGAATTATTTTATTCGCAATTCAAGCCTATTTTGTTCTTTTTTTTCAAAAATCTTATCTTTTTATTCAAAAATAAAAAGATAACACATAATTAATTATAATCCAACTCTTCCATCTCTTTCTCTATCTTTTTCCCATCTAAATTCACACGCCAATTTATATGCGTTTTCTTCACCACCATATTTTAAAAATGCGAAACATTTACTTTTCTTTTTACCATTAATAGACCATTGAACTTTCCATCGTGCTTTTGACGGATTGCTAATATCCTTATAAACGCCTTTGACACCACTTTTATTATTTTTTTGTATACCTTTATTATTAGCATTTACATAATTACTACCTTCGCACAAATTTTCACGTCTATTATCCAAACCATCTCTATTAATATGATCTACTTCATCATATCCAGTATTAATTCTTTTGTGAAACAATGCGTGTTCTTGATTTCGTGTTACACTTGCTCGAGAAGTTACATATCCAGTTTTCTTACCTCGACCTTTATTGTGTGTCCAAATCCGTTCTTCAACAATAGGTAAATCTTCAATAAAACACTTCATAATCAAATCATATTGTAATTTTACTAGTACATAACTATTATCTACAATACAATAACGGTTATAAGTCAAATTATGTTTAAGAGACATTTCTTCTTGATAATCTTTTGCCGGCTGTTCCGCATCATCATACTTACCTTTATTAAAAGTTTTTGATTTAATGTTTCTAGATTTTGCAAAAGCTATTTGATAATATCCATTAGCATTTTCTTTTTTTGGGGCATGATAATGTATGCAGCCCGCATGTTTCCCACCAATCCATTTCATATTTTTAAATTTTCCCCTAAAAATATAGAAAAAATCAATTGTACTATAAATTTTAATGTTTTAAATAATAAAGATGAATTATCGTAGTAAACATGATTTATGGTGGATTGGGGTTGCTGTGCAGCAACCCCAATCCAAAAGAATGAATAATAATGTAATAGAAAATTATAATAATCCAGATGACAAAAAGTATTTAATAAGTTACGTTTATTACGAAACCCCTGAAGCTGTAAAGAATTTATCATTTTTTATTAAAAACGGAGTTGTAGATGATAAAAATGTATTATATAATTTTATAATTAAAGGCGGAAATATTTCGGTAAATATTCCAAAATACAAAAATATAAATATCTACAAAACTGAAAACAAGGGTTATGATTTTGGAGGATATAGTAATAGTTTAGCTAGAATTAATATTAACGATTACGATTATTTTATATTTTTAAATGATACCGTTAGAGGACCCTTTTTACCTAGATACATCAATAATAGATGGCATACATTATTTGTAAGTTTATTGTCCGGTAATACAAAATTAGTAGGGTCGACAATTAATTTAGGTTCAGATAAGGACTTCGATAAACATATACAAAGTATGTCTTTTGCCACAGATATAATAGGTATAAAATTATTAATTGACAATAAGATTTTTAATGAATTGGAAAATATTAAGTATATGGAAGATATGGGAAAAAGTGCATATATTTTAAAATACGAAGTGGGTATGAGTACAATAATTACTAAGGGAGGATACAATATAGCTGGATTTCAACAATCAAATAAATGTAAAAATCTAAAACATAATGATATTCACTTTCAAAACGCATATTTTGATGGTACGGTAAATCCACTAGAAATAATGTTTATTAAAACTAACAGAATAAATGACAACTATGTTAAAAATTATACTAAATGGAGCGATAATATTTGTTAAATAACTTATTTACAATAGTTTTACAATTTCCTCTTCCAAATCTTCCAAATCCGGCGGAGTTAGCAAAGAATAATCTATTTTCTTAGTATTATCTCCATATGTCCGTGGCTGCAATGCATTAACTCGAATAGGACAAGGCCAATGCGATGTTGTTCGTCGTTCATTATAATACTTCAAGCGTTTAGCCTTCATATTTTTTGTATTTTTAGAATGATTTTTAGGTAAAAAACACACATATTGTACTACTCGTTCTTCTGAGTTAGGTTTTCCGTACTGATTTTGATGAAAACTTCTACTATCCCAAATTACAAGAGATCCGGCTGGTACATTAAGCACCCTTTTTAAATCTACCAATTCATAAATAGTATCTTGATCTATCAAATTCCAATTTTTACTATTTTCAACACCTTTTTGTTGAAAATATTTGTGATGTATTTTGTGACTACCTTCATATACAACAAATGTTCTTTCTTTATTATTTGTCAAAGACACAAATCCTTGAACACATTGAAATCCTTCAGAATTAGGAGCCTGATCACTATGTGTCCAACACTTGTCTTTTTTATCAAAATTTTTAGGTATATAACAACAACCGTCGAACGATCCAACTAATTCATTAGTATTCCATATTTCCTTAAAAACATTTTGAACATTTTCTCTGGTACGAATAAACCACGCGTGACGAGTATGACCCGCTTCTAAATACTTATAAATACCGTGAGGGTCGCAATTATTATGAATTGTGTCGTGATTAGGAATTCCTTCCTTCCAGGTGTGAAACATATTGTATGCTTGGTTGCATTCATCTTCATTTAATACATTAGGCACAACACAATAACCCTTGTTTTCAAGTTCTTTCAAAATATTCATCTAATTTTATAGATGAATACAACTATAAAATCTATTTATTTTTTACGGTTTAAGAGCAATAATCACCGCCGGACGCGCACTTCATGTCGGGGGGCGTGCCTTCAAGATCTATAAAATTAAATTGATATGTGATTGGTGTATCAAAACTGGTCGGAAAAGTGTTAAAGTCTATGATATTTGCCGGAGTCATAAAATAGTAACCCGCGTCCTTGCTTGTTTCTGCCTTGTCCGCTCGGTCGTCGCTACTAGTGCCAGTGTGGTAGCTCAATAATTTTGCAGGATCATCTTTATAATAATCTGTTTCGCCGTTTTGGGGTAAAGCCGTTGCTATATACACGATTGAGCTTTTTGTAAGTGGTTTTCCAATATCTTTTTCTTTATCGTATAAATAAAATCCATAAGACGCCGGATGAGCAATTTCGG
>Ga0129327_10000012_pt1 | contig 90759 bp, 49 predicted proteins | sample CPBDNA_6_FD_111799 | JGI IMG/M metagenome (GOLD analysis project Ga0129327, IMG submission 111799) | Freshwater to marine salinity gradient microbial communities from Chesapeake Bay, USA - CPBay_Spr_31_0.8_DNA | ecosystem: Environmental > Aquatic > Marine > Coastal | place: USA: Chesapeake Bay... | reverse complement strand
TGTAAAATCAAGAGTATACATTGCAGTTGTTCCGTCTGCTAAGAATTGTGTAGTTAATGTTTCGTCTTTGTATGGCATAGATGCTGTAGGGCCTTGATTATAAATATTTTCACCTGCTGAGTGAATTGATTTAACTCCAGTTCCTAATGTACCTCTGCGTAATTGACTTAGTATTAAGCCATTTCTTACAAAGTATTCAATACGCTCACCGGCAATAAACAGTATTCCTGGAACATTGCTTGTCGATGTTGGCTGAGGAAGTTCTGAGCCGTTTGTTACTGTAATAGTCTGATCATACCAGTTTAAGTCAATAGCTAACGTTGTGCCATTTCTGTCATCTAAACGCTTGTAATGCGTTCTGTTAAGCATATCTTTAAACTGACTCCATCCATACTTGTTAACTAACACAGGATCTGCAAAATGTAATAATTCAATTACATCGTTTTCTTCAATTTCTATATTGATTTTAACATACCGCTTGTTATCAGTTACATAATAGTGTACACTTGGAATTAGTAGATCTCCATTAACTGTGACCCATACATACTGTGCATCTAATGCAGGTTTTGATAGTTCAATTAATCCAACAGTTAAGTGACTGTATTGATACCAGTTATCTGTTCCCACTGTTAGAGAAACTCTGTCTACAACATCATATTGTTGGCGGTCAAATCCTTGCGAATCATGATTACTAAACTGGTAAACAGTAATAGTATCTCCAGCTGTGTAAGCACTATCAAGATACAGAGAGCCCGGTGTTGAAACAAAATTACTTTCTGAATCAAAATATCCATAACGATACTCTCCGTCACTGGTAATATATACGTTTAAGATGTCGCCGTCTTGTTGTTCAACACGGGTGTTTAATCTAATAATACTCTCTGCACTGCCTGTTCTTGCGCCAGTAAATGTCCAATCAACATTATACGTTAATTCTACATTGTTTAAGAAAACTTTTATTTCTTTATTATCAACTGTGCCTGGTGGTATTTGGTACTGATCTAACTGATATTCACGAGTTGATGCTTTTGTTATAAACCGGCGTGTATATCCTGCATTAAGAATTTTATTGTTAACTTTTACAATACTAACCCAGGCGCTTGGTTCGTTATTAAATGGAGTTTGGTTAAGTTCAAACATCATTGTACTGCCATCAGCAGTAAATGTATCAACTGATACTTCACTAAAGTTTTGTGTTTCACCTTTAAATATAGCATAACTTATTACGCTTCCTGCTTCTGGCGGTGTAGCTAATGATATTACAACATTATTAGGGTATTCATAAGTGTCATCACTTTCTTCAACTACATTAGTTAGGGCCTCACCATCTAATGTAATAAAATATTGTAGATTATCAACAAATCGTACATTAGTTAAAAACTTACTAGAAGTTCCATCTGCAACAACATTGTCAATATCAAGTATATCAGTTCCGCTTACGCCCAGCACTGTAAGGTTAATTTTTTCACCTATTGAAGGAGCAGTATTAAACGTTACCGTCTTAGTGATATAATTTACTGTGTAATCGTCAGCTGATATAATATTAAATCCTACTTTTACAAACAAAGAATTTGCTTGCAATGGCGTAGTATCTAAATTAAATGTAGTTGCTATGCCGTCGCCGGTATAGTTTCTCGAAGTAATCTGACTACTTCCTGCTTTTGGTCTTTCATAGACTTTAATATCAACTGTGTCAAGTAGTTGCCCCGGAACTAATTCCTCCGGGCCTGCACTTGTAGTCTGTGTCACAAAGCCGTCACCATCAATAGTAATATCTTCTGCGTTTAATCCAGTAGCCGTAGAATAGTTAAGGGCGCCGCCGGTAATAAGAGTATCATAACTATTCGCATCTGGAAGGAAAGTACCGTCACTTGTTGACTTTCTAATTATAATAGCGTCTCCTGCACCAACACCTTCGCCGTTAATATTAAGTCCGTCGTTGTCAAGGAATACAATTTGTGTAGTCCCGTCACCTGTAATACTTTGACATCTTGCATTTGGATTAGTTACAGGCTCTGCTGTTCCAAAGTTTGCATCATCAATGCGCACACCGTTTAAGTAAACATTGTATACTGTTGCGTTTGCTAACGGTGCAGCAAGATCGAGACTTATAGTAGATCCGTCTAATTCAAAAATTTCATCTTCGAATGTAGTGTCATAACTATCCCAAGTATCGTCGTACCATCCATCTGAATCCCACCCTCGTCCTTGGGCAAAGCCAAAACTCTTAACTTCGACGCCGCCGTAATCTAAACCAGTCATAAGTTGATTTAAATCTTTTCCTGGCATGCCGGTTGTCGGAGTATAATAATTATCAATCCTGTCCTGTGCTTGCATTAAAATTACAGATTTTTTATACTCAACTTTTACTATTTTATTTTTTTCCGGAGCACTAGTAAACGCAATTTGTCCATAATAACGATCATATCCTTTAGTAGTATCAATTAAGTTTGAATATGTAAATTCACTACTTAAAGATTCTTGGTCATTAACATACACTTGTATCTCTGAGTTTGATAAATTCATTGGCCACATTAGATCAAATTCAAACTTACTACCGCTTGCTGTAAACGTTTCTGTTTGGTTTATTACAGTATGAACATAAGTGCCAGTAGTTCTATCAAACTTAACAGTAGTGTTAATTCCTCTAACAGGATTATCACCAATTTGAACACTGTAAGTAGCTGCAACGCCGTTATCTGATAAATTGCTTAATTCTGTAATAGTCGGAGCAGTAATATAACCACTGCCTTTAGTTACCACATCTACTTTAGTTACTTTGCCATTAGTTCCAATATGTGCTTTTAGTGTTGCGCCGGTGCCGCTAATGCTAGTAAGAGACAACACTGGTGCAGTAATATATCCACTTCCTGGGTTAACTATCTCTACAGTTACAACTTTATATCCAGTATTATCTAACCAATTTTTGTTTGGATATGTTTCAAGATTGGCATTTGTTCCTACTATAATACCGTCTTGTACTTTAACATCCTGTGGTAAAATTTTGCCTTCTTGAGAATCGTATGCTGGCGGTAGATCAAAATCAGTAACAACTGTACTAGTATTATCAATTTTTTCGTATGCACTTAAATACTCTCTAATTTTAGCAGCAAATGGTTTAACTTCTTTAATATAAGATTCATAGCTTGAAAGACTATCGTTATTAAATGTAACATCTTCTCTTAGTAACCCGACATTATGTTTAGCTTTAATAAAGCTAGTCTTAAATGCCCAATCAACATAAATTTGTTCACTGAACACATATCGTATGCTTGCAAAAAACAATGCATTAAAACTAACTAATAGTTCGTCAGTAAACAACTCATTTTTAATTGACTCTAGAATAGTTCTAAGTTCAATAATAGGTTCGCTATCATAAATCTTTGTATCAAAACTAATAGTGTCAAATCCTGTAAATCCTGCTGCTGCATCATATAACTTAGACTTAAACTGTATTGTGCCGTCTTGTCTGCCTATTGTGCTGTAGTTTATTGTATAGTCTTCAGTGTCTTGACTATCAATTTTTTGCAGTAGCAGCCAACCGCCTGTTCCAATTGTAGATATTTTAACAATATCACCAATATTATTGTTTAACGCAGTAAGTTCATAACTATTGTCAATTAGAAAATCAATGTTAGTTAATGCACTATAGCCAGTAGCATACCAATCTTCGTAATCCCAATATAGTCTTACATTGTATGATTGGCTCTGTATTCTATTCCAAGTACGAGATTCACTAATTCTTTCATACAATGCCCATCTATCTTGAACAGTACTATCGCTACTAACTAAAACAGTAAATCTTCTTACTGTTAATATAGGATTAGTTTCGTAATTAGTACCTTGATTTACTACAATTACACTATTAATTCTTCCCAACGAGTCAATAGTTGTTTGTATTTCTGCGTCAGTGCCTGCACCAGAAACTGTCACTGTAGGCGGAACCCGGTAACCTCTGCCTGGATCATCAATAGTAACATTTATAATTTTACCATTAGATACTATCGGAGTTATCACTGCTTGAGTTGCTTTTGCTACGCCGACAAATTCTAAGTCATCAATTGTGTCAACTTTAGCATCCCAATGATTTGACACTTCGGTTGGAGCAGGATCTAAATTAAAGAGTGACGTAAAGATTTTATTATCAGCAATTAAATTTTCTTTAAGTATATTGTTGGTTCTTTCAATAAACTGCTTTAATGCTTCTGGTCTATTAATAAACCAACTCTGTCTTGGCTTGTTTAAAGATCCGTATTTTTGTTTAGTACTTAAATTTGGATCAGGAACAACACGATATTGCTCGTCGTATCCAATTAAACTGTCATACCACTTTTTAATAATATCTCTGTTAGGCTGACTTGTTTCAAGGCCTTCAGAAATAATCTGATACTGTGTGTGAATATTTTGATCTTGATTTTCTATCGTCCAGAACTGAGCACTAAGAGCAACGTCTGTGCCTTTAATAAATTTTTCAACATTATAAAGTGCAAAACTACTCGAACTAACTAGTCCAACAAATTCATACCCTTTAGCAACTGGATCAGTAATATAATCAGCAACATCAGTAATATTAATATTTCTAAATTCTACATCTGGAATAGTTTTCTTATTTTTAACCCAGAAGTAGTATAGTGTTTTAAATGTTCCAGCAACTTTATCGTACTTACGCTTAGTACTATATGTAGAATCGCCATATAAACTTGTTCCGCTATACCCTTTTGCAAATCCATTTTCAGTATCAGCTGATGCATCCCATACACTTGGTAACACATCTGTTTCTACCCATTCGTAAACATCAATACTATTTCCTTGGAATAATTTGTTCCAAGTTTGAGTGCTATAAATTATGTCGCCCTGGTATGGATTATAGAATTTAGCATTAGTCAAATCCCACCATACTTCGCCTATATGCTCACTGCCCCAACTATTTGTTACATCAACTGTAGTTTTAATTGTTGAAGATAAATCATATAACGCAGGATCATAGTAAGTTTTAAATGTTAACTCTTGTTCTGCAACTCCTGCAACTTTGCCTTGTATCGGATCAATATAATCTAAGTATGTTAATAATTGTTTTTCTTTTGTATCATACAAGAACATTTTCTTAATTTTATTAATATCAACTGCTGGTTTAGCAGCTCTATGAGTTGTCCACATAGAAACATCTTTATCTATAGATAAATCTATTATTTGACCAGTGTAGTTACCATTAGTTTTATTTGGTAAGCCAACATATAAGTGATTATTTTTAGCAAGAATATTATTTCCGAAATAATTTACACTATCAAATTCATCAATGTTTATAATACTATCATTGTTCGAATCAGTTACTGGCATTTGTATAGTTTGTGCAAATAATAATTCTAATTCTATTTTTTCATAAACATATACTACGCCTGCATCGTCGTTAGTTCTTGTAAATGTTGTAAAGTTGCTATCAAATACAGTTGTAAAATTATCAAAATATGTTTTAGAAGTTGTATCTGCATTTTTAGACGAAACATGTAGTTTCTTGCCGTCAAACTCTAATCTCCAGCCAAACATTTCTGAGCGTTCATTATTAGGACTGTTTAAAGTTTGTGATAATTCAAATACACCATTTACTTGTTTATAAACATAAACTACACCTTGATCTGCAAGATAGTCGTTATTTAACGGAGCACTAACGGTAATTAATGTACCGTCATCGGAAATTGCAATAGCATGTCCAAATCCTGAAGTTTTATCAGGAGCTTGTAGTTCTTGAGATCTTTTAAATTGGCCGTTGCTGTTTCTATATACAACTACTTTATTAGGCTTGCCGGTGCCATAAATTGCATTAGCTATTAATACATCGCCTGATTGAGAAACATCAAACCCGGAACCAAATTCTGTTAGTAATTGTTGATCTAATACTGAGCTATCAGCGCCTATTTCATTTATAACTTCTAGATCTGTCGAGTTAGGTAAAAATCCAACATAGTCAACTAAGTCACTTTTTAATGACCAGTCATTGGCATTAAATACGGCAGGCGCAATATTAGTTTTTGACACATAAAGTAAATTATTTCTATATACAATATCGTTAGTATAATAAGAAATGCCTTCGTTAAATGTGCCTTTGAAGTTTTTGTTTTTAGCATAATCCCAGTTGTAATTTATACCGTTTTCGACGCCATTCTTAATAAAATATACTCGTCCTGGTAAATCTGAAGTTTTGGATCCTTCTGCATGCACAAATCCTCGATATAAATCATTATTTTTTGTAATTTTTATTGAACTACCAAGTTTAAAGTTAGCTTGCTTTTCCGGCACAGTATAACTTGCTACATGTGAATATTGGCCTTGCGCTGCTCTGTTATAAATGGCATATAGGCCTTCATTATTAAGCCCGCTACTATTACCAGTTGATTCGGCAGTAATTTGATAAATTTGTGTCCATTCATTATTAGCTGCACTCGGTGCGTTAGGTCCTCTAGGAATACCTAACACTGATCTAGATGTGTATAGCCAATACTCTATATTTAATAATTGTGCAGTAGGTGTTAGTTGAATATTTTGTAAAGCTTGGAATACTAATAATTTGCCAATGCCTTCGCTCGGTAACCCTAAACTTACATATTGCACTTGTCCAATTGTTCTATCTGCTTGATAAGTTGGACTAGGGTCGCCGAGAATTGCTTTAAATTCAATTTCAGCGTTTGCTCCGTATATATCTCCAACACTCCAAGTTCCGGTTACACTCTTAACATATATTGTTACGTTTAATCCGTCTCTTTGATAGAAAGTAACTACCGCTGTTGCGCCTGTTTGTAAATCTTCAACAGTTTGGCCAATTTTAGGTTCAAACGGTTGACCAGATGCATCAAACTTTGTAAAGTTAAAGTTTATATAACCGTCCCATACATCATAAACCGTTTGTAGTTTATTTGTATCAGTAGATGTTAACCCAATAGTAGTTAAGTCTCTAACAATATTTTGATTGCCTTGGTCGTCGTATTGAGGCAACTGGTTAACAAATAAATTAATAGTATCACCTTGTACAAGATTAACTGCACTAGGAGAACGGACTACAAATAAGTCACTTAAAAAGTCTGCATTTGATCCGCCAGGACCAGGTAAACCGTTGAAACTTAATTTTTCAATAAATGCGTTAAATGTATTTTGACTGCTAACTACCGATGTTGCGTAATCTAACGAATTAACAAATACTCGGTTAGTATCAGTACTGTCACTTATAACATCGTATACTACTAGGGCACGGCCCTGATCTACATTTTCTGTAAGGACAGTAGGAGTATAACTAGGAGTATTAATATACCAAAAGCCGCCTAGCTCTGTAGAAGCATTAATGCTATCAATTGGACTTTGTTTAATATACTCGCCAATAAAGTTACCATCATTTTTAAATAAACTGTCGTTAATACTAAACACACCATTAACATCGGTTAAGTATATTATTGTTTCGGCGCCCGTTGTATATATATAATCTACTATACCGGTTGCAGTTTCAGTTTGTACAATATTACCAATATCTGGTATATTTGTTGCAGCATTAATATATAATACTACATCAATTTTCTTTTGTATAGTGTGAGTTTGTTCTAAAAATGCGCCGTCAATCGCGGCAAATGATCCGTTAAACGGTGATCGCGATGCAAGCGGCGCTAGGTCTTGATTAGCATAAGTTGTTTGATTCCAAGCTAATTTAATTTGGTCGTTAATACCACTACCGTCATATTGAGCTTTTGGAGCTCTAACTAGTAAGTGGTCAACTGGAGTACTTGCAAATGCTAACAGTCCAGTTACTGGGTTTATTGCATAATTTCCTGTAAGTAATGTTTGAATATTTTCTGTAGAAGATGATTCTATATCTAATGCATCTACAACTTGTGCAATAGAGTTAAAGCTATTAAACTCAATATTTACTACTTCTCCGTTAATATCATTTAATGATTTCCATAGCTGTTGGTCTTTAGAAACAATAGAGCCTTTAACGTATGTAGTACTAGGTACAAATGCTCCTGCGTATTTTGTTTTTACATTAGACGCATTAGGCGAACCTACAATTATATACTTGCCATCTGGACTAACTGCAACTGCTGCGCCAAATCTTTCTAGATCGTTGCCAAATTTAAATGGTTCTATAACTTGTGTTTGTACAAAGTTTAACGAATCAGTAGAGCGCAAGTATACATAAACTTTTCCGTCGCCTTCGTCCGGTGCACCCACAATTAAAGTTGTATTTCTATCATCAACGCCCATTGCTGTGCCGAATGTAATGTCTGGAGATGTAGACGGTTTAGTTAACCGAACTTGTTCTGTAAAGGAATTTTCATTTTTAAGTACTGCCCATTTACCAGTATCGCCAACATTATCGATCCATACATAATCGCTCGGTGTTAAAATAGTTTGTAAGGTTGTGTTAGCTGAAGACACGCTATCAGTTCTTACTTTTATAAACCGCGTAATAGATCCGTTACATGTTAGAATTTCTGTTTGTGGAGTAGTCGTTGCAACAGTAATAATGTTCTTATTTACTTCAGTAACTCTATAAAACCCTTCTAAATCAAACTGTTCAGTAGTTGATGATGCCGACGAGTCTTGGCCTGTATATTCAACATAATTAGTAAAGCTATGCAATCCAATAACATCACCGACAACTATATCACTTACATTTGAAGTAAGCGTTAAATCAAATGTAGTCGATCCTGCAGAAACAGATTCAACAGTATAATCAGAGTCAATATGCTTGTACACATTCCAATCAAGGTTGTCATTTCCTACCCATATGTAATCATGCTGCTTAAGATCTGCAAAATTAAAATCAGCAATATTGTTGTAAGAAGTAGCAATGCCTCGGACGTCTTCTGGATTTACATACCCTGCCTCTTTTACATAACTGTTATTAACATATTTTTCCGGAAATGGCTTATGATCGTAGTTTGGTGTTTTTTGGTATACTTCGTAAGGAAGTATTCTATAAACTAAATCAGTTTCTTTGCCAGTAGTTTTATTTACAAGATCAATAGGTTGTGGAGTAAGTCTAAACTTACTTTCGTCTAATAATAGTTCGTATTCTGTAAATCCGTCACTTGCTCCGTACTGCCCGTCTTTAATTCCCCATTCTTCGTAAAAGTCTAGGCTATCTTTGTCAGCACTACTTAATACATCGAATAATTTTGTTAAAGCATTTTTAGTACCTTTGTCTTGTAACATTCCTTGATAGAATTTATATTGACTTACATCGTCATTAATAATATTTTCAAGATATTGGCGTTTTTGGTAACCAATTAAATGTTGTGCTAGGCGTTGTTGTTCAGTGTCAAAGTTATCTGAATCTAAGTCATAAAAATCAGCAAACTGGTTAGTTTTGTATTCAAAGTTTGCATATAATCCAGCTGTTGGTTTTTTATCTAATCGATTCCAATCACGAGAATTAAATGTTTCTGTTCCAGTTAATTTATTAGAAGCACTGTAATAAAACTCTTTGTACTTTACAAGACTTCCTATTGCATAATCAGTCCAACTTTTCCATGTAGACACGTTTGCATCATCATAGACAAATCCAGGAACATTTAAACTGCCGTCCCACTCTTGGGTAGTGTAGCCAAGTACCTTAACTCTTTCTTGTCTGTATCCAGGTCGTGTATCATAAATTACATCACCAAATACTGTTTTATTATCAATTAATAAAACATGTTCTTTTTGAACTAACGGAAGTTTAATAGCAAATATGCCATCAGCAGTATTCTTCGGACGGATTAAAAATTCGTTAGGTGTTCGTCCTAATGTAGAAAATTCTTGTACTAATTTGGTGCCGTCTGATTTAAGTAAGCTATAATCGTAAAACTCATCAAAAATATTGTCTACCATAGAATATTCTGTTTGGAATTTGAGCTGCGCTGCTCCTGGACTTAGTGTAATAACACTTCCTTCGCCCCAGTTTTGTGTTGTCCAGAATAAGAATTCATTTACACTATGGCGCCAGTTTAATACAACTCTTGCATCGCCTTCGTAATAATCAAATACAAATCCTTGGTCAGTTAAGTATTCTCCATATCCTAATAAAAAATCAACTACATCTTGTATACTAGTAAATAGGCGACCATAGTCTGATTCTATTAGATTATTTTTGTTAAACTTTCTTCTTAAAGTTGCGTCTCGGCCACCAATCAATGGCAGTGATGCAAGTTTAGTAATGTTATCAGTATTAAAATCACGACTACTTACAAAATCTTTAACTACACGATAATACGAACCTTGGTATTCAAGATTTTGACTAGCTATATATTGTTTGCCAGATTCCCAAGTTAAATAACTTTCACTTATTCCGCCAATGTTAATAGTTGGATCTGATTGCGATGTTATCGGTTGATAATGATTAAATGTTGCATTATTTTTGTCGTAACCTTTGACAACATAGCCGTCACTTCTACGTTCTACAATTACACCACTGTATGAAACAATTTTAATAGGTGTACTTGTGTTTAAGAAGATTTTATAGTTTTCGTCCGGAACAAAAACGTTTCCTTCATTTAACGGAGTACGACTATCTAATATTAATCTAAATTTATCTTTATCAGTAAATCCGGCTAATTTGTATCCTAATTGATTTTTAATATTTGTAACATTTGATTTATATTCGTCATATGAAGTAGTTACATCAGCTGCCATATAATTTGCAATATAATTTACAAGGCCACTTGTATAGGTTTGAATAGTGTCTTTGTATGTATTAGGAAATATAATATCTGAAGTTTTTATTCTAGTACTAGTAGAAGCATATACCAATTCTCCAGCATTATTTCGAATTTGGTTAATTCTATCAAATCCAGTAGCAAATAATGTGTGTGGTTTATTAATTGCAAATGCAGTAATAACACTAAACGGATATTGACTGCTTGCTCTCCAAGCAGATTCAATTGGAGCACCGTCGCCAAATACAAAGCTTCTGTCTAAAAGCTGATTATCAAAATTATTGATATATCCTGCCTCTAGCGGAGATATTAAGTTGCCATCACTGTCTGCTGGAATATGTCGTAATAGTCCTGGTCGTTTATAATTGTTAAGAATTTTATATTTTGCACCTGGCTGTTTTACAATACCAGCTTCAAGATCTTGCCATAAAATTAAGTTTTCTTTAGTATAAGGAGCAGGGCCATACTGTGATTCCCACCAAGTTGGCATAATACTAAATCCAAGCATTTCCCAAGGATGTGTATGAGGACGATCAGTATCAAAAGCTTGCTTGTATATTTCTCTCCAAAATCCCGGAGTTGCAGCACCAGTTGGTCCTGTGCTACCTACATAGTTAAACGTAAATGGATTTGATCTTTCAAAGAAATTATGTAATGTATAATCTTGATCAATTAACTTTGACCATTGTATAAAGTCAGCTAACATTACTCTATCAATGTGTCGTTTAGACACTTGTGTATTTCTGTTGGTTCCACCAATTAAATCATGTACATCTAATAAAGTAGTATCATATGTAACTTTAATATTATTAAAGATTCGTTTTTCTAATTCAAGTAATAAGTCATCACGGAAGTCACCAAAAGCAACAATTTTACTACCGTCATGTCCTTGGACAACATCTGTAGGTATTTGGTATGTATTATCTAAATATTTTACAGGTTCGTATGCAGGGTATAATCCTAATTTACTAGGTGTAGGTGGAACAAAACTACCATTAGTAGTTTCATATTCAAATATTTCAATTACGTCATCTGCTTCTTTAGTTGCTGTTACTATTGCATATCCATTACTGTTAAATGTATAATCTCTACCGTGTACTAACTGAACACCATTAATATATACTTGTACTGCAACTCTTGACGGTGCAGTCATTGTAAACACATCAGACAGTGGAAAATAAACTTCGTCTGCATCAATTACTACAGAAGTTAATTTTCTAGTTGCACCTGTAGGGACCATATCACTAAAATAAAATGGTTGTGAGGTTATCTTGTCTTTGTTAATTTCTAATAAAATTGTATCTACTTGAGATTTAATACTGCCATTAAGTTCAAGCTCTTCTGATAATTGTAAGAATAATCTTTTAAATGTAGAATACTCTGTCATTGCAAATTTTAAGCTTTTAATAACATTTGCATTATTATCCAATGTATGGTACAACGCTAGATTCATTGGCGAACTGTGTTGGACAAATCTGCGGCCGAAACCAGTAACATTACCGAGGTCGCGCAAATTACTTGTTCCAGGATATATACCAGCAAAATTATCAGTTTGTTCTATGATTGTAGCGACATGGTCATTAACTTCGCCTAATGTAAATTCTGTAATATTTTCATTAGATGGATTTCTTTCCAATGAACCTGGAATTTCATAATATCCGTTTTCATTTTTAACTGTTCCAGAACGAGTTTTAATAAGCACTACATCATTTAAAGTAAGGTCATTAACAAATGTTATAATTGCAGTGTTATTAATGTTATTAGTAATTGTATAATCTTTATCTTTAAACTGTAGTTTATTATTTAGGTAAACTCTTGTCCATAAATCTGTCAGTAAGCCACTATTATCGTAAACATCAATTTCAAATCCAGTAATAGTATTATCAAATACATACTGCCTAATTACTAATTGTTCACTAGGTGTACTAACTTTTTTCCAACCTGACACTGTAGTATGAGTATCAATAGTTGAATACTTTCTTAAAAATCCAATATCTGATTTTTTAGTAAAGGATTCGTTCATAGATGTGTATGTAAAAGAATCACTTAATAGATTAAAATCAAATACAATGTCGCCAACATTGTTAATACTTCTATAAGAAATAGCAAATCCTAATTCACTGTCAACAGCAGTTCCTGTTCCAGGCTTATAACTAAACAACTTATTTCCAGTAAATGTCGAAGATTCATAAACTGATGTATCAGAATAAGAATTACCATCAGTATCAAAAATATCAAATAACGGAGGCTGATTTGCTTTATTTTTATCTTGTGTAAGGTCCCACTGAGTTCCTGTATAGTATAACATTTTACCTTTATAAAATGTGCCATCTAATACTAAAACTACTTCATTAGTTTTTGGAATTGAATCAGTTTCTGGCAGTAATGTAATTTGTCTTACATTTTGATCTACTTCAATGGCTAGATCATTAAATTTAATAAACTTAACTTTAAATATTCTGCCTGCTACTAAGGTATCAGTATCTTTAGTAAACATAATACGCATGCCATCAACTAAGTCAACACCGTCAACGTTATAACCTTGCGATCCTTCAATAGTCGAAAATGCATCAGTTGTAAAATTATCAACTAAGTCAACATCTGTTTTAGCAAAAGTACCAAAATTATTTAATTTTATATTTGCTTCAAATTCAATAATAGAACGCTTTGCACGCTGTAATTGATCAATTTCGACTATTTGTCCATTAGCTGCTGCACTTGCTTCAATAACATCTTTGTGGAACCAGCGGTTATAACGACTCCATAAATTACCATCTACACTTGCACGATTAATTACAATATAATCTTTGTCTTTAGGATACCCAATTGCTTTACTATAGGGCAATCTATCAAATCCCTGAGCATCGAATTCTACATCAATGTCTGTAGTAAAAGTTGTAGGCACATTTAAACTAGTTTCTGGAATTAATTTAATTTTGTCGCCGACACCTTCAATATAGAATGTATTGTTTTCGTACATTTCAGGAACTACGGTGCCTGTAAATTCTACCTTCATACCATTTGATAATTCGATACCGTTACTACTTTTGTAAGTTTTCTTACCAACAATTTCCTTGTCAACATCGATAAATGTAGCTTCGCTAATATCTTTTATAATAATAACACCACTTGCTTCTAAATCGTTTGCTGCTACATAGTATAATACATCAGGAGTATCTGTGCTTAGTTGTAAAGTACTAATACCTTTTTCTAAACCTTGTATACTAACACCTTCTTGTACAAGTATACTAGAACTATCTAGATCAAATCCTTCTTCAAGAGTTTTCTTAGTCTTAATAGTAAATGGCAAGTTTGGTGTATCAATATCAAACTTATATGTAATTCCTCTATAAAGAGTAATTGTAGGATTATTTGTTAAACCGTCTGGACTAAAAATATATGTATTATTATCATCATTGTCGCCGACACGAACTGTATATGTACTTTCAACATCGACTGTATTTCCAGCAATGCCAATATTCTGAGGTCCTAACGGCAACCAATAGTATTCACGGAAGTTGCTAAACTTGTCCCAATCAATACTAGGGTTCCAGGCGTAAAATTCTTGTTGATTAAATGTACTATGATTGTTATTTGTTTTGTCAAAATTGTTTAATTGATTTACAAAGTCATTGTAATCTTTGTAAAAAGTAACATTGTCAAGATTATCTTTGATAACTGCTGCTGGTTCTAACTGGTAATTAAATCTGTCAGGTGATACATCGCCGATGTAATTGTCTTTAGCTGTAAATGCTTTAGAAGATTGTCTGCCAATATATCCGTTTAACTTTTCTACAACACCTGGCTGTATTAATTGATCAAGTGTACTGTTTAAAAATTTCTTGTTAGGAATAGTTCTAAAAAATCTTGGAAGGAAAGATTCACTTTTTCGTTTACTATCACTACCATTTGGCAATGGTTGTTCGTTTTGATTGTCATCGTAAGACATTATTAATAAGTCCCTCCGGTTGTAGATAACCCGCTACTTTGTATTCCTGCATTTACTGATGTTGCATCAGTAACAATTGATCCACTTGATCGTAGTCTTGTAGCTGTTACACTATCAATTAATTCAACATTATTAACAGTTGAACTGCTTATAAAAATTTCATCTGATTCAGATTTTATTTCAAACAAACTACCAAATGTGCTGTTTACTTGAGTCGGAACAATTACAAATGTTACTAAGCTAGGCGAAAGTTGTTGCATAACATATGTGCTTAGTTCTGTAAAATAAAATGACTCGCCAAACTCCCAGTTTTCAAGTGCAAAAAATTCATTAATTGCAGCAATCACTCTAGTTTTAATTTCATTATCATTTATCACAATATCTGGATTTTTTACAATTTTAAATGTTGCTTGAAGATCTGAATCAGCATTATCACCAAACATTACTTTATATTTAACCGGATGATATATAATTTCATCACTAATTGATTTAATATTATTAAGCTTTTGACCGTAACTTAAATATAGTGCGTCACTACTAGGCGCTAACGGTTTTGTAGTAGTTGTTCCGTTAATGTATAATCTAAACGCATCATCATATGTCTTAGTTAGTAAATAAACATCTACAATATTACTAACACTTGGATCAATTCTTGTGCTTTCGTCTGCTGCGTGAACATAGTGAAATTTAAGATTATCACGCCCTATTTTAGCACGGTAATTTTGTGAAGTAATAAGATTGCCTGATGTTTTATTTAAGACTTGGAATAAATCTTCTCTTATAAAGTAAAATATTTGTCCATTATCATACTCAGAAGTATCAGTTAAGTCGTCTGTAGATGTAACAACTTGTATACTCCCTGTACTAGTAATAAAGCTATAACGCCCGAGATCAGTAGGTGACTGTGTTGCAATATAATTGTATTCTTCAACGCCGTCAATTGTAGTTGTTTTTAATTGAAATACATATTTTTTTAATATATTTGCAGATTCGTTAACAATTTCTTCAAATAGTTCAGGATTGTCAACTACGCCATCGTCATCTTCATCAAAGAAACTAACTTGAATTTTACTACTGTCTACATACCCGTCAGTATCTCTGTATTCTTCAACAATTTCCCAGTCAAAGTCAACTGTAAATGGGCTAATTGAATCGGGTCGATTATTAATATTCAATACTGATATTTTGTCTTTAATGATTTTACCAGTTCTATTATTGTAAATTTTATCTGAACTATCAAAGTAGAATCTAATTTCTTCTGCACTTTCAAATACATACCTACTACCTCTATAAGTAATTGTGTATGTTTCTCCGTTAGTTTCAAATAATAGTAACCAACTTGCATCCAGTTGTTGATTAGTCGAGTCACCAGTTTTACCTATACTAAATGCACCATTGACATTTAAGTTATTGCCAGTTATTAATCTCCATTCGCCTATATTAGTGTCAAATCTTAACCCAAATGCATTGTATGCAAATATTTGATCAACTAATTGTAAAGACACTGCTTGTTCTAATTCTGTAGATAACCGTGGAATAATTTCTGCGAGTTTAGATCCTGCTGGAATATTATCATTAAGAATAACAGGTCCAGTGCCGTCTTCATTTGTGACAGACCCATCGCCGATTACACTAACAATTTTAGTCCATTTATATGTTACAGCACCTGCAACATCAGGAGTACCTGTTATTAGTGCATTATTATTTTTACTTTGGAAATATTTTCCTGCAGGAGCAGTAAATTTTACAAGTGTTCCTGCTTTTAATAATTTTAAAGTACTTGCAGTAAATCTACCTAGTTGTGAACGAGTGCCAACGGTATTAGTAAAATACCCTGTATTTTGATTAGTATCAATAGTTTCACTATTCCAGGTTACTCCTAAATCACTTACTAAAGTCTTAGGAAAACTGTTGTAATAATAATTTTTTACTATTTTATCTTTAAGTATGCGCTCAATTACATTTGCAATTGTACCTTCTATATCTGTTTTTGTAACAAAATTAAAATTTACTTTTGGAGTTAAAAACTGTTTTGTTATAATTCCGTCAGTGCCAAATAAATTGGTCTTAGAATATTTGCCAGTTGCATCTATTAAATCTAAATAGCGACTAATTCCACTTGATGTTCTGTTTACACTCTTTACTTTGATAATTTCTTGGCTAATACCTAAAGGTGCAATTTGATAATCTTCAGCAGTTATCATTCTATTTTGTGTATAGTATGTTGCCGGTGCATTACGCTTAATACTATCATTTGATTCGCTAATACTAGCATTATCGACAGTATATTGCAAACGGAAAGTTATTGTAATCTGTTCAATTTTGCCTACTTTACTAATATAAGGAACTTTAATACTTACGCCGCGCATATCTGCAGGTTCAATAACCAAGCGTTGATTTTTACTTGTTCTATAATATGTTTTAAAATTGCCTTGTGGTAAATTACCAAAAGTGCCATCAGAAAATATTAAACTAATTCTATCATTTGCTCGTGTTAAGACACTATAAATATTTCTAATACTCTTACTTAGACTATTATAAATTACATTATTGCCTTCTACTGCATCAACTTTGGACCATAGCTCTTCTTCTATTCCAAAATTATCAGTTTTGTAAAGCCAAACATCTGAATTATTAATATTAGTTGCGTCAATAGCAACAACTTGGTTAGTACTAGGACTATTAACAACAAATGCACCTTGGTCTAATGTACCTTGTGTAAACCGGCAAAAATAACCTGTATTAGAACTAGCAGGGCCGCGCCCATCATTTCTATATAAGAACGCAAAGTTGTTACCTGGAAAAGGTGCTTCTTCTTTAATTTCACCACTGTCAACATCTGTAGATACAATTTCAAATTTAGTAGTTGATCCACTAATTGATTTATTAAATCCGTATACAGGCACTTCAGAATTAGCACTGTTTAATCTATATTGTTCTGTCGGAACTCCTGCAACAGTATCTTTTTTGGCCGGGCGGCCTATATTAGAATTAACAGGAAGAGCTGCGTTTAATATCTTTGTAAACTGTTCTTGCCAATTAGGGTTACTTGGATCATTCCATACAATGGATTGATTTTCTAAGTTGATATTATTTGAATCTCTAACACCCTCAGATGTATTTACTGCATCAATTTTTAATAAACCATTTGCTGCCTGATTGCGTTTAGGATTATAAGACAGCATACGGGCAAGGCGTAGAACTGATTCTCTGCGTTCTGCAAGCTCTAAAAAGTTTTCTCTAGCGTTTAAATCAGTACGGAATGCAATGTTTTGCCCTAGGAAAGCAATTAGGTCAATAAGTGCAAGGTACTCTGAACTTTCGATATAGTCGTTAAAATCTTCTGGATAATTTTGACGAATATAATTGATCATTGTTCGACGTAAATTGTCGAAATCATATGATTTAAAATCTGCGTTTCTATAACTCTGATAGATACGCTTCCAATCTTCTGCTACTAATAAACGGTTTTGTCTGTCTGTGCTTGACATGGATTTGCTTTCCTCTTAACTATACAGTATTTATTCAAATGAATAAACTACATATATAATTAGTTGGCTAAGAACCCGTTATTTTGATCAAATGTTAATCGCATACTCTCAGCAATATTATAGGGTAAAAATACTAATGTAGTATCTATTTGCAATCCGCTCTCGTATTGATCAACTGTAATTTCAGTAACATTAACTCTTGGATCATAGTTAACAATAGATGTTACGTTATTTGCAATTATTTCTTTAAGAGTTTCAGTTAACGGTTCATATAATATGTCCCATATAATTGTACCAAAACTAGGATTGCTAAGTAGTTCCCCTTGCCTGATATGAAAATGGTTAATAATATCTTGTTTTACGAGCTGTATGTCGTAAAGTTTAAATCCAATACTATCAGGATTAACTGTAGAAAAGCCATTATAGGTTTTTTCGCCAATCCCGTAATCAGGACGAGTATTGCCTTTTACAGTAATCTCTTTATATAACTTTTTTTCTAATGTGCTCATACTATATTTACCTTATTATTGTGGGCCTGACCTAGATGGTCCTGTTATTGTTGCACCTGCGCCTGCACTTCTTTCAGCATCAGTTAGTCCATCTCCAGGTTCGTCAACATTAGATGCCGCTGGGGCTTCACTGGCTACACAGGCTCCAAATGTGTCTTCTTGTGCAACTGCATCACTACTCGTTTCGCTCCCTGATCCGGCAGGAACAACTGAAGGGTCTGCTGCTGCACTAGCTGTAGCAGCCGCTGCGCCGCTACTATTCATATTAATAGTTCCTGCTGTTTCCCTATGTCCTGCACTTGCAATATTACTTGTGCCGCCGCATGTTAGCCTACCGTCTGCTCCTACACTAACATCCCAATTTGCTCCAGTTTGAGTTGCCATTTGATTAGCAGCAATTATGTTTATATCTGCGCCGGCTTTTAAATTAATATTTTTTCCAGCGTCAAAGTTTATATCTTCGTCTGAATGGAAACTCATATTACCTTTTGAATACACTTCAATAGTGCCTTGCGCTGTCATTTCTACCCAACTCTGTCCACTACCATGTGCAATGTATATTAAATCTTCTGTGTTGTGTAATAATATTTGATGGCCAGTGCGTGTTTTTAACCTTAGCAATTCATTAGCCGGGAGCATAGGATCGCCGCCGTCAGCTAATGAAGCGTATACACTAGGCGTAGTTGCTGCTGGGCCTTTTCTAAATGAGCTAGGATCACCGTCATCCATTACAAACGAAGACCCAGTTAATCTTGAAGCAGGTCGAGATATTTGTGAATTTGTACTACCTATCGTTACAGTTGGTTTGCCTGGACGACGATCTAATGGCCCCGGAGTACTCATGCCGAATACCATACTAGGTACTTCGCGCCTAGCACTTGATGTAGTAGTTCCTCTTATTTGATCATTTAGTAATCCTGCACGTTCTAAAATAGCCTGTGCATCAGTGTTAACTGGTTTTAAAAATGTAGTAGGCTGATTTCCTGATCCGGTTTCAACTTTTTTATTATATTCACTAACTGGCAATATTTTTGCTTGATCGGTTGTGTTATTTTTTGTACTAGCATTGCCCGGAAGCATAAAATTCATAAATTTCTTTGGAATACATCCTATCCAAAATCCTTGACTCTTGTTTCCTTCTGCAAAAATAACTAATACTTCTGAATCAACATCCGGTGGCACTGCCCACATTCCATAACTTTTTTGAGCATAATCAAATCCGTCATTTTCACTTGTGCCTGCGAGCGGAGTTGTGCCGTAAAACGGACTTAGATAGCTTACGATAACCTTTTCGCCACTTGCGTTTGTAGTATTACCTTCAGTTGAATATTTTAGTAATTCAACTTCTAATCTTCCCATGTATTCGCTGTCCAAGTGCCCTTTTACTATTGCTCTAAACGGGCCTGGGCCGTCAAACGAACTCGCTTTTGGTGCAGGTTCTGGGGTTCTTGTTTCTTCGTTAGCTGCCATTGATTATTCCTTAAAAAGGTCCTGATTGCCGTTGTGCGTTTGCATTTTGTCTCTGTCGTAACCTGCTTGGGCCGTTTGTAGTTGTTCCGGGCGGAATGCCGCCATTAATAGGTGCTGGGCGAGATGATTGTTGCGGTGCGGCGGTCCCTGTTGGAGCAGCGCCTCGTGGTGTTGCTTCATTCGCCGGTGTGTCTACCATTTGTCCACCAGTTGTATCAGTATTAACTAAAGGAGATGCTGCAGGCACTGTTATGTTACTGTCTTGTCGTTGTCTGCGTATTGTTTGTAATGTTTGTGTAAATTGGCCGCCGCTAAAACTGTTTCTGCAAAATAGTACTTGATATAATCCACTAAACTGTGCTACCGGTTTTGAACCGCCGCCTGGAAATTCCATATATCCGTCTGCACCATAATCTAGCGGGGTCCTAAAGTTAAGCTCAATATCAACTTCGCCATTTTCGTAATTCATAGTACCGTCGCCGGTAATATTTAGTATGCCCGGAACTTGTAGTGCATTATAATTGCCCATTCCGCTATCTGCGATAAAATACGGATCTCCCATAATTTCTAAATCAACTGCAATTAAGTCAACTGGGCTGTTCACTAATGCTTCATTAAAATCTCGTGCTACTCTTGATTCAGGACTTAATGCACCTATACCTCCGTCTAACATATTAGGACCGGCAATCTTAGAAAGAACTCTTCCAAGGTCAGTTGCATCAATGTTGCTTTGATTAGTACTCGGAGATGCATTTTCTCCTGTTGCTACAGTTTCTTGGTCGACTGCTACTTTACTATTAAGGCCTGCTTGACCTAAGTCGCCTGCAATTGAAGTAAAAAATGCAGCGTTAAACTTAATATCAAAATTAAGAACATCTTTGTTTAGACCAGTATAGATATAATTGTACTCTTTCACTGCTTGCTGTTTTAATTGAGGAATTCCTGGACTACTTTCACTAGGAGATTGAAATTTACTTAGATGTACTAGATAAGGTACAACCCGATAAACAAAAATTCTCGACGGTGTTCCAGTTTGTGCCACAACTTCTGGACTAGCATCAGAATTAAAAACTTGGGTCTGTATTCTAAACCATTTTATCATTCCATTGCCGTCAGGAATAGATTTAGGCATGTCTCTACCATATTCACTAGTAATTATAATATCTTCAATCATACTTTGAATTTTTTTACCAGATGAATATGTAGCTTGCCTAACATCTCCTGTTAGATTTACCAAACAACAATTAATTTCGCCTCTGCTATCTTCGTTCTCGGCATTAGATTCGGTTTGAAAACCTTGTGTGCCACCATCGGTATTTGCATCAATAATCTTAGATTGGCCAATCTTGTTTATATTTTCTAAGTTTTCGGCATATTCTCTAATGTTTTCGCCAATTTCTGATCTTTTAAGTGATATACCGTTATTATTTTCTATTTCAGCTGCAAAGTCTGCAGGTACTGCACCAGTAGTGTCTCCTGTGGCAGAAATATAATATGTACGAATTTCTTCTTCTGTAAATACTCGTTTAGTAGCAGTGTCATCTTCTTGTGCAGGTTGGCCTTGCATAAACTGACTAGATTCTTCAGCTGACGAAGATGTGTTAGGAAACATTATAACATACTGATTTCCTTTTTCTACTCTACCAGATTCCTGTGTTACTAGTTCTCTATTGTTTAGTGCTGCTGTTAAACTATTTGCTCCAGTTTGTAACATTTCAGCAACAGTTGCTCCTGAAAAACTTATGTCAGTATGAGTATTCTGAGTTTCATCAGTTAATCCAATTTCTTGATAAGGAATTGCTTGTACAGTATATTCACTACCACCTTCTGAGACTTCAAACTCAACATTAACAAGCTTTAATGGAAACATTCTGCGTAAATTACTAGCATGAATATAATTTCCTGCGTCATCATAACCTTTAAATTCAACAGTTAACAAAAACGGTGCTTCGATATAATTTGCATGTCCTGAACGAATAGCCGAAACTTGCAATGCTTGCAAGAATAACCCCATACTATAAGGTTCTGACACTTTAAAATTAATACTAGTAGCATTTGTAGATCGAGAACCTGCGTTGCCGGCAACGATTGTTTCTATCTCTACATCATCTATAAAATATTCCGTCTTGCCAGAAGTTTCATACGCAGTTGCACTGTTAGGTGTTGGGCCTCCGCCACTTCGTAGTATCACAGTACTAGGATCTTTGCGCCTATAGGTAAAATCAGGAAATGCTAACTCGTAGTTGTCTAAACACCCTAAAGTAAAAATATAATTAAAACTTGCAAATTGTTCTAAAGGATTTGGAGCAATGCTTGATCCTCCAAAATTTGATCCGAACCCGCCGCCGAACGCAGCCCCTAAGAATCCGCCAATGCCGCCTTTGATTTCACTAGCAAGTTTATTGCCTATACCATTTGCAATATTACCAACAATACTGTTTCCTATTCCTGGCCCTGTGAGACCATTCAAACTATTTGCTAGATCAACAGTTGCGCTTGTTACTTCTTGTACAGATCCATTAATACTATCTGCTATGCCATCAACTGAGATATTTGCACTTTGAGCAATTTGACTTACTGTGTTAGTAACAGCATTTTGTCCAACTGCTGCTAATCGATCTTTTAAGTTTTGAATAGTTGGGGATAACATCTTATACTCCTAGCGTTCTAGTCAATGCATCGCCTTTAGGTACAAATATATCTAAACCCGGTACTAAATCAAAAATAGGATCTTTAATTTTTTCCATATTTCGTTGGGCAAATACCCACCATAAGTCTTTATTGCCATATAAGTCAAAAGCTAACAAGTCAGGACGATGAGTATACTGTGGTTGAATTGTGATAAGCACATCGTCTGCTTCTGCAGGAATTGGACGAATTCTTAATATATCAAGATATTGACCATTTTGCGTAGGCGTATTAGACCAAGGACTAGTTCCGTTATATGATGCCATTAGATGAACCCCGGACCATTGCCGCCACTGGCATAATCGCCATTGACAAATTTGTCTAAACTAAATTGTTGTACAGCTCGTCTACTATACGTTGGCATAAGTGTTACAGACACCATAGACTTTGTAGGTGCCCAAGTATCTAATTTTGGTACATAAATATAATCTACTTCCGGACTCATGTCGCATGTAAATGTCTGTACTACTACAGGCACGTTTTTAAAAACATAATCACCATACCCGTTAAGTTGTACTACCGGTGGTGGACTACCTTGATTACTTGTATTACCGTAGGACATTTTTGTGACTGACCTTAAATAATGCACCATTGCAACCCAATAAATGCCCTCTTCTTCACTTTCAATTACAAAGTCTCCACTAATTTGAATATTATCTGGTTGACTATTTTGGTAAACCGGAAACGGATAGTTACTATGAGTAGGTTTAACTGCACCATAATTTGCACTATGTTGCATAATAATACTAGGAGTATAAGGAAAAATCATTCCGTTTGTTCTACCTAAGGCTTCTTTAATTTCACCTGTTAACCCCAAGCTTTGCGGTAAAGAAAGCCTAACACGCCAATCATCATTGTCGGTGCCTTTCCAACTAACATCACTAAACCCAGCACCAGTAGGCATACCAAATTTAGGTAGGCCGCCGCCTCGTAATAAACTCATAAAGTTACTAGCAGTAAACACATCCTCGGCAATGCCCTTTATAGCATCACCAGCTTGCCCTATTAATCCTTGCCCAAAGTTTGCGGCACTGCCTAATAAGTTGCTAACCGATGTAGACGGGCTAACCGAGTTTCTAGCCTGGGATGCTGCTGATCCGACTGACAAGTCTTGAAATGGCATTTTATTTGTCTCCTATATACATTATTTAGTTGACTTTTTAATGTATGTATATTATAATATATGTAAGAGGAGACCTACCATGGCCAGAAAGATTAATTATTTAAATAATAAAGATATTCTTAAAGAAATACACAAGTCAAAAAGCGCATTCTGTAGCTTCGTTGACCCCGAATATAATCAATTTGACATTATTTTGCCAAGTATTGATAAGATTAACATTAGAACTATTGCCGAAGCTAAACGAAATAAAGCAAAACGATTACAACATATTGATTTTGATTCACGAAAGCTAGCTGGACAAAAGATTAAACTTGCAGAGTGTGAGATAGACTATCGTAAAATGGAAAAAAACGAATTAATTTTTCGTGTTATGACGTTTGATCACATACCAGATGAGCCAGGCCGTAAAAAGACTCCAAAAACAGTTGCAGACCACAAGGTTAAATTAAACTTTCCTCCGTTTAAACATTATAAGTTCGACGACGATGGTGAGTTGATGTGTGTCGGCAAGAGTCATTGGGAAGGCGGCATGGATAATGGAAACTTTACACTTATTGGCGGCAAGGCTACTAATAAACTTGCTATGATGTGGCTAAAACTAGTCGATCGTTATGCTACTAGAGGCAATGTCCGAGGATATACTTACAATGACGAGATGAAAGGTCAAGCGATTCTGCAACTGTCGCAGATCGGACTACAGTTTGACGAATCTAAATCACAGAACCCATTTGCATACTACACTGCTGCCGTAACTAACAGTTTTGTTCGTGTTATCAACATTGAAAAACGTGCGCAAAACATTCGTGATGATATTCTCGAAATGAATGACATGAATCCTAGCTATACTAGACAAAATGCAGGTGAATGGGAAGCAGCTCTTAAACGAGAAGCAGATGCAGTAAAAAAATAATCACTTGACATCAATTGAAATAACATGTATACTATAAAAGTATATAAATTTATGGAGAACTACTCTTGTTTAAAAAGGCAGCAGTCTTTACAGACATACACTTTGGTTTAAAAGGCAATAGTAAGGTACACAATCAAGATTGTGAAGATTTTATTGATTGGTACATCAAACAAGCACAAGATGCCGGTTGCGAAACTGGTATTTTCTGTGGAGATTGGCATCACAATAGAAATAGTTTAAATTTAACTACTATGGACGCCACTGTTCGATGTATGGAGAAGCTAGGTGCTGCTTTTGAGCAGTTTTTCTTCTTTGATGGCAATCACGACTTGTACTACAAGGACAAGCGTGATGTTAATAGTACAGCATTTGCTAAACACATTCCAGGTATTACATTTATTGACGAAATTACCACAATTGAAGACGTTACTATTGTGCCTTGGCTTGTAGGTGACGAATGGAAGAAACTTCGTAATCTAAAAAGCAAGTATGTATTCGGACACTTTGAACTTCCTAGCTTTTATATGAATGCTATGGTACAAATGCCCGACCACGGAGAGCTTAGAGCAGAAGATTTCGCTAATCAATCGTATGTGTTCAGTGGACACTTCCACAAACGTCAGCAACAAGGTGTTGTACACTACTTAGGTAATGCATTTCCACATAACTATGCCGATGCATGGGATGACGATCGTGGTATGATGATACTTGATCGAGAAAATGACAAGGCGCCAGAGTATATTGATTGGCCACAATGTCCTAAGTATCGTACAATTAAACTAAGTCGACTAATTGACGAAGCCGATTCGTTTATTAAACCTAATATGTACCTGCGGGTTAACTTAGACTTGCCAATTAGTTATGAAGAAGCTAGTTTTATTAAAGAAACATTCATTAATAACTATAATTGTCGTGAAATTAGCTTAATTCCTCAGAAGTTATTAGAAGAAATTAGTACAGAACTAAACATTGCACAATTTGAAAGTGTTGATCAAATTGTTGCTGGCGAAATTGCCGCAATTGACTCAGACAGCTTCAATAAGAAGATGCTATTGGACATTTATAACGAACTATGATAAAAATTAAAGATCTAACAGTACGCAATTTCATGAGCGTGGGCAATCAAACTCAAGCAGTGAACTTTAACCGTGAACAACTAACGCTTGTACTAGGTGAAAACCTAGATCAAGGTGGTGATGATAGTGGATCACGCAATGGCACTGGTAAAACTACTATCATCAATGCGTTATCATATGCATTATACGGTAAAGCACTTACAAATATCAGAGCTAATAATTTAATTAATAAAACCAATAGCAAAGGCATGTTAGTTACACTGCACTTTGAAAAGAATGGTGTTGACTATCGTGTTGAGCGCGGTCGTGGTCCTAATCTATTAAAGTTTTTTGTTGATGAACAAGAACAAGAAATGACAGACGAGTCACAAGGTGATAGTCGCAAGACACAAGAGTTCATTAATGACTTATTAGATATGAGTCACGACATGTTTAAGCATATTGTTGCACTAAACACATATACTGAACCGTTTTTGTCAATGAGACAGAATGACCAACGTGCTATCATCGAACAGTTATTAGGTATTACTATCTTAAGTGAAAAAGCAGATGCTCTTAAAGAGAAATCTAAGCAAACTAAAGATGCAATCACTGAAGAAACATTAAAAATTAACGCTATTCAGAGTGCAAACGAAAAGATACAAACAACTATTGATAGTTTAGGCAGAACACAACGGGCTTGGCTTTCTAAAAAGGATCAAGACTGTGTTAAACTACAAAAAGGCATTACTGAACTAGAAAAAGTAGATATTAATGCAGAATTAGATGCTCACGAAACACTTTCAAACTGGACACAGCATAACAATGCTATTTTGGCTCTTAAAAAAGAATTAAGCACATTAGAACCAGCACTAGTACGTGCAGATAATAGTGTTAAAAAGGCAAATAAAGACATTACAGATCTCGATGATGCTACTTGTTACACATGTGGTCAAGAACTGCATGCAGACAAAAAAGCAGAAATTTCTTTACGCAAAAGTAAAGAACTAGCTGATGCTATTGCATATCAATCAGAAATTACTGTTAAAGTAAATGATGTTGTAAAAGGACTTGAAGAGATTGGTGACATCAATGGTAAACCTACTACGTTTTATGACAGTGCAAAAGAAGCGTACGACCATAGACAAAATGTTGATAGCTTAAAGCAAGCACTAGCAAATAAAGAAAATGACACTGATCCATATCAATCACAAATTGACGAATTAAACGATGCAGCAATGCAAGATATTGATTGGTCGTCAGTTAATACACTTACTGATTATAAAGAACACCAAGACTTCTTGCTCAAGTTGCTAACAAACAAAGATAGTTTTATCCGTAAGAAGATTATCGATCAAAACTTAATGTATCTTAACAATAGATTGTCTTACTATCTTGACAAACTAGGATTGCCGCATCAAGTTGTATTCCAAAATGATCTTGCTGTTGAAATTCAGCAGCTAGGACAAGATTTAGACTTTGATAACTTGAGTAGAGGCGAACGAAATAGACTTATACTTGGCATGAGCTTTGCATTTAGAGATGTGTGGGAAAGCCTATATCAAAAGATTAACTTAATGTTTATTGACGAACTTATCGATAGCGGTATGGACACAGCAGGCGTTGAAAGTGCATTAGGTGTTCTTAAGAAGATGGGTAGAGAAGGTGACAAGAATGTTTATCTTATCTCTCACAAGGACGAACTAGTCGGAAGAGTTAATCATGTAATGAAAGTAGTAAAAGAAAACGGCTTTACAAGTTACGAAAACGATATTGATATTATAGAATGACAAATACAAAATTTATTAATGCGCTAAACAGAGTAGAACAATCATGTCCTCCAATTTGGATGATGAGACAAGCTGGAAGGTATCAACCTTCATATATGGCATTAAAAGAACAATGGACATTTGAACAAATGTGCAAACTTCCTAGAGTTGCTGCTGAGGTTGCAATGTTACCTATTAACGAGTTTGACTTTGACATTGCTATCTTGTTTAGTGACATTCTTTGGCACCTAGAAGGATTAGGGCTGCCAATGAAGTTTGATCCTGGTCCTAAGTTTGATATACATCTTAGCGAAGACAATTGGGAACAATATGCCGACGTCGACAAAGCACTAAATCATATTAAATTTCAAAGTAATGCTCTAGAAGCAACTCGAGATGTGCTACTAAAGAGTAAAAGTCTAATTGGCTTTGTAGGCGGTCCTTGGAGTTTACTTAACTATGCACTAGGTGCTAACAAAGCAAGCAACGATTTTAAAACAATGTATCTTAAAAAGGTAATCATTCCATTACTAAAGGATAGCATTAGGGCACAAAAACTAGCTGGGGCCGATCAAGTAATGATCCTTGACAGTGGATTAGATAATATTAGTAAAAACTATTATGATAAAACATATTTGCCCATGCTAGAATCAGTTGCATCTATCGGCAACATTGGGTACTATATGCGAGGTACTCCTAAAAATAGTTTACCTAAAGTAATGAAATTAGCGTTTGACGGAATTGGTATTGATAGCAGTGTAGATTTAAACAAGACTTTAAAAAAAGCAACAGGTTATGTACAAGGCAACTTTGACGAATCGCACTTGCTATTAGACACAGCAGAATTTCATTATGAACTTGACAAATGGTTAGACACAGTAAGTACTACTACTGGGTGGGTATGCGGTTTAGGTCACGGAATTACAAAAACTACTCCTACTGACAATGTAAAACATTTTGTTAAGACAGTTAGAAGGAAGTTTGAATAATGAGAGTCGGCGTAAGAGGCAGTATATTATGATTGATGACGACATACATGATCAATTGACTAAGGCATACTTAGAATATTTTAAAGAAAATGAAAAATTCGAAGCAAGAAAATCGTATCGAACTCACGCAGCTAGTAGAAGATGGTTGCGTGAAATTAGAAAATTAGCAAAACTAAGACAGGACGAAATAGGCGAAACATTTAAAGCCAAAATAGCTAAGAAAAAGAATAATACATAATAAGTATGTGATGCAATGGACTTATCAAGGCAAAACAATAGACGAACTACCAGAAGGTTGTGAAGCTTTTGTGTACCTGATAACAAATAAAGTCAATAGCATGAAATACATAGGCAAAAAACTAGCAAAATTTAAAACTACTAAGCCACCACTTAAAGGCAAGAAAAATAAACGTCGCGGAACTAAAGAAAGTGACTGGAGAACTTATTGGGGTTCTAGTGACAGACTTAATGCAGACGTTATAGAGTTAGGCGAAGATAATTTTACAAGAGAAATTATTCACATTTGTCCTAGCAGAGGCATTGCAAGCTACCTAGAGGCTAGAGAACAATTTGAACGCAGAGTACTTGAAACGGATGATTACTATAATGGTATTATTAATGTTAGAGTTGGTGGATCAAAAATTCTTAAAGAGCACTTAAATAAAATTTAAATAATCTTCGGTTGACAACTGTAGTAAAATCAACTACACTTGTTTATAGGCAGATTTATTACAGACGCACATCAAACACCAGGCATCCACAAGGCATTACATTCCAACACATAAGGTTGGCGGGCCAGATTATAATACCGCTGTGGAAAAAGCTCTCGTATAGAAGCACACGTACATATTGATCGACTCCCCAGAGGGAGGAAGCCACCAAACAAATTGGGCTCACTGGTTGATATAGATTGCATTGTTGGCAGTCGAAAAACACAACATAGTTCATAAAAACCCTTTAGCACTAGGAACGAAGCGAGGGAATAGTGTTACATATAATGTACATTGTATATTATAAGCAACATAATGTCGACGGAGGATGGGAAAGGTCAGAGCCCATTGAACTTGTGTATAAAAAATTACCTCTTTCCAATGTCTTGGCTGTGCAGACTCACATGAAGTTTTCATTAAGACGACGGGGCTAGAAATAGTTCCGTCTGACTAAACAATCTACATGAAATTAAAACATTAATACATTCGTATTAATGCAATATAATCATATATTAATTATTCACTTATACGAAGTATGAATAGTTTGAGCGTTAGCGAAAACTTGTATTAGCTTGCTAATACATTAACTGTATTAGATTATCATTGATAGATAAATAACTTTAATATATTAAAGGATTAGTCACGAATGAAAGTATATCACATAACTGAAGCACCTAGGATTGAACCTCCTCTTGGTGGTCTCGGAGATAGACCAATTAATAGAGGTCCTAGTGTTAGTGGCGGAGGTGGTAACGCACCCAGACTGACATCAGTTGATATTACTGATACTGGAATTCTTGACAGTCGCGGAAACAAAATATTTAAAGTTGTAGACCAAGATGGTAAAGAATTGTTTCGTGGAAACGAAACAGCAGCAAATGCTGAACGTGACAAACTAAGAAGAAATATTAGGACACCTGCTGCTACTACTGACAGAAGTGTAGGATCTGCTACTGATAGAACTACAGGCAGTGCTACTAGACAAGGTGCTGCTGCGCCTGACGCAAATGGAAGTAGATTAGGAAGGATGGCCCGTGGCGCCGGAACAGCCGTGAAGAATGTCGGTAAGGTCGTTGGATTACCAATCGTTTCTGGATTGATTGGGGCTGTTACCTTAGGACCTATAATTAAACAAAAGCTTGAAGACTATGCAGGTGCAGTAGATGCCGTGGCTGAGGGAGAGGCAGCAGGTAAAAGTTTAGATGAAATAAATTTATTGAAAGACGCTGTACAAGCTGCAAGGAAAAGATTATCTGATACAATTGCTGATGCAATAGTACAGATGCTTACTGGTTTAGTCGCCGGTGTTGTCTCGGCTACAGTAGCTACTAGAGTTCTCGGTTTAGCGCCAGGCTTTGGCTGGATAGCAGCTTTAATTTTAGGCGGTCTTGGAACTATAACCAGTTATGTGCTGTCAAATGTCGCAGACAATGAAGCAATAATTAACGAACTATCAGAATGGCTAATGAGCCGATTAGATGAGCAACTGCTAAACAATATATCCGACACAATATTAGATGACACGGCTACTCCTAGAGCTGATGATACAAGTGCATTAAAAAATGCAATGAAAGATATGATTAAGAGTGATCCTAAAATGATTCAAGCGTTTAACAAAGCTAAAGAGCTAAAAGCTACAACAAGGGCATCTTAGTTTTTTCAGTAGTTTCGATATTATCTTTAATAATTTTATTTAAAATTTCTCTATCTTCAACAGTAGTATGATACATAAGATTTTCATAAGTGAAACTTCCTCTCATATACCAACCTATTCTATATAGATTATCTTTTAATTGTTTAATCTCTAATTCAAAGTCTTTGGTCTTTGATATTATATCAGATTCCGAGAGTTGAGCGATCGAGCTCCGAAAAAATTTGAATAATCCAAAGTTAACTTTGTTTTGTATTCTTTGCTACATTCTTCATTTGCACACTGAATGTTAATATTTGGCAAGTTCCATTGTTCGGTAAGAGATTTAATGCTCGCCCGTAAGCTGCTATAAAACTCTGCATCGTTGTTTTGGATAAATTCTAAAATTGCTGTATTATCTGCTTCAACTTCGCTGTCCTTCTCAACAGATTCGATATGACTAACAGCAACTAATAAATTTAAATTACTTGATTCTATAAAAATTTCTTGAAGTTGTTTTTCTTTATCTTCTCTAGGAATATCAGAATTATTAACAGCCATTATTTGTCTTTCTATTACAAAGTTTTGCATACTAAAGTCAGTACTTTCTTTATATGAAAGCGGCCGTAAATTAATTTTAAAATCACCAACGTTGAAACTATTAGTTATAGGACAATTTACAAAATTTTCTAATACCTTTGTTAGTAATATTTCATTTTCATGAAATTCGCTACAATGAGGACATGCAGTTTTGATAGTCATAGTATCGCCATAAGTTGCAATACGCAGAGAAATTAAAATATAATCAATATCAAATCCTACAATCTTCCAAGGATCTTCTATATGAGGTATACAACTTTGAATTACTTCTGTTGTTGCTGTGCCTGATAATAATGCATCTGGAGTTTTAAAAATAATTTCATCCATGGCATTCATTCCGAATACAGGAATATTACTATACGCTTTGTCTTTAACTACGGTTTCGTCATAGTAATAACCTTGGCTAGGTAAGTCTATATATAGCTTTGGCTGTCTATGGTATTCTTTTAAAAAACTGCTCATATTATTCCTATGATAAATACTTTATATACAACTATTTATTACCTATAATAATATAGGGTTATAATACTGAAAGAGAATATTTACTATGACATTGACTGTTGGAGAAATGAGCGCTGAAGACTTTTTAACCGCTATAAACAATGGCGCACGCCAGCGTGGCAATCAAACTCCTGGCAGAGCTCAAACCTCATCCGAAGACATGACAAAAATGTTTACTGGCCTCCTGAGCAACATCGGCAGCGCAGCCCAAGGCATAATTACAAAAGCTGGCGGCAGGGTATCAGATGTTGCTGGTGAGTTCAGCGGCGCTCTAGGCGGAATGATCGGTTATGTAGAAAATACAAACGATGTATTTCAAAGTTTATCAAAAGTAGGTGCTGGATTTGATGGAGATCTAGGAAGACTAAGAGCATCAGCAGCATTAACACGAATGCCGTTAGATCAATTTGCAGGTATGATTGCTCAGAACACAACTGAACTAGCTGGATTTAGTGGCGGCGTAAATGCTGGCGCAAAAAGATTTACTGCATTAAGTTATGCAATGTTTGATTCTAACCTCATAGAAAATTTTATGGATTTAGGAATGACTGTTGAAGAATCAAATGATTTTTTAATGAAAAACATGGCGTTTGATCGTAGACGTGCAAGATTAGAAAATATGACTGATCAGCAACAGGTACAATCAGCATTAGATCTTGCTAAGTCAATGGACGTTATGGCTAAAATTACAGGTAAGAGTGTACAAGAGCAACAAGACAATATGACTAATAGAATGAGAGAAGGTGCAACCCAGGCTAAATTACGTTTATTAGAAAAACAAGGAGTTACTGGAGCAAGTGACGCATATAAGCAAGCACAGCAAGCTTTATCAGGCTCACCTAAAGTAGTTGGTGACTTATTAGCCGATCTTACACAAACCGGTGTGCCGTTAACAGAAGCTACAAAGAATTTTGCTGCAACAAACGCAGAAGCATATGCACTACTACAACAATCTGCTGCCGCAACTAGACGAGGTGATGTTGGGACAGCAGAAAGACTAGCATCACGAGCAGCGGCAGCTACGGCCGCATATGCTGACAGTCAGCAAGGTCTTACATTAGCTACTCTTGGAGGTGTTAGCGATATTGCAAAAGGACAAGCAGATAGATTAGAAGAAGTTGGCCCTTTAATTGATGCAATGGCTGAACATTCTGCTAAACTTGAAAGAGAAATTGGACGAACACCGACAATGATCGAAACGTATAATGATATGTTGTCAAATGCTGTAAATATACAAGGTAGACAATTAGGCGGAACATTGCCAGGCCAAGATCTTCAGCAATCGGTTAGAGAAGGACAACTAGGATTAGCAAATATAGCTTCAACGTTTAATACAGAATTAGGCAAAGCAATGAGTAGTAGTACAGTTGCACAAGGTATATTTGAAGGTATGCAAAACTTTATTAATAGCGGTGCTGACATTGGCCTTGGCGTTGCCGCTGCTGCTGTTAATGTAGCAGGCGGTCCGACAGTTGATGATGTTGCTAGCGCAACTTCTGATCCATCAATCCGCGACGCTCTATTAGCACTGGGAGATCCATTATCAACTATTGCTGAGCAAACATCTGCACAAGCAACTCTAATTGATGAAGGTATATTAAACTCAGACGGATCTTTGAACGTTACTGTTACTAATACTATGTTCGAAGACGCATTTCAAAGGGCAACTGAAGCAAATCAAGTAGAGATTGATGCAGGCCGAGTGCCAACTCATGATCCTGCGTTTCTTGACCAACTTAGAAATTTCTTTAGAGGCCCTGACAGGGCAATTGGCGGCCCTGTTACACAAGGTTTTGCACATAGAGTAGGTGAACAAGGGCCAGAAATGTTTGTTCCTGACACAGACGGTACAATTATACCAAACATGAGATCGGAGATGAATAGAATAACAAATCTACAGGAAAAAGAATCTCGGGAATCGTTGACGATGGCTAGGCTATCACAGTTAACAATGCCGGATGTTGCTAACCTCTTGCAAGATGAGTTACAACAGTTTGGAGCACCAATGTCTGAAGCAGCAAAAAACTTTGCAGCAATAAATCCAGATGTATATGATTCTATGCAACAAGCTTCTACTACATTATTATCAGGAATAGAAAGTGCAATTATTCCAAATATGAAATCAACAATAAGTCGAATGCCAGATGTTGCTAAAATCTTGCAAGATGAGTTACAACAGTTTGGAGCACCAATGTCTGAAGCAGCAAAAAACTTTGCAGCAACGAATTCAGATTCTCGTAATACAGCAGCATCATCTACTGATAATAGAACATTAGAACAAAAACTTGACAACCTGAACCAGACTATGTTACAATTAGTAAGCATAAATAGTACACAAGCAAGAACAGGCGAAAAGCATTTGCGAGCTTCTCGATATAATGGTAATTTAATGACAGGACTAGGTAGAGCATGAGTTGGAAAAAACATTTTACACCTGTGCAAACAGGCGACAACCCAAATGGAAGCTATGGTCCAATAAGCGGTTCAGCTTCTGCTGGTCGTCCAGGTCCAGCACGATCTAACTATTCAAGTTACTTGCCTGATGTGTATGTGGGTTCACCTAACAGAGTTGAACGCTACGGCCAATACAATACAATGGATTTAGATAGCGAAGTTAATGCTGCATTAGATATCCTTGCTGAGTTTTGTACACAAAAGAATAAACAAAATGGCACTAACTTTAAATTTGCTTTTAATAAAAGTGCAACAAATAACGAAATTAACATTTTAGGCCAGTACTTAAAACAATGGTGTAAAATAAACAACTTTGAAACAAGAATGTTTAGAACATTCCGTAATGTGTTTAAGTACGGCGATGCAATATTCTTAAGAGATCCAGAAACTAAAAAGTTGTTTCATGTTGACCCTGCAAAGCTAACACGCATTATTGTTAATGAAAGTACTGGAAAAGTACCAGAGCAGTATATTATTAAAGATATTAATTTAAACTTTACTGAAATGGTTGCTACTACTCCGCATATTACTAATGGTAACATGGGCAATCCTGGAGCAAACTATCAAACTGGTGGTGCTCGCGGAATGACTGGCGGCGCTGCTGGGCAAAGTGGATCTAGATTTGATGTTGTTGACGGCGAGATTGCAATTGATGCAGACCATGTTGTGCATTTAAGTTTATCAGAAGGATTAGACAATAACTATCCTTTTGGCAATAGTTTACTTGAAACTATTTTTAAAGTATTTAAACAAAAAGAATTACTCGAAGATGCTATTATCATTTATCGTGTACAACGTGCGCCAGAGCGCAGAGTATTCTATGTTGATGTGGGTAACATGCCATCACACCTTGCTATGCAATTTGTTGAGCGTGTTAAAACGGAAATACATCAAAGGCGTATCCCATCGTCGACAGGTGGCGGAACTAATGTCATAGACAGTTCATATAACCCTCTGTCAATCAACGAAGATTACTTTTTCCCACAAACTGCTGAAGGACGCGGTTCAAAAGTTGAAACATTACCAGGCGGTACTAACCTAGGAGAGATTGATGACCTTAGATATTTTACTAATAAGCTCGTACGCGGTTTACGAATCCCTAGCAGCTATCTACCCACAGGCGCTGATGACGGAGCTTCTTCATACAATGACGGACGAGTTGGAACTGCTTACATACAAGAATTAAGATTTAATACTTATTGCGAAAGATTGCAAGGATTAATTGCAGAAGAATTTAATCAGGAATTTAAACGATACTTGTTAGAAAAGGGCGTAAACATTGATACTGCAATGTTTGATCTTGAGTTTGAAACTCCACAAAACTTTGCAGCATACAGACAATCAGAACTTGACAATGCTCGTGTACCGACATTTACACAAATGAGTGCTATTCCATATGTGTCGAATAGATTTGCTATGATGCGTTTCTTAGGCATGAGCGAAGAAGAAGTTGCAGAAAATGAACGGTTGTGGAAAGAAGAAAACGACGAAACACTTAATACAGGCGGCGAAGATGCTAGTGCAGAAATGCGCGGAGCAGGTATTAGTAGTGCAGGTATTAGTTCAGACATTGACGGTGCAGAAGACATTGCTCCAGAAGATGGAGATATTGAAATTGGCGGAGAAGCAACGCCTCCAGACACAGTTACAGGCGGAGATGTTGCAGCGCCTTCTCAAGGTGCAGCAACAACACAAACGGTATAAATACAATATGATATTAAGAGAACTATTTTATTACGACAAAGAAACAATCGAATCTACTGAGGATGATCGTTATGACCCTCAGTATGATGATAGTGTTGTTAAAATGAATGATACTCGTAAAACACGTCTTACATTGCGTCAAATTAATCGTGCAAGAAAAGCAAGTGAACTACATGCAACTGAAAAAGCAAATGAACTAGATTTTGTAAGACAAATGTACGGATTGGCAGCGCAAGCTGAAGCTGCTGTTGTTTAATGCCAAAATTAGACAAGGCGTTATACACTAAGGATCAGTATAAGGTATTAAAAGCTGCACTAAAAGCTAAAAAGGCTGCTTCTAAATCAACACAATCTATATCTATAATAGAACATTTACAATCTAAAATACTTACTGGATTTGTACTAGGCAATGGTACTAGCAGGTCTGGAATCTCTCCGATTGAATTACAAAAATTAGGAAAAGTATACGGATGTAATGCTTTATACAGAAATTTTGCACCCGATCATCTAATTGCTGTTGATACTAAAATGGTTGTTGAGATTAATGAAACAAATTATCAGAAAACAAACCAAGTATGGACAAATCCTAATAAAGCATTTGCAAAGATGGATGGATTTAATTTTTTTCATCCTAGCAAAGGATGGTCAAGCGGCCCTACAGCATTATGGTTAGCTAGTCAGCATCAAAACACAACAATATACATATTAGGATTTGATTATAAAGGATTACCGAACAGTAATAAAGTAAATAATATATATTCCGGTTCGACAAATTATAAAAAAACTTCAGACACTGCTACATATTACGGTAATTGGGTACGCCAAACTAAAACAGTTATAGAATCAAATAGTAGCATTAAGTATGTAAGAGTAATAGCATCTGATAATTTTATTCCGAACGAACTAAATAAAATTAGTAACTTAACACATATTACAACAGAAGTATTCAAAAAAAAGTACTCTCTCACCTAAATGGCTCGTTTTGAGCCTATTATCATCCCATATTTCTAATAAATAGTAAATACAATTGACAGCCTTACCATAGGTACAACATTTATTAGGAGATAAAAATGGCAGATACAAATAAATTTGAACAGATGCTTGAAAAACTTGTCAACGAAGACAAGGCAGGCGCTGAAGAACTATTCCACGAGATTGTGGTAGAAAAATCACGAGATATTTACGAAGGTTTGCTAGAAGCAGAACTTGAAGTAGACGAAACTGATGACGAAGAAGTTGATGAAGCAACTGACGAAGAAGTTGATGAGTCAGATGACGAAGAAGTTGATGAGTCAGATGAAGAGCTAGACGAAGATTTTAATCTAGACGAGTTTGAAGTTGAAGCAGATCCAATGGACGCTATGATGGGCGACATGGAAGTAGACGGTGACGACGAAGCACCAGCTATGGATATGGATATGGGCGACGAAGGTGGCGAAGGCGATGTTGAAGATCGTGTTGAAGACCTAGAAGACGCACTAGACGAATTAAAAGCAGAATTTGAAAAAATGATGTCCGGTGACGATGGAGATGAAGATGAAGACGGCGAAGATGCTGGCGACATGGACATGGATATGGACATGGATAATAACGGTGATGACGACGAAGAAGCTGAAGAAGCTTATGCGTTCGAAGCATCAGACGAAGAAGTTGATGAAGCATCAGACGAAGAAACTGACGAATCAACTAAATCAGAAGCAGAAACAATGCGTGAATATGTTGAAAAGGTATCAGCTAAAATGGGTGACAACGGTGTGAATAACACGTCAACTGTAGCTAAACCAAACAACATGGGCGGAACTGCTTCAAACTTGGCGCAGAATGCAGACGGTGGAAACGGCGGCACAGAAGGCGGACTAGCAGGAACATCTACAAAAGATGAAACAGCTGGTAACGTTAATGTTCCAGGCGGCAAAGCAGCAAAAAGCATGAAAGCACAGCCAAAAGGCCACGGCGCAGAGAAAAAAGGCGCTGGCGAAACTGCTGATAATAAAAAATCTACTATTGGCAAATAAGTAAGGACTAATAGATGAATCACTTACGAGAACACCTAAGTTTCGATCAAGCGAATATTGTCGTTGAGTCTGCTAACGAAGGAAAAGACTTGTACATGAAAGGTATCATGATACAAGGCGGAGTACGCAACGCTAACCAGCGTGTGTATCCTGTAAATGAAATTGGCAGGGCTGTCAAAACTCTCAGCGAACAAATCGAGGGTGGATACAGTGTACTCGGAGAAGTAGATCATCCAGAAGGCCTTAATATAAACTTAGACCGTGTAAGTCACATGATATCCGAATGTTGGATGGACGGTGATAACGGTTATGGTAAACTAAAAATACTACCAACACCGATGGGACAACTAGTTAAAACAATGCTGGAAAGCGGAGTTAAATTAGGCGTTTCATCGCGTGGTAGCGGTAATGTAAGCGAAGACGGTAGCGGCAACGTTAGCGACTTTGAAATAATCACTGTGGACGTTTTGGCTCAGCCTAGCGCCCCTGGTGCATATCCCACACCAATATACGAGCATTTAATGAATGCACGAGGTGGGATGAAGGCATATGAATTTGCACAGGCAACTAAAAACGATCCTAAGGCACAAAAATATCTAAAAGAATCTCTGATTAATATAATCAGCAGACTCCAATAACAGGAGAAAATATAATGTTGGACGCACTTAAAACACTTTTCGAAAATGATGTAGTATCAGAAGATGTACGTGCAGAAATCGAAGGCGCATGGGAGCAAAAGATTCAAGAAAACAAAATGCAGGCAACTGCTGAGTTACGGGAAGAATTTGCTAAAAAGTACGAGCACGATAAATCAACTATGGTTGAAGCTATCGACTCTATGATCTCAGAACGCCTTGCAGAAGAAATTGCCGAGTTTGCAGATGATCGCAAACAGCTAGCTGAAGCAAAAGCAAAGTACGGAGTAGCAATGCGTGAAAATGCAGATCTACTAAAACGCTTTGTATCTGAGTCACTAGTAAAGGAAGTATCTGAACTGCATGAAGATCAAAAAGCAATTGCTGATAAATTCAGTATGCTTGAGAACTTTATCGTTGATGCACTTGCAAATGAAATTGCAGAATTCCACGAAGACAAAAAAGATTTAGCTGAAACTAAGGTAAAACTTATTAAAGAAGCTAAAAGTAAATTTGCAGAAGTTAAAACTAGCTTCGTAGCAAAAAGTGCCTCAAAGGTATCTGCTATTGTTGAAAGAACACTTAAAGGTGAGATTTCAGCACTTAAAGAAGATATTGAAGAAGCACGCAGAAATGATTTTGGTCGTAAAATGTTCGAAGCATTTGCTTCTGAATACGCAACAAGCCATCTGAACGAAAATTCAGAAACTGCAAAATTAATGCAAGTTGTAGCGTTGAAAGACAAACAACTAGCTGAAGCAAAAGCGTTTGCAATAAAAGCAAATACTTTAGTTGAATCTAGAAACACTGAAATTAAGCGTATGGCAGGAACTGCCCAGCGTAAAGAAAAGATTAGTGAACTCTTATCACCTTTGAATAAAGGTCAAAGAGAGATCATGACAGACTTACTGGAATCAGTACAAACAGACAAGCTAGAACGCTCGTTTAATAAGTACTTACCGTCCGTAATTGATGGAAATACTCCGGCAAAAAAGGCAATCCTTTCAGAGGCAAAAGAAATAACAGGCAACAGAAATACAACAACTAACGTTAGTTCAAAGCAAGATGACAATGTCGTTGACATTAGACGTCTAGCTGGTTTATAATCAAGGAGAAAAACTATGTCGGAACTACTAGAAAGCCGCTGGTCAGATACAAAAAATGCACTACTTGAGGGCCTTGTTGGCACCAAGAAATCTGTAATGGCAACAACATTGGAAAATACTCGCAAGTATCTTTCAGAATCTGCAACAGCTGGAGCAACATCCGCTGGTAACGTAGCTACACTTAACCGTGTTATCCTACCTGTTATTAGACGTGTTATGCCAACTGTTATTGCAAATGAGCTAGTTGGCGTGCAGCCAATGACTGGCCCAGTGGGACAAATCCACACACTACGTGTACGTTATTCGGACACATTTAACGCTGGTGCAAGTGGCGCAACAGCTGGTGAAGAAGCACTATCACCATTTAAGATTGCTGAATCTTATTCAGGCGCAACTACTGGTAAAGCAGCTAACACTGCTGCACTAGAAGGCGAAGCTGGCAATAAAATGTCAATTCAAATCTTGAAGCAAACAGTAGAAGCAAAATCACGCAAGCTATCAGCTCGCTGGACTTTTGAGTCTGCACAAGATGCACAGTCTATGCATGGCATTGACGTTGAAGCAGAAATCATGGCAGCTCTTGCACAAGAGATTACTGCTGAGATCGACCAAGAAGTTCTAGCATCGCTAAGTACACTTGCTGGTACAGCTGGTTCAACATACAACCAGGCTGCTGTAAGTGGTACTGCTACATTCGTTGGTGACGAGCACGCTGCTTTAGCTGTTCTAATCAACCGTGAAGCAAACAAGATCGCACAGCGTACACGCAGAGGCGCAGGTAACTGGGCAGTGGTATCACCATTCGCACTAACTATCCTACAGTCTGCTACTACAAGTGCATTTGCACGTACAACAGAAGGTACTTTTGAAGCACCAACTAACACTAAAATGGTTGGTACATTGAACAATGCAATGAAAGTATATGTTAACACATATGCTGCTGATGCATCCGATATCCTTATTGGTTACAAAGGTTCAAGCGAATCAGATGCAGCGGCATTCTATTGCCCATACATCCCGCTAATGAGCTCAGGCGTTGTACTAGATCCAACATCATTCGAACCAGTCGTATCATTTATGACTCGTTATGGATATGTTGAGCTAAACAACACTGCGTCATCTTTGGGTAACGCAGCTGATTATCTAGCTAAAGTTGACTTGTCAACTAATGCAGCTAATGTAAGCTTCCAGTAAACTTTTACTGATACTTAAAATAGGCCCTACGGGGCCTATTTTTATGACTTGAGTAAACTTTGATAAATACTTGTGTCGTAAATCGTGCCGTACAATACGGACTTATGCAGAATTGACCCGCTGCGTAAACCTAGAACGTTTTAAAGGAGATAAACAAATGGGAAGACCACTTAATAAAAGATTTTTCGGAGAGCCAACAGCAGGCGGCAACGAAATTAAAGTACAGTTTCACAACGGTACAGGATCAGTAAACGGCTGGATTGTAAAGCAACTTGGATCAAAGAAATTCCGTTGCACAGATGGAACAGCAGTAAAAGATTGTTTCTTAGTAGACAAATCAGCTGCTGACGGCGACACACCAGCAGCAGTTGTAGCAGGTGAAATGACTATCACAGTCAAAGACGATGCTGGTGCGCTAAAGCAAGTTACTAAAATTGCAGGGCGCAAGGTTACTATCGATACAGGCGAAACTATTGCTTGGAACTTTAGTACAGCAACAGATGATGCAGCAGTTCAAATGGAAGAAGCTGGCGATGATGATAGCTTCACAAATGCAGACGACTTCGAAGTTGACGGCGACTAAGATTAGTTATGGGGGATTGAGTTTCCCCATACTTTTTATATAGGAAATAAGAATGTCAAAAGTATTAAGGGTAACAGACGGCGACTATAAAATTATAGTAGATAACGGCCCAACCGGAACGATCTACTTAGATACTACTAGCGGCGCAGCAAGTCCAAGAGGCACTGTTGTAATTACCGGCGACTTAGAAGTCAAAGGTACGCAAACAACTGTAGAATCTTCTGTTACTACTATTGCTGATAACATACTAACGCTAAATGAAGGCGAAGCTGGTGCAGGAATACGGGCTAGCTTCCAATACAAAGCAGGTATTGAAATTGATAGAGGTAGCTTGCCTACTGCAAGATTAGTGTTTGATGAACAAAGTCCTTATGTTGCTGGCGGCAGTAGCGGCACAGGATCATTTAGATTTGAAGATGTTAATGGAACATTTCTTCCACTTAATGTAAACAGTATTAATGCCGAAGGACCGTTATATATAACAACTCCAGGCAGTGCTATTAATGTAGCAGGCACAGTTGATTATGAAAAAAATGTATTTAACTATTCGGGTTCAAACATTATCAATCCACCAATTTTAAACGCAGACTTTATTCCAAACGCCCAAGGCGTAGCAGATTTTGTTGCGTATGAATTATCAAATTATAATGATGATAATATTGCACAATTTGACAGCGAAGTTGCAGTATTGGACTTTGATGCTACTGGAAATGAAAGTAGAGTAAGAATTACAGTTGATAGTGTAGTAGTAGCTAATTTCTATCCAAACAGATTTTCATTAGATACTATTGAAATTATTGATAATTTAATTACTACTACTGATTCTAACAAAGATTTAATTTTAAGTGCAAATGGACCTCAAAGTGTAGTAGTACAAGATGCTTTAGAAATTACAGCATCATTATACGACAATGATCCTGATCTACCATCTGCAAATGCACCTACTAGTGGAATTAAACTATACTCTACAACACAGGGCAGCGGCAGTACAGGCCTGTACTTTATAAACGAAGATAATAAAGCAGACGAAATAATAAGTAAAAATAGAGCATTGCTGTTTAGCATGCTTTTTTAAGGAAAACACATGGCAATAGTAAATAGACAAATAACAACAGCTACATTAGATATCTTTGATCCAGTTAGTAGTCTAGGTGTTCCAGTAGGAAAAAGCTATGCAATTACAAATATATTAGTTTGTAATACTGGTGCAGCAGCAGCAACATTTGATATGCACCTAATACCTAACGGTGATCCAAGAGACGATAAAGTTACACAAGTAATTAATGGATTAACACTACCAGCCGGGGAAACTTTCACGTTTGATAGTGAAAGAATTGTGTTAGAAGCAGGGGACGCTATTGTTTTCCATCAAGCAGTTCCGGACATTGGTGCTGGGTTAACAGACTTAGCAGCAACAGTGAGTTATTTGGAAGTGTAATATGAGATTAATAAAAGCACAAAGTACTAACTTGCGCAGTATTGCAGGCAATGGTATGAAATATGATATCAACAGTATTAATAGAATGGGCGGCGCAATCGGAATGGTAGTTCCGTTAGGAACTACTGCTGAAAGACCAGCGTTACCAGAAGCTGGTATGATGAGATATAATACAGACATTAATGCTTTTGAAATATATGCAGACGGCGAATGGGGCGAAGTCCGTAAAAAAGAACCAGGTAACATTGTGCAACAAAATTTAGGAAACGGTGACGCTAGTGAAACAGTATTTGGCCCATTAGATAATGGAGATACTAATTTTCCAATACCTGGAGCAGCGCAAAATTTACTAGTACTTGTAGAAAATGTTTTCCAACTTTCTACAACTAACTACACACTAGAACAAAGTGCATCAGGAAATTTAGCTGGCCCTAATTCGCCATATGCAGACGGATACTATATCAAGTTTACATCAGCACCAGACTTGGCTAAACCAATAACAGTGCTACACAACTTCGACAAGTAAGCCGATAAATACTACTAATAGGAGTAGCAAATGGCACAAGTCGGTAGAATTTCTGGACCAGTATTACAAGCAAACTTAGAACGCAATGGTATTGATCTTGCATTTAGAAATACCACATCTGATACTCAATTATTGTATTTTAATGTTAGTGGTGGAAAACTAGGTGTTAATAAAGGCACATCAGGGTATGATTTAGATGTTGCAGGCACAACACGATCTACAAATTTATTATCTAATACTAACTCGGTAGCAAATTTCACAATTGAGAACAGTACATTTAGTACATTAGTCGGCGACATTAATTTAAACGCCGGCGAAGCCATTATTATGGCTACTATGGAAAATGGTACTATTCGAATTAACGACAACATAATTAGCACAATCGAAACTAATGCTAATATAGATATAACTCCCAATGGTTCCGGAACTACTGAAATTGTAAACGACTTAACTACATTTGGTAGTATACATTCAAGTGGCAATATTAACTTTGATGGTACTATTACAATTGGTGATAATGCCACTGACGAAGTAATATTTAATACAGATGTTAATTCAGATATTATTTCTAATACTAATAATACTTATAATTTAGGATCATCTGAAAAACGCTGGGATTACTTATATACTAATCTAATAAACGGAACGTCGATTGTAACGCAAGAATTTATTCTAGGCGGAGTAGATATAAATCTTCGGGTCGGCGGAAAATTATATGTTGCACAAAACGGAGATGATTCTAATAAAGGTGATCATCCGTTGTCGCCATTTGCTACTATTTCTAGAGCATTGCAAGCGGCAGAAGCAAGCGGCGAACAACCTACTACTATTGAAGTATATCCAGGAGAATATCAAGAAGCTCTTCCTTTGATTGTGCCTAGCAATGTAACAGTCTCAGGTCAAGATATTCGCAATACTATTATTACTCCAGACACTAGTAGTCAAAGCAACGATGTTTTTCACTTAAATGATAATTCTACTATTAGTGATCTAACTATTAGGAATTTTTATTACGATAGTATTGGCAATACAGGCTATGCGTTTAGATTTGCACCAAACACAGTAATGTCAACTCGTTCACCGTACATTCAAAATATTACTGTCCTAACAAATGAAACTAGCGAAGGAGTTGGAGATGCAGGTCGTGGCGCCTGGATTGACGGAGACGAATTAAACGCTGCAACTGTAAACAAGACAATGTTATTCCATAGCTGTACTTTTATATCTCCAAATGCTGATGTTATTAATATGACCAACGATGTAAGAGTTGAATGGTTGAATAGTTTTACATATTTTGCTAATAGAGGGTTATATGCATTTAACGGATCTAATGGCGGCGCAGAACTACGATCAATTGGGTCAGCAAACGTATACGGTAATTATGGTGCAGTAGCAGACGGTGCTAATACATTAATGTATCTAATACAACACAACTTTGGTTATATCGGTGCTGGAAACAAAAGCGACAATAATCAAGAAGATGTTATTCAGGCAAATGAAATTGTTGAATTAAATTCAGGACAAATACATTTTGTAAGTACTGACCAACTAGGTAACTTCAGAGTCGGTGATAACTTTTTTGTAGATCTCGAAAACGGAAATACAAGTATTAATATTGATACTAGTAATATTCAATCCTTGAGTGGATTAGTTATTAATACTGATAGTCAATCGTCTACGATAGACGGTACTAACATAGATACAGGAAACATAAACTTTGCATCAAACAGAATTGCCTCCACAGATGGCAATTTAAATCTTGATAGTGTTACCGGAATTACTGATTTAAATAATAACTCTACAATTAGTGGTTCTTTAAGTATTAGAGATGATTTTAGTTTTGGAGGAACTTTAAATTTAGCAGGCGACCAATCATCTAGTGATAGACTAGTATTTAATGTTGCATTTGAACAAAATTTTAATCCTCACCAAAACTTAAAATTCAATCTTGGCGAAACACAACGACACTGGTCAACTGCACATTTAGATAGAATTGAATTAGCTAATATTGTTATTAATGACAATTATATTGAAACTACTGACAGTAACTCTCCTTTAGAATTGCGCACTAACGGAACTGGTGAAATACTTATTCCTAGTAATAATGTTCAAGTAGATAACAATCTAACTGTAAGTACTAATACTAATTTACAAAGTGTTACTAATATTAATACACTAACACATTTAGGAAATAGAATACATACAGGAGACAATCTATTAAACGGCGAACTAACTGTTGATAATGTTTATGTTGAAGATAACTTTATTACAACTATTGCAGGAGATTTAAATTTACAAGCTACTGGTGATATTAACGTTGATACAAATGATGTTGAAATTGCAAACAATCTAACAATAAGCAGCACAACTGATTTACAAATCTTAAACGTTACTGGACCGTTAATACATATAGGTGATAGAGATCAAACTGGTGATACAACTGTAACAGGCAATGTAACTATTACACAAGATTTAGATATTAGTGGAGCAGCTCAGTTTGAAGAAATATTAGTTGACGACAATTTCATTACACCAACTACATCAAATGCAGACTTAGAACTACGAGCTAACGGAACAGGTAAAGTTGTCGTTCCTAGCAATAATGTAAACATAGATAATAATCTGTCAGTTAATGATATTTTTGGTAATCATATAGAAATTACATCTCAACCTACATTTAGCGAAGCAAACCTTAGTAATATTATAATAACACAAAACTATATTACAACTAACAGCGGAAATTTAAATTTAGAGTTGCGTGCTAATGCTACTGGTATTATAAATGTAAAAGATAATTTTATAGCTAATAATAATATAACTATGAATGGTAATACTTTTTTACAAGACAGTAGTACTACATATGAATACGGTCCTGAACTAATTAATAACGGAACATTTGATATAAATTTAAATGGCTGGGCACAAGCAGGCGGCGGCAGTGCTACTGATGTAGGCGGAAATTTACAAATTAATGCTTTAGGCGCAGCCCGTAACGTTTCTCAAGAAATCGAAGTTGAAATTGGTAAACCATATGAATTTAAAGCAGTATTTAGGAGTGTTTCAAACTCAAATCCTTTTTACTTACGAATATTTGAATCAGGTGTAGGAACACTGTTTGAACAAAACGAGTCTAGTGGATTAACTCCCGATCAACTATTAACAACAACATTTATCCCACAAACTACTGCAATTGATATTATTTTTCGTGCAGTAGATACTGTTGTAGAGTGGGATGATGTCTCAACAGTTGAAGATATCGGACTTGTTACTACTTATGACCCAGTACAGGTTGACATCAGCGGAACTGTCACACAAACCGGAACTGTTACACAAATTGGTAATGTTACACAAACTGGCGATACTGCTATTCTTGGAAATATAACAGTAAGTAACGAGATAACTACATCTAATTTTAATATTAACGATAATGTTATTCAAAATTATAGAGAAGATTTAAGATTAAATCCTGCTAATCCATACGATCCATCGGCACTGCCTCAGATTGTTAGAGATATGATAAATGACGGAGCAACTGCGGCAGATTATGTAGAACAAACTGACAAAAATCTAGTTAATTTCCTTGCCAACAGCACAAGTGTACCTTATGCTAATTCTTTTTTAGATGTTAATTTAAGCGGAACAACTACATCGTCTGATGCCTTAGCTTGGCTACAATATGTAGCAAATGGATTTACTCCGGATGCAGCACAAAACAAATTTATATTCGATGTAGTTGACCTTCTATTAGAAGACGAGTTTGCTAATCCTGGAAAATATAACAGCAATATTTTCCTAGGAGATTATTATAGAGCCGATCTTGTATTAAAGGCAAACTCTAGTGGCAGGGTATCTGCACCTACAAACGATGTAAGGGTTACAAATAATTTATTTACATCTTCTATTATTGCATCAGATATTAATGTAAGTCAAGATTTAGATTTAAATGAAATTGTAATTACAGATAGTATTATTGAAATTGATGATAACTTTATATCAACTACGATATCAAATGCAAACTTAGAGTTGCAGGCAGAACGAAATGTAATAATACCTAATAATGATGTTTTACTTAGCAGTAACTTAACAGTTAGCGGAAATACAGACATTGATAATGTCGCAATTACTGGAAATATTACGCAAACTGGAAATAGAAATCAATTAGGTAATTTAAATGTTGTAGGTACTGTTACAGTAAGCACATCAAATATCAAAAGTGAAATACAATTTGATGACATTATCTTTAATGACAACTATATTGAAACTACGCAATCAAATGCAGATTTAGAACTACGAGCTAATGGAACAGGTAACATACTTGTTCCTAATAATGACCTAAGTATAATAAATAATATTTCTTTAGGATCGTTAACTGCAACAGACATTAATGTTGAAAATGCGCTTAATTCTGAAACACTTGAATTAAGTTCAAACATTATATTATTTGATAATGTTATAACAACAACTAATTCAAATAGCAACTTGGAACTAAGATCTTTAGATTCTAACATACGGGCTGAAAATCTATATATTCGAAATAATGAAATTATAAATTTAACAGATGATATAACTTTATCAGTTACTGGTAATTTAATAATTAATGCCACCGGCGCACTAAAACTCCCAATTGGCACAACTCTACAACAACAACTATCATCTAATAATATTAGATTTAATTCAACTGACAGTATATTTGAAGCATTTAATAATTCTAAAGTAATATCTTTTAACGGAATATATTCTGATAATAGAGGAACTAGTGTACTAACACATCCAACATCTAATACTATTAATTTTACAATAGATAATGATTTAGTTGGTTCGATTGATACTGATAGTTTTAACATTCACGGATTGGGTGTTGATGATATTTTAATACAAGGAAATACTATTAGAACAAATGTTTCAAATAGTGATTTAGATCTTGTTGCAAATGGCTCAGGACTTTTAGAGTTGTACAATGCTAATATTACAGGAGATACATTAGAAAATACTAGTAATAGTGTTTACGCATTTAATTCTATCCGATACGGAAGAGTAAAGTTTACTGACACTGCTGGTGTTACTATTCCGGCAGGTACAGATGCAGAACGGCCATCATTTGCAGCTGAAGAAGGGTTGACAAGATGGAACACTACTAGTACTGTTCTTGAAACGTGGGACGGTAATACATTTGTTTCGGCGGCAGGTAATGCAGCAACAATTAGCCAAAGTGAAATGGATGATCTCATCTTGGAATACACTCTAATCTTTGGGTAAGTAACTCCTTTTTGTAACAAACGATAAATACTATTATGTAAAACGCGGCAATTGTTTTGCATAGTCAAACTGTGGTTAACCAGCAAAGAGTCGAAAGACTGAGAATTTGGCTAGAGGGACAGGATCCCCGTGTTGAGGAGCAAAGATGGCTGTAGGTCGCATATCGGGTCCGCTCTTAAAAGAGAATCTAATTCGTAATGGAATAGATTTAGCTTTTGAGACAGACTTATTATATCTAGATGTAAACAATCAGCGCATTGGTGTTAAAACCACAAGCCCTACACACGAATTACAAGTTAACGGTACAACAAAAACAACAAATTTAATAGTAGACACTACAGCAACTCTTGCCGATGTTACTATTGAAAATAATACAATTAGTACAACTGAGCCATTTTTAAATCTAGCAACATTAGACACTGTAGTATCTTTAAATAAACTAAGAATTGATAGCATTGACATTGAAGGCAATGCAATTACTACTAACAATTCAAATGCCAATCTAGAATTGCGCCCAAATGGCACAGGCTCGGTTGATATACATAGTGACTTAAATGTTACTGGAAACATACATGCTACTGGTAATATTAGTGCAGATGGTAATATTACTATCGGTGATGCAGATACAGATAATGTTATTTTTAACGCAGAAGTGTCGAGTGATATTATTCCAGATGTAACAAATACATACGCACTAGGCTCTGACCCATCAGGCGGTGGCAAAGCTTGGAACGATGTTTGGGTTAACAATTTAATAGCATCAAGTGTCAATGTTGATGACTTAGATCTAGGTGATATTGACATAACACTGCGCTACGGAAATATGTTATATGTTGCCGAAAATGGCAATGATTCTAATTCAGGTGATCATATATTAGATCCTTATGCAACTATCAAATTTGCATTAAGTCAGGCAACAGCAGGCGATACAGTTTTTATAAATCCGGGAGTGTATCTTGAAGAATTTCCATTAACTGTGCCTCAAGGAGTAACAGTTAAAGGCCAAGGTATAAGAAGTGTATCAGTTACTCCAACAACATTAACACGTTATAATGATGCGTTCTTATTAAATGGCGAAACTACAATTGAAGATTTAACTGTTACTGGGTTTTATAGTGGCGGAAACTTTTATCAAGTTACTAGCAGCGGAGCAGGAACAGCTACATTTAATATCGGCGCAACACCGCAGCCACACACATATGCTAGCGGCGGAACTATTACATTTGGAGCAACTGAGTACAATGTATCTAATGCAACATATGATAATGTAACTGGGATATTAACTATTACTCACAGTGGCCCGGCAATTTCGATTGGTTCAAGTGTATTTGTTTCTAGTTTAACATTTAGTTGTAACGGAGATACTAGAGTATTTCCAGACAACGGTTATGCATTTCGTTATGCAACAGATTATGCAGCACTAAGTCGTTCGCCGTATATTAGAAATATTACAGTAATTACACAAGGCAGTGTAACAAGTGCAGGTGACCCAAGAGGATTTGATGCAGGTGACGCAGGTAAAGGTGCTTACATTGACGGTGCGTATGGTACAGCAAGTTCGGTAAACACAGCACTCTTATTCCACTCAGCTACATTTATTACGCCAGGCGTCGATACAATTACAATGACCAACGGTGCAAGAGTTGAATGGTTAAACAGTTTTACATACTTTGCTAATCGTTCAATGCTTGCATATGATAGCAACGCTGGACGCAGATATGCTGGTAAAACTAAGCTCACACTAGCTGGTATTACAGGAACCTTTGTACAGGGCAATACACTTACTATCACTAGTACAGACGCTTCTACAGTGCTTACAGGCACCATTAGTAGCGTAGATGGCAACGATGTTTATGTAAGTGGATATTTAGATTTAAACGGGTTTGACTTAACACCACAGAGTATTACTGATGGTACTGCAACAGCAACAAGCATTGCAAGTTTTGACTTGCGTGAGTTTGGTGCAGAAGTACGCTTAATTGGTAGTGCTAGTGTTTATGGTAACTTTGGATTAGTTGGCAATGGCCCAGGCGTTATTATGTACGCTATTGGTCATAACTTAGCGTACATTGGCAACGGTAAAGAAGTAACAAACAATACAGCAACGGTTATACAAGCAAACGAAGTAGTTGAAAATAACGGAGCAAATATACGTTATAACTCAGTAGATCATAAAGGCGATTTTAGAGTAGGCAATTTGTTTTATGTTAACCAAGAAAGTGGCAATGTTACCTTTGCAGTAAACGATTTTACAATTAATACAGAAAACGGAGTATCGTTTGTAACTGGCAGCGACACTACATTTATTGACGGTTCAAAAATTGAAACTGGAGACTGGCGTATTAGTGGCAACACTATAGAAACACTTACTCAAGATGCAACGTTTGAAGCCGCTAGTGGTCAAATTAACTTAAATTCAGATGTTAATATCGATGGTAGTTTAGATGTGACAGGTAATGTAACTATCGGTGGCAATATTACTATTGGTGATGAAGCAACTGATACTATTCAGATTATTGCAGGAATTGATAGTAATATTATTCCAAAACTAGATAGTGCGTATAGTTTAGGCACTGCTACAAAGAAATGGTCAAATTTATACATTAATGAAATTAATTTAGATAGCATTACTATTCGTGATAACTTTATTACAACTACAGATTCTAACAGTGATTTAGAACTGCGAGCTAACGGAACTGGCGAAATACTTATTCCTAGTAATAATCTACAGATTAATAATAATTTAACAGTAAGTGGTGACACAGACCTACAAGATACAGATGTTACTGGTACAATTACACATATTGGCAATACTACTCAAACTGGTAATTATACACTTACTGGCCAATTTACAAATGGCAACATACAAATTGACGGTAATGTTATTGAAACTACTTTATCAAACAGTGATTTAGAAATACGGGCAAATGCCGGCGGCACTATTAATGTTCCAAATAATGATGTTACATTTAGTCAAGCATTAACAGTAAGTGGTGATACAGACCTACAAGATACAAATGTTACTGGTACAATTACACACATTGGTGATACTACTCAAACTGGTGATACAGTTATAACAGGCAATGTAACTGTTACACAAGATTTAGATGTCAGCGGCGCTGCTCAGTTTGAAGAAATATTAGTTGACGACAACTTTATTACAACAACTACATCAAATGCAGATTTAGAACTTCGTGCTAATGGAACAGGTAAAGTTGTTATACCAAACAATAATTTACTTATTACAAATGACTTAGAAGTTAACGGAACAATTACTGTAGATAATATTAATAGTACAGGAATACTTACTGCAAGCTCTTTTAATACAGGTGATATATTAATTAGTGGCAATGTTGTTAAAACTACCTTATCAAACAGTGATTTAGAACTTCGTGCTAATGGAACAGGTAATATTTATATACCAACCAATAATGTTGTTATTGATGAGAATTTAACGGTTATAGGGTCAACAAATTTACAAGACGTTAATATACAAGGAAATATTACACAAACTGGAAATACAGATTTAACTGGAAATATAGATTTAACCGGTGATCTTGGCATTACTGGTAATATTTCTGTATCAAGTACTGCGCAGTTTGAAAACATCAAAATTGAAGATAACTTTATTATTACTACTGACAGCAATTCAGATTTAGAACTACGAGCTACTGAATATGGCGATATTGTGATTCCAAGCAATGATGTTGTTATTAGCAATGATTTATATGTTACTGGTACCATTAGTGTTGGAGATATCAATAGTGCAGGCACTATTACTGCTAATAGATTTAGCACAGGTGATATATTAATTGACGACAACTTTATCACAACTACTGCTTCTAATAGTGACTTAGAATTGCGTGCTAACGGAACTGGTGAAATACTTGTTCCGAGTAATAATGTAACTATTACCCAAAACTTAACAGTTAATAATGACACTAGTTTAACTGATACTACAATCAATGGAACAGTTACACATGTAGGAAATGTAAACCAAATTGGTGATTTTAATCTAACTGGCAATTTAGATGTTACTGGCGAAGTTATTATTAGTGCAAGTGTTATTCAATTTGAAGAAATTGAATTATCTGGCAATGCAATTACTACAACAGACTCAAATGCAGACTTAGAACTGCGAGCTAACGGAACTGGCGAAATACTTATTCCTAGTAATAATGTAATTATTACAAATAACTTAACAGTTAACGGAACAATTGCTGTAGATAATATAACAAGTAATAGTGCAATTAATGCTAACACTTTTAGTACAGGTGATATTTTAATTGATGATAATTTTATTACTACTACTATTTCAAATAGTAATTTAGAATTAAGAGCTGCTGGCACAGGTAGTATTATTATAGATACATTTAGTATTAACAGTTCTACTATTTCAACAACTGGCGACTTTAATATTACTCCGGGCAGCGAAATAATAAATATTAATGCTACCAGCGGCATAAAATTGCCTGTAGGCACAACAGCACAACGACCAGCAGATGAAGCAGGGTATATGCGATTTAACACAGATTTAAATCGCTACGAAGGTTATAACGGCACTAATTGGGTTAACTTAAAAGGTGTTGAAGATTTAGACGGCAACACAAAAGTTACCGCTGAATTAACAGAAGGATCTAATGATAATAAAATTAGATTCTACACTAACGGAACAGTAGTTGCAGATATTGACAATACACGATTATCAGTACCAAAAATAGATGTAGGTAGTATACAGATTGACGGAAATCTAATTACAACAACTACAGCCGATACCAATTTAGTATTAACTGCAAATGGCACAGGAAGTGTACGTTTTGATAACTTTGCATTCAAAGAAAACTCTATTACAAATAGTGAGCAAGACAGTATTACTAATTTTACAAGTACCGGAAATGGTTATTATAAATTTGGCGGAACATACGGAGTTGTAATACCTGTTGGAGAAAGTAGTGAACGACCTCCGTTTGAATTTACGGAATTAGGTCAAGTAAGATTTAATACTGATGATCAACGTGTTGAAGTTTGGGACGGAACCAATTGGGTATCAGTTGCAGGTGCGTCATCGGGTATTACACGAAATGATGCAGAAGAAATTGCACTTGGAACAGTGTTAGTATTAGGATAAAGATATGGCAACAACATTTAAAAATAAAGTAGTATCACAAATAGGTATAGAAAAAATAGAAGTTCTTGCATCTGACGATAACAAACGGATTACAGTTGTTGGATTTAGTTTAGCAAACTTAACTGACGGAGTTGTACTAGTAGATGTATCGTTACGAGATGTTGATAGTACAGAAGGATATTATGCAAAAGAATTAATCCTCCCCCCAAATACTAGTTTACGTGTACTAAACGGCGGTGAGAAACTAATTTTAACACCAAACAATAACTTGTATGTAAGATCAAATGTTGCAGATAGCATCGACTGTATCTTAAGTACAGTAGAAATTATTTAAGGAGATATGAAATGGCATCAACACACTATGTAGGTCAAACACCAGGCATTTCAGAACTATTAGGCGAAGGACAGCCTAGATATTTTTATGCTTTAAAAAGAACAGAAACTGGTACTTTGTCTTTTGCAAAAATTGACCAGCTTAAAGATGTAGACACAATTACAATTAACAACCCAGGAGCATCTGTAGATGACTTTACTGAATTTGAATATGGTGTAGACTTTTTTGATGGAAGACTTGAAAGTGATCATAGTCGTCCATATGATAATTTAGAATGGGATCAATATCGTTGGGATAATAAAAATGCATATTATTATGTAAATGAGCAAGGAGAGTTAGTTGTACGAATTAATCAGTCCTATACATATGACCCTACTCAGATAGTCACATAAATATACGAATAACTATAATCAAGGAACCGAACGATGTCAGAATTTAAGATCAGTAGATTAAGATTTTCCTGGGTAGGAGATTGGAACGATCAGACTGTTTACAAAAAGGATCAAATAGTACAATATGAAGGTAAAGCCTATGTATGTCTAATACCGCATACTTCTAACGGATTCTACACAGACTTAGATGGCATCATACCTAAATGGTCCTTAATGATGACTGGACAAACTTGGAAAGGCCCGTGGCAACAGTTTACTTTTTATAGTTTAGATAATATTGTTATTTTTGGTGGTATTGTTTATAAATGTAATACACAACACTTAGCAGGCGCAGTGCTTGATACTGATTCTGATAAATGGGATGTGTATGCTGAATCTACAACATGGCAAAGTGAATGGACTTCGAGTACTACATATGGTATCGGCGACATTGTACAATACGGCGGCTCAACATATGAATGTATTATTTCTCATATTTCTGCAGATACAGATTTAAAAGGACTAGAAGAAGACTACAATGATCAACTTGATAGTACTTTAGTTAAATGGAAACTTACTAAGGATGGCGTACAATGGCGCGGCGAATATGCTATATCGTCAGATGATAGTACACAAATAAAATATAAATTAAGTGACTTAGTTAAGTACGGTCCTAGTGTTTACAAATGCATTGAAGGCCACGCTCCGGAACTATCTTCACCAGAAAATTACGGAGTTTATACAAGTACAGCAATTACACCTTTTGGAGGAGTAGTAACTTATAATGTATCTGTTGCAAGCGGCACTAACCAATATGGCACAGGTAATAAGTTTTACATTGAAGGCGAAGTTGGAGCAAGTCCTGCATTGTCACTAACTAGAGGATTAACATATAGATTTGATCAGTCAGATCTTAGTAATGCTACACATCAACTGTTATTTTCTGCAACACCAAATGGTTCTTGGAACGCACCTGGTGTAGAATACACAATAGGTGTAGTTAAAGTAGGAACACCGGGAACAGATGGAGCATATACACAGATTACTGTAGCAGATGATGCCCCAGCATTGTACTACTATTGTATTAATCATAGCGGCATGGGTGGAACAGCAATTCCGCCAGTTATATCATCATACACTGTAACAGCAGGAGTGGATAATGTTAACGAAGGTGGACCTATTACAATTAACGTTGCAACAACTAATGTAGCAAATGCAACTACACTTTATTGGAGTGTTACTAACTCGACTGATTTTGGCACATCAACAGGTAGTTTTGTAATCTCCGGCAATACAGGAAACTTTACATTAACACCAACTGCTGATGCAACAACTGAAGGTGCTGAAACATTCCAAGTTCAGATTAGAACAGATAGTATAAGCGGTACAATTGTAGATACATCAGATGCTATTACAATCAACGACACAAGCTTAACTCCGCCAGTTATACTAACATACGCCGCGACACCGGCAGCTAATAATATTGACGAAGGCAGTGCGCTAACAATTAATGTAGCAACAGCTAACGTAGCAGACGCAACTACATTGTATTGGAGTGTTACTAACGCAAGTGACTTTAGTACATCAACAGGTAGTTTTGTAATCACAAGTAATGCAGGATCTTTTACAGTAACACCAACTGCTGATGCAACAACTGAAGGTGCTGAAACATTCCAAGTTCAGATTAGAACAGGTAGTGTAAGTGGCACAGTTGTAGATACATCAGATGCTATTACAATTAATGACACAAGCTTAACTCCTGTAATAACAGCAGATTTTACAATTAATGTTACAAATAACGGTGTAAGTGCTTATACATTAAGTGGCACTGACAGAAATGGTGCAGTAAGTGGGGATAATCCGGCCCTAGCATTTAACAACGGAGACATTGTAGACTTTGTAATTAATGCACTTGGACATCCATTCTACATCAAAACAGCACAAGTTACAGGAACTGGTAGTGTTGCTCCTGGAGTACTTAATAACGGCGCAACATTTGGAACTACTCAATGGACCATAGGAAGTACCGGAACATTCTACTATCAGTGTAGCGTACACGATGTGATGAACGCAGCAATAACAGTATCATAAGGAAACGAAGATGGCAATATCAGGAAGCAATTTCTTTAAAAAGGAATTAACAGTATACGGAGTTAGAATTGTAGCCGCAGGCGATGTAGGCGGCCAAGCAGCAGTTCCAGATGCTTTTATAGAAAAAGTAGCACAAACATTTAAACTGTTATTAAACAAAGATGACCCAAATATTTCTAGTGTTGCACAGATTGCAACAATTAATACACTTGCCGGAGCAGTTGGTACATTTCATGCAGGCTTACCGACTGTACAACGGGTAGCAAGAGGCGCAGGCGCTGATTATACGCCAAACTTCTTAACTGACGACGGTATTACATTTTGGGAACTAAATGACTTCTTTGATGCTACTGTTTCTAACGACATGGTATGGTATTTGAATTCAACTGGCGACGGCTACGGCGACGGTGACACTGATGCACAAGAAGTTCTTGAGCATGTATTCCACACATTACATATGCATGGACTTGATGCTGTGTCATTAAAAATGTATCAATATCTTAGTGCAGACTGGGCAACTGGTCCTTTGTACAATGCAATGGTAGAAGCATATGACGGCGGTTTTTGGGATCCAGCAGGGTACGGCGGCGATAACTTTAAAACAGACGGCGATGCATTTGAAGTAGCAGCAAAAGAATATTTATATTTGTTAAACTTCTGTATGTTTGATTATTCAGAATTATGGGAAGGTGAAAGTCTTGCTCCTGAATGGACAGACATAGTTAAAACCCCAGCAGGCATACAAGCAAATCTTCCATTAGGATATGCATTATATAATTCATACATTGCTCCGGCTATTAGTAAACCGTCTCTAGCAACTATTCGAAGTATATTTGCTGACGGTAACACTCCAGCACAAGACGATCCAGCACTAGCAGGCGTATCAGGGTATATAGTAGAAATCGATATAGCTGAAGGAATACTACAAGATACATTTGATAGCTCGTATTGGGAACTATGGGTTCCGGGATTAGATTTTGACGGCGTATATAGTGCTAATACCATTTATCAACCAGGTGATATTGTTTTATACGGCGGCTACTTATATCAAAGTTTGACTATTAATAATATTAATAACAAGCCTTCGTTTAACTCAGATGACTCTACAGATGCTTGGGAACTCGTAGTCGAAGCGTTTGATATGTCCGGTGTGTGGAACAGTGTAGATGAATATAAAATAGGTAGCGTTGTAAACTACGGTGGTAGCTTATATGTTGCACTTTCTGATAGTACAAATAAAATTCCAGGAAAGTTTGAAGTTTCTGCAGTATACGAAGCAACCGGATCATCAGGAACAACTCTTAAGTTAGATACACAAGATTCTACAAATCCTTTAGCTATTACAGTTGGAATGACTGTTATTGGCGAAGGATTTTCTCAAGGACAAACAGTTCAGTCAATTGCTACAACAGGCGGAAGTTCAACAGTTACTTTAAGTGCTGCGCCGAACGGAGTAATTACAGACGGTGCTGTATTAACATTCTTTGGTACTAATTATGTATACTGGGAATTAATGATACCAGGGGTTAGTTGGAAAGGCAGATGGTCAGATTCAAGCCTTTATAATCAAGGCGATATTGCATTTTATGGTAACGCAACTTATCAATGTATTAGAGAACATACGTCTGCGCTAGTTAATCGCCCAGACTTAGACTTGCAAAATTTATATTGGGTTGTATACTTACCACATGATCCAACTAACTCTCTTACACAGATAGGCCAGTTAATTATTACATCAGGTGGTGCTAAGTCAGCATTAGATATTGGCGCACAGACAAATGTTTTAAAAGTTGTAGGCGACTTACCGGCCTGGAGAGAAACTGACTTTACTCCAAATGTATATTATGTTGCAACTAACGGTATTGACTCTGCAGTCAGAGGAACAACAGCTGATACAGCTTGGAAAACAATTAAGTATGCATGCGAGCGTGTTGCTGAAGGTACGCAAAAACAAACTGAAAAGACTTTACTAGAGTTAAACAAAGCATGGGTAATTGAAGAAACTTGGGCTTGGACATCAAGACAAATTGCTGATGTCATTGCACCGTTTGATACTTCTTATGCGTTAGACGAAGAAAAAACTAAGCGTGATGCACAATATATATTTGATGGCGTAGTAACTGACTTGTCAAGAGGTCAAAACGCAAGAACTGTTACAAATGCGTTAACATATTTTGATTTAGAAAGTACAAACCAATTTGCAAACGAATCAGTTGAAGAACAAGCTGTTTATTATACAGCAGTTATAGGACAGTTGTTCAACAATATAGAACTTGCATTAACTAATACTCCTCCTGCACAAAATTATCAAGTTTTAGATGGTGCCGAATCTCCTGTTGCACAGTACGTTAATGGTAATTTAATTATTGAAAGTGATACTATTTCTATAGTAAATAGTTTAGAACGCATTATTAGAGAACCAATTGAAGCCGGATCACCATCTGCCATTCCTCCTGCTAACCAAGGAGCATATACAACTATTAATCTTAAATCAGGCACATACGAAGAGATATTACCAATTGTAATTCCTTCAAAATGTGCGTTGAGCGGGGACGAGTTACGCGGAGCTACAGTTAAACCTTTAGATCCAGTAAGCACATTATGTACTAGATCGGTTGGATTTATTAACCAATTTGAAGTTGGTAGCACTGAAAATATATCTCATAATACTCCAGTACAATTTGTGTCATTAAATCCAATTGATGAAATTAGTACAGTTATCGGCGGACCAAATATTATTCAAGGAAATACATATTATGTTATCGGTACTAGCATTACTAATACATCTTTCCAAGTTAGTGCAACTAAAGACGGTCCGGTAGTAGAGCTAGAAACTAGTATTGGAACTATGTATGTATATGGCGGCAACGCACTAAATGATATGTTCTATGTACAGAATGCAACTGGCATTCGTAATATGACAGTAACTGGATTATTAGGAACACTGACACCGCAAAATGTATACGAAACAAGACGCCCAACAGGCGGCACATTTGTAAGTTTAGATCCGGGAACAGGTCCGAGTGATACAACTGCTTGGATTACACTCAGATCCCCATATATTCAAAATGTAACTACATTTGGTAACGGTTGTACTGGGCTAAAAATTGATAGTACATTACACAATGGTGGTAATAGATCTATAGTTTGTAACGACTTTACACAAATTATATCCGATGGTATCGGCGTGTGGTGCACTGGCGGCAACGCATTAGTAGAAGCAGTATCTGTGTTCTCTTATTATAACTATGCAGGATACTTTGCTGAAGACGGTGGACGAGTGCGTGCAACTAACGGTAATAGTTCATATGGTACATTTGGTTGTATCGCAGAAGGGTTTGATGATGCCGAAACTCCTGCTACTGGTTCTGTTAATAACAGATCAACTCAAGCAAAAGCAAGCGCCGTTGGAGCGTTAGGTACTAACGCAGAAATTCTAAAAATACAATTTAGTGATGCAGGCGAACAATATTACGATACTACAACTAACTTATTAAAATATAGTAATAGTCTTATAAACACAGGTACTTGGATTACAGACGGAAATCTTAATATTACAAAATCGCCAACTACTCCTTTTGAAAACGAACCAGCTTGGAGAATCGAAGGCATTACTAGCTTATCTGACTCGAGTTATTTCTATCAAGATATTGTTGTTTCTCCTCAGGGTAGAACATATACTAATATTCCAGGAACTAATATTGACGGTTCGGGTATTGATGCAACTTTTGATATAACAGTGTTTAGTGACCGTTATGTTGTAGCTGTAAATAATAGCGGAAGCGGGTATGTTGTTGGAAACGAAATTAGTATATCTGCAGAAGTATTTGGTGCTGCTCTTATTAATAATATTACAGTTACAGTTGAAACACTGTCTATTACCTCTATTTTAACTATTTCTCATATAGGTATAGTACCACAAGGCAGTGCATTGCCTTATACTGCTAGCATTTATGTCAAAAAACAAACTTCTTCATATTTTGATTTTGATGCTATATTTTCTGGATACGACACTAAAACATCAAGAGCAAGATTTAATTTTGACACTGAAGAATTAACAATGGCAACAGGTATTGATGGCGGCATTGTACCAACAACATTTGCAAAAGATTTTGTCGAAAATGGATGGTGGAGAATTTCGTTTACCTTCTGGGACGAAACTGCTCAAAATACATCATTAAGATTTAAAATTTATCCTCGAGGAATCGACGGACTTGCAGGAACTACAAATTTTTATGGAGGACAATTACAAATAGGTTCTCTTACATTCTTCTTAGAAACACAAGAAGACATTATAACTAGCTACGCAAATTTAAATATTAGCGGAGCAGGTTTAGGTGCTGAAGTTATAGCTGACGAATTACGCAGTGGTGCAGTTTTCAAAACAAGAATACTCGAAGGCGCTGACTTATCAGAAGGCGGCCTTGGATATAATTTCAAATCAAATAACGCCCAAGGAGGAAATGGCGAATACTTAATACTTGCACAATCAGAAGTTTCTACACCAACAGAATACGAAAGTATGCGCTTGTTATTAACAAGTGGCAAGGGTGCAGGGCAGTATGGCAGAATATCTCGATATGATACTGTAACTAAAGAAGCACAAATCCTTAAAGAGTCGTTTGATACCTTAGAAGTTGTCAGTGCTAATTCAGTAACTGATAGATTACGATTGAGCAATACAGCAGATTTTCATACAGTGTATACCGGACAACAAATACAATTTATTCCAACTTTTTATGATATTACTGTTGATTCAACTGCGCAAGACACTATACAAGTATTAGGTACATTTGGCGACCTAAATAATTATATGTATGTATCAAGTACTGCTAAGTTAAAAGTTAACCAAAAAATTAATTTTACAGGAACACCATTTGGCGGAGTTGTTAATGATGTTAGTTATTACATTTTAAATATTATAAGCGATACTTCCATACAAATATCAACAACACTCGGCGGAGGCGTGTGGCCTCTAAATAACATAAATATTGAAGATCCACTAGCTTCGCCGATTGTGTTAACTGGCGAAGTAAGTTCGTTCACGTTAAACTTTCCGTCTAATACTAGTTATTTGTTTGGTACTAGTACTGGAGATATGGAAATTGCACAATCAATACAATTTACTGGAATAAGTTTAGGTGATATTGTACTCGGCAGTACTTATTATATTCACGAAATATATGATTCAAACCAGTTTTCGATATCAGCCAATAAAATTGATCTTGCTGCAACCGCAACTGACGCCGCACTTAGTGCAATTACTGTTTCTGATACATCTTCGTTAATACCCTTAAACCCAGTAGTGTTTGATCGTAATGTTATCGGCGGCATAGTAGAAAATGTAAAATATTGGGTAAACAATATTCTTGACGGAACTGATTTTACAATATCAAGTTCGATAATTACTAATAGAGCAACGGCTTCAGCAGCAGTATCTAATCTAATTACAGTTGATAGCACTACTGGGTTTGTTGCCGGCAATCCAATTATATTTACAGGATCAACATTTGGCGGCCTTGAGAACGACAAAGTTTATTATATCCAGGTGGTAAACAATGCCACATCATTTACAATAAGTGAGACAACAGCAGGCGCCGCAGTTCCGTTGCTAACCGGAGCAGGTGATATTATTGTTAGAACAACAGCTGATACTGTGTCACTATCTGACAGTGTTGGTTCTATGGAAGGTGTAACGCCTGGAGAAAAAGAAGTAGTAACTTCAGATGGCGGCGCAACAATGGAAGCTTCGTTCTTTACTGAACTATTTGGTGGCGTTAATACAAATGCTTATTATGTATTAGAAAAATTTGAAAAACTTGATACAACTGATTATGCTGCTGCAACTAACTGGGGGTCGCCTGCAACACAGTTTAACAATAATTTATTTACTGTCGAAGCCCTAGGATCAGCTAGCTCGGAATTTATAGATGCATTAATAGCAGTCACTGATGGCTCAACTATAATACTAACTGATACTGTCCTCGGAACCCTAACGATCACGGCAGACGGCCCCTGGGCACCTCTCACTGGTCCGCAAGCAGGACAAACATTTTCAATAAATACTGAAGAAACGTCGCCGGGCGTAGCACAAAATATAACTACTATAGGTTTCCCTACAGACGGATCTACAATTATTAAAGAATTTACTATAGAAACAGTAGAAGGCAGTGGAACTCCAGTAGCAATAACTACTGATACCGGTTCAATGCAAATTGGTGCAGTTGGATGGGATCATATTAATCCTGGACAGCCAATTGAAACAGGATTTGATTCAACTACGGTGTATACCGTTGAACCAAGAATTGTATATTCTACACCAGAGTTTACACAAACGGCATTCGATCTTAATCTAATAGGATCGAATCATAAAATACTTGCATCAAATGGGTTTACTCCAATTTTATTTCCAGCAACAGGTTCAAATGCACTTAGTACAAGTTCTGGAAACATTTGGGATGTTAATATTACGTTGCCGTTAAACGACCTTGTTAATCCGCAGTGGGCAGATGCATGCTACGGTAATGGTACTTGGATATTAATATCAAAAGCAGGCAATTGTTTATATTCAGTCTCTGAAGGTGTTACATGGTTAAGTTCAACATTACCTACATTGGGTGCAGGAGAAGAATGGTCTTCAATTACATACGGAAACGGAGTATTTGTTGCAGTAGCTAGAGGTTCAAGCATATCAGCGTATTCAGTAAATAACGGCGGATCTTGGACAGAGGTTGATATATCAATTGATATCGATGATTGGGTAGATGTAGAATATGGCAACAATACGTTTGTTACTATTTCTGGTTCATCTCACGCTATTAAATATAGCAAAGATAATGGAGCAACTTGGACAGCAGGAACTCTTGATACTTCTGTAGACTCTACAATTAATAATTGGACTCAAGTAAAATATGGCAACGGAAGATTTGTTGCAATTTCAAGTGACGAACGATCAACAGTTTATAGTTTTGATGGAATAACTTGGTATGAATCATCGTTGTTTGTTAAAGGAGCATTACTTGAATATGGCAATGGAGTATTCTTAATATTGAATGTCGAAGATGGAATATGCTGTCAATCAGCAGATGGAGTTAATTGGCGCCGAGTTGGTGGCGCAATTGAAAATTATATTGCATTAGGATTTACATTTGATGATTCTTCTAAAAATGGTTATTTCTTAACTATTGATGATAGCGGCACTACTACTAGAATTTCAACAGGTTCAAGAGCGTTTTCGAGAGCAAGTATAAACAGTACTAGGATTACTGATTTTGGAATGCAAAATACTGGTTCGGGATATTTAGCTGCACCTACTGTTACTATTATCGATCCGAGCAACTCAAAAGAAGTAACAACACAAGTTCGTACAGGCAACGGAGTATTAGGTGCTCCGACGTTTATAAATTACGGATTAGGATATAATACAAATTCTACATCAATTAGTATTAGAGGTAGTGGTTTTTCTGATACCTTCCAGACTGGACTAAGAATTGTTCTTAAAGACTTAACAAGATTACCTCAACCTGGAGATAACATGGAATTTGCAGGAATTGATGAAACATATCGGGTTGCTAAAGCAACAATTTTAAGAGGAACAGTAGTTCCAAACTTAGAGTGCGAAGTTCAAATATCGCCTCGAATGATACAAGATCTTTCTCCGATTCATGGTACTACACTTTCTATACGCAGTAGATTTAGTCAAGTACGACTAACAAATCATGACTTCTTGAATATTGGTTTTGGAAATCAACTTCAGTCAAATTATCCATTCTTACCAGAGAACACAAACTTAGAACCACAGAATGAAATTCAAGAAACAAACAACGGACGAGTGTTTTATAGCTCAACTGACCAAGACGGCAACTTTAGAGTTGGTGACTTGTTTGCTGTAGAACAAGCAACAGGTATTGTTACTTTAAGTGCTGACGAATTTGGACTTGAAGGATTAACTCAACTATCAATCGGCGGCGTTGCACTAGGTGGATCACCTGTTGTTGTTACAGCGTTCTCAACAGATGGCACATTTGTTGCTAACTCAAACAACCTAGTACCTACACAAAGAGCAATTAAGACATACTTAACAAGTAGATTGTCGCAAGGTGGATCAGATACATTTACAGGGTTGTTACAAGCTGGTACTATTAAAGTCGGCGGCCCAGATATTATTACATCTACGGTAGAAGAGGGCGGCGAAGACTGGATAATCGAAATGCCAGCAAAGACAATGTTTGACGGACCATTTGGAAACAGTGGTTGGGCAGGCGACGGAGTAGCAATGGCATACTTTTTCAAGACAATATTCGACTCGACACGGTCAAGTCAATAATAAGATAAATAACAGTAGCAAAGAATTTATGGAGCAAAAATGGCAGAATTTAAACTAGGTAGAATACGCTTTGTTTGGCAAGGCACCTGGACCTCAGCGTCAACATACGTTGCAGATGACGTTGTAAGTTTTGGTGGAAAATCATACATATGTATTAAGAACCACACAGCATCGGTTGAATTCAACTCGGACTTAAATGACCCAGTTCCAAAATGGAATATTGTGTCAGACGGAACTAGTTGGAAAGCTGATTGGGGACCCGAAATTGAATATGCACCTGGTGACGTTATTAAATACGGTGCAAACGTTTACATTGCTGAAACTGGACACACTTCGGCTACATTTGAAAGTCCAACATTCTTAGGTTTAGAAGCCGACTTAGAAAAATGGACGCCCTTTGCAACTTCTTTTGATTTTAAAAGTTCATGGTCGACTGCTACAAGATACAAACTTAATGACTTAGTACGCTACGGCGGATATGTGTATGTATGTAATACAGCTCACGTGTCGTCTGCTACAGCAACATTAGGCTTAGAAAATGATCAATCTAAATGGACATTGTTTAGTGACGGATTAGTATACACAGGCACTTGGGCAACAAACATTAGATACCGTGTTAATGATTTAGTTAAGTATGGTGGCAATATTTGGATTGCTACAACTCCGCATACTTCGGATGACTTTGAAGTAGATGAAGCAAACTGGGAATCATTTATTGAAGGCTTCCAATTTGAAGATTCATGGAACACTGCATCTAATTACCAAACAGGCGACACTGTAACATACGGTGGCTATGTTTATGTTGCTAAAACAAATAATACAAATAGTACACCGAGTACTAATTTAGCCGACTGGGATGTTTTTACAACAGGATTTAAATTCCAAGGCGACTGGAGCGCATTAACTAATTATAGAGTAGGTGATGTTGTCCGTATTGGAGGAACAACATATGTTGCTCTTGCTGACAGTCTAGGATCAGCTGATGTTGCACTTGATGCTAACTGGAGTAAACTTAATAGTGGTATTAATTTTACAGCAAGTACAGAAACTTTTTTACAAGTTCAGGGTAATAACACCGTTGGTTCAGGGTCGGGTGCAAGATTTGATATTATAAAATCTAGTACAGTATATACTGCAACTATATCTACTGGGTTTGCTGGCACTGGCTATTCAATAAATGACATTATTCTTATTCCAGGCGCAAATGTCGGCGGCACAACTCCTGCGAACAATGTTTTGATAACTGTTACAGGTGCTTCAGCCGGCGCTGTTACTGCAATTACGCAGAGCGGCAACTCGTCGTCCTGGAAAGCAACAGCCGTTTATGAAAAGGGCAATGTTGTATTTTTTGGCGCTAGTAGCTTTATTTGTGTTACTAAACACACAGCAGAAACTGCAAATCGTCCCGACAATGATCTAACAGCAGTTTATTGGAATTTGTTAACACTAGGTGCTGAATCACTATCCTTAACAACAGACGGCGACTTAGTTTATTACAGTGAACAAGGACCTACTAGATTGCCGGTTGGTGTTGATGGTCAGATTCTTCGTGTTACTGACGGCGAACCTTCTTGGGCAAACTATGGTCTAATTGATAACGTTGTTTACGTTGGACCATTGGGAATTAACGAACCAGCACCAGCATCTGGATTAACAGTTGATAAACCTTGGGCAAGCGTGCGCTATGCAATGGAGCAAGTGCGTGATGGTTATTTAAACCCACAAGCAAAAAATATTATTAAGAACAACAAAGAATTTTTAATGAAAGAAATAACTAATTGGATTAGTTATACATATAACGTCATTATTACTGCGTCAACAACTGGAACTGAAGTATTTACAACTGCTAATACTAGTAACTTATCAGCAGGCATGCCAATTGTGTTTGATGGTACACTAGGTGGCGTAACAGCAGGAACAATTTACTATGTTGATACAATAACTTCGTCAACTACATTTAGAATTAGTACTGTACAAAATAGCGGAATTCCATTAGTATTAACTACTACTTCTGGTAACATGGAAGGCAATCTTGCATACGATACTGTTAAATGTGAGCGCGATACAGGATATATTGTTGATGCACTAGCATATGATATTTCAAGAGGCGGCACTTGGAAAACTATTACTGCTGCCAAGTCTTATTATACGCAAGCAGGTAATGAGTATATTAATGGAACATTTGGAGCACAAGGCGCACAAACAGTTGCAGCATATACACAATTAAAGAATATTTTAAATGAAGTTCTAAATAATCAACAACCGATAAATTATCAATCATTAAATGTTGTCCAATTTGATCAAAGAGCAGGACAAATTATTGACTTGTCATTAGAAGCAGAAGCTACTGGCATACAAAAAGCTGGCGACTTACTAGACATTATTATAACTGGTATTACTGCAGGATCCGCAACAGCAATTCCTACAGTAACAAATCCAAACACTACTGTATTCTTAAAAACAGGTACTTATAATGAAGTACTGCCGATTATTGTTCCAGAATTTACAGCAATTAACGGCGACGAACTCCGTACTTCTGTTGTGCAGCCTGCGCCTGCAAATCCTTTACTAGCTAACGACAACGACAAAACTACAAGCGCATTAAATAGAATTAAAGATATTATTCCTAGTCTAATGCAAAATATTGAGGTTGTGCCAACTAGCGGAAATACTGCAAAACAACAATTTATTAATGGTTACGGCGGAACAACAGATGCTACTGATAGAGTAAACACTAGCACACAATTAATCACAGATATCTTAAATAAAGGTTTAGATGAAGTTCCAAGTTTACCAGCAGTAGGTAGTACACCTACAAGTGGAGCAAACAACGCAAGTGATGCCGGACACGCTAATGCTGTTGCACAACTTGAAGCAAACGTTGCCTTTATTGTTGCAGAACAAACTGCCTGGATTCAAGCACAAGTTGACGGAGAAATTGCTCCATTTGCAGCAGACTTTACATTTAACACAGCAAATTGTGAAAGAGACACACGGTTTATTCTCGACGCACTACGCTATGATTTAACTTATGGAGGCAACTTAGAAACTACTGTTGCGGCAAGAAGTTATTTTGTAAATGGCAATCCGGTATATGGCACAGGTAAGAAAGATGAAACTCTTGCAACCTACGCACACTTAAAATCAATCATTGGCGATGTAATTACAGAAACAGCAATTACACCAACATCAGGTAACACTGTACTACAAAATACTTTAGGAACAGCAGGCAGTGCGGCCGCAGAAACTTTTGCAGATGCACGTATACAAGAAATTTACGACACAATTGATACAGACGGAACACTTGCTGCGGCAATTGCGCCAGATATTACTTGGGTTCCTTCAACGCTACAAACTGCTAACACAAATATTACAAATGCAACAGCAGATATACAAGACTCAGTAATTGACTATGTTAACAGTAATTTTGGATCATTTAAATACAGTAGTGCAAAATGCCGTAGAGATTTAGAACTACTAAAAATTGGCGCTGCATATGATGTAGCTACAGGTTCTAACTTTAATGCTGTAAGAGATGGATTAGCATATAGAAGAAGTATGAGCAAAGAAGTTATTGAAAATCAATTAACTGAAACTGTTGGTGCAATTACTCAAGGCCGTGATCTAGTTGGAGCACTACTATCTGACAGTACAGCAATTGCTAGAAATACAGCATATTGGAATGAAGTAATTGATATTATTCAAAACGGTGCAGCAAACGCTAATGCATTAGTATTTACTGATACTGGTAATAGTGTTGCACTTGCTACACGATCAGAACTCCAAACCAACAAAGCTACTATTATCTCAGACATTACTAGTTGGATTAATACTACCTATCCGAGTTTTGCATATGATCAAAGTGTATGCGAAAGAGATACAGGTTACATTGTTGATGCACTTAGCTATGATATACAATATGGTGGTAACAGTGCAATTACTGAAGCTACTAAAGCATACTTTACAGGTTGGGCAGTTAATTTACCAGTAGACCAGCGTCAAATTGAAGTTGCTTCAATGATTCAACTTAAAACAATTATTAATGGATATGTAACTGACGCAGGTAAAGAAACAGAATTAGCAACACTATTAGATATACTTATTGATGCACTCGATGCAGGTAGTATGAGTGCAATGCCTGCTAAAACATTCCCAGACTATTCATGGGCAGCAGCAGCTATTGATTCAGATGCTGACGATGTAATTGCAGATACAACAGTAGTACCAGGAGTGCTACAGTACATTACAAACACTTATAGTGAATTCGTTTATGACCATGCTAAGTGTTCAAGAGATGTTGGATTTATAATTGACGGACTGCGGTTTGATATTATGTTTAACAGTACTTTCCGTTCATTAAAATCAGGAATGAGCTATCGAAGAGCTATTAGTTCAGCAGAAGTAGTTATTGACAATCAATTGTTAGCAACTACAGCAACAATTTCACATGTGAGAGACGAGATTAAAGAAATAACTTCCGGCACAAATGCAGTTAAAGCAAACGCTGAATTAATAAGAGATATTATGATTTTAGGCACAAAGCAAACTTCGTTTACATATGCCGATCCAACACTTTACGACACTGGGTTCTTTAATACTCGAAGATTAGTTACAGCTAACACTCAATTCTTAATTGATGAAGTAGAAGCATTTATGGTTGATTCCTACAACGCAGTTTGGACAGCATTAAGTGCAGGGGATAAAACTGTATTCTTAGATAGAGTACAATCTACTATTGATGCATTAATTTATGACTTTACTTATAGAGGTAACCTAGAAACTGTTGTAGTAGCTAGAAGTTACTATACAGAAGGTTCGTTTGTTCCGCCAGCAGACCAAAAAACTCCATTATTAGCTGTACAAACTCGTTTAGCAGCAATTATTGATGACATTGCTACAGGTGTTACAATTACACCAACTACAGGAAATGTGACATCACAAGACACTAGCGGAACAGCTGGTAGTGCAGGCGCTGCGGTATTTGCTGTAGATAGAATTAATGAAATCAAAGAAACTATCGATACCGGCAGTTTACCTACTATAATTAATCCATCAATTGCTTGGGTCGACACTGCATTACAAGACTTTAAAGCAGTAGTAGATAGCAGAAAACCAATAATACAAGCAGGTGTAATTAATTACATTAACTTCCTATATCCTGATTTAACATATGATACAGCATTATGTTCGCGTGATGTAGGTTATATTATTGATGCAATTTTGTATGATGTAATATTTGGAAGTGATTTTAGAAGTGCAAAAGCTGGTGCTTCATATCTAAGTGGTATTGCTTCAGCAGGCATTGTATTAGCTGATCAGCTAGATGCTACAATAAGCACTATTAACTTTATTGAAGAAGAATTAACCAAGATTACAACAGGTGTTCAAAGTGAAGTTGGAACAACAGATGCTGCTAATTTTGCAGCAGCTCGCACAGACGACATTAAGAATATTATACAAAATGGTTTAGGATCATTACCGGGCATTATGTTACCAACGCCCATTAACACAGTAGATGATCTTGCTTATGTAACAACTTCAAATGCTACTGGGACATTTGCTGGCTATGTAGACGGCGCTAATCAGTTAGCTGCTAACCATGCATTTATCCAATTAGAAATTCGTAAATGGTTAGAAGATTCTGGCAATGGTTATGATGCTGTTTGGGGAAGTATTTCATCAGATGGACAAGATCGTTGTATTCGCGATGTAGGTTATATTGTTGACGCAGTTCGATATGATCTAACATATGGCGGCAATACACAATCGTTAATTGCAGGTAGTGCATATTATTCAAACTTTGTATTAACAATTAGTGAAAACGAATTGCCAGCAACACTAGCAGCATATGGCAGATTAAAAACAGTAATAACAGAAGTAATAACAGAAACTACAGTAACAAAATCAACAGGCAACAACCTAACACAAGATGTAACTGGCACCCCAGGCAGTATAATATCTGGAAATTTTGCTGGAGATAGAGTTGATGACATCCTTGATTGGATTAATAACGGATTGCCCAATGCAACAATCAACATTGCAACAGAATGGGCAGATGCTGATGTTAGATATGCATACAATACATTGCTATCTAAGAGAGCAGAAATTGCAGAAGATGTTGTATCTTGGGTAGAGAAATTTAATCAGGATTTAAAATACAATGTAGCAACTTGCCGCAGAGATGCTGGCTTGATGGTAGATGCTATTGCACGCGATACAGTAACTGGTTCAAACTTTGCTTCAATTAAAGCAGGTATGTCCTATTATAGAACATTGACTTCGACAGCAGAAGTAATTAATAACGAACTAAAAGCAACTATAGGTTCTATTAATTTCTTAAAGCATAAAGTTAAGCATACAGTTTCTAACACAGCATCAGCACACGCAGAAATTATTATTGATGATATTATTGCTACAATTAATGGAGGCGCCCGTCCGTCAACTAAGTGGAAGCCACTAAGTAGTGCCGACGATAATGATGTAGCAGCAGGTACAATAATTTGGGAGAATAAAAGCTTTATACAGGCAGAAGTTTCTGAATTTTTATCAATAGAATATCCAAGTATTGTGTTCAGTCAAGACAAATGTTCGCGAGATGTCGGAATGTTAGTAGACGCATTGCGTTATGATTTAACATATAGCAGTACAGTAGCTTCGGAACAATTTGGACTGTCTTATTACTTGGCTACGCAATTACAAGTTGACGCAAATGATAAAGCAGCAACTATTGCTGCATATGATTATGTTAAGTTTTTAGCAAGCGACTTAGCTGTTAACACTCTCGGAAGTCCATTTGCACTACAAAGTAATATAACACCTAAGTTTAGAGATGAAGATATACAAATTGTAGGAGATGCAAATTCAGCAGCTCGCGTTAACACTTTAATTGAACAAGTAAAAGATATTATTGATACTAACTTAACAGCACTTCCAACAATAACAATTAATGATGTTACATCAAATGTATTAACATCAACTACAGCACACGGTCTTAAGATAGGCGATGTAATAAACCTCGGTCCTGAAGTATTGTTTGGCTTTGCTAATCTTGATGGGAATCAAGATTATTATGTAAATTCCACACCAAGTACTACTGAGTTTACCGTAGCAGAATTCTTTAACGGTACTACAGTTGTACTTACAGATGACAATGCTGCTAATCAATCAATGCTTATTAAAATTAATCCTGATACAAGCGGAGTAACGGCTGCATTGAAACAACAAGCAGCTAACATATCAGGTTCGGTTAGTGCTATAAAAACTAGTGTTACTGAATATATTGCAGCAAATTATCCAACACTAACTTATGATTCAGCTAAATGCGAACGCGATGTTGGATATATTACAGAAGCAATTTTCTGGGATATGATGACTGATAGTAACTATCGCACAATTATAGCAGCTCTATCATACTACAGAGGCGCACAAGCAGATTTAGTATTAGGTGCACAAAAAACTGCAACAGTACAGTCGTATAGAGAACTTAAAAATGTTATAGCATCATATGTTTCTGGGGTCGATATTGTTAACGGCTTAGTAATAACTAATGCTAAAAAGCGTGTCAATGCACTAATGGATATTGTTATTAACATGCTTGATAAAGGCGAAAACGACAGTCCAGAAATTAACGGCACTGTTACATACTTTAATGATATTCAAACAATTAACGGTGTTGATATACTTACAGCTAATAAATCCTTCTTAGCTAACGAAGCAACAGCTTGGATAAGTTCTGAATTTACTAACACTATTGCTAGCATTACAGGTACTACTATCACTACAACTACTCCGCATATGTTCGGTGTTGGCGATCCAGTATCGCTAGATGGCGACAATACTAAGTACATTATTGCAACAGTACCTAATACAACTTCATTTACAGTAGATAAAACTATTGTAAATCTAAGTAGTAGTAGTGTTACATATAGGTTTGAGCCAGTAGCATGTCGCAGAGATATGGATCGTTATATTGATGCAATTACATATGATTTACAATACCCAGGAAACTTTAAAGCATTACGAGCAGCTGAACTTTATTTAAATGCAGTAAATGGTTCAGAGCGCTCAGACATGTATCGTGTCCGTAACTCAACTGGTGTCCGTAATCAAACACTAAACGGCCTGCGCGGCAACCTAACTGAGCTTAATGAGTTTGGAACAAGACGCCCAACAGCAGGTGCATATGTTGCACTTGATCCAGGGTTTGGTCCAAATGATACCGAAGCATGGATCACTAATAAATCACCATATATTCAAAATGTAACAACATTTGGCGTTGGATGTGTTGGTAATAAAATTGATGGCGGATTACACGCAGGCGGTAACCGTTCAATGGTTAGTAACGACTTTACGCAAGTATTAAGCGACGGAATTGGCGTATGGTGTAGTGGTAACAACTCATTAACAGAGCTTGTATCTGTATTTGCATACTATAACTATGCAGGATACATTGCAGACTTTGGTGCAAGAATTCGTGCTACAAATGGTAACTCGTCTTATGGTACATACGGCGTTATTGCTGAAGGCACTGATACTGGCGAAGTTCCATTGTTCTGCAATGTTGATAACTTATCAAATGATGCGTTTTCAACAAGTGTTCTTTCAACTGGTCAAGAAGTACTAAGCCTTGAGTTTGATAACGCAGGTGTAGGTTACACTAACGCACAATATGCAATTAGCGGTGACGGATTTAATGCAACAGTAATTGCAGATGAGTTCCGTGATTCCGGTATATTTGAAACACGACTAATTGATTTAGACGACGGTAACGGTATTGGCGGCGAGAATTATGTAACTGCTAAAAACGTTGCACAGGGCGGCGACTTAATTACAGGCCAACTTGCAGCAACTGACACTGCGTTAGCTAATGCATATGTCGGAATGCACATACAGCTTACAACAGGTACAGGTGTTGGGCAATATGCTAAGATACTACAATTTAGCAACGGTACTAAAGTTGCTAGAGTTTACAAAGGTAGCTTTGATAATTTAACTGTAACTGCATCAAGCGCAACAGGTAACATACTAACAGTAGCAGATACGTATTCGTTGTATGTTAATATGCCAATTTACTTAGGTAGTACAATTGGAGGCCTATCAGCTACTACTGAATATTATGTAACTACTATTCCAAACTCAACAACATTTACAGTGAGTGCAACTGACGGCGGCGCAACTGCAACATTAACAAATGAAACTAAAAATGTTACATTGTATGCAGCAGGTTGGGATCATGTTGTTCCTGGAACACCTATTGCAGCAGCGTTAGACTTAACAACAGGTTATACTGTAGAACCTAGCATTACTTATAGTGCGCCAGGCTTTGCAGCTACAGCTACTACAACAGATAGTGCAACTGCATACGCAACAGCAACATATGCATCTGGCAGATTTGTTGCACTACAGAACGGCGGCACATCTACAACATACTCAACAGATGGTACAACTTGGACAGCAGGCGGCACAGTTGCAAGTGCTAATTGGATTGATACTGCTTTTGGCGGTGGACAAGGAGCAACTGCAACTGCAACTGTAGGCGGCTTAGGCGGCTCGGGCGCAGTACTAACAGCTGAACTTGGCGAACTTAATAGTATCGGTCTACCAGGACCAGCACAGGTTGCTCGTATTAATGTCATAAACGGTGGACAAGGGTACTCAAGTGCTCCAACTATTACTATTACGCCTACTTCAGGCGGAGGCGCAGCGACTGCGGTTGCTACAGTATTAAATGGTATAATACAAGAAGTTATTCTTACTACAACTGGTGCAGGTTATGGCGGTGTTCCGACAGTGACAGCAGAAACTGATAAACTTACTAAACTTACTGTACAAACATTTGGTAACGGATATACTAGTGTTCCTACTGTTACAATATCCGGAGGCGGCGCAAGTACACCGGCACAAGCAGTTGCTACAGTAGACAATCAAGGAGTTCAATCATTACAATTTAGTGTAGACATTGACGATGATCCAATTGTTGGTGTAGGATACACAAGTACTCCTACAATAACAATTACTGATGCATCAGCTAAGTTTGTAGCAATTGCAAATGGATCAACGGCAAACGCAAATCTATTATTAACCGATGCAGTTGATGATCCTTGGAACGCAGGCACTGCTCTGCCAAACAGCAATTTTAATGCAGTAACATACGGTAACGGAGTATTTGTTGCTGTAGGTGGCGCAGGGGGCTCAGGAAGTGCAGCAACTTCAACAGATGGCAGTTCGTGGGTATCTCGTACTACACCAGTATTAGGTGCAGGAACTTTAAGTGGAGTTGCATACGGTGCAGGAGTATATGTTGCAGTTAATAGCGGCGGCAACGAAGCGTTTACAAGTACTAACGGTATTATTTGGGCAGCTGGTGGTAACTTGTCTGCAAGCACATTATGGTCAAGTATTGCATACGGTAACGGCCGCTTTGTTGCAATTGCTTCTGGAACTAGAGAAGTAGCAATAAGTTACAATAAAGGAAGTACTTGGATAGAATCTCCAGCAGGATTGCCAAGTTCACAAACTTGGTCCACTGTTAAATATGGCCAGGGCCTATTTGTAGCAGTAGCTGAAGGCTCAGATGAATGTGCAATTAGTCCAGACGGATTAACTTGGACCAAACAAACACTACCTGCAAGTGGCGATTATCATGCACTAGCATTTGGTAATCCTGGAAATGTTCCAACTTGGATCACATTAACTGATACTGCAAGTACTGTAGCAGCAAGAATTAAAACAGGTGCCAAGGCAATTGGTAGAATATCTGAAGCAGATGGTTCGGCTAATAAAACTAGAATGATTGAACCAGGATCAGGTTATCCGAAAGGTAGTGCTGTAAGTTCAACTGCTACTAATACAATTACAGTTGATTCAACTGATAATATGATTGTTGGACAACAAATTAAATTTACTGGAGTTGCAACTTCAGGATTGTTTGACAATACAATATATTATATTAATACAGTACCGAATAGTACAACATTAACAGTTAGTTTAATTGCAAATAGCGGAACACCAGTAGTGGTTGAATCTGCAACATTTAGTGGAGCTGAGTTTAAAACAGGACCAATTGTAACTGTTGCTGATCCTAACGCAACTATTGTTGCTCCTACAGACGCAAGACAAGGCGACGGTGTATTAGGTAATCCAAGCTTTATTAATAGAGGCACAGGATATCAGACTGCTACAACCGAACTTAGCGGTGATGGTGCAGCTGACTTATTCCAAGCAAGTACCTTTATTGCTGTTAAAAAATTGTTTGATTTACCAGAACCAGGGTCAAATATTGAATTTATTAATAGACCAGGTGTGTTCTATAAGCTAGTTGCTATTAGTAACATACTAGGTGATAAAGGCGACTATAATGCAACATTCCAATTAAGTCCGGGATTAACAACATTAGTTGCTCCATTAGATGGAACATTAATTACTGCAACTAACAAGTACTCGCAAGTACGACTAACAGGACACGACTTCTTGTACATTGGCACTGGCAACCAAGCTGATACAAATTATCCGTTTGTGGATATTACGACAGCACTACAAGAAAGCCAGCAACTAGCAAGTAACGGTGGTCGTGTGTTCTTTACAAGTACAGACCAAGACGGTAACTTTAACGTTGGTGGATTGTTTGGAGTACAACAAAGTACAGGTACTGCGACATTGGATGCTGACGCATTTAACTTAGCAGGATTACAATCATTACAACTTAATGGTATTGGTCTTGGTATTGGTTCAGCTATTATTACACAGTTTAGTACAGACCCGTTCTTTACAGCTAACAGTGATAGTGTTGTTCCAACACAGCGTGCAATTAAATCGTATATTACTGCACAGATCGGTGGCGGACAGTCCAGTTTGAATGTTAACACAATAACAGCAGGTACAGTATTCATTGCAAACAATGAAATTACAACAACCAGCGGCGGTCAGCTAAATATTACAGCAAAGATGAACTTTACAGGCGGAATTGACGGTGCACCAGTAGCACTTGGATTCTTCCTAGCAAGATAACAACGGAGAAAAGAAATGGCAACAGGAAGATTAGGTAACGTAGATATACCTGCAACAACAAATACAACAGCGTACACAGTACCGGTAGGCACATATGCTGTTGCAAATATCTCATTAACAAACCGAAATGCAACTTCTATTAGCTTGCGTGTAGCAATGGCAACAACAGCTACTCCGGCGAATTCGGAATGGATTGAATATGACACAGTTCTTATTCCAAATGGAGTTTTTGAACGCACTGGCTTAGTGTTACAAGGTGGACTAAATATAGTAGTATATTCAACACAAGCTAATGTAGGCTGTACAGTTTACGGCATTGAAACATCGACTACATAACAATTAAGGGAAGATAAAATATGGCACGTTATAATACAGCACCCCAGACATTAGTTGTTACCGGAGAGCAAACTTTTACTTACGCATTTACTGGAGGTATTATTAGTTTAACTGGTACAACTGGTTATGAAGTAACAATGGTAAGTCCTGTTTTCTTCCCCGGCAGCAGACAAACATTTTATAATGCTACTGATGGAATGGTTACACTAACTACAGCAGCAGGACAAATTATAGGTAACGGTATTGCAATTGGATCTTCAGTAATGATTCCAACAAACTCGTCATACCAATTAACATCAGATGGCGCAAACTATGTACTAACAAGTGCGTTAGCTGGTACTACAGTGTTTGAATTACCGTTAACTACAAAAGACTTACTAAACGCAGATGGTAAAGTAGAACTTAATCCGTTAGATGAAAATGTAGAAATTAAACCAACAGGAACAGGACTAGTTGACATTAGTCCACAAAGTTCTGTTAGTATTCAACCAGGCGCAACGGCAACTGTTCGTCCAACTGGTGATTTAGTACTAGCATCGGCGTCAGGAACAATTACACTAGGCGAAGCAGGTAAACCAACAGCATTTCCTGGCAACTTAGTATTTACATCACTTAATCAAACTATTAATATGTCACCAACCGGAACTGGATCGGTAACTATTGATCCGGGTGGCAATACTATTATCGGCGCAGGCGGCACACTAACAATAAGTTCAGATACAGTTGGCGGAATTACTAACATGAGTATCGGTGCGTCAAATCCAAGTACTGGTGCATTTACATCACTTACTTCTCCTACAATTACTGCTACAAGTTCAGGTGCGTCTACTAGTACAAGTTCAGGTGCATTAATCGTAACTGGCGGATTAGGCGTCGGCGGAGCAATTTACGCTGGAAGTATAAATGGAGCAATCGGCGGCGGCACAGCAGCAGCAGGTACATTCACTACACTTAGTTCAAATAGTACAACATCGTTTACGCAAAATTCAGCAGCAACTAATACTACAACTGGTACACTGCGTGTAACAGGTGGCGTAGGTATTAGCGGAGCAATTTACGCTGGAAGTATTCAAAACACTCCAATTGGTAATACTTCTGCAAGTTCTGGAGCATTTACAACAATAAATGCAAATTCAACTGTAGATATTACTGGTACAACAGACGCATCAAATGCTACAGGTGATACTGGTATTTTAAGAGTAGAAGGCGGCGCAAGTATTGCTAAAAAAGTTTACTCCGGTGGAGGCTTTATTGGTAATATTTCAGGCGGCACAGGGCAGTTTACAACACTAAATGCTAGTTCAACAGTTAACCTAAGTCCTGGAGCAAACGTAACACTTAGCCCGAGTGGCTCGGGTACAGTTACAATGTCACCAGCAGGTGGCGGCTCGATAAACAATATGAGTATTGGTGCTACTACTAGAGGCACAGCGCAATTTACATCATTAAACACTAATAGTACATATACATCAAGTGGTATAATAGATGTAACTAATAGTACAGAAGCAACTAATACTACAGGAGATACAGGTGCATTGCGCACCGAAGGCGGCATTAGTGCAGCCAAGCGTGTATACTCAGGCGGTGGTTTTATTGGACGAATTGGCAATGTCACAAGAAATACAGGACAGTTTACAACATTACAAGCAAACGGCATAACTAATATTACAAATACTACAGCAGCAACTAATGTTAACACAGGCGCACTACAAGTAGACGGCGGTATGGGCGTTAATGGAACTGGACATTTTGGCGCTGTTACTGCAGGTACTATTACAGAAACTTCAAGTATTACATTAAAAGAAAATATAAATCCAATTCAAAATGCACTTGATTCTATTATGCAACTAGCTGGCGTAATATATGATAGAAAAGATGGTTCGTCAATAAGTGAAGCAGGATTAATTGCTGAACAAGTAAACGAAGTACTGCCAAATCTAGTTAAGAAAGACGTTGACGGTAATCCAGAAGGTATTGCGTATACTAAATTAACAGCGTATTTAATTGAAGCAGTAAAAACATTAAAAGAAGAAATCGAGTTTTTAAAAGGTACGAAATAATATGGCTACATTTGCTAATCAAACTATTATAAACGACACTGGATTTATTCGACTACCAGTTGGTACTACAGGCCAACGACCGGGTTCTCCGCAAGTAGGCTCGATTCGATGGAATACAACTGAAGAATATGCAGAAATGTGGAACGGCGAAGATTGGGCTGCAATTACAGGCGGCGCAAGTTTATATGATTTCACTAATGCAACATTTACTTCAGGTGGATCAACAGGAGTTAGTGGCCCGAGTCTCACTCAAGCACGAAATGGACTTACTGGTACAGGTGTCGACGCCTGGAAAAACAACACTTCGTATTTTAACACTTCAAATGGCATCCAACTATGGGTTGTGCCAGCTGATGGCACATATAGAATCGAAACATGGGGTGCTATGGGTGGCGGATACAGTGGTAATGGCGCATACGGCTCAAGAATGCGTGGGGATTTTACTCTCACTGGAGGCGAAACTATAAAAATCTTAGTTGGCCAAATGGGTGGTCCAAGTTATGGCGGAGGCGGCGGAGGCACACATGTTTCTACTAATAGTAATACTGCTTTAATTTGTTCCGGTGGTGGTAATACAAATTCTCCGTGGAACGGCACGCGAAGTCATGCAACTACATCTACAACTGGACAATCAGGTTCGGGATATGCCGGTGGTAGTGGTGGAGCTGGCGGCAATAGTCTCCGTGGTGTATACGGCGGCGCAGGATTTAGTGGAAACGCTCCAGGAAGCGACAGTTGTAGTGCTAGTCGACCACAATCATTTACTAATGGTGGTCAAGGCGGTCAAAGCTGTAATGCAATTGGTGGATTTGGTGGAGGCTCAGCAACTGATGGATGTTGTTATGGAGCAAGTGGAGCCGGAGGCGGCTATAGTGGCGGAGGCGGCACAAGTAGTAGTAGTCAGTATGGTGGCGGAGGCGGCTCTTACAACTCTGGATCAAATCAAAGTAATTCTAATGGAAATACTAGTGGAGCCCAACGAGCAGATCATGGCCAAGTTACTATAACTGCAATTTAAAAAGGTATAAAAATGACATATATAAAGTTAACTAATGGAATTCCGGAAAATTATACTATAGAACAGTTATTAATAGATTTTCCAAGCGCAATGATCTACAAAAAGTCAAAAATGCCAGACGAGGCATTATTAAGACAATTCAACGTGTATCCTTTAATAACAGTTGAATTACCGGATCTACTTGATGATGAAACTGCAGAAGAAGGAACTCCTGTATTTGAACACGGCCAATGGAAACAAACTTGGCAAGTTAGAAAATTAAATGAGGAAGAAATAACAGCAATTATAGATAATCGTTTAATAGAAACAACTATAGTATTAGATACAGATGTAGGGTTTCCATCGTTTGTTGCCGATGCAGCAGTGCAGAAATCTAGGTATGATATTTGTAAAGCATGTGATTCACTGTCTGTATTAAAAACTTGCGATGAATGCCATTGTATAATGCCTATAAAAACTAGACTTACAGATGCAGTTTGTCCGGTAGGTAAATGGTAAACTAAATATGCTAAAGGATTTAATATTATGGCTACTTTAAAAAACACAACAATTAATGATACGGGATTTTTAAAAATTGCTACAGGAAATAATGCGCAGCGTCCAGGAAGTCCTGTAACAGGTGATTTTCGTTATAATACCGAAGAAGAAATACTCGAAGTGTATGATAGTAGTGTAGGCGAATGGTTGGGCGCAGGTGGAGGTGGAGCAGGATTGTACGATTTTACTACTGCTACATTTACACCAGGAGGCAAGACAGGTCATGATGGTCCGAGTCTCACGCAGGCTCGCAACGGAATTACTGGAGGAGATTCCTTTAAAAACGACACTTCGTATTTTAATACTTCAAGTGGAATTATGTTATGGACAGTGCCTACAGACGGCACATATACAATCGAAGCTTGGGGCGCACAAGGTGGCGATGAAGGAAACTCCGGTCGTGGAGGACGAGGCGCAAGAATGCGTGGTGATTTTAATTTGACAGAAGGCGAAACTATAAGAATAATAGTTGGTCAAAGAGCTAACATGAGTCGTAATGGTGCCGGCGGCGGCACATATGTATTTAGGAATGCAACAGATAGTCAGCCACTTATTGTAGCAGGCGGTGGCGGCGGTGCAGGTAGCAGTGGAAGCTACAATACCACCGGCGGTCAAACTGGAACAAGTGGCGGTACATCATACGGCGGATCTTATGCTTCAGGCAGCGGCGGCAACGGCGGAAGCACAGCAACAAACAGCGGATGGGGCGGTGCAGGCGCAGGTTGGTTGAGTAACGGCCAAAGCGGCGGCAGTTATGGCGGTATTGCCTATGCGCCTAGAAATGGCGCCCTAGGCGGCAATCAATTTGTTTGTAGCGGTGGCTTTGCAGGATTCGGTGGTGGAGGCGGCGGCGGCTGTAATGGCGGTGGAGGCGGTGGCGGCTACTCAGGTGGTGGCTGTTCAGGTGGCGGAGGCGGATCTTACAATGGTGGATCAAATCAAAGTAACACCGGATCAACTAGACAGAATGATGGCCAAGTTACTATAACTGTACAATAAGAAAGAATAAATATATATATACTAAAGGATTTAATATTATGGCCATAATAACAGATAAAACTAAAGAATGGACACCCTTATAATATGGCTACCTTAAAAAACACAACAATAAACGCTACATCATCGCTTAGATTACCGTCTGGTACGACAGCGCAACGACCTGGATCTCCACAAACAGGTATGATGAGATACAATACTGAAGAAGTTTATGTAGAAGTATACAACGGCGAAGATTGGGTAGCGCTCGCAGGTAGCGGCGGAGCAGGATTGTACGATTTTACTACTGCTACATTTACACCCGGTGGCGCAAACTTCGAAGATGGACCAAGTTTGACACAAGCACGAAACGGAATTACTGGAGGAGATTCCTTTAAAAACGACACTGCGTATTTTAATACTTCGAGTGGTCAAATGATATGGGTAGTGCCTAAAGATGGCACATATAGAATTGAATGCTGGGGAGGCCAAGGCGGCGGCCCATGCACTCGCCAAGGCACAAATGGAGGATTGGGAGCAAGAATGCGTGGTGATTTTAATCTTACCTCAGGCCAAACACTTCGTTTAGTAGTTGGCCAACAGGGTGAACGACAGACCAACGGCTGGGGCGGAGGCGGAGGCGGAGGCGGAAGTTTCGTCTGGGATCCTAACTCTTTGTCACAACCGCTTATTGCAGCCGGCGGAGGCGGCAGCAGTGGTCAAAGCAGTAACGGCCAACAAGACGGCCGAACCGGTGCAACTGGCGGCACAGGATCAAATGGTGGCGGCGCGGGTGGCACAAATGGCAATTGCAGCGCATCTAGTGGTCAGTGTGGAGGTGGCGGCGGTCAAGGATGGAACGGTGGCGGATCGTATCACTGTGGCGGAAACTTTACCTGGCCAACATTATATAATAATTCTCGAGGGCATGTTGCAACCGGTTCCGTTGGCGGCGGCTTCGGCGGTGGCGGCGGCAGCTGGGGCGGAGGCGGCGGCGGCGGTGGCTGGAGTGGAGGCGGCTCAGGTGGTTGGTCATATTCCGGGTTCGGAGGCGGTGGTGGGTCCCTTAATAATGGAACAAATCAAAGTAACAGCTCCGGTGTAAACTCAACTACCGGCCAAATACAAATTACTCTTTTATAAGTAAAGTTAGCATGTCGAGATATATTAAAATAGAAAATAACGAAATAATAGATTATTCTATTGAACAACTATTAATAGATTATCCTAATGCTGTAATTTATCACAGAACACAACTGCCAAATGAAACACTACTGGCGATCTATAATGTATTTCCTTTAATAACAGAACCTCAACCTCACTATGAAGAAGATGAAACTGTTGAAGAAGGAACTCCAGTATTTGAAAATAATGAATGGCATCAAACTTGGAATGTTAGAAAGTTAACACAAGAAGAAAAACTCGAAATTGAGGAAGAAAGAAAGAAATGGTTTGTAGATTCAGATACTGCTAGCTCTAGACTTGAGATATGCAAGACCTGCGACAGATATATTAAATTAACTTCTACATGTAAAGAATGTGGGTGTTTTATGAAGATAAAAACAACTATCAAAGAAGTCTATTGTCCATTTAATAAATGGTAAATATGTAAGTAATACACGCGGTTTAAAGTCCGGTGATGACCAAATCACAATTACTCTTTCATAAATGAGGTTAAAATGTTAAGATATATTAAAATAATAGACAATCAACCAATACACTATACAACTGAACAACTATTTATAGATCATCCAGATGCAACGATTTATACAAATTCATCAATGCCAAATGAAAAGTTGTTATTAAATTATGATGTGTATCCTCTAATAACAGAAGCACAACCTTATTGTGAGGAAGATGAAGTAGCAGAAGAAGGAACTCCTGTATTTGATAACGGCGAATGGTACCAAACTTGGCAAGTTAGAAAATTAAATGAGGAAGAAATTAACGAAATTGTTAACTACCGAGAAACTAGCAATGATCCAATATGTGGACATCCCCAAAATGCACCTGGCATTTTTGCAGATGCAGCAGTTCGAGAGTCTAGATATGATATTTGTAAAGCATGTGATTTTCTATCTGTATTAAAAACTTGTAAAGAATGTCATTGTATAATGCCTTTAAAAACTAGACTTGTAGATGCAGTTTGCCCGGTAGGTAAATGGTAATAAGATTTTAATAATTTAAATATAATGTACATCATTTTGTAAGTTAGAAGTGCTAACTTCAGTAATACTACCACCTATAACTACAGATTTTAATTGATGAGGTACTAACGGTTTAACACGCCAAGTTGATCCTTCTGCAAGATCTTGTGTATGCGTAGTTCCGGTAGCAGTGTCAATCCATGTTAAAATAAATTGACCATTATTAATAAACCACGTTTTGTCTTTTTCTTTGTGAAATTGCATAGGGAGGTCTGCTTCAAGTTTATCAAATACCAAAATTTTACCACAATACAACTCATTTGTAGACCATACTAGTTCGTATCCATAGTCTGTTTGAATAACGCCTTCTGTTTTTTCCATTAGTTAACCTTTTATAAGAATTAAAATTATTATACTTGAATTATTTAAAATTGTCAAGTAAATCTATAACTTTAAATACTGTTTCTAATTTATTTAAGTTTATTTTATTTTGTAATGTATTTTTTAATCCGTGGTGTAATGGTTTTGGCCAATTGCCAAACTCTACCCACGCATACCCGTTATGTTCATCATTAAGAACTGGAATAAATTCTTCATTAATAACACACAAATATGTATGAAAGTGAAACCGACTATCATTACTAACAAATGTTTCTAACGGCATTGTTTTCTTAATAGAAATTTCTCCAATCTCCTCAAAAATTTCTCGAGTTAAACCTTCCCATGGAGTTTCAAAATCTTCGTTAGTGCCACCTACCAGGCCCCATAAATTTCCAGACCGGCCTCTTGCTCTATGTAAGAATAAAAATCTTTTAGTATTAAGGGCATATACAATTGCACCACTGCAATTAATTTTAGTTGTTTTCATACTAATACTTATTTTAGTATGCTAGTCTCCATGTACCGTTTGGATATTCACCGTCAAATGCTAGTATCCATTCATCATTATCAAATTTATATTGTTTGCCGGTATTAAGATTAGACGTGTATATAACTGTGTCGTCTTGCGCACTTGCATCAAACACAATAGACCACGATGTGCCGTCCCATTCAATAATATCGTTTGCTTCTGCTACAAAGTCAGTACCGTCTGTGTTTTTCCATGCATCAGGACCATCGTATGCATAGTTGTCAGGTGTATCGTAACCTGCATCTTGTCCAACATTTTCACTGTCATTAATATCAGCAAGTATTAGTATACGGGGATTACCTGACTTTAGACTTTCAGGATTAGTTTTGTAAGGATTAATGATATAATCAATCTTATTGCGATCACCATTTGGCCCACTTATAATAGTATCTGCGGGAATAGAGTCTGTGTCCCAAGATATTGATAGCTCATATTCGTCTAGTGGATTAACAACTACAGTTCCTATAATTTCGTTACTAAGGTCTTTTCTAGTTAATCGCAATTCAGTAACACCTGCATCAAAATTAAATGGCATCGCTTTGATATAACCGGTCCAAGTTTCTGCACCGACAACACCTTTTCTAACTAGTTTAGCAGTAGATCCCATAACTAGCAGACCATAATTGTCATGTGCTGTAGAAACTATAAAATCAACATCGTCAATGAATGTACCCGTAGAAGTAATTTGTTCTTGTATTTCGCCAGTGTTAGCAACAGCAATACGGGTTCTAATATCAGCTTGGGGTTCAGTTGTATTAAGGGCTGTTCTAGATAAATCTAACTCAATTGTGCCTGCAGATTCATTAAAAATACTTTGTATAACAGAAGTGATAACTCCTAGTCTCTTAACTTTAGCAGGAGGACTAATGTATATAGGAGTACTAAATGTTAGAGTGGCAATATCAATATCACTCTCTGTACCTGTAGGAATACTTCTACTACTAAACACAGTATTTGTTAGATTTACTACACTTAGACTTGTCCAGTCAACGTAGTTATCAGTTGTTTGTATTTCTAAACTAGGATTAAACAACATTAATATTTGTTCTAGTATTTGTAATTTTTGATCAGTATTTGAACTCCAAATATCTACATTTACAGTTAATGTGTAAGGAGTTGGCATTAATCGTTCAACAGTATAGTTCTTACCTTCAGTATTTAAATATTCTTTCCCAGTTGCATCGTATGCCCGTTCTCTAATATTAACTTTGTTAACATAGCTACTATCAGACATGCGATTAATGTCTTGTTCTAAACCAGTAATATATACTGCCATTCGTGGAGCACTTGGAATCTTATTCTCACTGTTCTCTCTAATAATGTTAGCAACCTGACGAGTTAAATCACCGTACATTACTGGTATTTGTGTAAGAGCACCTTTGCCATCCTTAACAGAAAAATTACTCATAAGGCGTACAATCTGTGTTATGTATCGTCTTATTTGTCCGTCATAAAAATGTTGCATTAATTGTCACCTGTGTTGTATACTATTGCTCGTTTATAGTAAAATGATTTCGGAGCTACTGTTATTGTACTATCACTATCATCCTGTGCAGGACCAACTGTTGTAATATGTTCTTTAGCATCTACTGCATCTATAACCATCTCTTTTAGGTCACCAAAATCACCCACAGTCTTCGGCCAACCTTCGGTATAGTTGACACCATACTCGTCTTCACCTGGATTCTTGGTGTTTATTTTCGCAGTTATGTTAAACTCTTCTTTAATATCATTGATTGTATACGTTCTTCCATCACGACTGTATTCAAAAGATACTCCGTCTGCAAACTCTGGGTCAACATCCCTTGGTTCGGGGTACCCTTCGTCATTATAGGTCAAACCTCTGCGAACACTATTATCCCAAGTAGTCATAATCAATCTGCGGAGGTCCAAAACATTTTTCATAGCTTCTTCTTCAGCTTCGGTTGGCTCAAACGTATCACTTGGTCCCTCAACATCTCCGCTACTAATACTCCATGAACTATAAGTTTCATTAGGTTTAGCTTTTTGAGCAGCAGCTTGTACTGTCTCCTCAAAATTAGGCATAGTTGTCACTGTCTTAGGCACGTTGTTTATATTAATTCTTACCCCGCTCTCAAAAGTAATAGTAATGCGAACTTTTTCACCAGCCTCTACTATTACTGTTTTTAGATCATTCCATCTCATTGCAAATCCTCCCAATCAAACTCTTCTATTTCAGATTCACCAGTATCTGCACTAGGTGCAGGTTCTTCTTTAGCTTCTTCGGCTTCTTCAGCTTCTATACGTTCCCGTTCAAGTTTTTCAGCAGCTTCTCGCGTAGCAGCAGCTTCAGCTTCTAGTCTGTCTGCTTCTGCTTCTTCTTGAGCTATTCTTGCTTCTTCGGCTTCGCGTTCTAACTCTATAGCATCTATTCTTGCTTGTGCTTCTTCAGCTGCTATACTCGCTGCTAGTTCAGCTGCTTCTGCTTCTTCTTGAGCTTGTTTTTCAGCAGCAGCAGTTGCAGCAGCTTCCTCTGCTTCTTCTGCTTCTTCTTGAGCTATTCTATTTCTTTCTACTGCGGCATCAGCATCTATTTTTCCTTGAATATCAGATCTAAATGTTGATCCAATTGCTCCTTCAAAATCTGGATTTGCATCTAAAAACGCAATCGCACCGTCCCAATCACCCCGATCAATTAATCCTTCAAACGTTCCCATTTCGTTAGAAAATGTATCTGCTACACTTGCTGGACTACCATCGCCATTTTGGCCAGTAGTATTACTATCGCCATTTTCACCGTTTCCATTTTCACCATCGCCGTTAGTACTATTACTGCCATTTTCGCCATCGTCGTTATTACCGATAGTGTCGGTATTACCAGTAGCAGTACCATCGCGGGGAGCAGCTGGATTGCCGCCACCAGTGCCACACATTTCTCTTTTATAAAGAGGAAGTGAAAATCCATCTAGTCCAATTTGGCTTACTTCGGCTCCTGCCAGTCTTATCGGATACACAGTATTGCTAACTAAGTTAGCAAGAACTCCTGGAAGATGTCGTATTACACCTGGTCTTTTTTCTGGATATGTTTCTAAATTTTTACGGAGATTAGTTAATTGCTGATTAATCCGTTTTTCGTCATTACAGTTTCTTCTAAAATATTTAATTAGAGGCTGTGCTATGGCACGCATTTCTCCATCTGCAACTTCGCATATTTTTATATCTTTATATTTCATTATTCATCTGCCTTTGGTCGGAGGGCTTTACTTAAACTCTGTCGTTCGACTACTGCTTCCCCAGCAATAGTAGTAGAAGTTGTATTGTTAATAAAAGTACCTTTTTGTGTAGTACGATCATTTGTATTTGTTAATGTCATCCGCACATCGTCTTCTTGCTTAACCCAGCGTGTATTATCATACCTAAATAGTCTATTAGGTGAAAAGTCTGTTCGTAAAAAGAAATCATCATTTTGCGGATCACTAGGAAAACTAATACCATGTCCAAATGCCGACCCATTAGTAGGAATACCGTCTCCGAGTAAATATCCGTTGTATCCTTCTCGTTCTGGCTGAACCATAGTATCCGGAATGCCGTCTGCATCAGTGTCAACAAGTGCAGTATTTCCATTTGCGTCAAGTGCTAAAGTAAAGTAATGACTTGTATCATACCCAGCTTGTGATGCATCAGCTTCAGCCTGGTTAACAATTGCATTATTAATTTGCATTTCTTTATCATATGTAGATAGCAAATCACGCAAGGTATTACCACCTGGAGCATCTTCTTCTGCAGGCAAGTCTAGGATTTCTTTAAACTCTTGACTATCGACAATTTGTTTTAACTTTAAACGGTATAAGTGCGGATACCAAGTTTGACTAAAACCTTCGCTTGCACGGTTTACTTCTTCTACAACATAAAATCTTTTAAGTGCTACGCTATAATCATTTAGTGCATACTCGTCTTTTAAATGAGGTAATTCAATTACATCACCTGATATAATTTTTCGTCCAACAGTCTTAACACTACTGTTTATATGTACAGTAAGCATCAGTGTATCATTAGATAAAAATAATCCAAATTGGCTTAAATTAAAGTCAATGTCTGATACGTTATAGATACCACGCATTGTGTATACATCTGGATCATACTTTCGATCTCTGTTTTCAAGGAATAACATATCTTGTATATTAGTTTCTTTAACAGCATCATATCTTGGTTGATCGGCTGTAGCATCGTCTTCACTAGGATTTTCAGCACCTAAGTATTTGTGCAAATGAAGATCGGTTCCGCCCACAGTAAACATTTCAAGTATCTGCTTGTCTATGAAGTTGTAGTCGTTACCTTTTTGAGGTTTATATAAGCTTAATCTTGGCATACACATATTTAGCGTAATATCTCAGTAACGATAAATACTATTGGAGACACTTTATAATGGCAACTACAAAACAAGAAGTATATGATTATGTAAACACGCTGCTAGGCGGGGGTATGGTTGACGTTGAACTCGATCCTATTCATTACGAAACTGCATTAAAGAAAGCACTTTCTAGATTTAGACAACGGAGTGATAACTCAGTTGAAGAAAGTTATCTGTTCTTAAAGACAGTTCCAGATCAAAATGAATATATTTTAGGAAATGAAGTTATAGAAGTTCGCCAGATCTTTCGTAGAAGTATTGGATCACGCCCGAGTACATCAGCATCAGGCGGCCCGATATTTACTCAAACATTTACTGCTGCTGCATCACAAACAATGTTTAATATAAACTATAACATTAGTGCAGTTAATACAATTATAGTAAAGGTAAACAACGTTACAACAACTGCATATACTACAGACAACGGCACACGAAGTATTATATTTTCCACTCCCCTAAATTTAAATGACATAGTTGATGTTAGTCTTTATACTAGTGGCGAAAACGGTGGCGGCAGTTTGTTTGATCCGTTTAGTTTAGCATATACAAATGCATATTTACTTTCGAGTAGCAATATGGGAGGACTAGCAACATATGATATGTTCTCGCAATACCAAGAACTTGTTGGCAGAATGTTTGGCGGATTCATTGAGTTCACTTGGAATGCTAGTACAAAAAAACTTACATTGTTGCAACGACCAAGATCAGATGAAACAATTATGCTGATGGCATATAATTATCGTCCAGATGAGCAATTGTTAAGTGATTATATGTCAGAACAATGGATTAAAGATTATACTCTTGCAACTTGCAAATACATGCTAGGCGAAGCAAGAGAAAAATTTGCTACTATTGCAGGCCCACAAGGCGGCACAAGTTTGAATGGGTCTAGTTTGAAATCTGAAGCACAACAAGAAATAGAAAAACTTGAAAATGAAGTAGCAATGGCCATGGCCGGCGGCACAGGTTATAGTTTTTCAATTGGCTAACTTATTGAAATCATTGAAGAAAATAATACAATGATTTCAATGACTTAAAAACACCAAAGTTTACGCTAACATTCTACTACCAATGTAAATACAATTACAGTAGGGAGAGTCCGATGTGTTCACCGTTTGTAAGAAAAGAAGCCAACAGACTTTTTTGGTTAGTTAAAGGTCACCT
>Ga0129327_10000010_pt1 | contig 91939 bp, 83 predicted proteins | sample CPBDNA_6_FD_111799 | JGI IMG/M metagenome (GOLD analysis project Ga0129327, IMG submission 111799) | Freshwater to marine salinity gradient microbial communities from Chesapeake Bay, USA - CPBay_Spr_31_0.8_DNA | ecosystem: Environmental > Aquatic > Marine > Coastal | place: USA: Chesapeake Bay... | reverse complement strand
CATTGCTGGTAATCAAACATACTCAGTTAATATTACATCAATTTAATTAAGGAATAAGAAAATGAATAACGAACAATTTGAACAGTTAATGACATTAGGTAACAACGTAGTTGACTCTATGTTTGCTTTCGGTTTAACCTATGTATTAGTAGGTGCGGTAGTAAGCATTATTTCTATTATAGCTGCTGTCGGTAGGCGTTGAGCAAAGTGACAGAAGTATCACCATCAATGGTTAACCCTATACATGTAGTGCCTATGTTAGCACCACGTAAGACAGGACCAGTGGTGATACAACCAGGACAGTTGTACACAGTAGAGCGCAATGGTGTTGAATATAAGTTACAAGACTATATGACAGTACGCCCAGGTTCAGCACCATACGCATCAACTAAAGAACTATACAGTAAGAGGTTATGGATAGTATGACAGTCATACCACTAGACAAAGATAACCGTATGCTTCGTATAGGATTCGGTAAGAACAAAGGATCATGGTTCGCTAGAATAGACTTATGGTGTATAGGTATACGACTATGAAGATGCACGATAGATTCCTATTCCTTCTCATAACCATCTATGGTGTTATCGTACTAACTACGATGTACTACCATGAATCAGGCTTATTATAAACTAAACGAGGTATCAACATGCAACGATATAGAATTACTCCGCAATTTAAGAAGAGCGTAGTAGAAACAGAAGTCTACAGTAAGAAAGGCATTGATGGTAAGTATATCTATGCTGGTAAAGAACTAGGCTGGCGTACTGGTGAATTCATTATTACTGTACCCGAAACCGATGAAGAGATTACCCAATGGGTAGAGACTATGAATAATAATGGTTGTCATTGGACACGACCACAGGTAACACAAATGTTACTAGATGGTCTTAACCCTTTCCTACCATCGGAAGACGATACCTTTGTAGAGTTAGACGACTATGACTACGAAATGGAATCAACGTGGGACGGATGTTGGGAAGATTGGAACATTGAAGGTATCAACGATGATGCTAAGTGTGAACTACTCATTGAACAGATTACCGAAGGCTATAACGAATCGTATGAAGATTGGATGGAAGAGAATGATTGGGAGTTCGTATCACACACTACTGAGTTACATTGTAACCCATATATAGAAGAAATAGTAGAATGAATGCCTCATAAACTAACCGATGCGCAGAAAGAAGAAGATCGTAGAACGAGGATTCAACATCCTCATATGATTAAGTCTAAAGCGCATTGGGATTGGGAATCTGGTTATGGTGATATGCAAGTACCACCTACTGTAATACCTAACCCTAAATCTAATCATACAACAAAGATTGTAGTATGTACTATTATCATTGTCTTAGCGGCACTGTATGTATTACTTTAGGAGACTACTGTGAGTTTACTTATGTGGGATTGTTTAATAACATCGTAGTTAATCTATAAAAAAAATCGCAGCGACATTAGTCGCTAGTAATAATTATGCGCCGCTGTGTAAAACTTAAAGAATAATTATACAAGCGTTTTAAAAAAATTACAAAAAAAAATAGCAGCGACTTTGTCGCTAATAGTTTCGCTGGCGAAACTATTTTGCTTTTCCCTTAGCGCACTAACAAGTCTGGCGACTCTATATAACACGATTGTTCTACTGACTTGAAGATAGATGCTTTTACAAACACGAGATCCACCTGTATAAGCATCATGCTTCTTCTGTAAATTGGTTCTATTACGTCCATTAGTGCCCAGTCATTCTCTCTCATCCAATTACATATGTTTAAAAACTTACCATCGTCTAATACACACTCAATCATGATCGCACTAGTATTTAATAATATATTAGTTGAACCTTTTAGTATCGCTATCTCGGGTCCATCTACATCTATTTTATAGAATGCGTTATTGAATAATGTGTTACTTAATATATCATCTAAGTGTAGGTCTTCTCCTAACTCTACAATATTAGAATGATCACTAAACTTAGGATCCTTGTCGTAATTATAATGTGGTAAATCTGGGAACACTGCATCTAAGAAGTAGGTAGGCTCACCAGTAACGTCACCACTGCCTATATCTATAATAGCGTCAAATTTAATACGTTCCCTCAACCATGTGAGTCGTTCAATAGGACATGGTCTGTCTTTAATCCAACTCATATGTTGCGTCCAGTTCTTGTTTTAAATGAATCAATGGTCAGTGATAAACCATCATGTCTAGATACGATGGGGTTCCATTGTAACATGTCTATTGCTTTGGTTATGTCAGGACATCGTCTAGATGGGTCGTCTTCGACACGAGACTCATATATTATATTGCTTGAACTATCAGATATTTCAATGATATCATTTACTAGTTCTAACAACGTCACCTCGTCAGGATTGCCTATGTTCACGGGAGTGGACACCTTGCTATTAGCCAGATATATTAATCCTAATACGGTATCACTAACGTAACAAAAACTTCTTGTTTGCAATCCATCTCCGTGAATGGTAATGTCATCTCCGCTTAATGCTTGGCATATAAAATTGCTTACTGCTCTTCCGTCATTGAATTCCATTGTGGGACCATATGTATTAAAAATTCGTGCGATACGTGTGTGAGCAGAACTTAGCATACACATAGTTTCTGCTACCCTCTTACCCTCATCGTAACATGCTCTGGGACCTAATGCATTTACATTGCCCCAATAACTTTCGCGCTGTGGGTGTTCAAGTGGGTCGCCATATGTTTCACTCGTGCTTGCTTGTATTAATATTGCGTCACTTGTTTCAGCCAACACAAGCATATTCCTGACACCGTTTATATTTGTATCTAATGTATATTGTGGGTCACGTTGATAATGCACAGGACTTGCTGGACATGCTAGATTATATATTTGATCGTAATCAGTATCCCACATGCGAGTCTGCTGTATGTCCCATTCAATAAAATGATAAGATGTATTATCTGCCCAACAATCTATATTATGTGGGTCACTAGTATAAAAGTTATCTACGCCATGTACTTCATGACCACCATCTAATAGTTGACGTGTTAATTCTATTCCTAGTAATCCAGCAGCGCCAGTTATTAATATTTTCATATATGCCATAATCCTAACTTTTTTAAACTTGCAATCTTTGCTGTATCGCCAAGATATTCTTTAGTGTTATCCCAATCTTCATATGCATACTTCCCAGTGATGTGAAATATACTCCACTCTGCTGTTTGATTAAAGTTATGTCCAGTAGGGTATTTATATGGTGACAATAGAGCGATACGAGTATCTTGTCTATGCTTTATGGTGGTATTGACAAATTTCTGACATGTACCATCTTGTCGGTATCCGTTGTCATATAGATAAGAAATGTTGCATATATCAATATTGGTTTGTGTATTGCGCATACCGAACAATCCAGTACCGCAATTATATTCATTGTGTGTCGGTAATGGATTTCCTAGCCACCCATATTGCTTTACGCTCTGACATATGATGTCGTTGTCTTCTAGTAATCTTTCTACATCATGAGTATAGTTTGTTTGTGTGACACAGTCTACATCAGTATAGAACCAATTCTTGCCAGCGTTCATTATCTGTTGTCCTATAATAAATTTGTATACGAACACATGGTGATCTTCTTTTAATACTAATACAGTTGGATTGATATCTTTTATTGCTTCGTACATTTCAGTATCTAGTGCTACAAACAAGATAGGTATACCAAGTAACTTACAACTCTGTAGCCAGTTCAGTGTTAAAGACAGTACGCCTATATCTCCCATGCACCAGTATACGGTGTCGGTGTCTATGGTATTACAGTAATCATTTATTGACTGTGGCATTAGTATCTCCTTGGTAGAATGCTTGTATGCTTGGTGTGCTGACTGTGGTCATTTTTGACTGAATAGGTCCGAGTGATTCATCAATGCCGAATTGTTTATCTGCTTTGCTTTGTCTAACTAGAAGACTCACTATGTGTTCATAACTATCTAAGAATTTAGTATCGCCCGGTTGTACATCAATGGGTTCTCCATGTTGTATCCAATCGTCTACCACTTGTTCTAGACTATTTTCTCTATTGACTTGTCCGATAATATATCTATCGTTGCCGGGTCTGTCTAAGAATCCAGCTTCTCTGCATAGATACACGTGTCCGTATGCGTCTACGACTACATCTATTTGTGGGAATCCTTTAGGTAGCATCTGTGCATCTGTGATACAATGCATTGTTGGTGAGTCTATATCTTGTTGTAATGCATTAAGTGCGTATCCATAATCAATATGTAATTTATTCAGATGTGTACTAGTCCTGCGTTGTTCCACTATCTTGAATACTTCTTTTAATTTTTCTCTATTACCGAATGAATCTACTTCGTTTGGTTGTTGGAAATTTTCTCGCAGTGTTATGAAATCAATTTGATCATTTGCTTTTGAATTTACTTCTTCTATTAAATCTAATACTTTAAGTAGATCATTTTCAAATCCAGGGAGTATTATATAATTGAATCCAAATCTCAAAGTTTTATTATGCTTCTTTCTATATTTAAGAAAGTCAATGGTGTTTTGTTTTACACGAGTGAATCCCTGTGCATGTTTAGTTACATGGGTATATACTTCATTGTTACTTCCGTAAAGACTTATTCGCAATACTTCTAGATCCCAAATGCCTGGGTTGTTATCTAGATACTTTTCAGTTAACAAAAATCCATTGGTATATAGACTGAATTTGAATCCTCTATCGTATCCAGCTTTTATCAATTTCATTAAGTCTGGGTTCGTCAGTGTTTCTAGTCCTCCACTAAGATAGAATCTATAAGGGTCATTATTAGGTGCGGTCTGTAATAGATTAATCAGATCAGGGGTGGTTGCTCTTAGTTGTGGTTTTTTATATGATGCATTGGTGTCCATATTACGTCCACAAAAGTGACACCAGAACATACAACTCTGTCCTATGTGTAATCCTATTCTTAAAGGATATCCATATTCATTATTTAATACATTATTAATCGTACCGCTTTGTGATAATGGTATGATTGTGCTATTCCAATACTGTGTATTTCGTATATCACCGACAATACATTCTTGAATAAAACTTATTTGTTGTAGAACAATGTTTAATTGTATCAATTGTTGTGTATTAATATTAATTGTTTCACTGATATATTGCTGTGTTACGAATGGATTATGTTTATAGCAGTCAATAATACCAACAGTATATTTTAAATAATCTATTAGTGTGGTGTCATACCTACTCGTTACCAATCCAGCATCTATTAATGGTTTGCTAATATACAAACCGATGATATCTGTTATGTTATTAAGTTTATTAAATCTAACGATATCAAGATGTTGCTCTCTTAATGAAGTCACACCATTGATGATAAATTCGTCTACCCATCTATGGTCACTTGCTAGATTTATATTATCATTGTGTGACAAGAAATCCAATAACTGCTTGTCTAGGGTCGTAGTATCCATATTAAAATCATATGCGATACCATCTATTTTCATATGCCTATCTTCTAATACATTACGTTGAAGATCAACACTTATATGAGTTACACCAGACTGCATAGTATACCTAACACCATTTTCGGTTTGTGTGATATCAGTTAGTATATATTCATTACTAGACAGAAACTTACTTAGTATGATTAATATATGTGATCCCACGTCTTCAAAGACTGATATGGTTGGGTCACTTATATATAGTTCATTGTGTTTGATCGTATTGTTATTGCTATGCCAAACTATATCAATTATATTTGGAGTTGTGAGAAGTTCATTGATGCTATCACTGTATGCAAACTCGTACCCTACTTTCAATATGCAACCTTGATCATTTGCCAATTGTACTAATTCTTCATACTGTTCTAAGTTTTGTACAAACGGTTTTTCTATTAATACATTTTTTGAATTCAATAGTAACTGCTTAACAGTTTTATAATGATCGTCTGGTAAATTTGCGACCCAGACATAGTCACTGCTTATGTCATTTATACTTTTCACATTACACAATGCAGCGTTGTTCGTGTACATCTCTGTTTGTATATTGTTGTTGTGTGCGACTTGTTGTATTACTTTAGCCCAGCGCCCGCCACCTACTATCCCTAATTTCAAAATACGGCACTACATCTGCTACACAGATCAATGTCACATCGTTTACCAGCATCAAGTAGTTGTCGGTACTCGCTATACTTTTCATTGTACCATATATCAACAGCACTTGTGTTGTAGTCAATTTGACCAACGGGGTTACGTTTTCCAAAATCCCAAGGACAAAGATACATAGTTCCATCAATGAATACAAATGCTTCATCGGTTACTTTCTTACAAGATGCTTGTAGACTTTCAGTTTGTGTTTCCCACGGATGATCATATAGTTCGGTTATCTGAGCGCAGCCTGGTCTTATGTTATTCCAATAATTTATGAAATCTACTTGTTCTAATTCTGTCCCAGGCAAGTTTATCATTCGTACTTGTATATCAATGTTAGGATTATTTTTAATGAAGCGAGTAACGTTATCATATGTATTTTTGAATTTTATACCCCTTACTTCATTGAATGTTTTTTCAGTGAAACCATCTACACTGAATCTAACAATGTCAACATATGGTGCAATATTCAATTCCATCTTCGCGGTCATGGGTTCCCCGTTGCTATGTATTTCTACAATGGCAGTGGGATCTTGTTTAATGTATCTACATATTTCAGGCATACGAGTATCGACTAATGGTTCACCTAACCCAAATGGTCTATATGTAATACCTCTGTTTCTGGTGTCATTGATTATCTTGTAGATCAAATCTATGTCCATGTGTTCTTTTGGAACTAGGTGATTTGGGCAGAACCAACAAGTAGCATTACAGAATGTGGTTGTTTCTATTTGTATGTATTTGAACATAAAAGTTTCTCAAACTGTTCTATTGGCAAGGTAGTCAACCGAATAGCAGTCTCGCTAAAATCATTTGCTTTTCCATATAGTATATTACATGAATCTAAATTATTAATAATTTCATCAGTAGGTTCAAATACAATATGATTCAATGTAGGCTCACTGTATATTTTACAATGACTAAAATATTTATGGGCGTGGTGTATTCCTTCCATATTTCTACGAATGCTTTTTTCTACTATGTAATAATGTGTGTGCAAGTATTCAGCGAGTCGTAATGTTATCGCACTGACACTCATGATAGGTCTTATTTTAGTTATCTGTCTCATCGTATCTTCGTGACCGAATAATAAGCCAAGTCGTGCACCAGCCAATCCCCAACTCTTACTATAACTAAAACCTATTACACAATTTTTATATTCTATCAATGAAAAATAATCAGTGTCACAAAAATCCTTATATGTGTTATCTAGAAATATCATAGTCTCAGGGTTATTAATACATAGGTCTTCTATGAATTTTTTAGTAAACACTTTACCTGTAGGGTTATTAGGCGAACATATGTAAAAGACATCAGGACTATGCTCATGTAAGTTATCTAATATAGATTGCTCATCTTGATCACACTCTATAATGTTATCACATAGATCAATAGAGTTAGTTATACTTCCACGATATGTAGGTGCTATAGTGAGAAATGTACTAGACGATTCAAGCGTTGATTCAAATGCTAACCTAATTGCTTCATCACATCCAGCAGTTATTAAAATATTATCATGGCTACATTTGTAGTGATCTGCGAACATATCATAGTACCGTAAAAGATCCTCATAATACATCGCGCTAGTCAGGGGGATGAAATGTTTGATTGCTGTTTGTATGTGATCTTTTAATACATCATCATGGTTTTCATTTCTATCAAGGTTTACATACCCTTCTTCTATTTTTTCTACACGATCTAGTAGTCCGCTCCAGTGCGGGCGCTGTAGTTGCTGTATATTCTTTTTTATCATTTGGAATCCATTGTAGTATTTATTATAAGTATTCTATGTCCCGTGACGGTAGTTCCATCTGTCTTAACTAGTATACCAAAGTCATCACCAATCCAAGTATCACCATTGTCTAATATAGTAATTAACTTGGTGCTGATATCGTTATCATTGGTATGTGTAATCTCATTTTTATCATTGATAGTATAACCACACGGCTTGTCGTTTTTAAACTGTCCAGTTTGTGTATGGGAAGTGACTAAGCCATTGAGTTTACCATCAACATATTCACCAACTATATTAGCACTCTCTCCTAAACCAGTGAACTTATTTCGTAGCATTATCTTAGTTACTAACATCTGTTACCTCAAACATATTTAAATCACTGCCATTGAATGGGCTTTGGGTGTATACTCCAATTAGACTATTATATTGTTTAAATATATTTGCTGGTCTAACATCCCATACTCTCCAACCATCGTTAATCGCTAACTCTATCTGTGTCCAATCTACACTGAGTTCATCTTTGTCATCATTATTACAACCTATCTCTTCGGTAATTAATACACCATGTCCAGCGGTCAGTACTTCTTTGATAGTATCTAATTGACTCCATGCAGTAGTGGTGTGCATTGCATCATGTATTGCAAAATCAAAATCACCATGCGCTGTTACTATATCGTATATAGATTGTTTATCATAACAATCAGTGTTAAAGTAAAACTCAATTCCTGTTATCTGCGCTGCTATTTTTAAATCTCGTATCTGTTGCGCCTCTAATTCGGTGTCTGGTATACTGGTAGGACTCAATCTATCAACTGCTATAATGACAGCATCAGGAAATAATAGTCGTAAGTGAACTAAGTGATCACCTCGTCCTATCCCAAATTCAACTATAACGGGCACATGGTTTACAAACTGATGATGATGTGCTATCATCATATCATATACCATACAATAATTTCTATCTAGTCTACGTTCTGTGCTGCGAGTTTTTGGATTGGTTGTTGCAATCCCAGTGTATGTTGAATGCAATACTTCGTGACCAAATGCAAACACCCCACTATGTGACCAACCGTTATGATATTCAAGTCGTCCATTTCCGTGATAACGACCATTACGAAACCCACCCCAATATCGTTTAATCCAATCACCATAATAATATGTTGAACGCTCACCATTGTATTCATCATGCATGGTAGTTATAAGATTCTTTTCTTCGGTGGTGATGCCGCGATCATCTACTGTAATAGTTTCACCAACTGCGTTTATACTAACCCCATGTTCTGGATGCACACAACCATGCTCGTCTATACCAACACTGCTCGGATCTATTTCTATGTTATCTGATGTATACCAATTACCAATTTGTGGCTCTGCGTGCATACCATGTACACTACCTATGAATTTAACCCCATTGTGTACTGTCGTTAGTATTCCAAATCCATTAGGTTGATTGTTTGAGAATTGTCCTACATAACTTGCGCCACTAGCCCATGTATGTACGCCATTGCCATTTTTAATATTAGATGTGTATTGACCAACATATGTTTCGCCTTGAATCCAAGTCTTCACTGCTCTTCCACTAACTACATTATTATCAAAGTTACCAGCGCACTTACCTTGTAGGGTCACTTCGTAATAACCAAGACCATGTTCTTGATCTGCGTCATTGCGATGACCTGCATAGGTTCGCTGTGATGCATAATAATTACTATGTGTTTTCATTTAAATTTATTCCTAAGATAATCGTAGAATTGTTGTTCATAATATATATGATCATCTATTAATTGTGACTCGCTATCAGTTAATTCATTGTAATATTCTTGTTGATAAATTGTTAATTCATCACTGGTATTGTTGGAATGAACAGAATCTAGATTGACATTCAATCCACATCTAGTTACCAGTTGATCTACTTTAGTGACATAATCGTTATCCATGAACATCACGTGATCGATTGAAGACATTGTCTCTAGTGATTGGTGTAATAAATCTTGTTGCAATGAATCATCGCTACCTCTTCCAAAATCTATTCCGAGACTGCATTCATTACTGAAATGTTGGTATTGCCAATAAGTGGGAGTAGGTAATAATCTGTCTCTATTCATGAACCATGTGCTGAAATCTATGGTGGTTGTAATTTTGTTTATGTGTTCACACTCTAGTCTGTAGTAATTGTATGCACTAATTATTCTACTGCGTGGTTCGCGTAACACAGTAGCATACTCCACATCGAATGCCATTCCAGTACGTACTCCGTGTCCTAGAATCACACCGAACTTGTCTTGTGTTAGTTCATCTATTGGATGCACTTTTTGCTCATTACCATGATAATTTGTTACGAACTCATTAGTCACTCGTTGGTATATGAAATCACTGTTGTGCTTATAGCGATCAACAAGCGTGGTGCCTCCATTTTTAAATACGTGAAGGAATGCTAGTCGCATTATATAACTCCATATCGTATTTTACATCATCTAATACAAGTTGTTGGTTGGTAGTTGATAAGTCATTAAATTGTATCATCTCGCTTCCTTGAAATTTTAATGTATCACTTGTTACATTGGTACGATGTATATCTCTGATCTCATTAAACACAATACCATGTATATCACAAATACTTTCAAACTCTTGCACAATGTCATTATTTGTATTTATATAGTGTGTGATACGCTGCTGTGTATTTTGCTGAAACCATGTATAGTTACGTTGATCATTTGCACGCTTTATCTCAGTATAATTCTGGTATGCAACTTGATTGATGCTAGTTTTTTCTCCATCCCAGTGTAGTATCTGATTGCTGTACATGGTGTCGTACTCGTGTATATCATGTCTCCAATGTCCATTGCATTGATTTAAGAAGTCGATCATACTAGTGTAAGGCATTGGTCGCATCTGATCTTTGTTTATGAACCATGTATAGAAGTCCAACCCTACTTGGTTATTAGGGTTCATGTATGTTAATTGAGTGAGTGTAAAGTTATACTGACTCATAATACGTTCTACAGGATTTCTCAATGCTGTAACGTATACAACGGGTCGTACATCATCCCATTTATCAAATTTCGCAGTATGTCCAAATATCACATCATGATCGTTCACAGTCTCACGATCACATGCACAGAAGTTATCATTGTGCCAGTATCGTTCAATTAGAGTTGTCCCAGCGGTCTTGGGTATATGTAAGAATACTATCCTAGGCTTCATGGTCTTGATTTGCCCATTATGATGTCGGTAATGCAATAGCACGCATCTTTATTACATACAATTGCCTTCGTAGGCATTTCAAAGTTTTCTATATCGTCAATTCTACCAAGCCAATTTACATCAACACTGCCCTCTACTCTTTCTGGTAGACATGCGGCACGACTAATATATCCGCGTTCGTTGATAAACAATCCATCAATACCAGCCATGCATGTCCAACCACGGAAACTTATACGATCACTAGTGTAAAGGTTGTTAGCAGATAACGGAAACTCATCATAATACCTACCATCTACTGTCTTAAATGTTGCTGCTACATCTAGTGGCATAGGGTATTTTTCAAAGTCAGTGACGGTCGGTGCATGAAATCGTATAGTAGAATCAGTGTCTATGTATTCCTGTTGTGGTATTGTATAGATGTGCTTGTGTTCGTTATCGGTCAACCACTCGTCAACCACTGGAACTTTCTCTACATGTAGACACTGTGGAGTTTTGTTTTGCTTTATACCTTCAAAGAACTCAATACACTTTTCAAAGTACTGCTGTCTTGTGTGCATCATAACCCTGACACCAAGCATTGTATAGGGCCATAATGTTTCTACTACATTCAAGCAATGTTTTACATTACTCTTCTCGCTGTGGAAACTAAAACTTACCCAGCGATACATGTGTCTTGTACGTTCCCAAAACTTAATGTTCTTACTGCCGTTGGTGGTTAGACCTATCGCTACATCTTGTTCATATAACCATATAACCAAATCCTCAAACAGATCAAGTGCAGTGGGTTCGCCACCAGTGAAACTAATAACCAATTGTTCATCTGGATCTAAACTTTTCTTAATCTTCGTAACAGTATCTTTGTAATGTTGCAAGTCAAAGTCAGGACTGCTACCAGCATAGTTGTATGGATGACAATACTCACAACTAAAGTTGCACGTGTTTGTTAAATTCCAATTGATGTGAAAGTATTTGTTATAGTGTTGATATATTTCAATCAATCGTGTGTTTTTGCTATTTGACAACATAGTTTGTAATACCTGCAATTTTTCTATTTATTAAAGATTTGTCACAATGCCAACGACCAATCTTTAGATACCCATAATTAAAATCAGATGCATTGATGTTCCATTTACTAAACTGCCTTGGCTGTTTCATTTCTTTCAATGATTGACTGTGTTGATAGGTGATGTCTTCGCAATACAATGTTATAGCATTATCGTAATATGTCATGGACGTTGCTATATTCGTTTCAAACGTATCATCTTCTTCAAGACTATAATAGTCGAGATTTTCGCCAAGTGTAAATCCCAATGTAGGATCAGACAATATAATATCTCCATAGCATAAGTCTAGATTAAATCTAGATTGATGATCTTCTGATAATAGTCTGAAATCACTTTCAAATTGTAAATCAAAACTGTGATTACACAAGTAACGCTCGTTAAGTCGTTTTACATATGAAAGAGCATCCGCAAACAAACGAGCGTCTAAGTTACCTTGTTGTATTAGATATTGATACTGTATGAACAAATGTATATGTAAATTTTGTATTTGCGTTCTATCATGTACATCAACGAGGTTGTGTTGAAAATTTACCGAGTCATTAATCAAAGGACTAGCAACAAACCCGTATACGTCAAAATATGTTGCGCTAGACTCTGGCCACTGTCTACTGCGTATCGCATTCAATAAACGATCTAGTTCGACTTGTTGTGCATCTTTGTCAATAGTTAGTGTATTGTTTTTTAACGATGGATACGTACTTACATCAATGTTAAGATCAATATCAATATCAAGAATCACTTCTGTAGTCTGACCATAATCTAGTTCAACTTCAAGTTTTGTTAATCCCATACGTTACTTTACCGCATTCCTAATGATCTTCATCTCTGGTATGATTGCGTATGTGTCTTCTCCCCGTATTTCATCTAATTGCTCTGTTATCTTAACAAATTTCTTAGCACCTTCTTTATCCCACGGCTTTTCCAATTCACTTAATATATGATTCATGATACCTTGAATACTTGTGTTATGCTCTTTTCCGTAATCCACAATCCATTCTTTTAGATGATCTATAATGATTTGTCTCTGTTTATCAGGCCATATACTTACATGGTAATGTTCAGGAGTTTCCAATAAATTAATAAACCAGTTATTGTGCTTAATGTACTCATACTTTTTGATTGCACCAAGTGCGATTAACTCTTCCACTATCTCTGGGATTCTGAAAACATTCCATGCTCCAATCGTCAATCCAGGTCGCATTATGATATTAGGATACTGTGCTACTTCTTTTATATTTTTCGCAACAGTCTCCCATACAGTACCAGCGCGAATCAATTCTCCTCGCTCACCTATCTCGTCAATACTAGGCCACACTTCTATCATTCCAAATTCCCATTGCTGCCAATAGTCTAGAACTTTCTTCTTTTTGTATCCCAATATACTCATGTTAGTATTGTACTGTATCTTGACATCAAATCGCTTTTTTTCAACAAGCATATCTAGTATTTCCCAGTGTTCAGGCATCATCAATGGTTCGCCACCAGCGAAATAAATACTTTCAACTTTATCAACACTCGACTTTAAGAAGTCTACATTTGTTGTTTTTTCAGTCTGCTTGATGAATGAAACTTTTTCTTGTTCGGTAATCCAATTCAACTTCTTAGCATCAGGGACCCAAGCACTGCTGTATCTAGGACCGCAACTGCGACATTTAAAATTACATAAATTACTAAAACGAAAATCCCAATACCTAAGATCCATGGTTGTACACGCGCCATCTTCTTCGGTGATTGTTGGTATCAATTCTAATACCTGTGGGAAATTTTTATTGTGATGTGTGCGACCACTTGTTCCCGCTACCTTTTCTCTATCAAAGCATTTATTGCAGATCGCAGGTTCTTTACCATCTATCATTTCTTTTCGTAGCGTTTTCATGTTGTTGCTATTCCAAATTTCTTCAATGGAATCTTCATTCAAATCACCAGCGAAATAATCATGTGCACTGGTCAAACAACAAGGTACAACTTTTCCATTTGGTTCAAAATTCAAATGCATCCACGGCACTGCACATATGGTGTCACTTACCATCACTTCTTCTACGACTTGTTCTTTTTTAATTTCATCCACTTGTTTATTCATTATACCGCCATTGGTGCTTTGATGAAAGGCATTGGATAGTAATTTGCCAATTGATAATCTTCTACAGAAGATGCTAACACATCAGATAACGATGTGAATTGCTTACTGATATTTAGTGTTGGTAACTCCATTGGTGGGCGCTTCAATTGCTCTTGTACTTGTGTGGTATGGTTCTGATAGATATGAGCATCACCAATCGTATGCACAAACGTACCTACTTCCAAGTCGCAAATATTTGCTATGATGTGAACCAACAACGAATAACTTGCAATATTGAATGGTACACCAAGAAACATATCAGCACTACGCTGATACATCTGGCAACTTAATTTTCCATTCATCACATAGAATTGAAACATTGTATGACATGGCGGCAACGCCATTTTATCAATCAATGGTGGGTTCCATGCGCTTACTATGATACGTCTACTATCGGGATTAGTCTTGATCTCGTTGATCGCCCATTCAATCTGGTTGACCCCACCAAAATCTACCCACTGCTTACCATACACAGGTCCAAGTTCTTTGACTTCATCTGTATTGGTGTATCCTAATGCAGCACCTTGATTGTCTGCATTAGCCGTCCATATAGTTTTATTTTTGATATCACGAGTACCATGAAGTATATACGACAATCTTCTCTCGTCTGTGCTACCTTCAAGGAACCAAAGTAGTTCACTTACTACTGCGTTCCATGCTAATCTTTTTGTAGTGACTGCTGGGAAACCATCTTGTAGATTGTATCTTGACTGATGACCGAATAAACTACGAGTACCAGTTCCAGTACGATCAGTTCTATCTTCGCCATGCTCTGTCACGTCACTCAACGATTGTAAATATTGTTTCATTAAATCTTCACCCATTTCTCTATTGTTAGTGTATCGTGATCTACATTAGTACATCTGAACAATTTTTTAATCGATTGCTCTGGTAAAAATGTATCACATGCATATACCTCGTCAATACGACTAATCCATATTTCATCTATGAAGGGTATCATTGTTTCTAACAGTTGTGCACCACCTATCAGCCAAATATCCTCTAAATTATCGTATTGTGACAATTCTTCAAAAGTATTTCCAATATGTGTTAATGTATCAATACTCATTATAGCACAGTTATAGTATGTGTCAACATTTAAAGTTCTTGATATTATAATATTCTGTCGATCAGGCAATGGCTTGAAGGGCAATGAATCCCACGTCTTTCTTCCCATGATCACAGTAGAATCTATAGTACATTCTTTAAACCATTTAAGATCATCTGAGTTATGAGGCCATGGCATTGTACCATCTTTGCCAATGCCCCAATTGGCATCTGCTGCTAGTATTGCTTTCATTATATATTACTCCAGTGTGTCAATTACTTGATCTTCTCTTACTTGCGCACCTAATCTACTAGGATTAATCTGCACTGTCTTAAAGAACTTTGAACCATTTGCATCTAAGTCAGCGATTTCTAATTGCAATTCTCGCTGTAACTCAATGCCTAGTCTAATTGTTTCATCTTTTAATTTACCTAGATCCCACTTACCACCTGTACGAATACATAACTGATCACCACCTTCAAACTGTGGGAAAATCTCAGTATTGAAATAATTAGTCAACCAATCAAAGTCACGTACATTTTTCCAATCCCAATCTTTCCTGAGTACGTTAGTCATATGACAACCTAATCGTGCACCATAAACTGCCCACAATCCATTCAGTGAGTCTTCGCCAACCGACATCCATGTAAGTAATCGTTGATAGTTTTTCTTATGTACTACCTCTTTCAACTTTGACGGATCTACAATGTCACCATCAACTAGTCCCATCTTAACACCTTCTCGAAACCCTGCACGCCATGCTTGAAGCGGACTTGCATTGTTCATTACATTACAATATACATTATTCATTTGCACATAATTGATGTTCCAACAGAAGTCTACTTGTGCACGCTTATCACCTTCTGGTGCTAATTCATGTGTGCGCATATTTTCTACAACTGTCTTAGGCCAACACTTGATTCCACCGTTACCATAAATCAGGCCATTTATTTCGTTCTTACCAGCCCAACTAACAACATCAGAGTCACCTATATTATCCATATCTAATTCTACATTGAAGAATGATGGGTCTACAATATTGTCAGCATCTATAGTGACGAATCTTGAAGTCTCGGATAATGCTGCTGCTGCTTTGTGCGCTGCGTCACTTCCCCACACACCATGACTGCGTTTAGCCCAAGGGGCTTTATCTAGTAGGTCTGCAAAGTTTTCGTCTGCATTTGGTTCATCATAACTTATGTAAATAATATCAAAATCGTTCACGCTTACCATATTAGTCATTAATATCTCCTTGTAAAATTAACTGCTATCTGTTTGTTCTTAAAAATGAATAATGGATTTAATGGTATATTAAAATCTACATCAATACTTATGTCATCTTCGTTTATTATATCGTGTGCTGGTATTTCAAATGCACCCACAAAGTTATCTATTTCACCATCACATACTAAAAATTGTAATGTAGAGTCAATAACTCTATGTGTTTTTATATCTAATAAGTACTCTTGGTTTTTATCTATGTTACTATGTATATTAATTGTATTACTGTTTGTGGAAATATGCAGATGAGCATTTCTGTCACTGGTAATAGCGTACTGCAATAATGTATACTTGTTCTCATCCAGTCTTGTTGGTATGTATCTTTCAAATATTTCAAGACTATAATTTTTAAATATCTGTCTTGTGAATAATGATACATCATCCCAATCTAATAGTAATCTAAATTGAGCAGACTTTCGTCTGAACAATAATAATGGATCAACTTCTATAGATTGCATAAGATAATCAGGATCATTCTTCTTTGTGAAATATAAATTCAGTAATGTATTTTCTTTATTTGCGATCTCATTAATAGCCGTTAAGTTCATTGACTTCTTTATGTTTTCAATATTAACTGATACTTCAACTATATGTTCATTCTTGTATACACGAATAAACACGTCAGCGTCAGTTGCAGGTTGTTCTTTTATGTTAAATAAGAAATTTGAATTAACATGATTAATTGATACCACGTCTGTCTTTAGATCAATGTCCCATATTTCATTTTCTACATCCCATACAACGCTACAAGCCTTTAAGGCGAGTGTACCTTTTATCAATTTACGACACAATGCATTCTGCGTAGTGGTGATAGAATGTTTCTTATTTTTAGATGTGATTATACTAGATGATAACCCTAGTATTTTACCATTATCTGCGTGGTATTTAACCCACCAAGTTGGCTTGTATTGTGTATTGCTTTCGGTGTTCGTCATATATCTCGTCTGTTATGAATGTTTTATCTTTGTAAACAATAGTATTATTGATTGCATAATTTTGTATCTTCAACTTTGTGTCTGTACTTGTCCATACATTAATATAGTCTGACCAATTCTTTTCTATTCTATCATTATCTTTTAAATATTTAGTAATAGAATTCATGTCGATTATCTCTAAGATAGTGTCATGATGTGGCGTTACTTCTTGGTAGATATCAAGATGTGAAATAATAAATGCATGCATTAAATTTGAGTCATATTCAGTTGGTATGTATTGAAACTCTATAAATTCCTTCAATGCAACTGTCCATTGTTGCATATAAAATTTTGATAATAAAACGAATTGCTTTGTGATTTCAGAATCTTTTTTAAAATAAAACAAGTCAGAAGATAAATTTTTTATATTATATGTATCATACCAATCTGGCACAGCATCATACATAACAGTCCTGAAGTTCATTGTTCTAATACTATAACACATTTCATAATTAGAAAGATACTCCCATAACTCATCGTGCTTTTCTTTTACAAGAGAGTAACAATCAATCGCGATAGTATCATCATATGGCGTTACGTAGTTTAATTGCCAGTCATTTGCACGAATATCTTCTACAGCATCAAATGGTAATTCAATAATATTATCAAATGGTTCTTCATACTTATCTAATAAATTATTCAGTGAATTTATTACCATACTCACACTTGCATGTGGATTCTGAATTTTTATACTATACGCACAAGCAGATGCGGCTTTTTGTTCTTGTGCATTGAATGCTAATATTACATATCCGTTACTCATACAATAATCCCAGTAATCTATCACCAAATCTTTCTAATGATCGTTTGTTCATGACATGAACATCATTATTGCTATGTCTTACTGCAATATTATTCCAATTTTCAACTGTGTCATTCGCCAAACATATCCATTCATTTAAGTTTTTTACTTCTATAATATCATCATACTGCGACATGTTTTGCATAGGTAGTCCACAGAAGTCATGTACTATATTGCCAGAGATCATACCATTCATAATATGAATTGCAATACTTGTGCAATAATCCGTTCTGAATAACTTGCCAGGGAAGTTATAAAGATATTGGTAGAACTCATAATTATCTGCGACATGTTCCCAACTATCAAAAAATATTTTACTTTCTTCTGATCTATCAAAGTAGACTACAGTAGACCACCACATGGGTATTCCAACATCATATAAGTATTGTTCAAATAAATGGGGCTTATCATTACGTAGATTTATTGCATTGCTATACATTGCAACTCCTTCGTAATTGAATGCCATATTTAGAAAATCAGTCTTGAGTATATAATCGATATCAAGTAAAATAGTTTTGTCAAAGGGGGAGTATTCGAAAACTTTATGCTTATTGCTATTGTTGAATTGAGCGTGGAATGCTGTCCAAGGACTATCATTATGTGTCCTCATATTTTTCTTCATGTCATCATCAGTCAATACAATATGATCAAAGCATGAATCTATGATATGTTTAGGTTGTGATTCTTTTAACCAAGACATTGATCCAGCGTCTGTTATTAAGCATACAGGCTTACCTAATTGTCGCTTTGCATATGATGCAGCAATAGTGGCTAACTTAACGTAATCTATCTGATCATTGTTGTAAGCGAAAAAACAAATTCCTTCTGTCATTAATCTTCCATCAATTTATTAAGGTTACGAAGTTTTTTAATTTTATTAAATTCTACTTCGTATACAAGCATAGCATCGGTATATGCAGTTTCCAATTTGGTTTTGAATGCAATTAGATCATTCACTCTGATAGGATTTTCTTTTGTATCTAAAAATACCGCAGTAGATCCTGATTGTGAAAGACTACCTACAAAATTGATAGTAGTAGGATCGGCAACGAATACGCCATTGTCATGATGCACCAATAGCATTTGGTTTAATCGGTTCTTTAGGTTTTTCTTTTGATTTGATATTGTGAGTGAATAATTAGAAAAGTCTAATGCTTTCTTCAAACGTTCATCCATTATAGTATAACTCCTTATTAGTTAAAGTTATTTATATTATACTATATTGTCTAGGATGTGTCAACTGTTATTTCTAGACAGCATCATGCCATGATTGGGGGATTGTAATTGTTGGTAATTGTCTTCCAATAAATTTATAAACATGTGTGTCTTGAGTGTCAACTGCGGTAAATGGTGCGCCATTACTACCAGCGTCTATATATGCTTGCGTAGGTGTAGTATTCTGATTTACATATCCATAGTCAGCTCGCAATTCTGTGTTAATTATTCCTGATGTAACATCATCGGTTAATGTTACTTTAATGTAAACATTAAATGTGCCACCAATTACCAATTCTTCTGCTCTCAAAAATACCTTAATATTTCTGTTAGCATATGCGCTACCATAATAATCTCCTGCTGATACATATCCAGTGACAGTATACAACTGTTTATATGAACCATCTGGGTTAATACCATAGAATCCGCCTGGGAAGGTATATGTGTTTTGACCACTATTTATAATATCAAGTGCTGATATTCTAATCTCGCCGGTATTTGTAAATATATCATTCCAACTTCTAGCATCTCCATTAGCACCATCTTGCTCTAAGTTGATAGACAATTTGCCACCAGAGTTGAAAAAATATCTTGCTTCATCATAATTGGTGAATGATACTTTTGCTTCTGAACTAATATTAGTTTCCCATGTGGGTGTGGCAATGTCAGATGACATGGCGGTGAGTATTGTATCAATATCAGCATCAACATCGTTAGAGTTAAATCTATTCGCAAGTAAACTCATATTTGTAATTTTATTTTCGATTGTTTCAGTAATGATACTAGCATTAATTATGTAAGTACTAAAATGTGAAATCAATGCAGATTCATCATCGTAATGATACAGTCCAGCATTCATCTGTGCTAACAGTCGATTGACATGACCAGATTCTATTATGGTATCAGGTGCTACGGTTGGTTCAGCACTTGCTTGTCCCCAGCCATATGAATGCTCTTCGAAATTAGTTGTGATATCTGCAAATATTGCAGAAGTCACGTTGTCGCCCCATAATTTATTATATGAAGTTACCAGTTCATTAAATTGAACTGCTGTGATCAAATCGCCAGTTGCAATAGGTGGCATTGTTACTTAGACCCTACAACTACTTCTACTAAGCCTATGCCTTCTGTAGTCTTATTTTCCAATGCTCTTCCAACAATACTATACCAATTAACATTGCTCAATTCATCGTCAGTAGGCACACGAGCAACGCCTGGTACTTCACTTGCTAAGATACGGTCGCCTTTTTTAACTTGACCTATAACCTTACAAGGAACACGACCTGCTAGTGCTACCGCAACTGTGGTTCCTTCACACATACTATTCATTAAATATGCTGGATCAGTAGATACTATACCAAATACATTTGAACAGAATAATTCAGTTGTTTGTGTAACTTCTGCTTCACCACCGATTTTAACAACAGTACCGGGTTCATATGAAGCATCGCTTGTGTATAACTCAGCCAAGTCAGCATATTGTGCTGTTGTTGCTGTACCATGAAACTTATAACCAGTACCACTATTCATTGTGATACCTTTGTTTATGGATGGGAATGCAGTAACTAATGCTTCAGTCCCTTTCACAACAAAATCTTCATCTGCACTAACAACAGAAACTGCGGTTGCATCATCGTACATTACCGTGACTATATGAGTATTATCACCAATATCTAATACAGATTCAACTCTTGTAGTTGAACCAGTCATCAGCGACCATGCTGTACCATCAAATTTATAGAATCTATCTTCTGCTGTATTATAAAATAATTGACCTGCTATTGATTTAGATTCTAGTGGTTTATTTTCATCCGCAAAATTTTCCATTAAGTGTACTAAATTTGCTGCCATCTGTTCACCATAACCGTAATAGTTTTTTCCTATTAATCGCAGGTGCGTGTCATCATTTACAGTGCCATCATTTACTTGTATTCTATTTGTCTTACTAAAGTTGTTTACTGGATATGCCATGATTAAGCCCCTGCCGTTATGCGAATTGTGTATATTACTTCTAACTTTCTATTTGCTGATTTCTCAATTGGATGGAATATCAAATGTGTTAAAAACTTACCAGATGCAGTCTTTAAACCAATTTCATCAAACACATATGGACTAGTTGATGTTGTAGGTGTTCCGTAATTATCAACTGCATTTTGATCACCATTTGGACCACCATCAAGTGGTTCTGCATAATCCAATGTTGCGGTTACAACCGTATCACTATATACTTGTCCAGGATGTGTAACCAAATCGACTTGATTTGTGGGGTCGGCTACTACGGGTTGTACATTTTTAGCATAAGTTTCTGCATACATTACACTATTTACATTTCCAACATTTGGTGATTTGTAAGATACATTACCACTTCCGTCTATAACTGTTCCACCATTTCCTAGTGCCAACGTTGCGATATTGAAAGCACCCAATAAATCATCTTCTTTCTTTGCTAATAAACTTGCCAATGCAATTGACATATTATAAAAGTTAATCGCGTTGTGCTTGTTCAATAATACTTCGCCTGTATCAATGTCTCTAATCAGAACGTGTCCGTCCATTCCTAACATTGAGTTGTCATCAACAATTTGTTTCATTAAAATTCTCCGTTACTGTATTTAGCATAATTAACTTACGCCCTTTTCGCTTGCTTGTAGTTCTTGTGATGCACTATTCTCGACAGTAACATCTAGTATACTCTTTCCAGAACTGAAATCAAATTGTGGCACAGTTCTATATTGTCCATTGACTACATAAGTCTTCAATGATTTGAATATGCTCAACTCTTCGTCAGTTACATCTATAATTACTGTAGTAGCACTATGCTTTCTATTTATAGTTCCAAACATAGCGCGTGTGATATTATTTAAGGTGTCACCATTAACTTGAGTGTATTGAATAATTTCACCATCTATATATGCAAAACCACCTAGCGTGTTAAATTTAACACCATGACCAGTTGCAAGTGTGATAATAGTATCAGTGTATTCCATATCAGTAGTAATAGTAGATTCACGATCTTCTCTTAAACTAAATGCTGATGTGTTCAACCAATTATCTTGTATATACGCATAAGTACGTGTATCTGCATCAACCACACTACCTGCTGTATTTGTCACAACTTTAAAAGATACTAGTTCATTATATGTTCGATTTATGTTAGAACGACGATACTCATTATGTACGTTATTTAAATTAGTAGGACTAATGAATTCAATACTTTCTATCACATCAGTTAGTACATCGGTGAAACCACCACTATCAATTATATCAGTAGGTGTCTCATTAAAACCAGAAGTAATAATCGGATTTTCATAATCATACTGATTATGATCTAACAAATTATTAGTTCCAATTGTGATTTTCATAGTTCTGCTAAGTTCTTCCATTTTAGCAGAAAACTTATCGTTCACGTGGTATGATTCTAGAACACTCTTAATTTTTGTGTGATATGGCTTAACAGTATTTATATAACCAGAAATTTCATTAAGTATTGAACGATTGTATTTTGTAGGCTTTGCTGAGCCAGTTTCTACCTCTGTAATGATATTAAGATGAACATATGTCGTCTTATAAACCCAATCAACTTGGTCATGCTCTGATACAGCATATTTTACTAAAGCAAAAAATAGTTTATTAAAGTTTTTAATATGCTCATCTATAAACAAATCATAGCGACAAGCATATATTACATACTGCATGTATGCCGCAGGACTAGTATCCCAATTTTCACCATCCCAACCACATGCTGGATTATCCCATCCATTAGACAAATTCTTATTATATAAAAAGTCGTTAAATTCTATTGTTGCATTTTTCTTTTCAACAAGAATCCATTCGTTTGACGTAGTATTCCATTCGAATATTTCACTTTTGTCTAATTGAGTTATACTACCTTCAATATTAAACAATACAATTGTATGTACCTCGTTATCAACTTGTGCAAGTTCTTCATAAGATGATACTTCAATAGTAGGCAGATTTCCTTCTGTCCGGTCTACATGTACAAAGTCTGTAAAATCCCAAAGAATATTCATATCCAAGTTGGTCGTATCTATAACTGAACCAATAGTTCTATCCCAAATACCATCCAATTCTTGTACCAGATTTTGTCTTTTTAATAATGCATTGATAGTGTAGATTGCTTCTCTACGAGCATTCCATGCATCCTTAAACCAACCCTGTGAGTATATCTTATTATCAAATTTCAATTCACGATCATCGCCATAACGATTATATTCATGTAAACTCTCAGATGGTAGTTCCTGTCCAACTGTTGATTCATTTGCTGGTAGTGTACCTGTAAAGTATGCTGTTTCAATTACTTGTTCACTCAAGTTATCGCGTAAGCCAGTATACCAATAATCTGGGATAAGGTCAATGTTTTCTTTGATCGCTGTCCAGTTGCTATGTGCTGATTCACTATGAGTAGCATCTATGGTGTCAGATTTCATATTAATTTGTAATACGCTACTTGTATCATTGACAATATATTTTACGTTGTTAACAATCATTGCATCGCTGTCTATCGCGGCACACCACATGATACCATTATCTGTTGGATTAGATATGATACTTGCAATCTGTTTCACCGATAATAAGCGATTGTCTTCTGTATTTGTTTTGTTCTTAACCCAGAAATAATATACTACATCGTATTTTTTAAGTTTATCATTCCATTCATCCAATGTAACATAGTAATATAAATTTTCATTGATTGATTTGTCGAACACACTATATACTTCACCAGTTGCTACTAAGCCATATTGCTCTGTACTATTCGCTACTGCATCTATCCATTCTTCTGGGTGCACTGAACTCTTTGTCCATTCATACACATCAATGCTAGAAGAAGGAAATTGCTTGCCCCATGTTTTAGCACGATATGCATTATCACCTTGTTCATAGTCATAATATCTTACCTTACTAGTATCCCACCAAGTTCTGCCTATCTCTGCTTTACCCCATGAGTTATGTTCATCTATATTGTATTCTAAATCAGTAGATGTGTTATATACTGCAAAATCCACTGATGATTTGAAATCAAGTTCTCTATCTGCTACGCCGGGTATAATTCCTCGCAACGGATCGAAAACTTCCATTTCAGTTATCGTCTGTTCTGTGTCACCATCATAAATTAATATATTAGCAATCTTTGCATTAGTTACACGTGTACTATTTTCTCTAGTTAATACGAATGCAGATCCATTATATTTGTATACTTGTGTTGCTGCGTCACCACTTACACTATCAGTAGTAGACCAAACTAAATCACCTGTGTTCCAGTTATATAAAGTGCCCGCAGATGCTGATGTATTAATATCAGCAAGACTATTAAATCTCGCTGAACGTAATACAAATACAGATTCACTCGTACCATCAGATTCAATGAATTTATCAATGTAGAATGTTGCGGGTTGCGCCAAATTGCCCAACTTAGTAACACGATGAATACCATCAACATTAGGCGTTGTAGTCGTGTTGACCAACATAACATAGTCACCAACTTTAACATTGTGTGCTGCATTCAATGTAACCTTTGCATCATTCCCGTCATCAGTCTCAGTACCAGCAACTATGCTAGTCGCGTAATATGTGAACTGCTGTACTTGTAAGACATTCCAACTAAAGAATTTACTTGTGATAGATCCCGTAGTATTATTAACTAGTTCGTTGTCATCACTCATCCATATATTAAACAATGCTTCATCAATTGTTGAACTATCAGTCCAATCATTTTGATCAAATATATTGACAACACTTTCTGTCGATGAAGTCTGTATGCCAGTTTCAAGACCAGCCAGTGTATTGAATTCTCTGTTGCCTAAATTAATTTGTAAATTAGTCGATGAAATATTTATTCTATTTGCGACAACAGATACAGTTACATTATTTATTGGTGCTGCTAATAGTGCTGCGTTTATAAAATCAACAGCGTCAGTCGCATTGCTATTCACATTTGTAAGTGCACCAGTTGCATTAGTTGTTGCTGGGAATGCTAAAACAGAATTCGCTGTACCACTTATTTCCAATGTAGTAAATTGAGTGAATTCAGTAGTTGCTACTTTTTCTATTCTCACTTTATTTGCAACAACAGATACGTTATACGCAGTAGTTAGTGCAGTGTCAATTGCTGCTGCTATGAATACTTCATCCATCAATTGACTTTGAAGTTCTTGCGTAGTAACAGTATTATATGTACCAGTTGCAATACCGAATTCAGTTGAACCATTAGTGAATTGAATTGTCAATTGTGCATTGATATTTCCGTTTGCATCCAATACAACTGCAACTCTGGTAGTATCTTGTTCGTTGTTGACACCAGTTACATTTGCTACCGAACTGATCGCAGTTTTTAACTGTTCTTTGTCCATTGTTATAACAGATGAAAAACCTAATAGATTAACTGTTATATCTACAACACCATTAGCATCATCACCATCTACGATAGGAGTGTTAAATGTAATTATTTGGGTATTTTCATCATATGTATAATCAGATGCGATAAGTGTATATGCTGCGGTGTTTCCACCGGGCACAACATCAATCGTACCTACTGTAAATGATGCCATATTAGTTGTTATCGTCACACTAGTAACAGGTGCTGCTTCTGCTAAGAATACCTCAGTCGTATCGGTTCCTGGTGTAGGTGTTATAACAGTAGTACCATAAGGTTCTAAATCAACAACGGTAGAATTTATATTTAAAGTCATGCCAGTAACATCAGATGACGAAGGATTCACATTAGTTACTGTGTAAGGATTTCCATCATGCGGTGCAGATACATCAATAACAGTAACAAGTGCATTACTTACTAGATCAATTGAGTTACCATCAACAATAATGTTATTTGGTGATAACACTGATGGACTTGTTATACTTTCGATAATTATAGAATTATAAACAAACTGTTCTTTATCAAACCAAATATCAACTCCGTCGATAGACGCAGAGGGCTCAAGCGGGTCATCGGTTACATTACGATGTGGGAATGTAGGATCAGTCGCAGTGCCCAAAAATACCAAGTCTGAGGGTGCAGTGTTATATCCTATATAGTCTACATTACAACTCTGTAATTTTCCTTCAAGTCTTACCTTGTCGCCAAATCTATATGATGTTGTGCTACTCCATGTGTTTATATTGGCGTAACCACTTGTTGCATCAAATAAAGTTTCCAAATCATCTATATTAAATATAACATTATCTGCTTCGGTGTCAAGTAAATCACCTGCTGTTAGCAATGTAGTTTTGTTCTGTTCATAAGATAGTGTTTCAAATACTTGTGGATTTTCTTTATTGACAAACACAATATCAGGACTACTAAAATCAATAACAGATGGATTCACTGTAACATCAGATGGAGTAATCTCAATTTCAGTTGATTTGGTTATTAAAGTATCGCCAAAATTACTCTGTCTAAACATGAATTCTTCATCTATATCAATGGTACTATTACCATCATTTATAAGTTTACTTCGCCCGATACGCTGTATTACAGACTTTGTACCCTTTGATTTAATAACTCCTTGAAAGAATTTACTGACTGCTGTATCTGATAAATTTAACTTAGAAACCCAATCTCTGCTAACATTATTAATCATTAAGTTTTCTGCTTTGGTAATTTGCTTATTAAATTTTTCTACGTTAAAGTCGTATAAATTAGAAATTTCCTCAACAGTTGAATCGAAGTTCTGAATTATTGTATTTTCTCTAACCAAGAATCCGGGTGCTTGCTTTGCGCCAGTCCAGTTACGAGTTCGCTGTCCAATCAATTTTAATCTCTGTTGTCTGATATTAGTTACATCATCAAAAATAATTTCATTGAATTGCGTTAAATTATTTAACAAAATAGCATGTTCATGTGTTACCATCGCAGTGCCGATACTAGCCATAGCATTCACGCCGGGCTTTGTTTCAACTGTCAATGAATTGGTATCACGAGTTATAAGTAGATTAGATGCTTCAATTGTGCTACGACTATCGTCTGATATTGAATTTAACTTTTCTGGTAATGTGTTATATTCTAACACAACATGTGCTGTATTAGCAAATGATATTTTTTCATCAAGTGGTATAACAAATGTATCATTTACATCTGCGCTGATAGCCCATTGTGCAAAACTATATGCCTTAGCATCTCCTGTTGTTCCAAATTGATAACCGACACTATCTAAGTATGCATAATTTCCACGGATAAAATTATATACATCTTGTACGCGAGAAAACTGGGCTTCATATTCTGCAATAGATACTGCATCTGAATATTGTTTATATTTCTTGATAGTCACATCATCATTCAAATTAATATTGACATGATTATTGACATTTGACATTAGTGGTTCAAGAAATTTAAATTGTTGTTTATGATTACTAATTCCATCTACTGTAAAACTTGTTGTATTTTTTGTAACAATAATATTACACGCAACGTGAATATCTGATGGTGAACTAGTATACATTATTAATGGTGCATCTATTTGGTTTAATGAAAACTTTCCATTACCACCAGATTCAGTTTCAACGTTCAGTAAATGGGGTGCAGTAAATCCACCCAATTGTTGTATTAATCTTGTATCACTAAGAGTATAATTAGTAATGATATTTTCTGCAATAAAATTTCTCTGAATATATGTTGTTTGTGCTTGGTTAATTCCAGCACGATACTGTAGTCCTTCACGGTTTATATTAATATCAAATGTTGCTAATGGAAGATCATCAGGCAAAACAGTTGCTGAACGTAATTCAATTGTTGGTGTAGTTGTGTACTTACTACCTCGTGACGTTAATGTAACACCGATTATTTTACCTGTGGAATCTAAATCCAATGTGGCAGTTGCTTCGTTTGTAAAATTATCACCACTAATATATATTTCAATATCAGATGGAAAACCAATCTCACTTGATGCAACAGTTATTGCGTCTACATATGCATTTGATATTTCAGATGTATTATCATAGACCATATCAGTATTGATGAGATCATTAGTGAATCGGTTAATAGTCATACCAGTGATATTTGTAAATGAATCGTAAACATTTGTCTGGAAGAAATCGGTCCATGCTTTAGTTGGATTTAATTTAACGACTGCGTCTACCATTGCTGCATGTCCACGTGAACTATTGCGCCACTCAAACTCAACTGGTCCCCAATCGCCAAATACGAATGGCTTTGCTCTATCAACGGATGCAGGTGTACCTAACACAACTGATGGATCTTCTAATGCACCAACATCGGTCACTGGACTCTTTGTTGAGAAATCCCAGTAATATCTTGCGTAATATAAATCTTGCTTGATTGGTGTGCCTGGTTCGCTAACTAGGCCATCAGTAAATGCATTTAACATCGCGGTTCGTTGCGCACCCGCTAACCAACTGTAGTGATTATCCCACCATGTAGGCTTATCAGTATACCCAAGCATATGCCAAGGTGTGATATGCGGTGTTGCTGTACCAAATAATAAACTGTACGCACCTTTCCAATGACCCGGAAGATTAGATTCCAAATGACCTTTTGCTATTGAAATAGATGAATAATTCCAAGTAGTGGAGTCAAGTGCATCAAAATAATTTGCGGGATTTAATGTAGTATGTGCTGACTTTGTGTACCAATCTTTAAAATATTTGTCTACATAGTTGTCTATTTTATTTAATGTATACCAAGTACCGCGATGCTGTGATGGTAGATATTTCATGAAACTGTTCACATAACGTGTATCTTGTTTCTTCATTCCATTATACACACGAGTCTCTATATCGTATAATACTGCTGCAACTGGATCAAAGTTAATGTCATTAACTTTTTCTAAATCAGCATTCGCTTTTAATGGATACACACTTCCATCATGTCCAATTAATTCATTAGAAATAACTTGAGGAACATATGTATGTGATAATCCAAGTTTAGTCATACTTGCTGGAACATTGCTATCACTATCCATTTGATAATAATATGCTCTCATAGAAGTGACTTGACTGTCTGTGAATTCCACTGGAATAGTAGTCAATTGTATCTTACTTCCGTCTAATGTATAATCTTTACCTAATGTTAATAGACGAGTGACTGCTACATTATCGCTATCTCTGTTATCAGTGATATACAAATACATGTGATCTTTTCTGAAATCATCATTGTTGATTGTTAATCCCAAATGATAGTCTATAGTACCAGCAACATACGCTACTTCTACATACTGTGACTTTCTAGAATATAACATATTTGATTGTTTATGTACCTGAGTTCCTTTGCGGGATTGTGTAATCGCTTCTATCACATCTAACGTAAGTGTACGAACATCACTATATGATTTTGTTTTATATAAACGCTTTGTCTGAGACATGACTAATTGCTTGAATGACCACCAATCTCTTCCTTGCTCGGATAATGATGCTGCGACATTCATCCCATCAATACCATAACACAAATCATGCATAATACTAATGTCATCATGCATAAATATTTCACCAGCATATGAGTTGACAATAATGCTCTTATGGTAGTTATTATCACCGAATGCATCACCTGAGAATCCAGGCGTACTTTCAATAATACTCAACCAATGAGACAGTGTTTCTTGTATTGTAAATTCTTTTATGAATTCGTTATTTGCATTGTGTTGATGTACATCTGGTATCTGTATACGTTCAGCATTTCCAAGAACTGTACTATTACGATAATATTCCACATCTACTGTAGAGATATTATCTTCTTGGGATGCGACTTCAATATCTGATATAACTATGCTGTTTTCATTTATAGTATATTCGGATATTGGTAATTTTCTTCCATCAACATGCACAGTATGAAAAAACTCATCCTGTGATATATTCGTTACAATACGACCTCTATTAGTCGCTGGATCAGATAATGATCCGAATTCAAGTACAAATGATATCGTATCTGGTAATGTTATTGTAATTTCTTCACCAACAACTGAAGTAGGTGTGAATATACTTCCATCAGTGTTGTAGAATGTTAAATCCTTTGTCGATGTGATATCATGAAATACATATGATGCATTCTTGCCTAATATTAATTGTGGTTGATTCGCTCTGCTTCTGTTATATACGCCTTCAGATAAAATTTCTGTGGTTGTTATATTTCCATCTCGTTCAAATACCAAGAACTCTTTATCAACTCTCCAGTCAGAATATCCAACTGGAATAGTAATATCGGAAGAATCTGCAAAAAGTTGAACACTATCCTTCGCACCTAATGAATACGCACTTGGTATATATGTACTTACATTATTGATTCCCTTAACAAAGAAATAATATCCTGGGATTTCAACCACTGGGTGTCCAAAATCTCTTGAGTAAGCATAACGTTCTGTAAATAGATTATTCTCGAATAAAATATTGGCGCCCGTTACAGTATCTTTGTATGATAATGCGAAATTTAATTCACCGTCAACTGCACCTGTACCTACTTTGTACGAAAACACCTTACTGCTTACAAACGTAGTTCCATTGTAACTACTCAATGATGTACCTTGGTTATCGAATAATTTAAACAATGGTGCTGCGTTTGGTAATGTCTTATTCTGTGCTATTTTTATTATACCATCGTAATACATGTCACTCTTTGCATATGCACTAGTTCCTGATAATTCATCATTTAAGACAACAAATGTATCACCATCGGTGAATGTATCGGTGCGTTCTAATTCAGTTAATGTATCAGATACGCCTTTAATGTATATGCCATTTCCTGTTGCAATACGTGAGCCAGTTGCGGCTATAGTAGCGTCTAGTGATGATAATACATAATCTACTTGTCCTTTAAATACAATGTCAGTTGCATAATTTGCATGACCATGATCAGACATATGCATCAATGAATCGAATTGTATAATAGGACGCTTGGCTCTATTTGCTGTTACAATAACAGTGCTTGGATCAAACGAAGTAATCAATGTTTCCAAATACAAAAGACTTTCTTTGTGTATCCAGTGATTTGCACGCGACCATGAACTTGAAATATTATCAGATGCATCAATTACAATATAATCTTTAATAGTATGTGGTTGTGCGACTGACTCTATAGAATAACTATAAGGTGTAGTATCAGTGAAAAACTTTCGTCCCGATGCATCTGTTAATAATTTAAAACTAATACGAGTACCAACGCCAGTTACTAAGTATGTGCTGTCTGCAATGGCTGCATCGTAACCTAAGAATTTTATTTTCAATCCATTGAATAACTCTACTGAATTTACACTGTCTGTAATTGTTCCTAATGGTGAACCAGTAATGGTTGTTATCGGATTAGTATCTCCGGCAACTAAAAAGGTTGATTCATATACTGGTAGATCAGATGCCCAATAGTAAGAAACAAAATTTACAAACATATCTACATTGATAGGCGGTGAATATACATATGCATTAGAATTATATGCTGCATTATACCCATATTCGTCAAAATTCATTGCAACGCTATTTGCAATATCATCTACTGAAATTGTATGCATAACATTACCCAATGCGTCAGTCGTTATAATACCTGGCTCTAATTGAGGTGCTGTGCTATTTGTGTTTAGGTAATCATCATTATATCTAGTTAATGATTTACCAGACATATCTCCTACAAATGCATCAACATTTTCCATGTCACCTTTTGATATCATCTGATCAAATGTAGCATCTAACCATTTCTTATTAATGTCTGTCTTAAATGGAGTAGGTAACTTATTTACAGATTTGATTTCATTTACTGGGTAATCACCAGATCGCTTCGTAGGGTCTGTTTTCTCTTGTTTTGTAGATTTATAATTTTCCATATGTTACCTTAATTTGCCTTAATGTTTGTTTTTGTAATACTAGTTACGATATCAATATCTTTGACAGTTGCGTCAGGAATAAATAACTCATCTGTCAATGGTGTTATTTGAAATAATGAACCAAATACACTTGTAGAACTTTCTGGTACTATTACGAATGAACTTATAACACCAATCAATTCGTTATGTACATATGCTGCCAATTCAGTGAAATAAAACGTTTCTCCAAAATCCCAAAGACTTATATCAAAGAAGTTATTGATTGATGTAATAACCAATGCCTTTATATCGTTATCTGTTAAATTGATACCTGGGACTTTTATTACATTAAATCTTGATCTCAACTCTGGATCTGCTGCTGAACCAAATAATACCTTATATTTAACTGGGCGATAGATGATAGTATCGCTCATTGCTTTCTTTTTATTGACTACACTAGATTGATTGAATTGTCTGTTTAATTCATCTATAGTTGGTGGATTTGGCTTATTCGCCAATACACGTGATTCTAATAACCAAGCCTTGAATGTATTATTATAATCTCTTGTTAACGTAAATATATCAATAATGTTTGACAAACTAGGATCTACAATTTCATTTTCTGCTGGTACGTGAGTCCACTCAAATCTCAAATCTGACGTTGTTAGATTCGTCCCTGCAATATTAAAATATGCATCTGGATTATCTGCACGAGAACCAATTGAACTATCCAACAATGCAACAATAACTTTGTTTGATTGATATAAACCATTTGAATCTATATTATATCCCCATACATAAAATCTAATAAATTTTTCGGTAACAGTATCATATAGTTCAATGATGTCGCGATTTTTCTTTTTAGTGAATTCATTAATGTTATATTCATTTGTTAAATTTGTAAATTCAATTTGGTCAGTTGCTATTTCATATCTAGATATACGTGTGGTTATATCATAACTATTATTTATTACACCAGTTCCTATGATAGTAGGATCTACTTTAATCAACCATTCCAATGGACTAGTAGGTTCTGGTACTATTGCTGGTATTACATCCCAGTATGGATTAGTGGGAGTAGGATCATCAGCAGCATTGTAAACATATTTCAAATAAAATTCTTGTCCACCAGATAGTGCGGCTAAAATATTCGTTTTTTCCAATGTTGTAAATTGCGTTGCAAATGCAGGATAGATCATATCTAATGAAGCATTGTTTGGTATCTCAATATCAAATGCAATCGCTCCGAGTCCAGTAATAGTTAATCCAGATGGTTCGCCTTGTGCATCATCTATTCCTCTGCCATTTGCAAAAATACTTGATACTTTTGCCCAATATGTAGTTCCACTTAATGAGAATTTAACTAATGCACCTACTGTAATATACTTCAAGTAATGAGTTTGAGATATGCCTACACCCTTTATCGCGAGCAATGAATCAACAAAATAACCAGTTGTATTATCATTCGTCTGCCAATTAAATACTACATCAGCAGGATCTACCGCGACCATATCGCTTCTTAATAATTCAAATGCATCTTTAAATCCAGAATAATACAAGTTCAACAACTCATGATTTTGTATTGCTGTTTTTATATAATTTTCAAATACACTTTCGATGACAATATCATCAGTATGTTCTACTTGTAGTGCCGTGCTATCTTGTGTAAGTGTACCATCAGTACCAAACAAATGTAGATTAGAGTATGTACCAGTTGGGTCGTATAATTTAGCATAACGACTATGACCACTGTGCGTTCTATTAACACTTTTTATTTTTAAAATATTCTCGCTTTGATTTAATAAAAAATTATTATAATCGTCGGCGGTAATCATTCTGTCCTGTGTTACGTAATTTCTTGGAGCATTTGTTTTTATTGTATCCAATGTTTCTGCGCTACTTGCATTAACTACTGGTGATTTTAACTGTAATCCAACTATCATATTGTATGTGTTGCCATCTGCGCCACTGTAATTAATATTAATAGTTTTATTTGATATATCGTCTGGTCGCAATGTGTAAGATAGATTCTCACTTGTTCGATACCACACACGTATAATATTCTTTGGTATCTTTCCGAAATTCTCATCAGTGAACATAATGCTGATCTGATTATTTTCTCGTGTCTTTACTGCAAATATTTCATCGGTTCCTGCTTTGATATCATTAAATATTTCATTTTGACCAAATACACTATCAACTTTAGTCCACTGAGTAATTACATTACCATCTGCATCAATTGATTGTACCCAGACATCTGAGTTATTAATGTTGGGCACATCTACATCAAGTGAAAGATTGCTGATTGGACTGTCTATTATAAAATCCTTATACTGCAATGATCCTTGTTTAAATCCACAAAAGAAGCCAGATGTATTACTACCAACACCTTTGCCGTCATTTTTATATATCATTGTAAATGCAGATGTAGGATTGGGCGTTGATTCAATGATGCTACGATATTGACTATCGTAATCCAATGCGATAACATCGAATGATGCACTTGAACCTGCTGCGCTTCCTTGTATTGAGAACTTAATTTGATCATTCAATGTGTTCAAATTATAATATTCAACTACTTGTCCGCCAATATTAATATTAATTCTTGGTGTACCAAATTGATTTCCACTAGAAAAAGCAGCATTAATAACTGTAATAAAGTCATCTATGTTATTGATATTAGAAGCACTTTCATATCTAATTTCTTTACCAGCCAACGTAGTACCATCACTGCCAATTACTGTTTCATTAGTTTTCACACTAACTACTTTTAATTCACCAAATGCTGTTACATTTCGTCTTGGTTGATAACCTAAGAATTCTGCCAATTTAAATACGGCATCTTGTCGTACTGCTGTACTCAAGAAGTTGTTACGAGTATTTAAATCTGCACGAAATGCTAAGTTATGACCAAACTGTGCGATAAGATCCAGTAGTGCTACGAATTCACTTGATTCAATCCAGTCATTATAATTCTCTGGATATTTTTCTCGTACATAATCGACCATTGTACTACGTATAGTAGCATAGTCATACGCTTGGAAATTCGCATTAATATACGAATCATATACTGCGGTAAAATCTTCCGCTGCAAATAACTTTGATTGTCTTACTGATTGTGTCATAATTTATAACTCGCCTGATTCACGGTCAAACTTTAATTCAAGTTCAGTTGCCGTCGTTGTCGGTATATACAATAATTCTATTCTTATTGTCACCATATGTTTATCTTCTTCAACCCTAACGAATTCACTTGCTAAATTGAAACGCGGGTCATAATTAACAATATTCGATACTTCCTGTTGAATCAAATCAACTGTAATATCATCTAGTGGTTGAAATACATAGTATGGCAAATTACTACCAAACTCTGGGTTCGTCCATTTCTCTCCCTTACGGATTAAAAAATGATTACTCAAGTCCTGTTTAGCAAGTTCTAGATCAGATAGTTGTTTACTTGTATTTTTTTCACCAATCGTGGTGTAACCGATTATTTTATTCATACAAGTATTTATGCAAAAATTAACTACTACTATAATGACAGATATAAAAAAACCGTCTATGTGACGGTTTTTATTAGTATATTCTAATTTTATTAATACATTTCAATTTCTGTTATTCTAACATGCTCTTCTGGCCAGTTTATATACTCTAACCATTCAACACGCGGTACTGTGATACCAAATGTTTTTGATGAATATGCGAGTGCATGCCATGTAGGCTTCACGGGTTCTCGGATAGGCTTCATTAATTTACTACCTTTCATACCATTGCACTTTTTACATGATGCTACGCAGTTAGTCCAACTTGTACCACCATCAAGAGATTTTGGAATAACGTGATCAATAGTCAGTTTATCATTGGCAAATTGTTTAGAGCAATATTGACACTCATGTTGATCTCGTAAAAATAAATTCTTGCGAGTGAACTTAGCCACTTTTGGTAATCGATGATAACGATTTAACATGACAACTGACGGCATCAACATTTCAAAATTAGCTGAATGCAATACAGTATTGTAACTATCTAATATTACTATTTTATTTTGGAAATGTGCCTTTACTGCATTCTGCCAACTGATAGTACTCAGTGGCAGCATAGACAATGGTTGGGCGTCTGCATTCAGTAGCAGTACTCGGTTATTCATTGTATGTTTCCGTTTACGTTCTGTAAGTTATGTTTGATTGGCAGTGTTAACTATCTGTCGTTGCCTTGTTTGTGTTAAATTTGGTAAAAATCTTCTTGTTTCAACATAGTAGATATATTCTGCTTGCTGACGTGCCAGTTTATCTGTTAATAATGCATATTCTTTTCGTAATATCTGTAGACCACGTTCTCTCAATAATGTTCGTTCTGTTCGACTACCATAATCGCCTAACATCATTATCGTTGCAAGTGGCTGAGTCAATAATCTATTGTAGCCACTTTCGATAAGTGCAGATGCTATATAATCCCATTTCTTATCGACAATCCATTGGGATAAATTAAATGTTCTTGCTGGCGTTCCTACTTTAGTGAAGTCTCCAGTGAAGTAGTATAAACATAGTAGTGCATCATATTGTGATTGACTCAATGTTTTAATTGCAATCAGTCTTTTAAACTTTCGTTCTTTTGTTTTAAAATCAGATAACCATTCACTATACGCTTCGCTTTCAAGTAAACCATCACCATTAATTTTATCGTTAATAGTATTGTAACCTATTTGTGTATTATTGTCAAGCGTTGTTTTGTAACATCTCCATTCAAATCTTCTTAATGAAAAATTAATAATATCACTACTTGCTTCAAGCACACGCAGTTCTTGCTCTGTTTCTACAACGGCGGTGTCATCGATTGTCCAACGAGAATAATCTATTAAGTTAGATGGTGTGATGGTATTAGGTAATATAGTAGACATTATGTTTTACCCTTCGCTGTCTTAATTGTTTCTTGTATCTTACTCGCCCCTTTCCACGGATGATGTTCTGGTACTCTAGCAGACACACTTTCTGTGACATTTTCATTCATATCTAATTTATTTACTTTAGGCTTTGGTGCTGCGGCAGCAGTCGTTGAACTATTCATGTATATCTTAGGCGCGGTTTCTATATGATTACTACCTGATTTGTTATGAATATCATTTAATGCTTGTATTATTACATCATTGCCACTTTTCAAATAATAGTCAGTCGTTGATTCCAAACTCATGATATCAGATTTCATATTGATATTCTTCTTTGCTTCCATATTGATGTTACCATCTGCATGAAAATTTAAATCTTCTTCCGAATGTATATTTACGCTCTTTTTACTATACACATCTATGTTTCCTGCTTCGTCCATTTCTATCCAAGCATTGCCGTTGTGGTTTGTAATATAAACAAATTTATTAGTATCATCTAATAATATTTGTGCACCACCCCTGCTTCGCAAGCGTATGTTATTGCTGTCATTTTTTTTATCTCCCGGACTGTCTCCATCATCCATTGTGAACACATGTCCATTTAATGTAGTTATTCCGAATACATTACTTGGTGATTCTCGTCTTGCACTAGACAAACTATGACCACGTGAATAATCATCTTGTAGTCCTTGTTCTTTTAACCATGACTGTGCGATAGGATCAACAGGTTTCTTTACATCGTCATCAGTGTCAGTTGGATTCTTTTCACCAACTGGCTGAATAGTACCATCATGTGATTCTGCACTTGCACGTCCACCCATCATATGGTTTCTAGCGCGAGACATTAGAGAACCAACAATTATACCTTGATCTAATAATTCAACAAATACGACCAATACAGATGTACCAACTGCTGGTGGCTGGGGCCACATACCATAACTTTTTGGTGTTCCACTTTCACTCGTACCATCTTTGCCATATTCCTTTTTGTCACTAGTTACTTTGTCAACCGATGTACTGGTAATACCGCCATATGGCGTACATAACAAACAAATGTGATCAACTTCACTACCAACTATCGAACCAAATTCACCAAATCTAACTGATACACGACCAGTATACATGCTATCGGTGATATCAGTCACTACACCGACATATTGACCAGCAGGTAATTCTTTTCCCCTTACTGTCTTAATATTAATTCCCATTCTGTAACCCTATTTTTATTAATTGTTTTTGAATCAAATCAGTAGACGAATTCCTATCACGCATGCCCTTTAACGTTTGTGTAAACTTACCTAATTGAAATTTACTCTCTACTTCTATTATTTTATATACACCACTAGATGCAATATCAAGTTTACGTCCGCCTTGTGTCTTTCCATTATCTGGGAGATAATTAATGAATATGATCAAAGAATCTTCGTCTAAATTATCTATCAGTGTGGATCTATTTTTTGAAGTTACGTATGATCCTGGTGTTCCTAGCCAATAAGGATCACCTTTGATAGTAACATCGAATGAAATAAAATCCATACTTGCTCCGTGTAACTCAGCCTTATCAATTGCGTTAGATGCATTTTGTTCTTCACTATTCGCTTGATCTTTTGAGGATGTTGATTTTATCTCAGTTGTTATGCTTTCAATTTGAGTATTCGGAGATTGATTGTTTATGGATAATTCACTTAGATAAGTGGGTATACGCTGTGTTACCTTTGATGGCTCTAAACTTCCTAACTCTTTTGTTATTTTTGTATATCCCGCACTGTTAGATGGATCACGAGTTAAATAAAACATATGATTAAAATTTAAATTGAAATCTAACACCTCTGAATTATCTCCAGAAAATAGAAAACTATAAGCCTTATTGATAGGCAATAATTCAAGTCTTCTAGATTGATATGATGCATCTATGGTAGCACTCTGCTGATTATACGGCTCAGATTGAGGAACTGTATGTGATGTGTACAAACTAATGGTTAATTCAATTAGTTCTTGTTCTGAGTTTGTATATATATCTTTCTTATCAGTGGTTTTGATTGTCGGTGTGACTTTTATGAAATCGTTTACGTATATATCTTGTCTACCCGCGTGTGCACGTCCGCGATCAAATTTTATCGCATCTTGTTTCATCTTATTATTTTCAGTTGTGTTTTCTGCAAACGTATTATAATAATCAGGAACTTGCTTAGTCAACGTACTGACTAAGTACTCTACTACATTTTTTGCCTTTGGTAAAGTATAATATGCTGCGACTGGATTTTTCATATCATTATCATGTCCAGATCCTTTTACTGGCTCCATGGGAGATTTTAAATATTTTTCAAAACTCTTATCAATTTTTATGTTCCATTGTTTCGCGTTTACAGCAGTATCTTTGATTTGTAATTTTCTTATATTTTGCTCATGATTATTTAACTCAATCTGTAATTGATCTAAAAATATCTCGACATTTGTTACGCCTGTTACTTTTATATCAGTTACAATTTTTGATGCTGCTACTGCTATTTTATGTTGATTTGCTGCTACAATGTTATATTGTGAACCATCTGGTCCTGCACTTGCATTTATTGAAGATAACATCATTGGGTAATAAAATACTCCAGGGAATGATTCCGGCGCGGATGTTACTACGTTTCTACCAATAAATTCAACTTTTAGTACATATTTTGCTGACTGTATATTGGTGAATTTGAATGAATGACTAAGTTGTAATATTCTATTCATTAACTGAAATCCACCTGGCTCGTATACATCAAATTGAAATGCACCAGTTGTGGTATTACCAGTATCGGTTCCGGGAGAAATCCTAGACTGTAGTATTAAATTTTCTACTGAATATTCTGACGTTTCTCCAGACGAAGCAATAATTGTAGCCTTTTTATTTCCAACTGCTGCATTATTATCTAATAGTAGAGGATTGTTAAATACTTCATGATTAACAATATACCATGTAAGTTTATATGTTGGACTATCAACCTCTGAACACCAGTTCATTGATGTTTCTATATTACCTGTAGACATGAATTTACCTTATATAAAATTGTATGGGACTTGTATGGTTAGTCCGGACTTAAAATCCATTATCGGATCTTTTAATAAATCTTGATTAAATTCTGCGAATATCCACCATAAATTAGAATTTGAAAATAAATCATACGCTAACACATCTGGTCTTTCGTTGTACTTTGCTAACAATGTCAATGAATATAAATCATATACTGATATATCACTAATAACAGATTCCATTACATCAAGATATTTATTATCCACAATTTCTGTATTCTTGTATACACTATCTGCATCATATTGTACTGTCATATTATATCATCCCATTTCTTAATGTACTACCATTTGCATAATTAGCAAATGAGAATTCGTTACTAACCCTTTCTTGATTTTGTTGCATTAGCATTGTGATAGATACTGCAAAACTTGCTGGTATTGATATCAGTGTTGTATCTTCTGAACCGCCCACGCTCGCTGTGCTAAAATATCTGCCTACATCTGCTTCAACTGTTATCAAGTCTACCTCTTCAGCAAACGTATAATCAACTGATGATACTACTACAGGAACATTTTTATAATTATATTCTCCATATGCACTAAAATGCAAAATTGGAGGTGGTGTACCTGCTCTATTTGCATTTTTTCCATAATCCATTTTGGTCATTGTTTTTAAAAAATGCAAACATGCGATATTATACTTTGCTTCTGCTATTGTATTTGATACAAAATTAGCAGTTATACTAATCGTTGGATTAGGCGTATTCACATAGTACTGTTGCTGATAAACACTGTGCGTTGTATCATATGTATTATAATTAGCAGCAAATGCCGATTGAAACATTGCAGGCGTGTACGAAAATATAATGCCATTGATGTCTGCTAATTCTTTTAGAATACCAGAACTGAATAGATTTTTTGCCCACGTTGCATTTGCATCGCGCAATACCAATTTTGGTTTATTTTTACTTGGAATACCAGCCATTATCGCACTCTGCCTTCAATGAAATCAAAAATACCTTGATCGAATTTACCAAAAAATTTCATAAATATTTTTTTCTTTTCTTCAAACTCTGCGTCACTACTCATAACTTCTCTGAAATCACTAGCACTCATACCACCCTGCTCAATTGGCATCGCAATATAATATACACGATTTTCATCTTCTGTCTGTAAATTATCCATATCATCTGGCATCGGTGCTAATACACCGCCAGGCTTTAATCTACCAGCGTCTTTTTCACTGAATACTAATACTGTTGCTGTATTACTCTTATCTCTGCCTACCAATGAAACATCTGGCTTATATGGTTGTGTATTAACAATATGATTTACGGGCACACCAAACATCTTAGACATGATAGATGCCTTTTCTTCAAATGTGAATGGGTCGGTTGAGTAATCATCTGCCATATGCATTGATTGCTGTTTCTTGCCAAATGTAGTAGCGATAAATACATTATCAGCACCAAATCTGTTAACTAATTTTTTATACAACGCAAAGTGTCCTGAGTGCATGGGTTGGAAACGACCCCCATACCAGACTGTTATTTGCTTTGCTATACTTTCTGTTATGATATCTGATATTCGCATCTTAATAATCTCCTACTTATCATGTATTTAGCCTATGATAAACTATGTACTTAATGATTCGAATAGATTAAAAAATAAAACTTGACAAACTAGTAAATCTGATATATAATTGTAATAATATTAAATGGAGCAATAAACCTAATGGCGAGAGATCCCTCTACACATTACTTAAAGAATAAAGAAATACTTAAAGAAATACATAAATCTAAAATGACATTCTGTTGGTTAAAAGATCAGAAATATTTCCTATTTGATCATATTGTTGAATCATTCGATGATATCAATGAAGAAACTATCTTGATTGCAAAGCAAGCACAAGCATCTAGATTACAAAAGATTGCACACGAAGCCGAAGTAGTACGTTGGCAGAATGGTGAATTAACGAAGAAAACTAAGCCCAAAGCAGCAGAGTTTTTAGTCAGTATAGATTCTATTAAGACGACTGACATAGTATTTCGCGTCATGGGATATGATCATGTTCCATTAGAAGCGCGTAAGAAGACACCTAAAACCGTAGCAGATCATCACTCTCGCTGTAATTTTCCAGCATACAAACATCGTTCTTTTATTAATGATGAATGGACAGAAGTTGCTCGTTCTCATTGGGATGGTGATTTAGAAACAGGAAAGTTCAGTGTTACATGTGGACATACAACAGAACGATTAGCGATGATGTATATGAAATTATGTGAACGATACTCTATGCGTGGTAACTGGCGTGGGTATACATATGTAGATGAAATGCGTGGTCAAGCAATTTTACAATTGACAATGATCGGTTTACAATTCAATGAACTTAAATCACAAAATCCATTTGCATACTTCACTACAGTAATCAATAACTCGTTTACACGTGTATTGAATTTAGAAAAACGTAATCAAAACATCCGTGATGATTTATTAGAAGAAGAAGGACTAGATCCAAGTAACACTCGCATATTCAACGCGGAATGGGAAGTACAGAAAACAAAATATCTACCAGATATTGAAGGAATAGAAGAAATAGAAGAAGAATCAACACCAGACGATATCACAACAGTAGAATAGTAAAGGGAATAAACAGTGAGTAAATTTTTTGATGAAGCAGTAATTTTTACAGATATACATTTCGGTCTTAAAAATAATTCTAAGATGCATAACAATGATTGTCTTAACTTTATTAAATGGATGATAGAAGAAGCACATAGTCGAAACATTAAAAAATGTTTCTTCTTAGGTGACTGGCATCATCACAGAGCAACTATTAATGTTGGTACTCTGAATTACACAGTTGATGCGCTACAGATATTGAATGATAATTTTGACGAAGTACATATGATCATGGGAAATCATGATCTATATTATCGTGAAAAAAGAGATATCAACTCACTTCCATTTGCAAATAAGTACCCTAACATTAACATCATCAATGATGAAATATTTGAAGAAGATGGTGTTGCGTTTGTCCCATGGTTGGTTGATGATGAATGGAAGAGATTGAAGGAATTGAAGTCTAAGTTTATCTTCGGTCACTTTGAATTACCTGATTTTTATCTGAATGCTATGATTAAAATGCCAGATCACGGTGGGTTAAAAGCATCTGACTTATCGAAAGCAGATAAAGTATTCTCTGGTCATTTTCACAAACGTCAGGAAAAAGGTAATATTATCTATCCAGGAAACTGTTTTCCACATAACTATTCTGACGCATGGGATGATAAACGTGGTATCACTTTCCTAAACTGGGATGGTACATATGATTTCAAAACTTGGCATGATGCACCAAAGTATCGTGTAGCAAACTTGAGTCAATTGTTAGATGATGCTGGTAGTATCTTGACAAACAACACACATTGTCGTATAATATTAGATATCAATATTTCATATGAAGAAGCGAATTATATTAAAGAAACATTTGCTAATGATTATGATTTACGTGAGATATCTCTAATGCCTTCTAAGAAGGATAATGTATCTGGCGAAGACTGGGATACGGATGGTGATGTATCAGTAGAAAATGTTGACTCAATTGTTCTTAGTCAACTTGAAGCGATAACATCTAATTCTATTCGTAACGAAACTTTAATTTCAATATATAACGATTTACACATATAAACTATGCTCACAATTAAGAATGTCACAATTAAAAACTTTTTATCAGTAGGTAACGTCACTCAGGCTGTTTCCATTAATGAAACAGGACTAACTCTCGTACTGGGCAATAATGTCGATATGGGCGGTGATGGTTCTCGTAATGGAGTTGGTAAGACTACTCTTATTAACGCAATCTCATATGCACTATTTGGTAGTGCATTATTTAATATTAAAAAATCAAATCTTATCAATAAGATCAACAATAAGCACATGACTGTCACAGTTGATTTTGAAAAGAATGGTTCTCAATATCGTATTGAACGCGGACGCAGTCCCAATGTTTTTAAATTCTATGTAAATGAAGTAGATAACAGTGATATGACTGATGAAGGTCAGGGCGAGGGTCGTTTAACACAGGTTGCGATTGAAAAAGTTATTGGTATGACTCACACAATGTTCAAGCATATTATTGCACTAAATACATACACTGAGCCATTCTTGAGTATGCGTGCAAATGATCAGCGGGAGTTGATCGAACAACTGTTAGGTATCACTCAACTATCTGATAAAGCTGAATTACTAAAAGACCTTATCAAGATAGGCAAAGAACGTATTCAAGAAGAAAATTATCGTGTTCGTGCAGTCGAAGATGCGAATGAACGATTTAATACAAGTATCAAAGATTTAGAACGTAGACAACGTCTATGGCATAAAACTAATGAACAAACTATTAAAGAACTTGAGATAGACTTGGTAACGTTGTATGAAATCGATATAGAAGTTGAACTAGAAGCACATATTGCGTTTGAAGAATATACAACAAGAAGAAATAAATTTAATTCATACACCAAAGATATTGCGAAATTAACAACAACCTTAGATCGTGAAAATAAACGACTCATTAAGGCAGTCGAAGATTTAGAAGCGTCTATGGAACATAAATGCTACGCATGTGGACAAGAGATTCATGATGAAAAACATGAACAAATTCTTGAAACAAAAACGGTAGCAGTCGCCGAGTATAAAGAACAGATAGCGATAGATGTAAATACGATTGAAACATATACCATTGAACTAAACAACATAGGTGATTTAGGTGTTCCTCCTAGATTATTTTACGAAACAGTACAAGAAGCATATGAACATCAGAACAAGTTGTCTAATACAATCGCAGCAATTGAACGTACAACAAATGATTCAGATCCTTATCAAGAACAAATTGATACACTAAAAGATACTGGTTTACAAGCAGTTGATTGGGATGAACTTAATCGTTTAACCGATATCAAAGATCATCAGGATTTTTTATTAAAACTATTAACAAACAAGGACTCGTTTATTCGGAAGCGTATTATTGAACAAAATCTACAGTTCCTTAATGTTCGTCTAGATCATTATATTACACAACTAGGATTACCACATGAAGTTAAATTTCAGAGTGACTTGTCTGTTAGCATTGTGCAATTAGGACAAGATTTAGATTTTGACAATTTATCTAGGGGTGAACGTAATCGTTTAATTCTAGGATTAAGTTGGGCATTCAGAGATGTGTACGAGAGTATGAATTCTGCAATCAACTTAATGTGCATTGATGAATTAATTGATTCTGGCATGGATAGTGTAGGTGTTGAAAGTGCATTAACCGTTTTAAAGAAAATGGAGCGTGAACGAAATAAAGATATTCTACTTATTTCGCACAGAGATGAATTAATTGGTCGTGTCAATAGTGTATTGCAAGTTACAAAAGAGAATGGATTCACTACATTTAATACAGAGATGGAAATAATTGAGACATAAACAAAAGATTGGCATTGATAAAGAACCTGTAACAACAGACAATGCAACTGACGTTAGTCAGATCGATATCGATCTGACTGGCGATGAAACTGATACAATATGGATTTACGAATCAGATTTCAATAGTATAGAAATCATGCAAAATGTTGGTGCTGATATTCTACAAAAAATAAGAGCAGTAAGTGGAAAAAAATAATGTAACATATGAATGGACATATGAAGGTAATGTAGTAGAAAAGTTGCCGGAAGGATGCGAAGCATTTGTTTATGTAATAACAAATACAGTCAGTGGTATGTTGTATGTAGGTAAAAAACTAGCAAAGTTTAAAACTACTAAACCGCCACTGAAAGGAAAAAAGAATAAAAGACGTGGTACTAAAGAAAGTGATTGGAAAGAATATTTTGGTTCCAGTGATAGACTTAATGCAGACGTTGAAGAACTAGGCAAAGATAGTTTCACACGAGAAATTATTCATATGTGCCCAACAAGAGGCATTGCCAGTTATCTAGAAGCACGCGAACAGTTTGAACGCAGAGTACTTGAAACAGATGATTACTATAATGGAATCATCAATGTTAGAGTTGGCGGCTCAAAAGTTCTTAAAGAACACCTAAACGAAACTAAATCCTCAGGCAAATGAAATTATACTTGACAGGCACTAAAAATCATGTATACTTATTAAACGAATAAACACTTAAACAAAAAACTTAAACAAAAAACTTAAACAAAAAACTTAAACAACCCTCTAAACAAGCACTTAAACACCCCACATTGGCAACTCCCCTCAGAACCCTATAAAACTTAGATGGATGATACTGATACCGTATCCGTGATGAATCTGCCGCCGTTGAGGCGAAGCCGATGGACTTCCACGTGTTTCTCTCTGGTCATTGCACTGGTCTGACCAACCGAAAAGAGTAGGCTCTTCTGAACTATTGAAACCTACGAGTAGTCAAAATCCGACGATATGGAAATTGATGTTCTTGCGTTGCTTGAAGCAGCATGTAATAAGAGGTACAGCGTAACCGCCTCCCCCAAGTGTAAAATTGGGTTTGTTATATCGAAGTGTGATTGGGTGATAGGAAAAAACTTTCTTTTCATTTAACAAATTTTTCACTTTCGCTGCATAAGCGAAGTGTGGATCAAGATCCTGGAAAAATAGATAATAGTTATACAATAGCCCAATCATTATATATCATTGATAACAGTTAGAAACAGTATGTGTTTAAAGAACAACATTAAGTAAAATACGAATGAGTGTAACGAATGAGATATTTTACGAAGATGTTCATTGCGAAGCAATGTTTATGTGACTACATTATTATGTTGTTCCTTAAACAAAGAAATACTATGATGAAATAGTGAACGATTATGATTCGCTATTTCTTTCATTATGTCTCTTGACAAATAAGTCAATCATGGGTAATGGCATAGACATCAATGATTCGTATGTCAATGCACCTTGTGAAATAATGAGAATATCCATATAATTAGAATTTAGTTTAGTTAGATCATTTTTATATCTGTTCAGTATGTCTGGTATTTCGTGCGGCTGACTTGTTGCTATCAGCCTGCGAAAAAATTTGACATATCTAGTTCTACCTCAGATTCCCATTCATGTGAACAGTGTTGACATACTGCCTTAAATTCAGTATTGATGCCACTATCTGAGATTTTTTCAATATGATCTTTCATCTCTTTATAATCAGACTTTGTTATATTATGTAACCATTCTCTAATAATTTCCATATCAATTATCACATCACCATCGAATGATACAGATACAATGCAATTTACCATAAGATTAATTGTAAGCGTGGATATATCTACAAATGTTTTTCCAAATTTTTTATTTCTATCCTCATCCGATAAATCAGAATTCGCAAGTTCTTGTATCATTCGTTCTTGTTGGATTTGTTGTATCTGTATTAATGTTCTATCATTCACATTATAGGGCTTCAACTTGACATCAAATTTATCTTGTAATTTCAATGTGTTTGATATTTCGTTAGATTTCACAGATCCAAGAATTCGGTTTATATCCATTTCAAGCATGTTAAATTCACTGCAAGATGGGCATTTAATATCAATGTCTATTCCATCTCCATAACTCGCTTTGCGTATAGCAAGTAATATTACCATTAAGTCATTAACGGGTGTTGATTTAGGGTCAATTATATCTGGACAACATGATTCAAGTAACGCAACAGTTGCTTCTCCGTTAAATAATGCATCTGGTGTCTTTGAGATTATTTCATCTCTTGCTGTCATTGGGTAGATTGCCAATTCACCGTCAGCACTTAATTTAGGCTTTTCGGTGTAATATTTCCCACCAGAAGGTAGACTTATGTAAGTTGATGGTACTTTGTACGCATTCAATAAAGGATTGTTACTCATTTTTTGTACTCCATATAAATAGTAAGTAAAGTGATAAAATAGTTTCGTAACTGTATTTATCCTATTAAATAGGTACTTAATTATGGCAATAGAAGACGACATCAGGCAGATTCACCAGCGTTATCCTTGGGCAAGTGAGGATACATTAGGGAAGATTGCCGCAGCAACCGAATCTGATAATAATAAGTTAAAGAAGACATTTAAGTCATTAACTGGTGTTGCGTTTGATTATGATGTTGTTAAAAAAGAATTTGAAGATTCTGAAAAATCATTTAAAAAAACAAACAAACTAATTATAAAGATGGAATCCGCATCTAAAAGTTTGTTTGGTGTTGCTACACGAGATACTGATCCATTGGTAGCAACCGCAGAATTATTGAAACTGAGTGTCGGAGCAATAGATGACACAATTGGTGGTATAACTTCGTTTTCAAAATATCTTGGTCCTAAGGGGGCAGTCGTGTCATCGTTATTAAATTCTGGCACAGGAGCCGCAGTTGCAGCAGTTGGCGTAACCGCAATATATGCAAAACTTATGTCCGAGCAAGAAAAAGGATTAAGACAAATAATAGACTATGGCGGTGTTGTTGGTAATATGAATCAATATACTGTTATGAGAGAAGCATTAGCGGGCGTTGGCATGAGTATGCAAGAAATGTCAAAAATTATGACAGGAAATAAAGTCATGCTTGCAAATATGCCAGCAGACTTGATGGATACTACAATTCAATTTATAAATTTTGCTGGAAAAGTAGAATCTGATGCATCAAAGACAATGGGTGATTTTGGTTACAATGTTGAACAACAAACTGCAAGATTGTTAGAAGAAGCCAATTTAATGTACATGACAGGTGAATTAGAACAATTTGGTCAAGTGGCGAAAGATAAAATAAGAAAGAATTTTGAATCAAGTAGTGCAATGACTACGTTTCTTGCAGAAAAATTTGGTGATCAGAGAAGTGCATTATTGGCAATGCGAAGTGAAGCGATGACCAATATAGATTTTATGACAGCAATATCTATGAATGCCAAATATCTGTCAGATAAGTACGGAAAAAATGCAGAAGAGAATGTTAGAAATACTGGAGCAAATATAAAGATGCTATTCAGCACTGTACTAGGTCCTCAATTTGGAGAGCAAACAGAACAAGTATTTAATAATTTTTTGAAAGATATCAATATAGATTCATCTGTATTAAATAATATGCCTAAAGAAATGATTAATATGTTGAGTGCACTTGGTCCTGATGTGTCAAAGAAATTTACAGATATATTGGAACAATCTGGAACAGGGCAACTAACACAACCAGAATTGGTGATGAGAGTAAAAGAATTAACAACATCAATATCAAAGGCGAGTCCCAGATATGGAGATGACCCTATAGTTCAACAATCAAACGATTTAATAGCACAAGCACGTATAGCACCAGAAGCATTCATGGATTTGACAAAAAATCAATTAGATTCTGGGTTAGAGAATGTCAGAGCATTGACTGAACAAGCAGATAGTTCAATTGATGCAATAGATGCAGCGCGAATTGCATTTAGATCGGTGGTACATGAATTAACTCCTGGTTATGCACTAGGTGCAATCGCTGTTAAAAAGTTTGAAGGTGCACTGAGATCAGTTGAAGGTGGACTTAAACTTGTTGGATTGATATCGTCAGAAGATGATGATAATGATGAAAAAGAACCATATACAACTTCTAAAGGATTACCAAAGCGCATGGGACAAGGACATCCATCTGCGGAGGCAAATGCCTATATAAGTAATATAGGAAAATATAAACCAACCAGCATAGATGAAGATAAAGTTGATGCACAAAAATATTTATCAGCATATAATATTTTAAACAAACATTTCAGTCCAGAGCAATTTGCAGAAGGCGGTGGTCCGGTTCCAATTCAGCGACCTGATGGTAGATGGTATGCTAATATAAGAGATCCTGATTCACCTATAGGTAGTAAAAAAGTATATGTAGATGAGTTAAATATAGTTGGTATGAAGTTTAAAAATATGTACCAATTAGATAGTTCACTTGTTGACCACTTACGACAAGTTGTTGAAGAAGTAGAAAAGATAAAAACATCGGAGAATATACATGGCGGATAAAACTCAAACTATCGAAGTTGAAGGAATACAAATTCAAATACCTAAATGGGCTAGTGAAGAAACACTCAGCAAGATAGCAGAATTAACTGGCACATCTAATCTTATGACGAGCGTAATATCAAAATGGATGAAATCAAGTACCTTAAATGTATCACAATTATCTAATGATATTCGAGATATTGCAAAGCAATATGCTTCGGGTAATGAAGAAGTATCAGAAGAAAAGAAGAAAGCTTTCAATGAAAAGATAGTCGGTGCAGCCGCATCCGCTAAAAATGTGGTTGACAAATTTAGTAATACCGATGCACCACTTACTGCTATGATAGATATGATTGGTGACTTTGGTTCTGCTATTTCTGGTAGTGCAAAGGGATTGACTGATGATGTAAAAAGCAACAAATTAGTAGGAAAAATGATGAAAACTGCTGGTATCGCGTTTGGCGCAGCAGGTTCAAGCACATTAGCATGGGCTGCGTTTCAAGCAGGTCAACTAGAACAATTTGCAAAAGCACAAGAGACAATGATAAATTCTGGTGCAATTATGTTTGATGATACATCTCCTTATGAAACATTGAAGCAAGCAGCAATATCTTCGGGTCTATCGTATAATGAGTTATCTAAATTAGTTAGTCAAAATGGTGTTGCATTACAGTCATTGGGCAATGGAGTATCAAGCGGTACGACTGCATTTACATCAATGTTTAAGTCTGTTAATAATATAGGTGATAAATTTGGTGACTATGGTTTACGATCAGCAGAAATGGCAGAAGTGTTAGCTGATTATGTAAACATACAGCGTATGACATTAAATAAAGACATGTCATTATTGAGTACTCAAGATGGTGTTGAAGCAGGATTTCATAATTTGATGATTGAAACAACTGCATTAGCAAGTTTGACAGGCGAGAATAGATCAGAAATATTACAGAAACGATTGGCAGCATTGTCACAACCACAAGTTGCAGCAGCATTGGCAACAATGGACGAAGCGGGTGGTGGTCATGCAGAGATAGCACGATCTTTCATATCACAATTTGCATTACTTGAAAATTCGATGGGACCTGTCGGAAAAGATATATCAGATAGATTTAATGATTATATCTTTAGAGTGGCAGATACACCACAGGATTTTGATATGAAAGTTGCATTGGGACCAGATTTGGCTACAGCACTTGATACTGCAAATAATGGATTTACTGATAGAGTTAATGCAGTGTTTAGGTCTGGTGACATAAACGCAGCAAAAGACATGCTCGTTAAAGAAATGGCAAAAATGCGTGATGCAGAAGTAGGATCAAGTAATGTAGTAGTAGGTTCAGTCCAGCACATCGTACAACAGTTGAAAGCAGGTGGTGTTATGGTAGATAAGCAAATGAAAAAAATGATTGGCATGAGCAAGTCTGAATATTCGGCATATCTTAAAGAAATAGAAGAGAAATCAGACACCTCGGGTGAAATGACAGTAGCAATGAACAACATGAAAACAGGATTTATGACAATTCAAGATGCATTTGTTTATAATTTAGATAGTGCATCTGAAATGGCAGAAAAACTTGCAGACGGATTAAAATCGGGAGCAGAAACAATAACAGATGTAATGAGTAGCGCCAAAGGTGCGGTTGAAACTGTTGTGAATGTTGCAGAGATTACATCATCACCGTTTAATAATGATGATATTTCATTAAACCAAAAAATACTATCGGCTTTGGCGGCATATGTTTCATCATCTTTTTTCCTCTCTGTTGAGAAACCTAATGTTGAAGGCAAAAGAGAATTAGGTGGTCCCGTTACAAAAGATAAGCCCTATCTTGTAGGAGAGAAAGGTGCAGAATTATTCACACCAACTAGTCATGGTAGTATAACAGATACCAATAAAACAAAAATGATGGTAGGAAATACCAATACTGGTGATAATAATATATCACAACATTTAGATGATATTGTAAACACCAAAAAGCAAACTTTAATGATGTTGAAACAGATGAAATCTGCAATGAAGAGCATACAACGCTCTACTGATTATCAAAGATCAGTTAATAATATCACGTAATATTAAAAGCATAAATACTATCATAATGAAATTAAAAGGTAAATTACTATGAGTTGGAAGAAGCATTTTCAGAAGCACAACATGAATCAAACTGGTCAACAGACCAAACAGTCGAGATGGCAGAGTTGGCTACCAGAAGTATATTCTGGTATGCCTAATCGTACAGAACGCTATACGCAATATGATCAGATGGATCAAGATTCTGAAATTAATGGTGCATTAGATACTATTGCAGAATTTAGTACTCAGACAAGTGCGGAAACTCGTTTGCCGTTTGAAATATTTTATAAATCAGATGCAACTGATGCAGAAGTGTCTGCGTTATCTACTGCATTAAAGCAATGGTGCAATATCAATGATTTCGAGCGTAGGGCATTTAATATTGTGCGTGCAGCAATTAAATATGGAGATCATTTTTTTGTACGAGATCCAGAGACTTTTAAATTATATTGGGTTGCACCAGAAGATGTTACAAAGGCTGTTGTAAATGAATCAACTGGTAAAGAAATTGACCAGTATATAATGCGTAATATCAATTTAAATTTACATGATATGGTATTAACCGATACAAGAAATACCCAAAATATGGATATGCATAGTGCACCTGGATTTACCAATGCAACTAGTAATTCTGGATTATCTAGCAATCAAATGGCTGGAAATCCTAATGAAGAATATGCAGTTGATGGTACGCACGTAATTCATGTATCAATGTCAGATGGAATGACTGCAAGTTGGCCCTTTGGTCAGAGCATACTTGAATCTGTATTTAAAGTTTATAAGCAAAAAGAATTACTAGAAGATTCAATCATCATTTATCGTGTACAGCGTGCACCAGAACGTAGAGTGTTCTACATTGATGTTGGTAATATGCCAGCACATAAAGCAATGGGATTTGTTGAGCGAGTTAAAAATGAAGTTCATCAGACTAGAATTCCTAATAAAACTGGTGGTGGTAGTAGCGTAGTTGATGCCGCATACAATCCACTATCTATCATGGAAGATTATTTCTTTGCTCAAACAGCAGAGGGACGTGGTTCTAGGGTAGAAGTTTTGCCGGGTGGTGATAATTTAGGTGAGATTGATGATCTAAAATATTTCAATAATAAGTTATTGAGAGGTCTTCGTATACCAAGTTCATATATGCCAACTGGTTCAGAAGATGGTACAGCGCAATATAGCGATGGTCGTCTAGGTACTGCATTAATACAAGAATATCGTTTTAGTAAGTACTGTGAGCGTATTCAGTTAGTTCTACAACCAGCATTAGATAATGAATTTAAGATGTTTTTGAAGTTCCGTGGAATAGATGTTACAAGTAGTTTATTTGATTTGAAATTTATAGAGCCACAGAGTTTCAGTAAGTATAGAGAGATTGAGTTAGATTCGGCAAGAGCAGCAGTGTTTGGTAATCTAGAAGGTGTTGATTATTTGAGCAGACAGTTCCTTTTGAAGAAATATCTTGGTCTTAGTGAATCAGAGATTACAGAAAACGAAATCTTATGGCGCAAAGAAAATAACGAAGGTAGTTCAAAAAATGATCCAAGTAGTGACTTAGGTTCTATAGGATTGCGTGTTGGTGATGTTGATGGATTTGAAGCAACTGAATTAAGCGATGATGATTTTGATGATGGTGATTTCGATGATGTAACACCAGACACAGATACAGATACAGGAGATACAGTCGATGAGATTTAATGAATTAGCAATTGATGAAACAAATGACCAAGACAAGTGGGATATTGATGATACTCGTAGACCACGATTGACATTGAAGCATTTAAATAAAATTCGTAATAAGCGCGAACTAGCTAAAGCAGAATACGAAAATGAGCAATCGGTTAATACAGCAATGTATGGCAAGCCGTCTGAGTAAAAAGTTGCTAAATAAAAGTAATAGATTATACTGTAATTAATTGTTTTTTTGTAAAAAATTTGTAAAATCGCGATTTTAAACGTGTATTTGGCTAGTTATAGACAAAAAGTATTAAATACTACTGTAATAAATTAATTCCCTAGTAGCCTGTGGAATTAGTTAAATAAATAGATTTATAAAATTTTATTAAACGGAGAATATAAAATGAGCGTACAAGATCGTTATTCAAAGATCATTGAGAGCCTAGTAAATGGAGAAGGTGATAAAGCATCTGATTTATTACATGAAGCTTTTGTAGACAAAGCTCGCGAGATATGGTCAGGTCTTGTGGAGCAGGATGAAATTGTCGAAGATGACATTTCAGAAGAAGAAGAGATTGAAGAATCTTATTTTGACGAAGATGAAGATGTTGATTCATTCGAAGAACAGATCGAAGCTGAAGAAGCGTATGCAATGGAAGATGAAACAGATTCCGAAGCAGAATTTGAACTAGCATCTGATGAAATGGATATGGACGCTGAAAGCGACATGGACATGGAAATGGAGCCAGAATCTGAAGCAGCAATCGAAGACGCAATGTTAAGCGTTGAAGATGCACTTGCTGATCTTAAAGCAGAATTCGCACAGTTGATGGGCGATGAGATGGACGATGAAAAAGAAGAGTTATCTGATGAACTTCCAGCCGATGATTTCGCATCTGACATTGAGCCAGAAGAAGAATTTGAAGAGCAATATGAAGAATTAGAAGAAGCCGCTGATCTTACAAAGATTGGTAAAGATGGAATGCATCCTTCAGAAATGCCAGCAGGAGATGATGGTAAAGCATCACCAGTTGCAGGCAAAAATGACATGGGTGGAAAAGTAATTCCAACTGGCGAAAAAGGATCTGAAGGCTCTAAGAAAGGCTTATCGGACGAATCAGCAAAAGACATGGGTGTAACACATCCTGGCGAAGGCGCTTCATTGAAGCCAGAAACTCGCGGTCATGGTGCTGAGAAGCGCGGTATGAAACAATAAAAATGCGCAACACACTAAATGAACATTTAACTTTCGATCAAGCAAACATTGTTACTGAAGCTGTGGATAACGGCAAAGGTGGAAAAGATTTGTACATGGAAGGTATATTTGTTCAAGGTGATGCACGCAATCAAAATCAGCGCGTATATCCATCTTCGGAAATTCGAAAAGCAGTTAATTCGGTTCAAGAAAAAATCCAAGGTGGTTATTCAGTGTTGGGCGAAGCAGACCACCCAGATGATCTACAAGTGAATCTGGACCGAGTATCACACATAATTGAAAAAATGTGGATGAACGGTAATGATGGTTATGGCAAGCTAAAACTATTACCAACACCAATGGGCAACATATGTAAAACTTTGTTGGACAATGGCGTAAAATTAGGCGTGTCGAGTCGCGGTAGTGGTAACGTAGGTGCAGATGGTAATGTGTCGGAATTTGAAATTGTAACAGTTGATATTGTTGCAAATCCAAGTGCTCCAGATGCATATCCAGACCCACTCTACGAGGCTATCATGAATGGTAGACGTAGCGACATTATTATGGACGTTGCGAAAGCTATAAATCACGATACAAAAGCCGAAAAGTATCTCCAGGAAGAGGTACTTAATATGATCAATAACCTAGATATTAGGAGAAAATAATGGCAAATGCAATTGAACAACTCCTAAGTTCAGAAGTTCTTTCAGAAGAAGTTCGTTCTACACTATCAGAAGCTTGGGAAACTAAGTTAACTGAAGCACGTGAAGAATTGACTAATGAACTTCGTGAAGAGTTCGCAAATCGTTATGAAACTGACAAGCAGCAAATGGTGGAAGCCTTAGACGCAATGATGTCAGATACAATTACAACGGAATTACGTGAATTCGCAGCAGACAAAAAAGCAGCAGTAGACGCAAAGGTGACTTACACAAGTCAAGTTGCGGAACATGCTAAGATGCTGGACACTTTTGTAATGGAAACTTTAAAGAAAGAAATTACAGAATTGCGCGATGATCGCAAACTACAAGAAGGAAACTTTGAAAAGTTAGAAGACTTTGTAATGGAGCAACTAACTACTGAACTTAACGATTTCCACCAAGATAAACAGGATCTGTTAACAGAGAAAGTTAAATTGGTACAAGAAGGCAAGAAAATGATTGCCGAGACGAAGCGTGAATTCATCTCTAAAGCAAGTGCAAAATTAGCGAACATTGTTGAATCAACAGTGACTGGCGAGTTAAGCACACTTAAAGAAGATATCATGCTAGCTAAAGAAAACATGTTTGGACGCAAGATTTTTGAAACTTTTGCAACTGAATTTATGAGTTCACATTTAGCAGAAGGCACACAGGTTTCTAAATTAAGCCTTGAACTATTAGATATGAAAACTGCTTTAGCAGAATCAGAATCTACTATTTCTGAAAAAGAAACATTAATTGAATCAGCAAACAAAAAGCTAAAGCGAGTTAATGAACGCGCTGAACGTAATAACGTAATGGCTGATCTATTAAAGCCCTTGTCGAAGGACAAGCGTGAGTTAATGTCAAATCTACTTGAAAGCGTTGCTACTAGCAAACTTACTGTAGCATATGACAAGTATATTGGCACAGTTTTGAATGAAACTGTTACCTCTACTGAAAAACGCACTACGCAAAAACTTAACGAGTCCCGCACTAGCGAGATCACAGGTGATAAAACTAGCACACACGATCAAAGTACTGAAAGTAATGCAGATATCATTAACCTTAAAAAATTAGCTGGTATAAGCTAAAAAGGAGTATACCTAAAATGTCACAAAATTTATTTGAAAACTGGAACGTAACTAAAGACGCTCTAACTGACGGTTTAACAGGCAACAAGAAATCTGTAATGGAATCTGTGCTTGAAAACACTAAGAACTATTTAACAGAATCAGCAGCAACTGGTTCTACAATGGCTGGCAACATCGCTACTATGAACAAGGTAATTTTACCTGTCATCCGTCGTGTAATGCCTACCGTAATCGCTAACGAATTGGTTGGTGTTCAGCCAATGACTGGTCCTGTTGGACAAATTCACACATTGCGTGTGCGTTATTCTGAAGCAGCAACTGGCGTAACAGCAGGCGACGAAGCATTGTCTCCATTCGCTATCGCTAAAGGCTATTCTGGTGATGATGCTACTGGTGGACCAGCAGCAACTTCAGCTCTTGAAGCATCAGCGGGTCGTAAGCTTTCAATCCAAGTATTGAAGCAGACTGTTGAAGCGAAGACACGTAAGTTGTCAGCACGTTGGACTTTTGAAGCAGCACAAGATGCTAACTCAATGCACGGTCTTGACGTTGAAGCTGAAATCATGCAAGCACTTGCACAAGAAATCACAGCAGAGATCGACCAAGAAGTTCTTACTTCTTTACGCGCTCTTTCTGGTACTGCAACCGATACATACGATCAAGGCAACGTTTCTGGCGTAGCAACTTTCGTAGGTGATCAGCACGCAGCACTAGCAGTTTTGATTAATCGCGCAGCAAACTTGATCGCAGCACGTACTCGTCGTGGCGCTGGTAACTACGTTGTAGTTTCACCAACTATGTTGACTGTATTACAATCTGCTACTACTTCTGCGTTTGCACGTACAACTGAAGGTCCTTTTGAAGCACCTACTAACACTAAGTTTGTTGGTATGTTGAACAACACTATGAAAGTATTTGTTGATCAGTACGCTTCTGACGCTACTCCAATCCTAGTAGGATATAAGGGTGACGGCGAAATGGACGCAGCAGCATTCTACTGCCCATATATTCCACTAATGTCTTCTGGTACTGTACTAGATCCATCAACATTCGAACCTACTGTGTCATTCATGACTCGTTATGGTTATGTTGAGTTGAATAACCAGGCTTCATCTCTTGGTAATGCAGCAGACTACTTGGCTAAGATTGGCGTTGATGCAACGGCATTGTCTTTCCAGTAAACCCTAATTTTAAATTAGAAATAAAAAAACAGCCTACGGGCTGTTTTTTTTGTTTATAAACTAAGTTTTAGTAATGCTAATGTAGATTCATGTTTAATATAATATACTTCACATTTGATGTTACAGTCATAATGATATGCTACATCACCATTGTATAGTCGCTTCATAGTAAATGTAGAATTTCGCATACTTTTTAAACTTTCACTAGAATCAAAAAATATATATTTTTTGTTATCGTTGCCTACTAACTTCTTTAGTGATGTTGGTATCATTTCATTAGAGTTAAATATATCATTTTCTATTTTATAATTAAATCCAAAATGAAATAATTTAGATCGTCTATCTAACCTTTTAATTTGCATAGTAACTCGCTGTATATTTAAGTAACTGTTTTATTTGATTTGCTCCCTTAGGGAATATAGCACGATAGCGGGCATAAACTGGTAATTCATCAATAAACATTTCTGGATTACGCAAAGCAATCGATGGGTTACTAGATTCTTTAATCTCAACAGATAGATCGTGACCATACGCCATTATTTCATGCGGGTCACGCAAGTAACTACGCATCCAATCTCTATCACTGCCCCCATTCTCTTTAAGTATCAATCCTTTTTGATGTCCAGATCGTAGAGTTTCTATTACGAGAGGACTAATTTTATCATATTGATTGAAGTGAATAGTTTCATGTGCAAGCATCTTCATTACGATTTCTTTGAATGAATCAGGTCCCCATACATTCTCAAGATTTTTTGAATGCAAGATTACAGTTATTGTTTTACCATCTAGAATTGACCAATCTGCCATTGCAGAAATCCATTCATCTTTGTCCGCACGAGGCTTGTCATTTACAATAAATTCAATAGATAACTCTTCTATGTTATTGGAATTTAATATATCTGATAATTCTTCTATATCATCGACATCATCATTATTTTCAAGAAAAATTAAATACTCGATATTTGAGCGATCTATGATTTCTTCTATAGCAGCACTGAAATTAGTATCTGGTTTGATATTCATATATTATCTCAATAATTAACTTACTTACCTATTTTACAGTAAAGTATATCACTTGTCAAGTGAAATTTGATAAATACTTAAAAGCATAAATAAGTATGTACATAGTGCATAAACGGAGAATATAATGTCATCAGTAATAAACCCAGATAGTGGTTCACTACATATATTAGGTACGATAGATACCATTAGTGGAATCAGTTCAAAACTCAATATCACCAATATTTCAAACGTGAATTTAGCAACTCCTACTCTGGGAGATGCAGCACTAAATGTAACTGGTGGTGGATATATTGGTGGGCATTTATATGTAGACGGAAGTATTGTTGCAAATGGTGATATAGTCACATTGGGCAATACAGGATCAGGTGTTATTATCGATGTGAGTCCTACCGTAGCGACAACCACAATTAATGCCAATTCAAGTGTATCATATCTTAATGCAACAACAAGTTTAGCATTAGCATTGGGCAATGGTACAGAAGGACAGATAAAGGTAATTGCAGTTACAGGAACACCAACTGGGACTGTAGTTATAACCCCAACTACCTCATTGGGATATACATCATTTAACTTGACAAATATAGGTGAATCTGTTACCATAGTTTATACAATTGCGGGTTGGGCTGTGACCTCTGTAAATGGAGCAATTATAACAGTATAAATAGTAACATAGAATATAGTCGAATAAGACAAAGCAGTAATACAACGATTAATAGAAACAATGTAATAGGGGTACATAAATGGCAGTAAATACCAATCATACTCAGAATAAAATAACGTCATCTGAGAACGACCTAACGTTAGACACGGTCGGCATTGAGAATAACATTAATGTATCTAATAATCGTATTACTGATCTTCTTGATCCTGTTGATAACCAAGACGCAGTTACTAAAGTATTCCTAGAAACTTCAATTGAAAATATCGAAACTTATGGTGATTCACAGACTTCTAATCTTGCTGAAGTTATTGAAAATATAAGAGTAAATACCTATGTTAAATCAGTTGATTTTTCATCCAATAATGTTTCTGGCGGTGCTGGATTAACTGCAACTCTTTCTACCACAGTTGTCGGAAATGCAAATCGATATACAATTAATTGGGGCGATGGAGTTACTACAACTGCTACTACTGATTCAACTCCGTCTCATGTATATGATAATTGGATAGGTTCTCCATTCGATGTAAATGTAACTGCATTTAATGAAAGTGGTGTTGGCGAAGGTAGTTCAGCATCAAAATTAATAGAAAATTATATAGAAATATTCACACCAGATCCTGTAGTAACATTTGTCGCATACTCACAAGCAGTAGGTGGAAATCAACTTACATATTGGGATGATGGTGATACTGTTTACTTTGAAAATACAACATCAAATACACTTGGAATGGGCGCAGTAGTTCAATATACATGGAACTGGTCTGATGGAACCCCAGATGATATCATTAATAATGAAACTTCCGCAGGTGGTGTTAATGGTAGTCGTTTGGCGCATACATTTGCTATTAGTACAGAATCAGAAGTACAGCGCACTGTAACATTAACATTAGATAGTCATACTACTGCGCAACAATCAATTTTGCCACTAGATGATAATTCTTCATATTTGCTTTATGATACACATACTCCAGATACAAGTTCAAATATTGTCACAGGAATTAATGAAGAATCTATCAACGGATTATCAGTTATATTTACAAACAATACGGAATCATCTATTGGTAATTACAGTACATTTGGAACGACTTACAGATGGGATTTTGGTGATGGAACAATTACAACAGTAAATGCAGGTACTAATCAATCAGGTGATACTGGACAAACAATAACACACAAATATACATTGGCAGGAAATAATACAGCACAAGATTTTACTGGTAACTTACAAGTTATCAATAGTCATACTAGCAGTCCATTTACAAGTACAGACTTTGTAATACATGTTGAACCAGATGTCAGAGCAACAATTGCAGGTTCAGCGGATACAATTTCAAATCGCAGTGGCGATAATCAGTATGATGTATATGATGGTATAGACTATACAGGTGTTAACAGAGCATTAGTCACAGTAAGCAATACAAGTGAACATGGTGATAGTCATGTATATAATTGGAATGATAGTAGTGGTAATGATACAGAAGTAGGTTTAGATAGTGTAAATCATGACTTCACTGGTGTTGGTGCTGGAAATTATCAATTAGATTTTACAGTATCAGGCACTCCTGATATAACTACTCAGACAGATTCTGCTAATTTAACATTCCAAGTAAATGCAATTCCATCTGCACCATCTGGATTGTCTAGTAAGACAATAACACTCGCAGATCCAGCACAAGGACACAGTCCTAAATTAGCACATGGATTTACAGATAATAGTGCAACAAATCCGTTAGTAGCAGGTGCAAGTTTACAAACTTCGACTGCGAGGAGATATACAAATGGCACACTAGATACATCAATTGCATCAAATTCATTCAATGGATTAGCAGGTACAGTTACTGCAATAGTTAATGGTGTTGCAGATGGTGATAAAACTTTTACAACTGCATTAAATGAAAATGGAACTTTTTCAAGTTTAGTTATCAGTGATCAAAGAGATGCACATAATACCATAAGTACATCAACATATCCTACTGGATTTTTCCAAACGTTTGATTCAAAAATAACTAAACCTTTTTCTGAATATACAACTGGTGTCAATGATCAGCGTATTGAACATAGTACAACTGGTAACACAAACTATGTCACAGTAGTATGTGACGATCATACAAGTGTACCAAGCAATGACGTATCAAATGCTACACTAACAGAAAATGTTGCGGGAAGTTACAGATATATTTCAGGAATACCTTATTATAACACTGGTAATCCCCAATTAACATTATCGGGCGTGACAGTAAATAATTGGATAGGTCAAGCATACAAAGATACAAGTAATGTATTTGAAATTTCAAATGGTACTAATTCAGAAAGCACTTATGGTGCAACAATTAGTACTCAATATAAAACTTATTCAGATTTAGAAGATATTGTTTATTTAACCAACAATATTCCAGCAGCAAACACGTTAAATTATCAATATGCTGATCAAACAATTAATATTACATCATCAAATATAGCAGCAGTTGAAACATTAAAAGTTAGAACATATAACGTAAATGGTACAGGTAATTATGCACATCTTGTAGAAAAAATTCAAGTACATACATCTTCTCCCACTGGTATATTGGAATATGCAATTCCAGTAGCAAGTGGATTAGGAAATGGTGTCATTACAGATGGTGCGATTCGTATTGCTGACTTTCTTTCAGATAGCACCGATACGCCTACCATAAATAGTGCAACAGATTACTCAGCGACACCTTTTATTGGTGCAATAGACGTGAGTGGAACACAAGAAGCAACTGTGCGTTGGGGAAAAATAACACATAATACAGTTGACTATGGCACGGGATATTTACCATTGGGACCAGATAGAAGCGCAGACACAGGTACACAATATTTTACATTTGCATTCCGTAGAAGAGTGGTTGCCAATTTTGATGTAATCATTGCCGCTACTGGAATATCTGGTATGTGGATCGCATCTCCGGGAACCCAAGTAGATAATTCTAGTGGTGCTGGTGGTTGGTTAGATTGTTCTATTCAGTACGCTGGTGTAGGATTGCCTGGTTCTGACACAGCAGCAGGTGGAAATGGTTCAGACGGATGTGCATTAACTGGATCAGACGTAATTCAAACTGGAACAAGTATTAATTCAAGTCACACCATGACACTAGGTTCTGAAAATATGAGTAATGCAACAAACAATGTTGTGTTGGTTAGAGTAGGATTAACTAGTGGTCAACAAATAACAAATATTGCAATTGGTGAGGCCTCCTAATGGCAATTTCTGATAATCAAAAATTAGACTTTCTATTTAAGAAACTCGGTCTAGGTGCCGCCAAAACTGATACAGTTTTCAACAAGTTAGCAGCCAACGAAAGTATACCTAGTCCGTTATTAATACGTGGCGATACAATTTGGTCTTCTTCTGGTGATATTCCTAATGTACGACCATCTGTTACATCTGGTGTTGTAGAAATTCGTACAGCAATTGAATCAGTTGAAGATATCACTGCAACTGGTAATAGAACTTGGAATACTGGAATTACTGATTGGATTCCAACTGAATTTGGCTCAACTTATATCGTTAATGTTTATATACACACTGCCGGCGATGCCGCTGGTGCTGAGACTATGTCTAATAAAGTATTTACTACTGGTAGTGGTAATAACGATGAATGGTTTTTTGATTATCAAGCTGGTATACTAAACTTTATTGGTGATAATCTTCCTAATGGAAAATCTTTTACAGGTAACAGTGTTTACATATCTGGCGCTACCTATTCTGGTTCAAAGGGCGTTGCATCTGCAACAGGTCAACAAGCAGATGTTAGTTCATTACAATCCCAGATTGATAATATAGTATCAAATACTGATCCAGCAACATTAGACTCTCTTACAGAAATTGTTGCAGCATTCCAAGATGCTGATAGTACATTTGCAACATCGTCACAATTAATTGCCCAGAATGACGCTATAAGAACTGATTTAGCATTCTCAGTAAGTGAAATTAATAGTGTAGGATCATCAAATTTATCAGTAGTTGTTACTGGATTAAAATTTGATGTCGGTAGTGGTTTTGAATTAACAGATAACAGTGATGGAACTGTTACTATATCATCAACTGTAGTTGGTGGATTACTTGATCTTGGAATTACAGATGGTGCACTTGGTCAAGTATTATTAACAGACGGAAGTGGTAATTTCTCGTTTGGAGACCCCGATGATGGATTACTTGATCTTGGAATCTCCGATGGTACAAATGGACAAGTATTAGTAACGGACGGAAATGGGAATTTCTCGTTTGCTGACAATGGTATTAATTTATCACCAATTCCAGCAGCACAAGAATTTATTGGAAATGGCGTAACTGTAGCATATCCATTAACTGATACACCAGAAGATGTAGAATCAGTTGACGTGTATGTAAATGATGTTCTACAGCGCCCAAGTGTGTTTGCAATAAATGCCAATATACTGACGTTCAATGTAATCCCTGCGAATGGTGCTGAAATTTATATTAAGTATCGTTACCCGTTTGCTACGATGACATCACCTATACATAATTCTATAGAAAATCATCACTTGAATTTGACATATACTAGTAGTCAATACGCTGGCGATAATTCCACCACACAGTACACTATACAACCAGGTCATAGTGTGCACAGTGTTCTTGTTATTGTAGATGGTGCAATATTACCACCTACCTCATACTCAATTTCAAATACAGCATTGACGTTTAATGTCGCACCAGAAGCGTCATCAATTGTTGATATACGTTACCTACCCGTATAATATAACTATCAATCTCGAATTGCATAACTAGTTATACACTATACATTATATAATCACGTAGTTTAATTAATAAAATTTTTATGATAAATAACAGTGTTAACGAAATGTTTACCATTTTGTAACAAATTGTCGGCAATAGCGGACAGTTAATATATATATTGATTGGAGAAGAATTCATGGCTTTTAGACAGATTAAAGCACCAGCACTGGCGAACGCAGCAATTACGCCACTGAAAGTAGCACCATCAGCAGTATCTGGCCAAGATGCAGCATTGGTAGTGAACTCATTAGACACCGACACTTTGTTATTACACGTAGCAAGTTCGGAAACATTATCACGTATTACAGTACGTCATTTAGTAAACTCATTAGATACTAATGACTTAGCAGAAGGTACTGGTGTAGATGCAAATTTATACTTTACAGACCAACGTGCGAAAGACGCAGTCGCAGATGATATCGCAGCAGCAGTATTAACTGAAAAGACTCGTGCAATGATTGCAGAAGGCGCAAACGCAACTAGTATTACAAACGAAACTAATCGTGCAACATTAGCAGAAGTTGCAAACGCAGACTCTATCGCAGCAGAAATAACTCGTGCAACAGCAGCAGAAGGGTCAATAACCACTGCGTATCAATTGGCTGATACTAACTTGCAAACGCAAATAAATAATATTTTGAACAACACTGACGAAGTTGCATTAAACTCGTTGGCTGAAATTGTTACAGCATTCTCAGATGCAGATGATGTATTTACTGTTAGTGTTCAGACAAACGCAAACAGCATTAGTACTGAAACTAGTAATCGTATAGCACAAGATAGTGTATTAAATGCTAGTATAAGTAATACTCAATCTGAATTAGATACTTCGCAAGCAGGCGCAGGATTAGCAGCATCAGGCGCATATGTAGTAGGCGCTTCAACTAACTATCTTACAGCAGCGACTTCATTGAATGATGCAGACGTTAAGTTAGATGCACAGATGAAGACTAACGCAGACGCAATTGACGCACTAGAAGCTAGTGTATCTGGTCTATCTGGTTCAAGTGCAGCAGACATCGCAGCAAACGCAGCAGACATCGCTACTAACGTATCTGATATCGCAGCAGAAATATCTCGTGCAACAGCAGCAGAAAGTGCATTGTCATCTTCACTAACAAACGAAACTACTGCACGTGGTCTTGCAGACACAGCAATTCGTGGCGAATTTGCAGCAGCAGACACAGCACAAACAACTGCATTACAGACTTATGCAGATACAGCAGAAGCAGACGCAGTTGCAACAGCAGCAGCAGACGCAACTACTAAAGCAGATGCAGCAGAAGCAGACGCAATTGCATCAGCAGAAGCAAAAGACGTAGCTCGTGCAGTTACCTCAGACGCAGCAGACGCAGTCCTTGCTGGTCGTGCTACTACACTAGAAACTGAGATGGACGCAGCAGAAGGTCGTCTTGACGTTATTGAAGCACAATCAGGTTCAGCAACATTAGGTACTGTTGCACAAACATTGAGTGGTGCTATAAACGAATTACATACAGATACAAATGCTGTAGAAGTTCGTGTATCAACTAATGAAACAGACATCGCAACTAACGCAACAGCGATTGGAAATATTCTTACAAACACTGACGCAGTTGCATTAAACTCGTTGGCTGAATTGGTAACTGCATATGAAGCAGCAGATACAGGCCTTGCAGGACTTATTACTACAAACGCAACTGCTATTTCTGATGAAGAAGCACGTGCATTGGCAGCAGAAGCTGTTCTACAAGCAAATATTACCGCAGAAGCAGTCACAGCACGCGCAGCAGAATTAGTATTGACTAATGATTTAGCAGCAGAAGCAGTTACTCGTGCAGCCGCAGATGTTACATTGCAAGATAACATTGATGCTATCGCAACAAATGCATCAGGTGATACAACTGCAATTCAAGCAGAATTAGATGCTACCCAAACTGGCGCTGGTTTAGGAATTGATGGAACGTATACAGCACATGCAACTGGCGATTATATCTCAGCAGCAACTTCATTAAAAGATGCAGACATTAAGTTAGACGTACAGATGAAGGCTAACGCAGACGCTATCGCAGCAGAAGCAGTCACAGCACGCGCAGCAGAAGGTACTAACGCAACTAATATCGCTACTAACGTAACTAATATCGCTACTAACGTAACTAATATCGCTCAAGAGATTGTTGATCGTGGTATCGCAGATGTTGCATTGCAAGATAACATTGATGATGTACAAGCAGAACTTGATGCAACTCAAGTTGGTTCTGGTTTAGCAGCAACAGGTGCATATACACAAACTGCATCAGCAGATTATATCTCAGCAGCGACTTCATTGAATGACGCAGACGTTAAGTTAGACGTAGCACTCAAGACTGAAGCATCTCGTGCAGCACTAGCAGAAGGAGTCAACGACGCAGCAATTACAGCAGAAGTAACTCGTGCAGAAGCAGCAGAAGCATTGATAGATACTAAGGTTGATAACGAAGTAACACGTGCAACAGCGGCAGATGCGGCTCACGTAATCGATATTGCTACTAACGCAACTGATATCGCTACTAACGCAGCATCTATTGTAACAAATAATGCAAGAGCAGTTGGTGCAGAATTAGTATTGACTAATGGTTTAGCAGCAGAAGTAACTCGTGCAGAAGCAGCAGAAGTTGTTAACGCAGGCGCTATTGCAGCAGAAAAGATTCGTGCAGAAGCAGCAGAGTCGGTATTGACTACTGACGTAGCAACCAACGCAACTGCAATTGCATTCATCAACACAAACACTGATGGCGCAGCATTGGATTCATTGACTGAGATTGTGGCAGCATTTACGGCAGCAGACAGTTCAACACTTGCCACTGTTCAGTCTAATACAGCAGCAATTGCAGCAGAAGAAACTCGTGCACTAGCAGCAGAAGGTCTTAACACAACAGCAGTAGGTACAGAAAGAACTCGCGCATTATTAGCAGAAGGTGTAAATACTACCGCTATTACAGCAGAAGAAACTCGCGCTCTTGCAGCAGAAAGTGCACTAGCAACACGTATGACTACAGAAGAAGGCAACGTAGATACTCTACAAGCAACTATGGGCGTAGCAGTATTGTCTACTGACGCACAAACTGTAACAGCAGCGATCAACGAACTTGACGCTTCTAGCGTATCTGGTTTAGGTAATATTCAAGCAGAACTTGATACAGCCGAAGCAGCAATTGTTACTAATGCAACAGCAATTGTAACAGAAAAAAATCGCGCAGAAGCAGCAGAATTAGTATTGACTAATGCAGTATCAGGTAATGATACACAAGTTCGTTCAGATTTTGCAGCAGCCGATCTTTTAATTCAAAATGAATTAGATGCTTCACAATCTGGAGCAGGCTTATCATCAACAGGCGCATATGTTGCTCCTACTACTTCTAATCATCATGATTCAGCAGTTTCATTAGCTGATGCAGACATGAAGCTTGATGCAGCAATTTTTGCAGAAAAGACTCGTGCAGTTGCAGCAGAACTTGTTGCAACTAATGCAATTGCAGCAGAAGCAGGCACAGCACGTGCAGCAGAAGGTGTTAACGCAACAGCAATTAGTACAGAAGTAACTCGTGCAACTGGCGTAGAGTCTGGTTTGGCAACAGATATCGCATCTAACTTGACTGAAATCACTGCCACACAGTCTGGTGCTGGTTTATCAGTAACTGGTGCATATGTTGCTCCTACTACATCAAACTATCACGATACTGCAACTTCACTTGCAAGTGCAGACATGAAACTTGATGCAGCACTAAAAGCAGAAGCAGATCGCGCTATCGCAGCAGAAGGTGTACTCACAACTGATATTTCAGATGAAGTAACTCGTGCAACAACCGCAGAAGGTGTTAACGCAACAGCAGTAGTAACCGAGAGAGATCGTGCAGTTGCAGCAGAACTTGTTCTTACTGGCAATGTGACTTCGGTTACAAATGATTTAGCAACTGAACTTGTAGATCGTGCAGCAGCAGATTTAAACTTACAAGGACAGATTGACTTTATAACTTCAAACACTGATAATGTAGCATTGGATTCATTGACTGAATTGCTTGCAGCATTCCAATCAGCAGACAGTGGTCTAAGTACTCTTATTACTGATAATGCAAATGACATTGCAGCAGAAGAAACTCGTGCAACAACCGCAGAAGGTGTTAACGCAGCAGCAGTAGTAACAGAAAGAACTCGTGCAATGGGTGTTGAATCAACCAACGCAGCAGCAGTAGTAACAGAAAGAACTCGTGCACTAGCAGCAGAAGTTGTTCTTCAATCTGACATTGATACTAAAGTTGCAAAATCTGGTTCAACAATGTCTGGTGTACTAAACATGGGTTCTAACGTCATCTCTGGCTTGGCAACTCCTAGTGCAGCAACAGATGCAGCATCTAAGTCTTACGTTGATGGTTTAATTTCATCATCTGATATTAGTACTACTAACACAGACAGTTTAACAGAAGGTTCAACGAACTTATACTTCACTGATGCTCGTGCACACGCAGCAATCTCAGTAGTTGACACAGAAGGAACAGGTCGCGTATCTTACGCAGATGGTGTTGTTACTGTTGATACACAGAAGTCATTCTTAGAATTATCTGACTTTGCAGGTTCAGAAGTTAATTACGATACAACTGCTAACTATATTGCAGTAGTTAATCCAGAAGGAACTGGCATGGTTCTTGTTGATCCTACTGGTCTTTTAGTGTCAGATGTACAGCGTCAAACATTGAATGGTGATGATGTAACAACTACATTCGCAGTAACTTTCGAAATCGGTACAGCAGAAGACTTAATGGTATTCGTTGGTGGTGTTATTCAAGATCCATCATCTCACTACACTGTTAACTCTGTTGCTCAAACGATTACATTCACAGCAGGTGCAATACCAACTGGTACGCAAGCAGTTCTTGTGGGTCATCAAACTGGTTATACTGTTCAAGCAGGTGCGGTTACTTCTGAGAAGTTAGCAGCAGATGTTAAGCCATTTATTCAGTCTGGTAACGTTTCAGCAACTACTGGTGGTGATGTTATTGATACATTTGATTCATCATTGTATCGTTCTGCTAAGTATGTTATCCAAGTTAGTGATAGCGTAAGTGGTGAATACGAGACTCGTGAAGCATTAGTTGTTCATGACGGATCAGCAGCATATATCACTGAATTCGCAATGGTTTACACCGGCGCTGCATTAATGGGTGATGCATCTGTAGCAATGAATGCAGGCAACGTTGAACTTACTTATACTACAAGTGCTGTTACAGCATCAGTTAAAGTAATCTCTACTTACATCAACATTTAATCGTTATAACATAGTAATTTATTACTAAGACGAATAAAGATGATAAAAAGACTCCGAAAGGGGTCTTTTTTTTGCTCTAAATAAAATACATTAACTATGCATATAATTTAAAAAAGATAAATAGTAACAGTAAATAAAATTAATATTGAGACAAATAGATGTTTCATATATCACAAATAAGGGAGAGACAACGTGGCTTTTAAAATAGGCAATCAGACAGTATTAGATATTGATGGTGTCGGAGGTACAAGAATTGATTCGGCAACTGGAACAGATGTTGTATTAGGCGCTGGTACTGGAGGTGAAATCTCTATTCCAATAGACACGTCACTAAATTTACCATCAGGCACAACATTGCAACGACCTACGGGTGAAGTAGGCATGGTAAGACATAACACTGATCTTAATCAATTCGAAGGTTACAATAATGGAGCATGGGGTCCGTTATCAGAAGGTGATTTTTTGCCCTTATCTGGTGGTACACTAACGGGAGACATCTTGCTTGGTGACAACGTCAAGGCTATTTTTGGTTTGCCAGGCAATGACTTAAAGATTTACCATGATGGAGCTGACAGTTACATTGAAGATGCTGGTACTGGCTCGTTATGGTTAGCAAGTAACGAGTTTAGAGTTTCAAATGCTGCCGCAACTGAAAATATGATAATTGGGACAGAAGATGCGGAAGTGCAATTGTATTACGACAATGCTAAGAAATTTGAAACCACATCTACAGGTGTTGACATATCAGGCATACTTGCAATAAACGGCACTGATATACCAGACTTTCATAGGGCTGTATCAATAGCAGGTGGTACTGGGTTTACAACTGATTTTAAACATGTGTTTGATGATGGTTTTATGATTCAATGTACACTGACAGGAACAAACAATGTAAACACCAGCGTAGTTCATACTTTCCCTACTGCATACTCTAATTGCATGGGTACTAGTTTATCTATTCTTGATAATGGTGATAGAGAAGGAACTGCATGTACCAAGGGTTCTGCTTCTAATACACAAGTTACAGTATTTTACCGACTAGGACATGTTAGTGGCAGTGTTGGCACAGCATATGTTATGGTCTATTCATGGGGACTAGCATAATGATTTTATATTCAACATCTAATTCAGGATTTTACGACACTGAGGTAAACAGAGTGATACCATCTGATGCGGTAGAAATATCGATAGAAGCACATACTGCTTTGATATCAGAACAAAGAAATAAATGTGGGGAAATTGTATTCCCTGCGGATGGATCTGAACCTACTTTTGTACCACAGGTAGCAGACGCAATGGAACAGTTAAGACAGTACAGAGATAGACTTATTGCTCAAACAGATTGGAGAGCAGGACAGGATGTACCTACTATGAGTCAAGAATGGGTAGATTACAGACAGGCTTTACGTGACATTACTGAGGGTGCAGACCCACAAATTGGTGATGATGGAAGTTTAATAAATGTAACTATGCCAACGAAGCCTGCATAACAATTATATATAATATTCACAAATTAAAGCGTATCTAACCAATTAGAACCATTCATTGAACTAGTTTCGTGTATGGTTCTAATTTTCTTAATTATCTCTTTATTATATAATTGTGCCTTAGTTCCTGGATGTAGAGGACGAGGCCAGTTACTTATCTTGACCCAACAAAATCCATCACTTTCGTTATTAAGTTGCGGAATAAATTCTTCAAACACAGCAACTGCAAATGTATTATACTCAAATCTATTATCAGGTGATATGAACTTATTTAGTGGGTATATCTTCTCAACATCAGGTAATAATCCAACTTCTTCTTCAAGTTCACGCAGTAAAGTTTCTAATGGTCGTTCTCCGTTTTCGCCTTTACCTCCAAAGAATCCCCAAGTACGCGGATGACTAGATTTCTCACTTCGTTGTTGCAGTAATACTCTTCCAGTGTCTATACTTAAAAATATGCACCCACTTGCATGTAACTTACTCATACTTTATACATGACCATTATGTTTGATCATATATAAAGTCGCCAGAATCCAGCGTTATATATTCCTTCATGACTATTAATCCATTCAGTGCCAGTCCATTCCAATTGATCATCTGACAAAATGTTATCTACATATTGTTGAGTAGTTACTGCACTACTATCAAATGATACTGTCCATATTGATCCGTTGTATTCAATAATGTCATTAGTATATGCATTTAATCCAGACCATTCTGGTCCGTTTGGAATATCATTAGTAATAATATATCTAGCACCGATAACCGCAGCATCTACCATTCCATCACCCGGATAATTCTGTAACGGATCTAATACTCCATTGATAGCAGTCAATGTGTTTGTTGGTAATGTACTAGTGTCAACATCTACATTAAGTGCATTTACATTAAGACTATCAAAACTAAGTCTACCAATAATATCATTATCCATATCATTCGGTGCACTTGATTTTCGTATACGAATCTGACTAATGCCTTCTCGTAATTCACCGAATGGCGTAAGGAATTTAGACCAATCAAGAAGTACACTTTCGGCATCTAAATTAGTACCAGACTCATTTAGTAAATATGCTTTGTTATTATCAAATTTAATTTTCATATCATCTAATGTAACTGTTACATATTGCAGCGATGATTTATCAAATGACTCCTTTGCATCAAATGCATCTAAATTAACATCATCTAAATTATATAATTGATTGATTACGGTATAAATCAATTTTTGCTGCTTTAATTTTGCAGGGGGATTAATAAATATCGGCATTTCAAATGTCAGTGTGCTAACATCAATAATATCATCAACACTTGCACCTACACTACGACTTGACCATTGAGAATTCTTCATTTCAACATATGCAAGACTCGACCAATCCATTGGATTGTCGGTGGTATGAATATTCAACGTAGGATTAAACAATACCATTATTTGTTCAAGCAATTGTAATTTCTGATCTGTGTTTGATGACCATATATCACAATTCATAGTTAGGTTATAAGGAACTGGCATATGTCGCTCTACTGTATACCTATTACCTACGTTACCTGTGTATTCACCTGTTGTCTCATCTATTTGTTTTTCATATACTTGTACTTTATCTATATGTTGTTGGCTCATTCTACGCTCAGGAGCCATGTCAAGTGCAGTTACATAACAAGATATGAATGGAACAGTGTTTATTACATTCTCACTATTTTCGCGAGTAATATGTGCAGCCATGCGATTTGTGTCACCGTATCTAACTGGTACAGTTTGGTATATGGGCATCTTTTGATCGTTGATTCCCATTTGTACATCAAATCCACCAAATAATCTGATGAACTGTTGTATATATCGACGAATTTGTCTATCATAAAAATATTGTGCCATAATTAAAAATCACTCTTTGGTTTGATTACATCTGATAGCGCCTGTCTTTCAGGAACTTCTTTATTGTCCACAACAGTTGTTGCTTTGTTGTCTATAAATCCACTTGCATTGAATGTCTTATCTGACCAAGTAGAATCAGTTACATTGTCGTACAATCGCTGCCATCTACTACCACGATAAACGAATAAACGATTTGGAGTGAAATCTTCTCTTATAAAATATTCACCATCGTTTGGCATTTGTGGAAATTGATCACCTTTTTCTAATACTTCACCATGATCATATTCATTATCAACAGGTGTAGCACCAAACAAATGACTAACTAATGGAATTCCTAATGGATCGTCAAGTTCAGCACTTTGTATGATAGCATTAGAAATATTGATCTCTGTTTTATATGAACTTAAATCTTGTTTCAAACTATCTGGATCATCGGCTGTTCCTAATATATCTGCATATTCTTGTGTATCGGTCAATGGTGTTACTTTTACACGCCAAATATGACTATACCATGTTTGACTATATCCTTCGCTGCCACGGTTCGCATCTTGTACTACATAAAATTTGTTAATAGCACTTCTGTCATGATTTAATAAAAGATCATCTCGTAAATGAGGTAATTCTAGTACATCACCCGGCATTAATTTTCTACCAACTTTTGATACCATATCATTTGTATGAAATGTGATAAACATTGTGTCATTAGTCAAGAATAGACCAAATTGTGTTAAGTCAAAATCATTGTCTGTTACGTTGTATACACCACGTAATTCAAAAACGTCTGGATCATATTTACGATCACGATTTTCCATAAACAACAAGTCTTGTATCTTAGTTTCATTAATAAATCCTTCGGGATTAATCTCAACGCCAAGTGTGGGATCAATTTCAAGACCAGAACCATAGTTTGGTTCAGTTGGGTCATCACTGTTGATAGTTTCTTTGGGTCCAAGATATTTATGAACATGTATGGCAGTGCCACCGATATCAAACTGTTCTCGGATGGTTCTGTCATGAAAGTTAAAGTCATTGGTTTTTGTCGCACGATAGAGACTTAAACGAGGCATAGATTACTCCTTATATATAGAGTATTTATGCAAAAAGATTTCAAAAACACTTGACAAATGTAAGGCATCTTGCTATAATAGTTAAGTAGGTTAATTAATCAATCAAAGAGAGAAACATTATGTCACAAGTTGCTTCTATTATTAGAAACCAAATCGGTAACAAAGCATTATATATGATGGGTGCTAAGAATTTAGCCACTAGTGGTAATGATCTTTCTTTTCGCATTAGAGGAAGTAAGAGAGTTAACCATGTTAAGGTTGCTTTAAACTCTATGGATACATACGACATTACATTTAGTAAGATTTGGGGTGTTAAGATCGCAGAAGTCGCATCACATGATGGAATATACTGTGATATGATGCAAGATTTAATTGAAAAAGAAACTGGTTTATATTTGTCACTGTAGTACTGCATAAACAGCCGCTACAGTACGCTAAATGTCTCCTCTGAGCAATGATGGTAAGACATACAACACAAAGGGAGTATAATTATGGCATTTGCACATTCATCTGTTTATTTTGACAAGGGAGACAGTTCAATTCTAGGTTGTTTCAGAGAAAAGACAACTGACAACTTATTTGAATTTTCTAAAAACTTAGATGAATCAAAAATCCCGTATCTTGATGCATATCCTCATTTAGTATGGGTAACAGAGAGATCATCGTTTGATTATGGGTATCGTTATGCTAATGTTAAGAAAGGCGTTGCATATATCGTGGTTAATGAAGATGATGATGGTAATCCTATCGTTGAAAAGTGGAATATCAAGCAAAAACGCTTATATGAAGCCGTTCCTCTATAATATTTGACAAAAAACTATAAGTAGTGTATAGTATATTTAAATCAAACACGAAAGGAAATTATAACATGGCAATTAGCATCAAAGTACCTCGTAAGAAGCCTAGGGCAAAAATTAATCGTAAGACTGGATTCACAGATCCTGATTGGTCTACCGCAGAAACATGGTCTGGTGATAAATTTCATAAAGAGCGTACAGCATTTGCACGATTGTATTATCAGAATGTAAAGACAGCAGATTTGCGTGGATATGTGTACGAATACATGAAACAAAACAAATATAGCGCATTAGATATCAAAGCAGCAAAGGCAGTATCACATATTCCAGTTCAAGTTGGAATTTATGCAAAACTGTTAACTACTGGTATGCCTGATTTACAAGAAAATCATGCAGAAATGTGGCGCAATTTGAAAGGCACTTCATCTGAACTAAAGCCCGTTAGTGAATTCGTATCTAGTGGTATTTCTGACGTTGTTGCTGAAGGCTCGCTTATTATAGGCAACGAAGAAGTCATTGAAGATAAGAAAAAGTCAGTAACTGTTGCAGCACCAAGTATTCAAGATATTATGCGTAAAGCAGCCACTATAATGTGCGAAGGTATTGATGATGGAATTGAAGAATTTGTAATAACTCGCGATACTACATTAGTAGATAAGTTTGATCCTCATACGATATTGATTGTAGCAGAAGCAAAAGCAAATCATGCTCGTATTGTTAAAAGTTTTTACAATGATGTATATGAAGAATTATTAGAAGTAGCAGCAATACCTAAACCAGCAGCATTTAAGAAATTAAGTGAAAAAGAGCAAGATGTATGTGAGCAATTAGCAGAAGCGTATTCACATTTTAACCCAAAACAGTTAAAGACTATTATTGCGATGCATAAGAAGATAATTGATGCATGTGACATTGTTATTATTGAACAGAAAGCAACAAAGGCTCCTCGTAAGGTAAAGCAGAAGTCAGCAGATCAGTTAGTTTCAAAATTAAAATATAAATCAAATGATTCTTCATATGGTATTGCAAGTGTAGCACCAAGTGGATTAATCGGAGCAGTTGCAGCAGTGGTATTTAATTGTAAAAACCGAAAACTAGGATTATATGTAGCAATTGACGCGGATGGTTTTAAAGTCAAAGGAACTACATTATTAAACTTCAACGAAGAGGTGAGTACACAGAAGACATTGCGAAAGCCCAATGATGTGTTACCACAATTTAAGAAGATAACGAAGCCGAAAGCATTAAAGACATTTAAGTCATTGACTACTACCGATACTAAGATGAATGGTCGATTTAATGATGAAATCATCATTCTTGCGGTATTCAAGTAGAAAATCAACGTGATTGGAAATAGATTAAATATTAAGAAAAGAAAACTAAAGAAGATTGGTTGGAATATATATGAGATATGCTATTCCGATTATACAGAAGCCGCAGAATAGTGAAAACAGAATGCAACTGATTGTTGGGATGTGTCTAAGGTAAAAACTACAATAAGTTATTCGTATGTAGCATTTCAAAACGAAGGTGACGCCCTGATATATAAGTTGACACATACTATTTGATAAATATACATAATAGGGAGAATATATTTATGTCGGCACAATCTGAATTAATTAAAGAAATAGAACTGAGATTAGGTGGTCAAATGGTGGACGTGGAATTAGATCCAGAACACTATGAATTAGCGATTAAGAAAGCAGTAGAAAAATATCGTCAACGCGCAGAAAATTCCGTAGAAGAAAGTTTTGTTTCACTAGAATTATTGAAAGATGTTGCAGAATATACATTACCTAGTGAAATAGACGAAGTAACTGATATATATCGTCGTACAACTGGCGTATCATCAGGAACAGGTAATGACTTTGAACCATTTCAAGCAAATTACTTGAATACTTATCTACTGGGTTCAAGTCGAAGTGGTGGTTTAGCAAGTTTTGACTTCTTACAACAGAATAGAGAAACAATGGGTCGTTTATTCGGTGCAGAGATAACGTTCACATGGCGTAAATCAGATAATAAGTTAATTCTACATCGTATGATGAAAGCAGATGATATATGTATTCTTCATGTATATAATCATCGTCCATTAGAAATATTATTAAAAGATATACATGCAGGTCCTTGGATTAAGGATTTTTCATTATGTCATGCTAAATTAATGCTTGCACAAGCACGTGGTAAGTTCGCACAAATTGCAGGTCCACAAGGTGGCACTACAATGAACGCTGGTGAATTACAAGCATCGGCAGAAGCAGAAATTGACAAGTTGGAAACAGAATTGACATTGTTCAATGACGGAAGTAGTGGCTTAGGGTTTGTAATCGGATAACATAATAAACGAAGGTAATAATGAACAAGAAAGTGATCGGTATATGTGGATTAATCGGACATGGTAAAGACACAGCAGCAGGTTTTTTAATTGAAGAAGGATTTGAAAGAGTTAGTTTTGCAGGAGTACTAAAAGATGCTGTTGCGAATATTTTTAGTTGGGATCGAACCCTATTGGAAGGTAATACATCTGAGAGTAGAGTTTGGCGAGAGAAAGTAGATATATGGTGGTCCGATAGATTAGGTATTCCAAATTTTACACCTAGATATGCACTGCAATTTATCGGTACAGACGTAATGCGATCTCATTTTAATCCAGACATTTGGGTTGCAGCAGCCGAACGTAAGATTTTGCAGATTGATAATAATGTCGTTATCTCGGATTGTCGTTTCTTCAACGAGTTAGGTGTAATCAAGCGATTGGGCGGTACTACCACATCTGTGTGGAGACATGATTTACCAGAATGGTGGGACATTGCAGTTACCACAAATACTACGCCACCAGAAGAAGAATATCAAATATACGATCATGGTAATCATATGGAAGTAGCATTCCCAGATGTACATCCAAGTGAATTTAGTTGGGCTGGTTGGCAATTCGACCATACTATGTATAACACATCTACATTGGAAGTATTTCGACACAATACCATTAAACTACTATGTTAATCCTGTAATCAGGTCTTTTCTTTAACTTACGCTAAATACTAACAATGATATAGATTCATAACTAGTAATTACATGTAAAATAAAATAAAATAAAGGAGAACTCCACAAATGGCAAATCTTGTATCACCTGGCACTCAGGTATCAATAACAGACGAGTCGGTATACGGATCAGCAGGTGCTGGTACAGTACCAATGATTTTTATCGCCACAGGTCAAGATAAAGTTGACCCAACTGGCACAGAAGCAGATGGTATTGCAAAATATACTAAATCAGCAACAGCGGGAAGTCCGATCTTAGTAACATCACAGCGCGAACTAACTCAATACTTCGGAAATGTAGATTTTCGTACAGTAGGAAGTACAGTACAACAAGGAGATGAAACTAATGATTACGGTCTATTAGCAGCATATTCATTCTTAGGTCAAGCATCAGCAGCATATATTGTACGCGCAGATGTGGACCTAGCAGAACTTCGTCCCAAGACAGTTGAGCCAGTTGGTTTACCAGCAACTAATACTTATTGGGTAAATCCAACACTATCTAAGTTTGGTATTTTTGAATACTCAGCAAGTGGTTGGGCAGTAACAACACCAAGTGTTGAAATTGTTTCTACTCACGCAGCAGTACCAACCGCTACCGTTGTAAATGGTAACTACCATGTCACCATCGAACAGGTAACAACTTCAACTCACGTTCATTATTGGATTGGCGAGGGTGGTTCATGGGTTTTATTGGACTCATCATGGGGTGCTGGTACAGCATCTTTTGCACCACATTACACCGCACCAGTTGGACCAACAGTAGGCGATGTATGGATTAAGACAACCACACCAGGCGTAGGAATTGATTATGATATTTCATTATTCACTACAACAGCGGGCGAATTTGTAGCACAGTCTGCAATTTATGCACAAGCAGCAGCACCTACGGGTGTAATCGGTGATACTTTCCAAGATGGTACAGCAGCGACAGCGCGTGTATTGGCAGAAGGTGACATTTGGCTTGATATAGATGATGGTTTTGTTTCTATTCATCGTTATGACTCAACTACTTCAGCATTCGTAGATATGGTTTCAACTGTACAAACAACTGCACCAGTTGGCGCAGCTACTACGGGTACTATTTGGTTTGATTCAGCAGTAAATGAATTGGCTCTTTTTGAAGTAGCACTTGATGGTGGTGTTCAAAAATGGAAGAAGGCTACTAATGTATCTTATACTTCATCTGCTCCAGTAGTTGGCGTAGATGGTGATTATTGGGTTGACACTGATGAAGATAACTATCCAGTTATCTATCGTAGCAATGGTTCAGCATGGATTGTTAAAGATAATACAGACCAAAGTACATCTGATGGTGTAGTATTTGGTGATATTTCTGACTTAGATGTTTCAGCAGGTGCATTTGTAGACGCAGCAGGCGTATTGGCAAATGGTCCTAACCCATTATTATTCGCAGTTGGTACTTCAGCAGTTAACATGTGTCGTTCAAAGAATACAGTACGTAAGTATGATTCAACATTAACAACTGATTGGAAATGGCGCAACTTTGCTGGAAATGCAGCATCAGGTGCAGGATCATTTGGTCGTAAAGCACAACGTAAAGTTGTAGCAGAGGCAATGCAAGCAAGTGCATCAGGATCGACACTACGCGAAGAAACTATTCAGTTCCGTTTGATCGCAGCACCGGGTTATCCAGAGTTGATGGACGAGATGGTTACATTAAATACAGATCGCAATCAAACAGCATTCGTTATCGCAGATAGTCCATTCCGTTTGAATCCAACTGATGCAATAAATTGGGTACAAGGAACTAGTGCAACAGAGAATGGAGAAGATGGGTTAGTAAGCAAAAATACTTATGCAGCAACTTATTATCCTAGTGTACTTACGACTGATCCAGTAACTGGTTCAAGTGTAGTTGCTCCTTCATCGCATAGTGTTCTTTACACATATGCATATAACGACAATGTTAGTTACCAATGGTTTGCACCAGCAGGATTGACACGTGGTGTTGTTCAGAATGCATCAAATGTTGGTTACATCAATTCAGAAAACGAATTTGTAGCAGTTTCATTGACACAGGGAAATCGTGATGCAATGTATTTAAATAAATTGAATCCAATTGTTAACTTCCCAGCAGAAGGTATTATTATCTTTGGTCAGAAGACATTAGCAGCATCAGCAAGTGCACTAGATCGCGTCAACGTTGCTCGTTTAGTTGCATATTTACGTGAGCGTTTTTCAGTTATCTCTCGCCCATATTTGTTTGAACCAAATGATGAATCAATTCGTGATAATGTTAAGCAAACGTTTGATGGTTTCTTATCTAATATTCAAATTAATCGTGGTGTGTATGACTACAGTATAGTATGTGATACTACCAATAATACACCAGCACGCATTGATCGCAATGAAATTTATGTTGATATTGCAATTGAACCTACGAAATCGGCAGAATTTATTTATATCCCAATTCGTATTGTAAATACAGGTGATTTAAGTTAACACATATTAAATTTAATATTCAACAAAGCCCACATTATGTGGGCTTTTTATTGTTTCAAAATAAAAACGTAAAAAGCATAAATACATTTATATATATAATAGTCTATCATTAGGATAGACTATTTAAATTCTAAGGAGAAATCAAATGGCTATTTTAAACAATTTCGGTATACCTATGGGAGATGCAACAACTGCTCAAACATTGATGCCAAAATTACAATATCGTTTCCGTGTAGTATTTACAGGATTGGGAGCAGTCGGATCGAAAGGTACGTTAGTATCACAGAATATAATTAGTGCTACAAGGCCTGAACTTACTCAAGAGCCAATTGTTATAGACACTTATAACTCAAAAATTCATATTGCTGGCAAGCACACATGGAGTGATCTCACAATGACATTGCGCGATGACGCAAACAATGATGTTATAAGAGCAATACAAGCACAAATGAATAAGCAAGTAAATCATAGTGATCAAACAAGCGCAAAGGCTGGTGAAAATTATAAATTTACTGCACGCATCGAAACACTAGATGGATCACATGCTACAGATTCGTCATCAATAATTGATCAATGGTTTATTGAGGGATGTTTCATCACACAAGCGACTTACGGTGACTTGAATTATGCAAATTCCGAGGTTGTACAGGCGTCAATAACTATCCGTTATGATAATGCAACATTATTTGCAGATCGAAACGTTGGTCAAGGTGCAAACTAATTAAGTTAGTTATACATGGTTGATTTCACACGGGATTACAACAATACAGCAGTAACGATTTACGGACAAGATCAATATGATAAGTCCGTAAATCTAGCTGTTCCTAGAAATAAGTTTCAATTTAAAGTTGTAATTCACTACAAAGATATCACTGGCAAGGATCTAAGTCTTGAGTTAAAGAAGATATCTGAGATTGGAATGCCAGGACATTCTATAAAGACACAGACATTGAATCAATATAATAAGAAGCGTACAATTCAAACTGGAATTGATTACACTCCTATATCCTTATCTGCTTATGACACTCGTGATGCAGAGATAGAGAAATTTCTAATAGGATATAATAATTATTATTATTCTGGTCCTATGTCAGATAACTATGATACTATGAGAGATGATATTATTAGTGAAAATTTTAAATTTGGGCAAAGTGACAAGGGTTTAAAATTAACCAATAATCGTTATTATATTACTAGATTAGAGATAATCAGAAAGTCTTCTAACGATGATAACAATATTATAGAAATTTATAACCCAATTATTACCAACATACAAGGTGATACCTTGAATTATTCCGAATCAGCGCCTGTACAATATCGTATAGATTTCACATATGAAGGTTATAAAACAATTACCAACGGTTTAGATTCAAATACGACATCTTAATAAACAATGGCAAAATTCCATCAAGGCTTATACACACCAAAAAACCCAGATAAATACTTAGGTAAGGGCTTACCCCGTTATCGCTCAAGTTGGGAACTGGTTGTTTTCAGAATGTGCGATAATCATCCATCTGTCTTAGGATGGGGTTCAGAAACACATCGTATTCCATATAAAAATCCCCTTACTGGAAAAAATTCTAATTATGTACCAGATTTATTGATGGTATATCAAGATGCAAATGGTAAGCAACACGCAGAGATGGTAGAAATAAAACCAGCGGGACAAACTCTTGGTGAAGCAAAAAGTCAATCACAGAAAGCAGCCGCAGTGGTAAATCACGCCAAATGGGAATCAGCAAGGCATTGGTGTAAAGCAAAGGGTTTGGGATTTCGCGTTATTACAGAGAATGAGATTTTCAATAAGCCAAAGAAGCGAACAAAAGCGCAAAGGAAAAAGAAATGACACAAAAATTAAGCGATACATTTAATTTACCTCCTATAGAAGATATATCATTAGATTTCGATGATGATAATGAAATAGAACCATCATCAGAAGAAGTGATAAAGCAAATCACCGAACAAATATCAAATAAATCAGCAACTATGGATATGTCCATGAAAGTAGATGCAGCACTGCCTATGGTTCTTGGTTTAGACGCAATCGATAAAGAGATGGACGATTATGCAACAAAAGCGATAGATGCATTTGATGATATAGTAGATTTGGCAAAGAATGTAGACGATAGAAATGCAGCAGCATTGCTTGACAGCGCAAGTAAAATGTTATCAGCAGCGATAACCGCGAAACAAACAAAGATGGATAAAAAAATCAAAATGATTGAGTTACAAATGCGCAAAGAACGTCTTGATATGGATAATCGAAAAGTAAATCATATTATCAATAAAGGCTTACCAGATGATGGACCAGAATCAATTGATGGTAGATTGATAGGAAATCGTTCAGAGATGTTAGCAGAAATTATGAAAAATATTAAAGATGATACAGCAGAATAATTAAGTCTGGTGATTTTTACAATAAAGATAAATAGTTATAATATTAGGAGAATTAAACCCATGAAGTCCTTTACAGAATATTTGACAGAATCAAAAAACACATATACTTTCCGCATTAAGTTGGCAAAGGAATTATCTGGAGATGATTTATCTCGCATTGAGAATCACTTAGCAAAGTACGATGTACAGAAAGTAAGCGCACCTACTAAGTTGATGCTACAAAGCACACCTTATGACTTTCCACAACTACGTGGATACGAGATATTTGTTGTTGAGTTTGAAACAAATTTACCAGCAAGTGCATATCAAATACAAACCGAAATCCAAGCATTACTTGGCATCAGCGACGGCTTTATGAAAGTTCGTTCAGACAAAGAACCATTGGAACAGAGAGAACAAGCATTATCAAACGAAAAATCAGATGATGAAGAAGTTTCAAGTTTATTGTCTGATAGTACATACTCAGAAGCAGATGAGATAAATGCAGAAGAATTCTTCGGTGATAAGTACAATACTTCTTTTGTTCAAGAATTGTTAAAATTGAAAAAAGAGCAGGAGAAGAAAGATGCATAAGTCAATGAGAACGTTACTAGAATCAATCAATCCTATAATGAACGAAATGGAAGTAACGAATGTCATAGTAGACGGAAATGTTACATTAGATAATATTCAACGTACAAGCGATAGTGAAGAATTTACTGCGGTAGCAAATGGATTTGGTTCATCAGTTGGATCAGAAGACTATGATATCGATGTTAATGATATTCCAGTCGATATTAAAATAGAAGCATTCGGTTCGGTACATGATGGTGAATTCAAAATTGTCAGTGTTACTGGCGATGGTATGAATTTTGTACATGAAGATGGTGAAAATTGGGGTGATTATACTGATGCATTTGTAAACGCAATGCAAACAGAAGCAGTTGAAGAAGAAAAGAAAAATTGTGGTTGTGGAAAAGATCCTTGTGAAACATATGGTAAAACTGACGTTGAAGAAGCAATGGGACCAATGGCAAAAGTTAATGACGAAGGTCAGATAGAAATGACCAAAGCAGATTATGCTAAAATACATCGTGATTATAAGACAAAAATAGATGACACATACATGGCATTGCGTCTTGATCATAAAACAGGTGGCACAGTATTAACACCAGTAACATTTATAGACGCAGTCGCAGAAGGCGAAGAAGTGCGTTCAGAAGAAAAGGATACAAATAATATGACGAATTCAATGAACGAAGGTAAAGTTAAAGCAGCAATGATTGATGATTCGGAAACAATGTCTAAAGAAGACTTTATTAAGAAGTACGACCAAGAAAATGCTGACGACTTATACGAAGCATCTATAAAGAAAGTATGTAAAGATTGTGGTGATGAAATACACAAGCCTACTACAGATTGCAAGCATGATTGTGATGATGAAATGGGTGAAAACTGGGTAACAGAATCATCTACATTAGAGGAGTCTCCAACAATGGATACTACTCAATTAGTAAGTATGTTACATAATGCAGGTCTATCTGAAGAAGCAATAGAACGTAAGATTAACGAATGGGCTAATTCACCAGCAGATGCAAGTGAAACTGAACCTACATCGCATGGCGATCCTTATGAGTTTGCACAACCAGTAAACTTGTCATTGAAGAGTTATATGGGCGCACAGGATCTAAAAGTTAGCGTAACTGAGCATACAGTAGACACCATGAAAGCATTATATGAAGAATCTAAGAAAAAGACTATGGTCAAAGGTCCAGATGGAAAAATGGTCCCAGACTATGCAGTAGACGGCAAAGGCAAGGACGATCTTAAAAAAGATAAAGACGTTAAAGAATCTGCTTCAATGTCAGATGATCCATGTTCTAAGTGCGAAGGAGAAGGTTGTGACTATTGCGACGACACTGGAGTTAATACAGGAACCGAACTTGCTGAAGCACAGAGCGCAGCACAGAAAGCCGCTTTTGAAGATATGTTAGCTAAGAAAGAGCCTACAATGGACGATGAGCCAGAATACGATGGTGATAAGAAAGAGCCTACGATAGAAGAATCATTGGAAGAATCTAAAGAATTGGCAATCTTGCTTAGAAACGCAGGACTATAAAGAACTTAGACCTTAGGACTGTTATAATTACTGGCTTGCCCGTTTTTATTATCTAAGGAGAGAGGATGCCGTTATCCATTATATGTAATTCGCTACTATATATATAAAAAACGGCAATTATTTAAGGAACGAATTATGAACGATATGAGAAAGATAATGGAATCTATATTACTAGAAACCCCTTTGCAGGTTGGTGATATTGTTGGATATAAAAATAAATCGTATGAAGTAGTAGGTATTAATCCTAATGATTGGGATCAAGTATTGATTAAGTCACTAACTAGTGATGCAGAAGGATGGGTAGATGACAGTAAATTATCAAGAAATCCTCCAGTTGCAGAAACAGTAGAAGAGATTGAAGAAGTTGTTGAATCAGATGATATTGACATTGATGCCTTTTTAGAAAATTTAGAGATTTCAATAAAAAATATCATATCAAAATAGACAAGATCCTTGTCTATCACGAGTTGTTAGATTGACAAACAGAGATAAATACATACATGTCAGCAGATACGAAGTTAGTAAAAACTCCTCACCAACAAGAAAATTATACACCAGATCAACTAATAGAGTTAGCAAAATGTGCTAACGACCCAAAATATTTCATGAGAACTCATTGTTGGATTCAACATCCGACTAAGGGTAGAATGAAGTTTGAATTATTTGACTTTCAAGAAGAATTAGTTGATGTATATCATAATTATAGAAACTCGGTAGCATTGATTTCTCGACAAATGGGAAAATCAACATGCGCTGCTGGCTATCTATTATGGTATGCTATGTTCGTGCCAGATCAGACAATATTGATTGCAGCCCACAAATATAGTGGTGCACAAGAGATTATGCAGCGTATTCGATTTGCATATGAGACATTACCTGATTACTTGAGAGCGGGCGCAACATCATATAACAAAGGTTCATTAGAATTTGATAATGGTAGTCGTATTATTGCACAAGCTACCACTGATAACACTGGACGTGGTATGTCTATATCACTAGCATACTTGGACGAGTTTGCATTTGTACGTCCAAACATTGCAAGAGATTTTTGGACTGCATTATCGCCTACATTAGCAACTGGTGGTAAATGTATTATAACATCTACACCAAACCAAGACGATGATCAGTTTGCTCAGATTTGGAGAGATTCACAAAAGAAGACAGATGAGTATGGTAACGAAACTGATTTAGGTATTAATAGTTTTGCCTCTTATGATGCAATATGGAATAGACATCCAGACAGAGATGAAGAGTGGGCAAGAATAGAACAAGGTAAGATTGGTGAAGAAAAATTCAGACGTGAACATAAAAATGAATTTATTGCATTCGATGAGACATTGGTGAGTAGTTTGAAATTAGCCATGATGGAAGCAAAAGAAGCATGGGCAATGCAAGGACAAGTGCGTTGGTATAAGCCGTTGAAAACAGGTAATTTATATCTTATTGCATTAGATCCTAGTTTAGGAACTGGTGGAGATAATGCAGCGATACAAGTGTACGAATTGCCTGGCATGAACCAAGTCGCTGAATGGCAACATAATAAAACGACTATACAACAGCAAGTAAGAATATTACAAAAGATAGCAATATACATAGATGATGAGACAAAGCAACAATCTGAAATATATTATAGTCTAGAAAACAATTCAATGGGCGAAGCAGGATTGGTATGCGTTGAGGAGATAGGCGAAGAATACTTCCCAGGGACATTCTTGAGTGAACGTAAGAAGCATGGTAATACAAAGGCATATCGTAAAGGATTTACTACTACACATAAATCAAAGATAGCAGCATGTGCTAAATTAAAGCATTGGGTAGAGACTGATAAGTTAGAAATAGCAAGTAAGAATCTATTACGTGAACTGAAGGTATTTATTTCTCGTGGCAATAGTTATGGTGCAAAAGAAGGTGAAAATGATGATTTAGTCATGGCGCTCGTATTAATCATAAGAATGGCACAAGAAGTAACCAATTATGAAGATACCGCATATGCGTATTTGATGGAAGAAGGGTTAGATAATGACTACGATGACCCAATGCCATTTTCATTTTTATAGACGAAAAAGATAAATACATATATAATTAAAAAGGAATTACCCCGATGAATGATATTTCAACAGAACTATTTAACATACTAAAAGGCGCAGGCTACAAGATGCGTTTATACACTATTGATGGTGTAGAGACATTGAATGTAGAAGAAGCAACGCGACTATACGCTGTTGATCAAAATTTGATTGTCACAATCAAACAAGAAGATAACAACTTTGAAGTGATTGTTAAGATCGGGGAAAGTTACGACATACAGAGAAATAAAGATATTTTAGATGCAATCAAAGCAATTGCACATGGAAAATTAGGTGAATTCACAATGAGAAAATTTGACAAACAAATCCAACCAAAAACAGATGCACAAGTGACAGAAGGGTTCACAAAGGCGGGCGGTTCAACAAAGACAAGTTATATTAAATTGCCAGAAGCAACGCTTATCATAAAGCACAACAAAAGTGTTAATGAAGAAATGCGTGGTTCTCGTAGTAGAAATATTCATAGTTTGTTTATTGAAAATGCATCGGGTGAAAAGTTTGCATTCCCACATAAGTACATGGCAGGCGCTAGAGCAATGACTATGCACGTTAATGAGCATGGAAATCCTTATGATGTTAAGGGACAAGCAATTTTGGCAATGTGTGAAGAGATTTCAGATTTAAACAAGTTCACAAAATATACAAAGCAAAACAAATTAGTTAACGAAGACAATCAAGAAATCGTAGAGACTATTAAATCAAAGATTGCTCAACTAAAAGAGTCGGTTAAGCGGTTGTCTACCAAGCGTGGTTATGATAATTTTAAAGTTGAAGTAAATGAAGATTTAATTGAAGAAACCCTTGACATCTCTGAGCAATTCAAGTATAATGCATTATCTACTGAGAGTATGCAACAAGCACTCGCTACAGTAAATCGTGTAGTATCTGAAACTAAATTGAAAGAGGCGAAAACCGTGAGCGCAATTGAAAACTTAGAAAAATTGATCAACATTGTTAAATCAGGCGTTAAGATCCCAGTTGATTCAACTGATCCAGAGCATCCTGAAAATACAATGACTGATTTCTCAGGCGAAGGTGGTGACATCTCTGCACTGGGTCACAAGGCATCATACATCGGTATGAAGGCTATTCAAGTAAAACAATTTGAATTGTCAAATTTACTTGATATGTTGAGCGTAGATGTTCATAAAATGAATAAGACATTCCGCACAGCACTTGATCAGTTACTTGATAAAGTAACAGAAGAAGTAGTAACAACAGAAGAGACACGCACATCATCAATGGATGATGAAGCAGTTACTAATTTACGTAAGATGGTGGGATAATATGTTTAAGAATTGGATAAAAGGACGTTTTACAGAGCGTACATCATTAGATGGAGCAGTATTGATTGGGACGGGTTTAGCAATTTTATTGCTGGGTTCATTAGCAACTTATGCAGCATACATTGCCATTGTTTATGGCGTATGGTCTGTAATTAAAGAAGAATAAATTTAAATGAAGCAGCGCCAGTTGAGAGCCTGCATTAACAACGTAATATCTTCACTAAATATTAAATCAAATTAAAACGAAAAAGTGCTTGACAGTAGGCATGAAAAGAAGTATACTGTATAGGCTAAGTAAGAAAACAAAGGCAAACTTGTATTAGTGGAATAATCCATTTAATACCTAAAACAAAACTAAGGCATTAGGAGAATTAAATAATGGCATCTTTAGCAGAAATCCGAGCAAAATTGCTTGAACAAGAAACTCGTTCATCTGGAACGAAATCAAATACCAAATCAGACAATACTGTCTTCCCTCACTGGAGTATTCCAGACAACACATCAGCATCACTACGATTTTTACCTGACGGCGATACAAACAACCCATTCTTTTGGTTGAAGCGCGAAATGATTCGTTTAGAATTCGCAGGCGTAAAAGGTGGTGACGAATCAAGACCTGTTACCATTCAAGTACCTTGTATTGAAATGTATGATGATGAAACTACCACATGTCCTATTCACGCAGAACTGCGTCAATGGTTCAAAGATCCTTCATTAGAAGACGTTGCTCGTAAATATTGGAAGAAAAAGTCTTACTTATTTCAAGGCTTTGTCACTGAAAGTGATCTAGTAGAAGAAGCACCTACTAACCCAATTCGTCGTTTCATGATTTCACCTCAAATCTTTAAGGTAATCAGTGCAGCGTTAATGGACGTTGATTTCACATCTTTACCCACCGATTATAACGAAGGTACAGATTTCAGAGTAGTCAAAGGTCAGAATGGTAAGTGGGCAGACTATAGTACTTCTAACTGGGCTCGTCGTGAGCGTAGTTTAAATCAAGATGAACTAGACGCAATCGAAACAAATGGATTATTTAATCTATCTGACTTCCTACCTAAGAAGCCTGATCAAGCGCATTTAGATGCGATGGTCGAGATGTTTGAAGCATCTGTCGATGGTCAGTTATACGATAATGAGAAGTGGGGTAATTACTACCGCCCATGGGGTGTTGATGCACCATCAAAACCAATGGCATCTGTAGTTCAATCAGCGCCTGTTGCTGAAAAGGAGATTACGTCAGACGATGTCCCTTTTAAAGCAGATCCTGTTCCTGTAGCAGCAGCACCTGTAGCAGCAGCACCGACAACAGGATCAGAAGACGCAAAACCTACTGCGCAAGATATTCTTGCAGCAATTCGCAATCGTAAAGCAGAAGCATAAGTAACCAATAGGGAGCAAGTTCTTTGCTCCCATTTTCAAGGAGAATAATATGGCACGACCATTTGATGTGTCTAAGTTCCGTCGTAGTATTACTAAGGCGGTTCCTGGTCTAAGCACTGGATTTAACGATCCTGATACTTGGATTTCAACAGGTAATTTTACATTAAACAAACTTATTAGCGGAGACTTTGAAAAAGGTATTCCACTAGGTAAAGTAACAGTATTAGCAGGCGAATCTGGAGCAGGGAAATCATATATTGCTTCGGGAAACATAATTCGTCATGCACAAGAGCAAGATATTTATGTTGTTCTAATCGACTCGGAAAATGCACTAGACGAATCATGGTTACATGCACTAGGTGTAGATACGAGTGAAGATAAATTGATGAAGTTGAACGTAGCAATGATTGATGATGTTGCGAAAATTATCTCTGACTTGATGAAAGATTACAAGACTGAGCATGGTGATAAAGAGCCAGAAGATCGTCCTAAAATCTTATTTGTAGTAGACAGTCTAGGTATGTTGTTAACACCCACTGACGTTAAGCAGTTTGAAGCAGGAGATATGAAAGGCGACTTGGGTCGTAAACCTAAAGCACTTACTTCACTTGTTCGTAACACTGTGAATATGTTAGGTGAATACAACGTAGGTTTACTTGCTACGAATCACACTTATGCATCGCAAGATATGTTCGATCCCGATGATAAAATCTCTGGTGGTCAAGGATTCATTTACGCAAGTTCAATCGTAATCGCAATGCGTAAACTAAAGTTAAAAGTTGATGAAGATGGTAATAAGACGACTACTGTAAATGGCATTCGTGCAGCGTGTAAGATCATGAAGACACGTTATGCTAAACCATTTGAGAGTGTACAAGTAGAAATTCCATATGATACTGGTATGAGTCCTTACAGTGGATTAACTGAATTCTTTGAAGCGAAGGGCGCATTGAAAAAGTCAGGTAATAGCCTTGAGTATATTAGTCCCGTAACTGGTGAAATCATTAAGAAATTCCGTAAAGCATGGTCTAAGAATACTGATGATTGTCTAGATATCATGATGCGCGAGTGGGAACAACAACCCGAAGCAATTCTAGATTCTGCTGGAGATGATTCAGTGATTGAGGAGATGGTCAATGAGTCTTAGTGATAATGATTTAGAATTTATCATTGCTATATATGATGCTGCTAGGTCTAGTGTTGTAGAAAAAGAACGTAGTAATTTTGCAGAACATTTTCTACAAGTATTAGATCAGTATGGATTTGACATTGCAGGTAATGCGGAACAGATCAGTGAGCATGATAAATATCTCCAAATTAGTGTTGATGAATATATTGAACACGAAGAAGAAGACGACACAGACGAAGAAGAGTGGGATTAAATGAGTAAATGGTATCGTAAAGTCACTGGAAACATGGCAGAGATAGTTAATGCTATTTCACACTATGAAATACAAGTTTCAGAGGCTAAGTTTGAATGTAGTATGAAAGGTAGTTTGGAAAAGCACAGTCGTGATATTCCGGGCATCGTTGAACATCGTTTTAACCAACTACAAGAGACAGAAGCGATACTTGAATATTTACATACTGAAATGCGAAAATTGCGCAGTCAGAAGTTCAGACACTTTACTGAGCATTATCAACGTGCATTAACATCAGCAGATGCGAAAGCATTTGTCGATGGTGAGCCTGATGTAGTAGATTTACAATATCTTATTGTTGAATTTTCAATGGTTAGAAATAAGTTTATGGGAGTTATCAAGGCACTTGAAGTAAAGCAATGGCAACTCACTAACGTAATTAAGTTACGATGTGCAGGATTGGAAGACGCAACACTTTAATAATAATAAAATAAAAAACCCACCAAGTGTGGGTTTTTTTGCGGCTATAATATAATATATGTGTTTAAATTAAAAATACAAAATCATAAATAGTACAGTTAACTAAAGGAGAAGCTTAATTATGGCTCAAAAACGTTTTAATATGGAAGGTGGTTTTATAACCAATGGCGATTCACAGGTAGAAGGTAATCTATCCGTTACTGGATCACCTACTCTTATCGACCACGTAACTACCAAAGTCTACGTAGACACCGCAATAGCAGGCGTAGCAGGCAATCAACAAGGAATATCGGGTAATGGCGATCTATTCATGTCAGGT